>OLNW01000071.1_pt1 | contig 121662 bp, 108 predicted proteins | sample 1672121 | NCBI WGS metagenome assembly OLNW01 (sample SAMEA3136648, study PRJEB25190) | human gut metagenome
GGTTGAAAAACGGCATCAAAGACGAGTTAATTCGCCTTTCAGTCGGCGTTGAAGACCAAAAGGATTTGTTAGCCGATTTGGAACGCGGCTTCAATGAGCTTAAGAGGAGCGAGAAAAATGTTTCAGACAGCAAGGTCCATTCTCAAGCGTGATCCGGCAGCACACAGTCTTTTAGAAGTTCTCTTAACCTACCCGGGGATTCGGGCCCTGTTTTGGTACCGAATCGCTCACTTTATGGCTTTTCATCGACTTTATACAATTGCCGGGTTCCTAAGTCAACATGCCGCCAAAGTAACCGGGATTTCAATTTCGCCGGAAGCCAAAATCGGTAAGCGCGTTTTTATCGATCACGGGATTGGCGTTGTGATCGGTGCCACTGCCGTGATTGAAGATGACGTCACTATCCTGCATGGCGTGACGCTAGGTGCCAGGAGGGCCGTTGAATGCTAATTTCCCAGGATTTTACAACTCAATGTATAAGAAGCCTACTATTACGGCCTTTTTCGAAGTTTACGATAATATTTTTTGAGTTGTAACTTTAAACTCAACGAAATCCTCTAAAAGGTTGGCATATCAGGTGATAGAGCACTTTGAGTAGTAATTTATGGGAAATTAGCATTGAAGGTCGGCGACATCCCTATGTAAAAAAGGGTGCATTCATTGGTGCCAACGCCCAATTGCTTGTCACCATTACGATCGGCGCCTTTAGTAAAGTTGGCGCAGGGGCAATTGTCCTGAATAACGTGGCCGATAAAACCACAGTGGTCGGCAACCCTGCCCGAACCGTTAACAAGTTACCCGCTAAAGTCATTAACGTGACCTTCACGACAAACACGTCAACCACTAAAAATTAATAACTTACGAAAAACACCTTGATGAAAAGAGTTGCCAGTTGGCAAAAATATCATCAAGGTTTTTTCGTATTTAACTATTGTGTCGAAAATAATTAGGGTCCGTCTGAAAACACATCAAATTAAGCTCAATTGGCGTTAAAAGCCAATTTTTTTCTCGATTAAGATCGAATAATCATGAATGTAACATGGTAATTGCGTTACATTCATGAGATTTCTGCTATCTTAAAAGTTAAGGAGGAGTATTAAATTGCAATTTGCTAATGTGTTACGAAAAAAAGAACTGCACTTAACCCAACAACATTTGGCTGGATATGAAGCTTCTGCTTTGCAAAGTGCTTATTCTGTTTCAAAATTTGGAATTCGTGGCTTGACTCAAGCTGCGGCCAAAGAATTGGCAGTAGATAAAATTACTGTTAATGCTTATAATCCAGGAATTGTTCGCACAAAAATGCGAGATGCAATTGATAAAAAAATTGCAAAAATTAAACATGAAACAATAACGCAGCAACACGCAAATTGTCTCAAAGAGATAGCGCTTGGTCGTGAAGCAAAACCCAGCTATGTAGCTGAAGTTGTGGCTTGGTTTGCTTCATCAGGTGCTGGGTATGTTACTGGACAATCACTTCAAGTTGATGATGGAATGAGATTTCATTAAAAAAATATTTAGAATAAATAACTTAAACTTCCCACCTTAAACTTCCCACTTTTGTAAGTGGGAAGTTTAAGTATTTACAAATACGGTTGCACTTTGAGGTGCAAACATAACCAGCGTAGTTGAAAATACGGAGGTTACAAACAAGAGCATTTAGAAATACGGTTGTACCTTGAGGTACGCCCGTTAAGCGCACCCGATTCAGGGCCCGTGAAAACCTTTTTTGGAGTTTCTGGAGCCTTCTAAAGAAATATCCTGGCCATTGGTTGAATTGCCCTTTTGAAGCGCTTAAAGCGTGGGATGCTGGCACGAAATGGACTTTCTTACCCCCTAAAAGAGAGGTACAAACAAAACAAGTTTTTCAACACATCTAAAAGGGAGCAGGCTCCTATTTTGCGTTGTACGCCAATTTAAAGGCCCTGGAGCGCTTGCTAACCTTCTTTAGTGTAAAGTTACCTGGCTAGCGTTTCCGCCTTCTATTAAGGGAAATTTTGCTTCTACGGTTCCTTATTTATTGTATCCCCGGAGCGTATAACATGTTCTATCGATTGGCCAGAAATTGGCCAACGAGTAAAACAACCCCCTGGCACAGGATTTAAGGAAGCAGTACCGATTTAGGGCCCCAGCCACCCCAAAAAAGAGCATAAAAAAACCGCCTGCTTGACGCAAGCGGAGAAAGTAGAAATCACTACTTAAATTTTATCATAGATTGTCTTTAGCATCATGTTGAAGCCTGTGGACGCATCCGAATCATTTCACCAAATATTGCACCGAATTTAGTAGCAACATTTTCTATTCCCTGTTAATCAGAGCTAGCTAGATTGGAGAGAATCCCGCAACGGCAAGGGTTGAGAAGCTTCTGGACTTGCCTAAAATTTGGCCCAAATTACTCATTACTTAAAAGCATTAAGTCCGGGCAGTAGAGACCTTGTCCCTTGGCCCGGTAAATCGCTTTAACTGTTTTATTATACCGCAAAGCGACCTTGTCTGCATCAAGAGGGAGTTTGATCCAGGCCCCGTTTTTAACCTGCTGCCATAAGGCAGCATCTAAATCAACTTGCTGGTAGTCAGCGAAAAAGCTGTCGATTGGCTGAATATAATCTTCAGCGTGGTCCAAATTATCCGCCAGTTCTTCCAAAGTAACCGCGTCTTGGAGCTTGTAACCGGAACTGGCCGTCCGCCGCAGTTTGGTCATCACTGCCGGCAGGCCCAGTTCTTCGCCTAAGTCGTTAACCAGGCTGCGGACATAGGTCCCCTTAGAGCATTCAACTTCATAAGTAAAAGTCTGCCGGCCCTTCTCCGGGTCGAACTGACTTGGCGCCGTCAAGTCGTAGAGGAAAACCTGGACAGTCCGCTTGGGCCGCTCAACTGGGATCCCTTCTCTAGCGTATTCGTAGAGCCGCTTGCCATTTACCCTGACGGCAGAATAAATCGGCGGCTGCTGGACGATTTCCCCGATCAACTTTTCCATTGCTGCTTTGATGGCCTGGTCACTGACCGGCTGAGACAAGGCTCTTTCCGCCAAAATCTTCCCCTCCAGGTCATAAGAGTCCGTGGCCAGGCCCAGCATCCCTTCACCAACATAAGCCTTTGGCCGCTCATGCATCAGCTCGATCAGTTTGGTTGCCTGACCCAAAGCAATTGGCAAAACTCCGGTGACTTCCGGGTCCAGGGTTCCGGCATGGCCGATCTTTTTTTGCTTTAAGAGCCGGCGCAGCTTATAAACCACATCCCCGCTAGTCATCCCTGCTGCCTTGTCGATTACGATAATTCCATTGAACATCTTTTTCTCCTCTTCTATAAACGCAAAAAAGCGCCCGAAGGCGCTTTTTGCTAGTTTTGGCGATCTTGTTCCTGCTTCTTCAAGTCAGCAAGCAAACGGTCGATCTTGCTGCCGTAGATCACGGACTGGTCCCGCTTGAAAATCAGTTCCGGAACCTTGTACATGGTCAAGCTCTGGCCGAGCAAGTGCCGCATGGTTCCCTTAGCCTTTTCCAAGCCGGCTTCCGCTTCCTTTTGCGCCTGTTCATCTTCAGTCAGCAGACTGTAGTAGACAGTCGCGTATGAAAAATCATTGCTGCACTCCACGGCGGTAAAAGTCACGTTGCTGACCCGGGGATCGCGGATGTTCTTGCGGATGATCTTAGTCAGTTCCCGCAAGATTTCGCCTTCAACCCGTCCTTTTCTGTGCTTCATTTCAGCCTCCTGTTAACCTGGCTTAACTTCCTGCATTTCGTAGGCTTCCAGTTCGTCGCCTTCCTTGATGTCGTTGAAGTTTTCAATGGTCAAACCACAGTCAAAGCCTGCCTTGACTTCCTTGACGTCGTCCTTGAACCGGCGCAGTGAGGCAACCTTGCCGTCGTACTTGACCACGCCGTCTCTGATGACCCGGATGCCTGATTCTCTGGTCACGTAACCGTTGTCGACAAAGGCACCGGCGATGGTCCCGATCTTGGAGACCTTCCAAGTTTCGCGGACAGTAAGGTTACCGATAACCTTTTCTTCGTAAGTTGGTTCCAGCATCCCTTGCATAGCGGCCTTAACGTCATCGATCGCCTTGTAGATGATACTGTAAAGGCGGATATCGACGCCTTCTTGGGCAGCCTGGCTCTTGGCCGTAGCCGTTGGCCGGACGTTGAAACCGATGATCAAGGCGTTTGAAGCGCTGGCCAGGGTAACATCACTTTCATTGATGGCCCCGACACCGGAGTGGATAATGTTAACCCGAACGCCTTCAACGTCAATCTTTTGGAAGGATTGAGCCAAGGCTTCGGCAGACCCTTGCACGTCAGCCTTCAAAACGATGTCAACGGACTTCATGCTTTCCCGCTTCATCGTGTCAAAGAGGTTGTCCAGAGTAACGTGCTGTACGTTTTCCCGCTGCTTTTGCAGGGATTGCTGTGCCCGGGCTTCACCAACCGCGCGGGCAGTCTTTTCATCGGCAAAGACAACCAGCTTGTCGGCAGATTCCGGCACGTCGTTCAAACCAGTAATTTCAACGGGCATTGATGGCGTAGCCTTCTTGACCTGGTGTCCCTTGTCGTTGGTCATCGTCCGGACCCGGCCGAAGGTGTCACCAACAACGATTGGGTCACCGACCCGCAGGGTACCCTGCTGGATCAAAACATCGGCAACTGGCCCCTTGCCCCGGGACAGACGGGCTTCAACAACCGTACCGATCGCCTTTTGCTTCGGGTCAGCCTTCAGTTCCAGCATATCGGCTTCAAGGATGATGTTTTCCAAAAGTTCATCAATCCCCATCCCGGTCTTGGCTGAGATGTTGACGAAGATAGTTGAGCCGCCGTAGTTTTCCGGAATCAGTTCATACTGCATCAATTGTTCAGTAACGTGGGCAGGGTTGGCGCCTGGCCGGTCCATCTTGTTGATGGCCACAATGATTGGCACGCCCGCGCTCTTGGCGTGGTCGATGGCTTCGATAGTCTGCGGCATAACCCCGTCGTCAGCGGCAACGATCAAAACGACGATGTCGGTGATTTCCGCCCCGCGGGCCCGCATGCTTGAGAAGGCCGCGTGGCCTGGAGTGTCCAGGAAGGTGATCAAACGGTCGTTGATCCGGACCTGGTAGGCCCCGATGTTCTGGGTGATCCCGCCGGCTTCGTGTTCAGAAACCCGGGTGTGACGCAGACGGTCCAGCAAGGTAGTCTTACCGTGGTCGACGTGACCCATGATAGTTACGACTGGCGGACGGACAACCTGGTTTTCAGAGTTCTTGGACTCTTCCATTTCCTGGGCAAAAATATTGTCGATGTCGGAAATGTCTTCATGGACCTTTTCAACAGCTTCGATGCCGTAGTCAGCAGCCAGCAGTTCAATGGTGTCCTTGTCCAAAGACCGGTTCTGGTTGATCATGATCCCCAGCATGAAGAGCTTCTTCACGATTTCAGCTGGTTCCCGGTGAAGGATCTTGCCCAGGTCTTGGGCGTTCATGCCAACTTCGTATTCAAAGCTTTCTGGAAGTGGACGGTCCTTTCTTTGGGTAACCTGCTTCTTAACTTGCGGAGCACTTTGGTGCTTCTTGTTCTTGCGCTGTTCGCTGCGGTTGCTATTTGCCCCTCTGCCTTGGTCAGCGTAAGAGTTTTGCCCCTTGCGACCTGGCTTGCCACTCTTTCTGCGGCGGCCTTCCTTGTTTTCCGGCATTGGCGCTTCAGTGAAGCTTGGCCGGGAACTTGGCCGGCGAGAAGATGAAGGCTTGGCAGCAGGCTTTTCACTGTTTGCCTGGTTTTGCTTCAAGCGGGCTGGGGATGGCTTCAAGATCTTTGGCCCACGGACTTTTGGTGCTTCAGCTGCGGTTTCAGCAGGCTTTTCGACACTTTCGACCTTCTTGACAACCGGCTTGCTTTCGCTGGCCTCAGCCTTGTTCAATGACTTCTTGTATTCCTGCTTAGCAGCCTTGCTTTCCTGGTCCAGACGGGCTTCGTCAGCCCGCTGCTTTTGCTTGAGGTCCTTCAGCAAATCCTGGGCAGCTGGCCGGCGGCGCTTGCTGTGGTCGTTAGAGTGGTTGTTAGCCCGGCGGCGGGTATTTGATCTCTTACCCTCAGTCTTCTTTTCGCCCTTGCGAATAGCACTGACTGAAATCTTTAATTTACCAGACTTGCCGCTGGTTTTCTTGTTATCCATGCCCAATTCCTTTGAAGTTTCGTTTTCTTGTTTCTTGGTCATTAGATCACACTCCTTCTTTAATCTTATCCAGCAAGGTTTTCGCAAAACCACGATCTGTTAATGCCAAAACTTTGCGTTTCTTACCTACAGCCTGACTGAGTTCAGCTTCCGTAAAGACGTCGACCAATGGCGTTGGGCGGGCCTTTACAGCAGCTTCAATCTTGCCGCGGCTATTTTCTGCTAAATCATTCGCAATGATAATGCACTTAAGCTTGCCCTTCTTCAATTTGGCCAAAACTATGTCCGTGCCCGAAACGGTCTTCCCCGCCCGGGTGGCCAAACCAAGCAAATTTAAGGCTTTCTCTCGGTTGTTAATTATTTTTGATCACCAAATAATTCTTTTCTTGCCTTCTGGTGGTCCACGTAAGCGAAGAGCTCGTCGTAAAATTCATCGGCTACCTTCACGCCCAAACTGCGTTCCAGCACCTTTGACTTTCGGGCGGCAGCGATCTTCTCCGGTTTTAAGGAAACATAAGCGCCGCGGCCCGGCTTCTTGCCGCTTGGATCAACAGAAACATTCTTTTCCTTGTCAACGACGATTCTGACCAAATCCTTCTTCGGCTGCATCGTATCGGTCAACAAGTCCTTCCGCATGGGGATTTTTCTCTTTTTCAAGTAAATCACCTATTCTTCATCGTCAAGATCCAGGTCTTCTGCATCTTCTGCTTCTTCAGCTTCTGTATTTTCATCAGCTTCAGTCGCTTCAGCTTCTGCTTGGTCATCTGCTTCTTCAACTGCTGCTTGCTGGAGATCTTGATCTTCTGCTACTTCAGTTTCGTCTTCTACTTCGCTTTCGTCAACAAATTCGACTTCGGATTCTGGCCGGATGTCGATCTTGTAGCCAGTCAAGCGGGCGGCCAGGCGGACGTTTTGCCCTTTCTTGCCGATAGCCAGGGAAAGCTGGTAGTCCGGCACGATCACGAAGGCTTTCCTTTCATCGTCTTCGTCTTCAAACTGGACAGCGATGACTTCAGCCGGGTTCAAGGCATTGGCGATGTAGTCAGATGGGTCTTCTTCGTACTGCACGATGTCGATATTTTCCCCGCCCAGTGCGTTGACCACGTTCTGCACCCGGCTGCCGCGTGGGCCAACACAGGTACCAACCGGGTCGATGTTCGGGTCGTTGGACTTAACGGCAATCTTGGTTCTTTCGCCGGCTTCCCGGGCGATGGACATGATTTCAACGGTCCCGTCAAAGATTTCCGGCACTTCTTGTTCAAAAAACCGCTTAACGACATCCGGAGCGGTCCGGGAAACCCGGATTTGGGCTCCCTTGCCGTCAGCACCGACCTTGGTGACCAGGACGCGGACCCGGTCTTGCGGGTTGTAGTGTTCACCTGGAATAGTGTCACACTTGATGTCCATAACTGCCTCAACATTGCCGATGTTGACGTAAACGAAACGGTTGTCAGTTCTTTCTACTGTCCCGGTGACCAGTTCATCTTCGTATTGGGAGTATTCGTTGACGATGTGGGCATTTTCCGCTTCCCGCAGGCGCTGCATTACGACCTGCTTAGCCGTAGCTGCCGCAGTCCGACCGAAGTTCTTTGGGGTAACTTCGAACTTGATCGTGTCGCCGACTTCGTATGCCCGGTTGATGGCCAGGGCATCCTTTAAGCTGACTTCCACCCGGTCGTCTTGCACTTCGTCAACCACCGTCTTCAAAGCCATGACCTTAAAATCGCCCTTCTTTTCATTAAAGTCGATTTCGACATTTTCCGCCAGGCCGTAGTTCTTCTTGTAGGCAGCGGCCAAAGCAGCCTTCATGGCTTCAACGATAACGTCTTGTTTGATACCCTTGGTCTTTTCCAAGACGTCAAAGGCTTCCAGCATTTCTTTTGACATAAGTTTTTGATCACTCTTTCTAAAATTCGATTGCAAAACGGGCGCTGGCGATCTGCTTGCGCGGAATAGTGAGCTGCTTGCGCCGGGTCTTGATCTTGATTTCCAGTTTAATCTCCTGGTCGTCCAGGTCAAGCAAATGACCTTCAAAGACCTTCTCGCCTTCCAATTTCTGGTAGAGGCCGACATGGATGTACTGGCCCTTGGCCTTCTCCCAGTCCTGCTCCTTCTTGATCGGTCTTTCCAGGCCCGGTGAGGATAGTTCCAAAATATACGGGTCTGGCAGCGGATCTGGCTGCATTGAGTCCAATTTTTCTCCAACCAACTCACTCAGCTCCGCAATCGTTTCGATGTCAATCCCGTTTGGCTGCTTATCAACGTAGATTCGCAGATAGTCTTGACTCTTTTCCTTGACGTATTCCAAATCAACAAGTTCACAGTCATGACCGATAATGACCGGTTCGATTGCTTCTAGGATAGGTGTTAAGTTTTTTGGCAAAATTTTCCTCCGTAATAAAAAGAGTGAGCATCGCTGCTCACTCGAATTTACCATATTCGATCTACAGGAGATTATAACAGAATTTTTCCCACTTGTAAATAAGAAGCTCTTAGAAGAGGGAAAGTTGGTTCTGGTCAGGCATCCCCTCTAAGACATTGTTGTTTTCAAAGAAGTCCATGATCTTCTGGGAAACCTTGCCACGAACCTGCAGGTCTTCCTTTGACAAAAATGGCGCTTCACTTCGGGCAGCCACGATCTGCTTGGCCGCGGAGTCACCTAAGCCGTCAACGGCGTTAAACGGTGCCAGAATGGTGTGCTTGTCCACGATCTTGTAAGTCGTAGCTTCAGACTCGTTGATGTCGACCATCTTGAAGTTGATCCCCCGCTCAATGGCTTCGTTGACCAGTTCCATGTAGGTCTGCAGGTCCTTTTCCAGCTTGGTCGCTGCCGTCCCTTTTTCCTTGATCCGGTTGATCAAGGCCACAACCGTGTTCTTGCCCCGGCTCATGGCTTCCAGGTCGACCTTGTCGGCTCTGACTGAGAAGTAGGCGGCATAGTAGATCTCTGGATAGTAGACCTTGAACCAGGCCACCCGGAGAGCCATCAAGATGTAGGCGGCCGCGTGGGCCTTCGGGAACATGTACTTGATCTTCAAGCAAGACGGAATATACCAGTCAGGAATGTTCTTATTTTCCTTTAAGACGGCCATGTTCTCATCAGAAATCCCCTTCCCCTTCCGGACAGTTTCCATGGTTGAAAAGGCAACTTCTTCCTTAACTCCCCAGCGGATCAAGTCAGTCATGATGTTGTCCCGGCAGCCGATCACGTTCTTTAACTTGCAAGTGCCGTTGTTGATCAGTTCCTCGGCATTGCCTAGCCAGACGTCCGTCCCGTGTGACAGGCCGGAAATCTGCAAAAGCTCGGCAAAGGTCGACGGCTTGGTCTCTTCCAGCATACCCCGGACAAAGGGGGTCCCGAATTCCGGCAGGCCCAGGGTCCCGGTCTTGGAATTGATCTGCTCTGGAGTAACGCCTAGGGCTTCCGGGCTGGAGAAAAGGGACATGACCTTAGGGTCATCAGTTGGAATCGTCAAAGGATCAATCCCAGACAAGTCCTGCAGCATTCTGATCATGGTCGGGTCCTGGTGACCCAGGATGTCGAACTTCAAGAGGTTGTCGTGGATCTGGTGGAAGTCAAAGTGGGTCGTCTTCCATTCCTTGGAGATATCGTCTGAGGGATACTGCAGGGGAGTCAGTTCATAGATGTCCTTGTCATCCGGCAAAACGACGATCCCGGCCGGGTGCTGGCCGGTCGTGGCCTTGACCCCGGTAACCCCGATGGCCAAGCGGTCAACTTCCGCGTTGTTCATCTTGATTTCCGGGTGCTCGTCTTGATAGTGCTTGACATAGCCAATCGCCTTTTTATCAGCCAGGGTACCTACGGTGCCGGCCTTAAAGGAGTGGTTTGGCCCAAACATAACTCTGATGAAATTATGGGCAACTGGCTGGTAGTCACCAGAGAAGTTCAAGTCGATGTCGGGCACCTTGTCACCATGGAAGCCCAGGAAGGTTTCAAATGGGATGTTCTGCCCGTCTTTAACCATCATGACCTGGCAGTCAGGACACTTTTTATCCGGCAGGTCAAAACCGGAAGCGTATTCGCCGTTTTCAAAAAATTCTGACTGCTTGCACTTCGGGCAGCGGTAGTGAGGCGGCATAGGGTTGATTTCAGTGATACCCATCATGGTGGCAACCAGGCTGGAACCAACGGAACCCCGGGAGCCAACCAAGTAGCCGTCCTTAACTGACTTGGCCACCAGCATCTGTGAAATCAGGTAAACAACCCCGTAGCCGTTACCGATAATGGCATCCAGCTCCCGGTCCAGACGGGCCTGGATATTGTCCGGCAAAGGATCACCATAAAGTTCGTGGGCCTTGTCATAGGTCAGCTTGCGTACCCGTTCAGCCGTATGCGGGATCTTTGGCGGGAAGCTTTCGTCTTGGACCGGCTGCACTCCCTCATCGATCATGGCATTGATCTTGTTCGGGTTGCTAATGACCACTTCTTTAGCAATGTCTTCGCCCATGAAGCTGAATTCATCCAGCATCTCCTGGGTGGTATAGAAGTGCAAGTCAGGGTGCTGCTTGTTGCGGTTTGGGTTACCCCTTTGAGCAGCCAGCAATACGTCCCGGTAGATGGCTTCATGCTTGTCAATGTAGTGGGCATCGCTAGTTGCCACGACCGGCTTGTTCAGCTCCTTGCCCAGCTTGTAAATATTGGTCAGAATTTCTTCCAGCTGGGCTTCATCAGCAATCAAGCCATCGGCAATTAAGCTAGAGTAGTTTGACGGCGGCTGGATTTCCAAAAAGTCGTAGAATTCCGCCTTCTTTTTGGCTTCTTCATAGCCCTTCTGCATCATGGCAATAAAGACTTCCCCCTGGCTGCAGGCAGACCCGTACAAAAGGCCGGCGTGCAGGCGGCGGAGTTCTGACTTAGGGGTCCTCAGCCCCTTGAAGTTGTATTTGATCCCGGCCAGGGAGACCAGTTCATATAAATTCCGCAGGCCTGGCTTTTGGTTCTGGGCTAAGACCGTAATATGGGTCGGCCGGGCCCGCTTGTAGCCTTCCCCGTTGCTGTAGTCGTTCATCTTGCCCAGGTCATCTTCCTGGTACTTGTCGTTAAAGGCATCCAAAAGCTTGAACATCAGGTAGCCGGTTGCTTCAGCGTCCTGGTTGGCCCGGTGGTGGTGCTCCAGGGGCACATTGTACTTGCGGCAAAGCGAATCTAGAGTGTGACGGGACTGTTCCGGGTGCAGGAGGCGGGAAACTTCCAAAGTGTCGACGACCGGCTGGCTGATTTCCGGGTAACCGCAGCGCTTCAAGGCCGCATCAACAAAGCCCACGTCAAACTGGACATTGTGCCCGCAGAGCGGGTCATTGCCGTAAAAGTCCATGAACTGCTTAATTACGACAGCTTCGTCGTCAGCCGCCTGGACCATCTCGTCCGTAATTGAAGTCAAGTTAATCGTAGTTTCAGACAATGGATGGTGAGGGTTGATGAACTTGTCAAAGCGGTCGATAACTTCACCGTTTTTCATCTTGACCGCCCCGATTTCGATAATCGTATCGTAAACAGAAGACAGACCGGTCGTTTCAACGTCGAAAATGACAAATTCCTGGTCTTCATACTTCATGCTGGCGGGGTTTAAAACCAGCAGGCCGTGGTCTTCAACCATGTTGGCCTCCAGGCCCATGATGACCTTCATCCCGGTCTTTTTGCCCGCTTCAAAAGCATTCGGCAGGGCCTGCAGGCCAGCATGGTCAGTGATGGCGACGGCCGGCTGACCGAACTTCTTGGCTGTCTTGATGATGTCTGCTACATCGCTAGTCGCGTCCAGCTGACTCATGTTGGTGTGGACGTGCAATTCCACATGCTTTTCTTCACCTTGGTAGGCTTCTTGCCGGCCCACGTGCTCGGTTAATTCCATGCTGTAGATGTTGAAGATTAAGTCATGGGCATACTGGTCATCCTTAAGGCTGCCCTGCATGCGGATCCAGACACCAGGCTTAATGCCTTTCAAATATTCGATTTCTTCCTTGTCGGAATCACGGACGAACTTCTTAAAAGAAATAGAACCGGTATAGTCAGTCATTTCCCCGTAAAAAATAAAGGAGCCCGACCGCAGTTCCTGCATTTCCGCTTTGAAGACATGGCCTTCAACAACCGCGCTGCGCTGGTCTTCTGACAAGTCTTTCAACTGGGTAATCTCTGCCTTGTCGCTGATGGCGCCTGGGCCAAAACTGGTCTTCTTCCCCCGCCGGCCCTGGTAGCTGGGCCGGGGAGCTGGCTTTGGCTTGGCCGGGGCCTGCTGGAAGGCTTCCTGCATGTTCTTCTCATGGGCTTCCACCAGCTGGGCCAGGCTTTCAAAGTCGCTTTGCCCGCTCTGGTCAGTAACTTCCGTCAAAAGCTTGACGTTAAAGAAGCCGTAATCGCGCAGCTCTAAAGAGAAGCTGTCCAAGAGCCGCTGCTCCAGCATCTTGTCAAAAAGCTGGCCATTGATTGGAATAACCCAGCGGCCACTATCTTCATGGGGCGCCTGCCCGACCAGGAAGTTCTGGGCTGCCGGATTGGCGGACAAGACTTCTGAATTTTCAACCGCGTACTGCCAGTAGTCTGGCAGGTATTGCTGCTGGCCATCAGCCGTTTCAACTATGAGCCGAGTATCAACAAAGTCATTAAATTCATGCTTAATTGCCTGGTTCAAGGCATTGTAGCTTTCAAAACGCAGTGGAGTAGTAAAAAAAACGTGGATATCCCATCTACGTTCTTTTCTGTAGACATCCACGTTTTTTATCTCCCCTGCCTGTAAAACCGCTTCGTCAGCTCCCCCTGCCGAAAAGCCGACTTGTTTTAACAATTTGAGAAAAAGTTGGTTTTTATCAGTCACGAGAGTTCAATCCTAATCTAATTCGTTGGCAATAAAGTCTTCCAGGTCGGCAACGGCCAGCTTTTGTGCCTGGTCGTCGCCTGGACGCTTGACTTCAACAATCCCGTCAGCCGCGTCGCGGCCAACAGTAATTCTGATTGGCGCGCCAACCAGGTCAGCATCGTTGAACTTGACGCCTGGCCGTTCGTTACGGTCGTCATAAAGGACGTCATACTTGGCAAACTTGGCTTCCAGGTCTTCGGCCAGCTTGCTTTGGATTTCATCCTTCATCTTCATCTGGATGATGTGAATCCCGAATGGCGCGATTTCCTTTGGCCAGGCAACCCCATTTTCAGTCGCGTGCTGTTCAACGACGGCTGAAAGCAGGCGGGTAACCCCAATCCCGTATGAGCCCATGATGACTGGCTGGGACTTGCCGTTCTGGTCCAGGAACTTGGCCCCCATGGTTTCCGTGTAGTAGGTCCCCAGCTTGAAGATATGACCAACTTCAATTGAGGTAGTAAACTTAAGCGGTTCATGGTCAACCGGGTCAGGTTCGCCCTCGTTGGCAACCCGGAGGTCAGCAAAGCGGTCAGCCTTGAAGTCCCGGTCCAAGTTAGCGTTGATGAATTGAGCATCGCTTTCGCCAGCACCAACGACCACGTTATAGAGGCCCTTGACGGTTTTGTCAGCCACGATTTCGTCAGCCCAGTCAGCATTTACCGGGCCAACGCCGCCCTTTCCGGCCCCGGTCAGTTCTTCCAGGTCGCTAGTTTCAGCAACCCGCAGGCTGTCGCAGTCCAAGAGGTGAGTCAGCTTGACTTCGTTGACTTCCTTGTCAGCCCGGATCAAAACCAGTACCTTCTTCTTTTCGTCAACGATGTAGAGGACGCTCTTGACAATTCTGGTGGCTGGCACTTGCAAGAATTCTGCCAGCTTGTCAATGGAGTCGCAGCCTGGAGTAGCAACCTTTTCCATCGCCTTCAGTTCTTCAGGCTCTTGCTTGAAGGTATCAACGCTGACGGCCATTTCCAAGTTAGCGGCGTAGGTACCGGAAGCGTTGGTTGCAATAGTGTCTTCACCAACAGCGGCAGGTGCCTGGAACTCAATAGAGTTCTTGCCCCCCATAGTCCCGGAGTCAGCGATAACTGGCCGGACTTCAACGCCTGTGCGCTTGAAGATCTTGAGGTAGGCTGCCTTTTCATCATCAAACTGCTTGTCCAGCTGTTCTTGGCTGGCCGCGAAGCTGTAACCGTCCAGCATTACAAATTCTCTGCCCCGGAGAAGACCGAAACGTGGCCGGTTTTCATCCCGGAACTTGGTTTGAATCTGGTAAAGCTGCAGGGGCATTTGCTTGTAAGACTTGAGGCTCTTAGCCACCACGTCAGTAAAGGTTTCTTCGTGGGTTGGCCCCAGCAGCATTTCCCGGCCATGCCGGTCCTTCAGACGGAACATTTCCGGACCATACTTTGGCAGACGGCCTGATTCTTCCCACATTGAAGCTGGCAGCATGTGCGGCATGATCATTTCAACGACGCCGGCATTAGCCATTTCTTCTTCAATGATCTTTTCAGTCTTGCGCAAGACCTTGTAACCCAGCGGCAGGTATGAGTAGACACCAGCCGTAACCTGCCGGATGTATCCGCCCCGCAGCATTACTTGGTGGCTCTTTGCAACCGCGTCGGCTGGAGTTTCCTTCAGCGTCGGCATGAAAAAGATTGATTGACGCATAATTAATTAAATTCTCCTAAACATTTATTATTTCAAGGACTACTTGATAAAGTAGCGGTAGATGTCGTTGCCAGTTACGGCGATAATCAGAATCAGCAAGAAGACCACTCCGATCAAGTCAACGACTGTCTCATGCTCCTCTGGAATCGGCTTGCCCCGCAGGAGCTCGATGAGTTCCAGAAAAAGCTTGCCCCCGTCCAGACCTGGAATTGGGATCAAGTTGACGATCCCCAGGTTGATGGACAGCATGCCAACAAAGGCCAGCATGTAGGTCAGACCCATGGAAGTTGCCTTTGAAGTTTCCGAGTAGATCCCGACTGGGCCAGACAATTTGTTTAAGCTGAAGTGCTTGAACAAGTTGCCCAGGGCCTGGAAGATCATTCCTGTTACCTGCCAGCTCAAGTCCCAGCCCCGCTTCAGCTTGGCGGAAAATGAGTTGTCGGCCTTAGCCACTATGCCAACCAGGTATGACTTGGTCTTCTTTGAGTACTTTGGCGTCAGCTGGACTGACTTTTCGCTTCCCTGCCGCTTGACCTTGACCGTCAGGGTCTTACCCTTAGAAGAGTCAATCGCCTGGCTGACCTGGTCAAAAGTACTGATCTTCCGACCGTTGATGGCCACGATCTGGTCGCCTTTTTGCAAAACGTGCTGGGCCGGGGAGTTTGCCGCTACCTGGCCCACGGTCGTTGTTGCCGGGCCAACTGAAGCAAAGCTGTAGATCGTCAAGACCACAAAGCCCAAAACAACATTCATAAACGGTCCGGCAAAAGAGGTTGCCAGTTTCTTCCATGGTTTGGCTGCCGGCAGCTGCACGTCCCGGGGGGCAATCTGCAGCTCGGTGCCTGTGTCGTCGATCATGGTCGCGTCATGGTCGACCTTGTAGGTCACCAGCTGGCTCTCATCGCCATTTTCATACCCTGCAATGGTCAAGTCATCAACCAGATCGGCCTTAGTCACCCGCAAGGGGCGGCCTTCGATCGGCAGGTCTGATTCTGAAGCATCGATTCGCGTAACAATTCCAGCCTCATTCAGTTCCAAGACAACTGCCGTCCCCGGGTCAATTTCACTCTGCTCGTCAGGACCAGCCAGGCGGACATAGCCGCCCAGCGGCAGCCAGCGGATGGTATAAGTCGTTTGACCAGGCCGCCACTGAATCAATTTTGGCCCCATGCCGATTGAAAACTCGCGCACCAAAATACCGGCCTTTTTCGCCACGAAAAAGTGCCCGAATTCGTGGACAAAGACCACCAGGCCAAAAACTATAATGAAGGCTAGAATACTTTTCACAGCGACCTCCTAAATTCCAAAGATCAAGGCAACGATTGGCAAAACGAAAAGCGTGCTGTCAAACCGGTCCAGGATCCCGCCGTGGCCCGGCAGGATCTTGCCGGAGTCCTTAACCCCGTAGAAGCGCTTGTAGGCTGATTCAACCAGGTCGCCCATCTGGCCGGCGATTGACAGGAAGAAGGAAGCAATGATCAAGCTGGTCTTGTCGCCGCCGACTGGAGCCAGGTTGACATAAATTGCCGTCACGATAACCGCGATGATCACGGCCCCGATTGACCCTTCCCAAGTCTTGCTCGGGCTGATTACTGGCCAAAGCTTGTGCTTGCCGAACTTGCGGCCAACCATATAGGCAGCCGTGTCAGTCGTCCAGACAATCACGAAGGCAAAGAGCAAGCGCCACAAACCATAGACTGGATCGCTGTTTCTGATCGCAGCCAGGTAGTGGAAACCAGTCCCGATGTACAAACTTGACAGGACGTAAACGCCGATATCGTCAAAAGTCGTCTTGTTCTTAGACAGAACCGTCCAGGTCAAAAGAATCATTACCAAGGCATAGAAGACGCCCCACTTGCTCCAGTTTTTTGGCAAAAAGCCAAAGAAGGAGTTGGGCACGGTCCAGGTCAAGGTGGCCAGGGCAGCCAGGGTAAAGTCAACTGAGACCAGGATCTGCTTCTTCATCAAGAAGACTTCACTGATGCCGACGGCAGCCACAAAGGCAGCCAGCCAGTCAATCCACATGCCCCCGGCAACCAGGACCGGGATAAAAATCAATAAAGCAACAACTGCTGTAATTACTCTTTGTTTCATATTACCTAACTATCTGTTTCATCTAATTTACCAAAGCGCCGGTCCCGGTGCTGGTAGATCTTAACCATTTCGGCCAAGTCGTTTTCGTCGAAGTCCGGCCAAGCCTTGTCCGTAAAGGCAAGCTCTGAGTAAGCAATCTGCCAGAGCAGGAAGTTGCTGATTCTCTGCTCGCCAGATGTTCTGATCAAGAGGTCTGGATCAGAATAAGGGGCAAACTTGGCGGTCATCAGCTTGGCGGAGACCATGTCTTCAGTAATTTCTTCCGGCGTGATTTCCCCGCTGGCGGCCTCTTTTGCCAGAGCCTGCACGGCTGAAACGATTTCTTTTCTTGACCCGTAATTAAAGGCAAAGTTCAAAACCAGACCGGTATTGGCCGCGGTTTCCGCCATGGCCCGCTCAACCACTTCCCTGGTTGATTCCGGCAGGGCATCCAGATAGCCCATGATGTTGACCTTAACATTGTGGGCCTGCAGGCAAGGCATGAACTTGTCAAAGAACTTGACCGGCAGTTTCATCAAATAATTGACCTCATCCTTAGGCCGGGCCCAGTTTTCCGTCGAAAAAGCATAAAGAGTCAGGACTTTAATTCCCAACTCATCTGCCGCAAGCGCAATCTTTTCAACGTTGTCCATCCCGGCCTTGTGGCCCATGAAGCGCGGCATTTTCCGCTTCTTTGCCCAGCGGCCATTGCCGTCCATGATGATCGCCAAATGATTCAGCTGCTTATTCTTATCCATAATTAACCCTGAATGATTTCCTTGCGCTTGTTGTCAGCCATCTGGTCAATCTTCTTGGTTGATTCGTCAGTAACCTTCTGGACTTCCTTTTCCAGGCGCCGTTCTTCGTCTTCAGTGATTTCGCCGTCTTTTTCCTGCTTCTTCAAAGCCTTCATGGCTTCCTGGCGGACATTGCGGACAGCAATCTTGGCTTCTTCAGCCAGCTTACCGACTTCCTTGGCAATTTCCTGCCGCCGTTCCCCGGTCAGTTGCGGGATAATCAGGCGGATGACGTTACCGTCGTTAGCTGGCGTAAGGCCCAGGTCTGAGGCCAAAATGGCGTGTTCAATATCGTTCAAAGAAGTCTTGTCATATGGAGTGATCATCAAAACCCGTGGTTCTGGAATGGTGATCCCGGCCATTTGCACCAGCGGAGTTGGTACCCCATAGTATTCAACCATCACCCGGTCCAAAAGGGAGGCGTTGGCTACCCCGGCCCGGACAGTTGCCAGATTGCTCTGGTAGACTTCGATGGACTTGTTCATGTTTCTCTTGGCTTTAGCAATCGTTTCGTTGTTCATTACTTGTCACCTCTGATAATCGTCCCGATGTTTTCGCCTTCAACTACCCTCTTGATGTTGCCTGGAGTGTTGACGTTGAAGACGATCAATGGAATATGAGTGTCCATGGACAAGGAGCTGGCAGTTCTGTCCATAACTTGCAGGCCCTTGGAGATCATGTCCAGCTGGGTCAGTTCAGCAAACTTCTTGGCACTTGGGTCCAAGTTCGGGTCAGCAGTGTAAACCCCGTCAACCCCGTTCTTGGCCATCAAGATCACGTCAGCATTAATTTCCGCTGCCCGCAAAGCAGCCGTGGTGTCAGTTGAGAAGTATGGGTTGCCAGTGCCGCCGCCGAAGATAACGACCCGGTTCTTTTCCATGTGGCTGATTGCGACCCGGCGGATGTAAGGTTCAGCTACCTGCCGCATGGAGATTGAGGTTTGCAGTCTGGTCTGCACGCCAGCAGTTTCCAGGCCATCTTGCAGGGCCAGGCCATTCATGATCGTGGCCAGCATGCCCATGTAGTCAGCTTGAGCTCTTTCCATGCCCAGCTTGGCCCCGGTTTCACCGCGCCACATATTGCCGCCGCCACAGACAACGCCGATTTGCACGCCCATGTCATGAACCAGCTTGATTTCGTGCGCCAATTTCTTGATCACAGTTGGGTCAATGCCAGTTCCCTTTTCCCCGGCCAAAGCTTCGCCGGAAATTTTCAAAATGATACGATTATATTTAACTTGACTCATAATGCCCTCCTAATTAGCTCTAACTATTTTACCATAAAACAGAAAACTGTCTCTCCTATTTATCCTATTTCACCAGCTTAAATTTGCAAAAGCAAATTTGCCGACAAAAAAAGGATGGGTTTCCCCATCCTTTTTCTTGCTAGAAGAAATTAGTTCTTCATTTGTGCAGCAACTTCAGCAGCAAAGTCTTCTTGCTTCTTTTCGATGCCTTCGCCGACTTCGAAACGAACAAAGCTTACTACGGAAGCGTTGACTGATTCAAGGTATTGTTCAACAGTCTTGCTGTCGTCCATAACGTAAAGTTGAGCGAGCAAGGTGTTTTCTTGGTCAACCTTAGTGTTGTCCAGCATGAAGCGGGCCATCTTGCCTGGGATGATCTTGTCCCAGATCTTTTCTGGCTTGCCTTCAGCCTTCAGTTCTGCCTTGATGTCTTCTTCAGCTTGAGCAATGACTTCGTCAGTCAATTGCGCCTTTGAACCATACTTAAGGTGTGGCAAAGCTGGCTTGTTGACCATGGCACGTGATTCGTTGTCTTGGTCAATCTTGTGGTTAAGTTGAGCCAGTTCTTCGCGGACGAAAGCTGGGTCAAGTTCCTTGTAGGACAGAACCTTTGGGCTCATTGCGGCAATGTGCATTGCAATGTGCTTAGCCAAGGCTTCGTCGCCGCCTTCAACAACAGTCAAAACGCCGATGTGGCCGCCATTGTGTTGGTAAGCGCCAAAGTGTTGGTCATCAGTCTTTTCAAGAACAGCGAAGCGGCGGAAGGAAATCTTTTCACCGATAGTCGCAGTAGCATTTACGTATGCTTCTTCAAGGCTTTCGCCTGAAGGCATGGTCAATGCCAAAGCTTCTTCGTTGTTAGCTGGCTTGCCCTTGGCAATAGTTTCAGCAGTTTCGTTGACCAAAGTCTTGAACTGTTCGTTTTGCGCAACGAAGTCAGTTTCAGCGTTGACTTCAACGATAGCAGCAACGTTGCCGTCTACGTAAACGCCAGTCAAACCTTCAGCAGCGATCCGGTTAGCCTTCTTGGCAGCCTTTGCTTCACCCTTTTCGTGGATGATTTCAATAGCTCTTTGCATGTCGCCTTCGGCTTCAACCAGGGCCTTCTTGGCGTCCATGACGCCGGCACCAGTGGTTTCACGCAATTCCTTGACTTGCTTAGCAGTAATGTTTGCCATTTAAAAAAGTCCTCCAGGTCAAACTAAATAACAGAATTCTTCCAAAGATAGTTTACGACAAATTATTCAGCGTCGTCTACTTCTTCAGCAGAGTTTTCTTCAACACTTTCAGACAATTCCTTTTCAACGTCGGCGTTATCTGCACCTTGCTTGCCTTCGATTACGGCATCAGCCATAGTACCGGCGATCAAGCGGATAGCACGGATAGCGTCATCGTTTGAAGGGATGATTACGTCGATCGGAGTTGGGTCAGTGTTGGTGTCAACCATGGCTACAACTGGGATACCAAGCTTGTTAGCTTCGTGAACGGCGATCTTTTCCTTCTTAGGGTCAACGACGAACATTACGTCAGGAATCCGAGGCATGTCTTCGATACCGCCCAGGAACTTTTGCAGCTTGTCCATTTCCTTGGTCAGCAAAGAAACTTCCTTCTTTGGCAGTACGTCGAAGGTGCCATCTTCAGCCATCTTCTTCAAGTCCTTCAGACGCTTAACCCGGCTTTGGATAGTAGTCCAGTTGGTCAAAGTACCACCCAACCAGCGTTGGTTGACGTAGTATTGACCTGCACGGGTAGCTTCTTCAGCGATTGCTTCTTGAGCTTGCTTCTTGGTACCAACGAACAGGAAAACACCGTCGTCTTGAGCAACAGCCTTAACGTAGTTGTAGGCATCGTCAAGCATCTTGATGGTCTTTTGCAGGTCGATGATGTAGATATCGTTTCTTTGAGTGAAGATGTATGGCTTCATCTTCGGATCCCATCTTCTAGTTTGGTGACCAAAGTGTACACCAGCTTCAAGCAATTGCTTCATAGATACAACTGACATAAATAAATTCCTCCTAGGTTATTTCCTCTCAAGCGTTCATTTCAGCATTCAACCGTTTGTCTTTAGGCACCTGAACACCGATCGCTCTTGATGTGTTTTCTAGCGTGCAATCGCACGTTTATCTATCATACTCGATTTTTCCTTTAAGCGCAAGCTTTTCCGCCTAAAATTTAACCCCTTGCTCGTGCAAAAATTTTTCCTTCCAGGCCCGGTCATGATGCTTGAACCAATATTCCCGCTGCATGGCCGTCCGCTTGTCGGCATATTCTTCAAGATAGATCATTTCAACCGGCCGCCGGCTCTTGGTGTACTTGGCCCCTTTACCAGAATTATGAGCCCCCAGCCTTTTCTTTAAATCATTGGTGTAGCCGCCGTAAAAGCTGCCGTCGCTGCATAAAAGAACATAAAAGTAATGCTTTTCCTCTGGCAATTTGGCCTCTAAAATTTCCTTGATGGCCGGGGTATTGCTGCCGTCTGCCTCATGGACTTCGATAGCGTCGCGCAGAACCAGCCCGTCGCCTTTCCCGCTTCTGACCGCTTCAACGATGACTAAATTGGCGTCTTGCCCTCTTCTGGAGACAAAGGGCTGGACAGTCTTAACGGCCAGGTCATGCTTAAATCCGTAATTGATGATCTCACCCAGCCGCTCTGGCCGGTGGACCATGAACATCTTCCCCTTCATTTTCAAGAGGCCGGCGGAAACGGCGATGATTTCTTCCAGGTTGATCTCCAGTTCATGGCGGGCAATGGCTTTAGACCGGTCCGGGTTCAGCTTGTGGCCGGCCGGGGCCTTGAAATATGGCGGATTGACCACGACGACGTCATAGCTGTCTTTTCGCAAAAAGCTGCCCGCGTCTTTGACATTGCCCTGGTGGACCGTTATCCGGTCCTGCATGTCGTTTAATTCAACCGACCGCCGGGCCTTGGAAACGATGTCTTCTTGCAGTTCAACATCGTCGTAATGGGCCTTGTTAAAAGCAGCCATGTAGAGGCTGGCTGCCGCGTTGCCGCTGCAGAGTTCAACCACCTTGGACCGGTTTTTGATGGCTTCTTTGGCCCAGTAAGCCAGAAGCAGGGTATCCAGGGAAAAGGCAAAAGACTGCCCGTCCTGGATGATTTTCAGCTGATCGCCCAGCATGTAATCGATACGTTCATTTTCCTTTAGTTCAATCATGTAATTCTGAAGCCCGTCCCTTATTCTTAGATGTGTTATAATTTATTCTACATCATTTGGAGGTTCTTTTATGCTTTATCGTATTTTCAGACCGATCGCCCGCTTCATCGTCTGGGTCTTAAACGGCCACCTGCATGTCCACCACAAGGAAAGACTGCCCGAAGGCACCTACATTTTGGTTGCCCCCCACCGGAACTGGTGGGAGCCGATTCTTTTCGCCCTGGCAGCCAGCCCTACGGAATTCATGTTCATGACCAAGCAGGAGCTGTTTAAAAATCCGGTCCTCCGCTGGATCTTAAACAATGCCCACGCCTTCCCGGTCAACCGGGAGCATCCAAGTCCTTCCGTTATCAAGATCCCGGTCAAGGGCTTAAAGTCAGAAGGCCTGTCTTTGATCATGTTCCCATCCGGCACCCGGCACTCAGCCTCCCTTAAGTCCGGCGCCCTGGTTATCGCCAGAATGTCCGGCCGGCCCCTGCTGCCGGCTGTCTACCAGGGACCGCTTACTTTTAAAGGGGTCTTGCAAAGAAAAGGAATAGAAATCAACTTTGGCAACCCGATCGTCATTGACCGCAAGACCAAATTGACCCCGGAAACCGAAGCTGCCTACAACCAGCAGCTGGAAGACGCCTGGAAGCAGATCGACCAGGAACTGGATCCGGATTTCCACTATGAAGCTAAATAATTAAAGATGACAAAACAACAAGAAAAAGGATTGAGCATGGACGCTCAATCCTTTTTCTTTATGCTTTTTTACTGCTGCTTATTACTTGTTATTTTCCAGGTATTCCATAATCTGGACGGCGTTGGTTGCCGCCCCCTTTCTGATCTGGTCGCCGGTGCACCAGAGAGTAAGGCCGTTAGGGTTGGTCAAGTCCCGGCGCAGGCGGCCGACTTGCACGATATCCTTGTCGGAGTTTTCTAGGGGAGTTGGAGTGTGATCAGTAACCAGGAGGTCGCCGTCAAAAGCCGCGATGGCATTTTCAGCAGCTTCAACTGAGACCGGTTCTTCAGTGACAACCGTCACCGCAATTGAGTGGGACCGGTAGACCGGTACCCGGACGCAGGTGCAGGTCACCAACAAGTCTGGCAAGTGCAAGATCTTTCTGCCTTCATTCTGCATCTTCATTTCTTCAGTCGTATAGCCGTTTTCCAAAGGACTGCCAATGTCAGCGATGACGTTAAAGGCGATCTGGGCCGGGAAGACCTTGGCTTCCACGCTCTCGCCCTTGGTCAAAGCCGTCACTTCATCCTTCAGTTCGCTGATCCCGCCCATGCCGGCACCGGAAACGGCCTGGTAGGTGCAGGCGTTGATAGCCTTGATCGGAGACAACTTGGCAATTGGAGCCAGAGCCATCAAGGTAATGGCAGTTGAACAGTTGGGATTGGCAATCACGCCGTGGTGGTCTAAAGCATCTTGGCCATTAATTTCAGGAACTACCAAAGGCACGCCGTCTTCTTGCCGGAAGGCTGAGCTGTTGTCAATGTAGACTGCCCCGCTCTTTTCGACCAGGGGCCGGTATTCCTTAGACAGGCTGTTAGAAACTGCCCCCAAAACGTAGTCCAGGCCATTCAGTCTTTCCTGGCTGACCACTTCCAGGGTCAATTCCTGGCCAGCAAAGGGCAGCTTTTTACCCTTGGAACGCTCGGAAGCAAAAACGCGCAGCTCTTCAACCGGCAATTGTCTTTCTTCAATACATTCCAACATCTGCCGGCCAACGGCCCCTGTAGCTCCTAAAATACCAATTTTCATTTATCGTTCCACTCTTTCTTCACTAATAAACTGCTGATAAATCGCCTTGATTGCCGGCACCAGGTCCTGGTTGTTGACCCCAATGACGATGCTTTGTTCATCGCAGGCCTGGTTGATGGTGCGGATATTGATCTGCTGGTCACCCAGTGTTGACAAAATTTTGCCCGACATCCCCGGCATTTGCCGCATGACTCGGCCAACCACGGCCAGCATGGCCTGCTGGCTTTCGACCTGGATATCGTCCAGGTGCAGGTCCTGCTGTAATTCCGCCACGATCTCATAGAGATAGCGCTCGATTTTCTTGGTCTGGACCACAATGGAAAAGGTATCGACCGTGACCGGAACGCTTTCAATCGAGATCTGAAATTTTTCAAAAACGGCTAAGACCTTGCGTAAGAAGCCTGCCTCAGCTGAAACATGCGACTTAACCATGGTGATGACCGTAAAGTCCTGCTTGCCTGTAATCCCGGTGATGACATGAGGCGGCTCTTGCGCGTCAAGTTCACTGCAATCATTCATGATCATGGTGCCGGGATTTTCCGGATGATTGGTGTTGCGGACATTGATCGGGATGTTTTTCTGCCGGACGGGAAAAACCGCGTCGTCATGCAGGACATTGGCTCCCATATAGCTCATCTGCCGCAGTTCTGAGTAGGTAACCCGGGGAATCTGGACAGGATCTTTGATAATGCGCGGATCGGCCACGTAAAAGCCCGAAACGTCAGTCCAATTTTCATAGACGTCAACGTCAAAGGCATTGGCCACGATTGACCCGGTAATGTCTGACCCGCCCCGGCTCATGACCTTAATCACCCCATTTGGCAAAGAACCGTAAAAGCCGGGGATCACCACCCGCCGGCCCGGGTCAACCTGGGCTTTTAACAGTTCCTGGCTTTTATCGAGGTCAATTGAGCCGTCATAATGGAAACGGATCACCTGGCTGGCGTCACGAAAGTCCGCGTCCAGGTATTCAGCCAGGCAAAGGCCGGTCAAGTATTCGCCCCGGGAAACCAGGTAGTCCAAGTTCAAGTTCTGGGCCATGTTCTGCCGGATCTTGGCGAATTCTCCAGCCAAGTCGATTTTAAGGCCCAGGCTGCGCTTGATTTCCATGTACTTGTCCACGATAGACTGGAAAATCGACTCATAGCTGACGTCATAGGTAATGTGGGCCGCGCAGAGGTAGAGGAGGTCGGTGACCTTATGGTCCTCCTGCCCGCTCTTGCCGCAGGCGCTGGTCACCACGTACTTGCGGTCCGGATCAGCCAAAATGATTTGCTTGACCTTCTTAAACTGTTCGCTGTTGGCGACTGAAGAGCCGCCGAATTTGACTACTTTACTCATATGCCACTCCCGCCAAAAAGGCCGCCGGGTCCCCACTTTCCTTAACCAGGCTTGAAATTTCCGCCAAAGTCAGCTTTTTGGTCAAAAATGCCTTTTCGCTGATTCTTTCTGCTACTACATCCTGGAAAAAATCCGCCCGGTTAGTCCGCAGGTAGAAAGTCTGCTCTTCTTCATCAGTCAGCTGACCCGGTTCAGCACTTTGCATGATTTCCTTTTTCCCTTCAGCCAGATCCAAGAGGTCTTGAACAGCCGCGTGGGCGGTTGGCAAAGACCCTGCCCCCTGGCCCACAAAGGTTGCCGGACCCAGGGAGGCGGAATCAGTTTCCAGGGCATTGAAGTTAAGGCCCACTCCGGCTAAAAGGCTGGTCTTTTTCAGCATGACCGGCAAAACCTGCAAGGACAGCTTCTCACCTGCCTGCCGGCCCCGGCCCAGCAACTTGATGGTCCGGCCATTTGCCTTGGCCCAGGCAAAGTCTTCCTTGGTCAAATGCCGTATCCCCCACTGGTCAACCTGGCTTGGATCAGCAATTTTGCCAAACGCAGTCAAGGCTGACAAGCAGACCTTGTAGCAGACATCCCCGCCGTCGATGTCATCGCTGGGATCCTTTTCCGCGTAGCCCAGCTCCTGGGCTTCTTTTAAGCAAGCAGCAAAGTCCAGGTCCTTTTCTGCCATCTGGGAAAGGATGTAGTTGCTGGTCCCGTTAAAAATTCCCTGGAAGGCCGTGACCGGCTCCAGGCGCTGAATGTGCTTGATGTTGTCAATCCAGGGGATGCCGCCGCCAACGCTGGCCTCATAGGCCAATACCAGGCCCTTTTGCCTGGCTAAGTCAAAGAGCTCGCCGGCATAGACCGCCAGCATCTTCTTATTAGCCGTCACCACGTGCTTGCCGGCTTCCAGGGCCCGCTTAACATAGCTGTGGGCCGGTTCTACCCCCCCGATGCACTCGCAAACCACTGAAATTTCCGGATCGTTCACGATTTCCACAAAGTCAGTTGTATACTGGTCATCCAGGATCTGTTCATCTCTGTGAACCAGGATTTTTTTAATTTTAATCTTCTGCAAAAGCGAAGTTTCAGCCTCTTCAACCAGCTTGACAATGCCGCCGCCAACCACGCCGCAGCCCATGATTGCAATTTGCATACCCGCCTCCGTTGTTTCTAATCTAGGGACACTTGTTTTTTAATTAAAAACATAGTATCATTATACGCAAGGCTTGACAAGGGAAAAGTTACTTATTATTAAGAAAAAATTAAAGCAATATGTCAAAGGAGAATTTGCCATGGCCGACTATTTTTACGTTCATAAAAAGATCCTGCCCGACTATCTGGAGAAGGTCCTAGAGGCAAGGGAAATGCTGGACAGCCGGGAAGCAGCCACCGTCACCGAGGCGACTGAGCGGGTCGGCATCTCCCGCAACACTTATTACCGCTATAAAGACTATGTTTTTAGAGCCAAGGACCCTGCAAGGGGCCAGCAGGCGGTCTTGTCTCTGCTTTTAGCTGACCTGCCTGGGGCCCTGTCAGCCGTTTTGACCTGCGTAACCGACCACCGGGCCTCGGTTTTGACTATTTCCCAGGCCATCCCTTTGGCCAGCCACGCCAGCGTCTTGATGTCCCTGGACCTGGCCGGCCTTAAAGGAGACATCAACACCCTTTTGGCTGATTTGAAAAGTCTCCCCTTTGTTAAAAATCTCCAGCTTGCCGGATTAGAATAATAAAAGAGCGCGTCTTCTGGGCGCGCTCTTTTTTGTCTTAATTCATTCTTAGTTTTCCCGGTTTTGCTGGAGGGTGTAAAGGTCATAGTAGTAGCCCTTTTGGGCCAGCAAGTCCTCGTGTTTGCCGTGTTCGACGATTCTCCCCTTGTCTAAAACAATGATCTGGTCAGCATCAGCAATCGTTGACAGGCGGTGGGCAATAGCCAGGGTCGTGCGGCCCTGGCGGAGCTTTTTGAGTCCTGCTTGAATCAAACTTTCTGTTTCCGTGTCCACGTTGGCCGTTGCTTCGTCCAAAATCAAAATCTTAGGATTGGTTACCAGGGTCCGGGCAAAGGAAATCAGCTGTCTTTCCCCGCTGGAGAATTCCGATCCGCCTTCAATGACCTTGGCATGGTATTTCCCAGGCAATTTTTCGATAAAGCGGTCAGCCTGGACAGTTTTGGCGGCTTCTTCAATCTGCTCATCAGTGATCTTGTCATTGTACAAGCGGATATTGGAAGCCACGTCCCCATAGAACATGAAGGGTTCCTGGAGAACCAGGCCCATTTTTTGCCGTAATTCTGCCTTGGAAAAGTCCCTGATGTCGGTCCCGTCCAAAAGGATCTGGCCCGAGTGAAATTCGTAAAAGCGCATCATGACGTTGATGATCGAACTCTTGCCTGAACCCGTGTGGCCAACGATTCCCAGGGTCTCGCCTGGATTAAGGGTGAAGGAAACATCGCGGAGAACGTCATGCTTGCCGTCATATGAGAATGACACATGCTTAAACTCAATTTTCCCTTCCGTAATCTTGGCGTCGGCCAGCTCTTTTTGCTCAGGCTCGTATTCTTCCTGGTCCAAAATCTTGAAGATCCGCTTGCCAGCCACGATCCCGTCGGTAAAGAAAGTCAGCGAGTTCATCATGTCCGACAAGGGGTTAAAAAAGTTCTGCACATAGTTTGCAAAAGCATAGATCATCCCGGCCGGGACAAAAGTTGCCCGGAGGGGGTAACCGAACCAGACCAAAACGCAGGTTAAGGCCAGCGAATAGAGCAGGGTCGTAAACGGCGACAAGAGCAGGCCGTTAGTTCTGATCAGCTTGAAGCGGGTCTGCATCTGCTGGCGGTTGATTTTTTCAAAATCATCGTCTATCCGCTTTTCCTGGCGAAACTGCTGGATCACGGAAATTCCGGCAATGCTTTCTTCCAACTTGGTGTTGATCAAAGAGTTGCGGGCCCGGTATTCGTGGTAGATTTTGGAGTTGACCCGGTTATAAAGCCAGATTGCCCCAACGATAAGTGGAATAAAGGCCGTCACGATCCCCCCGGCCACTGGGTCAGCCATATACATAGCAATCAAGGCGGTTACCATGGAAACGATCCCTAACAGAAAGGCAGAGAAAACCTTCATAAAGTTGCCCAGGGTCATCGTGTCGTTGGTTACCCGAGACAAAATCGACCCGGCTGGAGTCTGGTCAAAATACCGCATCCCTAGGGTGTGAATTTTTGCATAAAGGACCCGGCGGACCTTTTCCAAGGCCTTTTCCCCGGCCAGGGCATAAAGGTATTCATAGGTAAATTGGCAGACCGCCTTAAATACCACGCCAATGCCGTAGATCAAGGCAACATAATAAACCGTGCTGAAGTCAACCTTGCCCGCCTTCAAATAGTGGTCCATGTAATACTGCAGCCAGGTCGGCAAGAGCATATTGATCGCGGAAACTGCCACCATCCCTAAGACGGCAGTCAGTAATTCCCCCTTGTAAAGCCAAACAAAGGTCCAGAGCCGCTTTAAAATCTGCCCCTGCTCTTTGGTCGAAATCGGCTGCTGCCAGACTGACTGGAAGTCCTCATTATTCATCGTCATCTTCACCTACCTTCTGGGCTAATTCCTGCCGCTGCCACATCTGGGCATACCAGCCCCCCTTGGCCAGCAATTCTTCATGCGTACCTCTTTCTGCCACCTGCCCGTCCTGCATGACCAGGATCAAGTCAGCATCCATTACGCTGCTTAAGCGGTGGGCAGCGATGACGGTAATTTTCTTTTCCCGTTCTTGCCGAAGCTTAGTCAAGATCGCCTTTTCAGTTTTGGCGTCAACAGCTGACAAAGCATCGTCCAAAATCAAGATTTCACTGTCATGAAGCAGGGCTCTGGCAATCGACATCCGCTGCTTTTGACCGCCCGACAGGGAAACCCCGTTTTCCCCGATCATGGTCTCATAGCCATTTGGAAAGGCCAGGATATCGTCGTGAATGGCGCTCTTTTTAGCCGCCGCTTCGACCTCTACCTGGCTGGCATCCGGCTTGGCAAAGGCAATATTGTCTCTGACCGACATGGAGAAAAGGAAGTTGTTTTGGGGAACGTAAGATATTTCTTTTAAGTAGACGTCCAGGGGAATCTGCCGGATGTCGTGGCCGGCAAAAGTGATCCGGCCCTTGTAGTTATCAAACTCCCGCATCAAAAGCTGAATAATGGTCGTCTTGCCTGAGCCAACCCGGCCAACCAGGCCGATAGTCTGCCCGTTTTTCAAGTCAAAGTCCACTGCCCCCAAGGCAGCCTTGTCTGGTTCATCCGGGTAGGCAAAACTGGTCACGTGATAGCGCAAATCCCCAGTCAGCTTCTGCTCCTTGTCCATTGAATCTGAGTCCACGATCAAAGATTTTTCATTGAGCAGGCTCATAATCCGGTCGTAGCTGGCACTCCCCCGCTCAAGAACATTAAACAGGTAGCCAATGGCAAACATTGGCCAGACCATGGCCCCAATGTAGGACAGAAAGGAAATCAGCTGGCCCAGGCTGATCGCTTTGCTGAGAACCAGCCGGCCACCGTAGATGATGGTAATGATGTAGGTAATCCCGATGATCATGGTAATCATTGGGTCGTAGAGTGAGTCGATCCGGAAGACCTTTTTATTGATATCTACCGTTTCATAGGTCATCTTGTTAAAAGCTGCCGCATCCTCCTTTCCCTGGCCAAAAGTCTTCAAGACCTTAATCCCAGACAAGGATTCCTGAGTCTTGTTGTTCAAGCGGGAAAAGGCCGCCTGCGAATCCATATAGGCGTCATGCAGGCGATCACCCAGGTAGCGGGCACAGAAGGCCAAAAGGGGCAGCGGCAGCATGGCCGCCAGGGTCAAGCGCCAGTCTACCAGGATCATCATGGCCAGCAAGGTGGTCCCCCCGGTAAAAATCGCGTCGATCAAAGTCAAGATCCCGTCACCTGCTACGTTCTGCACGGCCTGGACGTCATTGGTTGCCCGGGCCATCAAGTCCCCGGTACGGTAGCGCTGAAAGAAGGTCCGGTCCATCTGCATAAAATGCCAGAAGAGCCGGCCGCGGAGTTCTTTTTCCAAAATCGCCGCTCCGCCGTAAATCTGCTTGCGCCAGAAATAGCGGCAGACATAAAGGGCCAAAGCCGCCAGCAAAATTGCCAGAACATAGCTAAAAAATTGCTGCCAGCTGATTTTCCCCGTATCCAGCTGGTCAGCCATCATGCCCAGGATCCGCGGCGAGACCAGGTTGGCTGCCGAAGTCAGGACTAAGGCCGTGATCCCTAAGGCGTAGCGCTTGCGGTGGGCTTTAAAGAACCAGCCCAGCTTGCTGAAAGTATCCATTTTTTCTCCCTCTTTTATTTCGGTTTTATCTTTTTTTCCTTCTTTTCTAATCCCCCTAGCCCGAAAAAAAGAGCGCCAGGATTCCCCTAGCGCTCTATGGCTGACTAGACTAGTTCTTGGCTGCCTGGTGCTTGATCATGTTCATCACTTGGTTGACCTTCTTGGCTGAAGGCTTCTGGCCCATTTGTGACATCATGGTTTCAACCATTTCCCGGGTAATCGGGGGATTCTTCTTAAAGTAGTTCTTCATGTAAGTCCGGGCACCGTAAAAACCAGCAACCGCACCCAGAAGAGCTGCCAAAATAATCAAGAAAATCGCCAAACCTAAATTCATTATCGCTAAACCTCCATTGGTCTTAATTTGTTATCCGCCTCAGCGGAGATGCATTCGTTAGTCACACAAATACTATCTTACAAAACTTCAGACCATTTTTAAATGGATAAATCTTATCTGAGAACCTTTTTCTTCTGAATTTGCTTGGCTTTCTCCGGCGTAACGTCCTTGCCTTGATCGTCAACAATTACCAGGCTGTCCAGCTGCTGCTTGAAACCTGCCCGGAAGTTGGCGATAAACTGCTTGTGCAGTTCTTTGCGTTCAGCCTCTTCAGCCTCCGTCAAGCCGCTTTCCTGCTTCTTCTTGTATAATTCATTGATTCTTTTTCTGACTTGATCTGCTTCTGTCATATATATATCCGCCTTTCTAGTGATAAGAATAGTGTACTCGCTTTGCAAAAATAAAAAAAGTTTTAAGCCTAGAACGCCCGTTTGCAAACTTCCCGAATATTTGCTAAAATAAATAATAATCGACAATAAGATTTTGACGAAGGAAAAGTAACTATGGCAACTCACGACTCAAAACAATTAGAAATTCTGCAATACATCTACGATACCGTTGAAAACCGTGGCTTCCCGCCGACGGTCCGGGAAATCTGCGCGGCAGTTGGCCTGTCTTCAACCTCCACTGTCCATGGCCATTTGACCAGACTGGAGCGCAAGGGCTACCTCATCAAGGACGCCACCAAGCCCCGGGCTTTGGAAATCACCCACGCCGGCCTTGACGCCTTGGGCATCAAGCCTAAAGACATTCCAGTCATCGGGGTTGTTACCGCCGGCCAGCCGATACTGGCTGTCCAGGACGTGGAAGATTACTTCCCGCTTCCACCGAACCTGGCCAGTGATGCCGGTGAGCTCTTCATGCTCCGGGTACACGGCACCTCAATGATCAATGCCGGTATCTTGAACGGGGACTATGTCATCGTCCGCAAGCAGACCACGGCCCAGAACGGGGAAATCGTGGTCGCCATGACTGATGACGGGGAAGCAACAGTCAAGCGCTTCTTTAAAGAAGACCTCCACTACCGCCTGCAGCCGGAAAATGATGCCATGGATCCAATTATCTTGAACCATGTACAAATTTTGGGCAAGGTCGTCGGTCTTTACAGAACAAATATTGATTAATACAGTATTGCCGGTCAGCAAGCTCGATTAGCTCATATTTTTTGAAAATATGTTTTGTTTTATGCAAAGCATCTTTTCCCTTTTAACCGCTTTCTGAAAGCGGTTGACATTTTCATAGCGCTTTCTATTGCTATTTTCCTAAAACTCCGTTAATCTAATAACTATTCGACAAATTATTAGTTAAAGGAGTTTTCAATTAATGAATATCATCATTGCCTTACTGCCAGCCATCGGCTGGGGGGTTATGCCTTGGATCGTCAACAAGGTGCCAAACAGCAAGCCGGCCAACCAGATCTTCGGCGTCGGCATGGGGGCGACTATTGTCGGCATCATCGTGACTTTAATCCAGCATCCGGCCATTTCCATGCCAGTTTTCTCCCTGTCCCTTCTGTCCGGTGCTTTATCGACGATCGGTCAAATCGGCCAGTTCATCTCCTTCACCCGGATCGGGGTCAGCAAGACCATGCCGTTCTCAACTGGCCTGCAGCTGGTCGGCAATACCATCATCGGGGCTTTGATCTTTGGTGAATGGAAGACCAGCAACAACTTTATCTTCGGGATCATTGCCCTGGTCATCATCATGGTCGGCGTCATCTTGACCGCCTACACTGAAAAGGGCAACGGCTTCACTCAGAAGACCACCAACAAGGACATCCTCTTCCTGGTCTTGACCACGATCGGCTACCTGGCCTACTCTGCCTTCCCGAAGACGATTACGGCAGACGCTGAATCCATGTTCCTGCCACAAACCCTGGGGATCCTGCTGGGGTCTGTGATCTACCTGGCCTTCAGCGGCAACAAGGCTGCCTTCAAGGAAAAGGCCAGCTACCTTGACCTCTTTGCCGGCATCAGCTTCGGGATTGCAGCTTACGCCTACATCATCTCCGCTCAAGTCAACGGGGTGACCAACGCCTTCGTCTACGGCCAGCTGAGCGTAATCATCTCCACTATCGGCGGGATGACTCTGCTGGGCGAACGCAAGCAAGGCAAGGAACTGGTCGCAACGCTTGCCGGCCTCTGCCTGATCGTTGTCGGCGCTATCCTTTAAATCTAAATCAAAATACTAAAATACAAATAATTTACGTGCTAGCTAAAAAGCTAGGAGCAGATGCTCCTAGCTTTTTACTTTTTGTATTAGTTTTTCCGTCTTATTGAATCTTAACCTTCTGGCTTTCTGCATGTTTGACGTCAAAGCCGGAGACCTTGCCGAACCACTTCTTGACCAGCTGGTCATATTTTCCGTTGGCCCGCAGCTGCTTTAAGGCCTGATTGATCGCCTGGCGCATTTCGGTCTGGCCCTTTTCAACCCCGATGCCGTATGGCTCCTCAGCTAAAGAGGCCTTGGTCAAGGTGAATTCCGGGGTATCAGCGATCAAACCAGCCAAAATCCCGTTGTCGTCGATCATGACATCCCCTTGCCCGGCCTTTAAGGCGTTGAAGGCTGACCCGTAGTCGTCAAACTGCTTGACGCTGGCCTTTGAAGCCAGCTTAGCCACCTGGTTGGCCACGTCGGTCCCCTTGATGGCAATAACCACGACTCCCTTTTTATTCAAGTCAGCAATGCTTCTGATCTTGCTGGACTTCTTAACGATCATGGATTCGTTGGCGTTAAAGTAAACGTCAGAGAAGTCGATCACCTTCATCCGCTCCTTGGTGATGGTCATGGTTGAAATGACGGCGTCCAGGGAGCCGTTGTGCAAAAGGGTGATCCGGGTCTTTTCCGTGATCGGCCGGAAGACAGCCTTGCTTTTAGGGCCAAGGATCTGCTTGGTGATGGCCGTAGCCAGATCAATTTCAAAACCTTCGATCTTGCCGGTCTTGATGTTGGTCAAGCCGAACAGCTTGGTGTCTGGCCGGACCCCCCAGGTTATCTGCTTAGACTGCTTGGCCCGGGCATAGCTGCTCTCCTGCTTGCTGGAACAGGCAGTTAGGCTGGTCGCTAGCAAAAGCAGCAGACTGCAGGCCAATGCCTGGATGATTCTCTTGATTGTTTGCGGCTGTCTTTTCATGTTTTTCATGTTTTTCATGTTTTTCATATTTTTCATCTTGCTATCATATCGGATCTATAAAATATTATACCCGATATTTTAGAAAGTTTCTTTTATTTATAATGAAAGTCTCTTTTTCTTGCTTTATTAAGTAGAACTAGGCTTATTCTTTACGAAATTAGTTTTTTCCAAAAATAAAGCCTTTTCCCAGAACTTTTCTCCATGAAAAAAATTTAGATTAAAATCAGCCGTAGTCGACATTTTTCATGGCTGACCACTGCTTGCCCAGGCTTTGCCCGGCAATTTCAAAGGCCAAAAGTTGCTTCAAGTCAGCAAATTTTTCCACCTTCATCTGCCCGCTCTTCTCCAAGCGCCAGGTGAGCTGCCGGTAGACCTTTCGTTCACTGGACTGGACCAGGCTGTACTGGCGGCCGGCTAAAGAAAACTTAATGTCGCAGCCGTCTTTAATCGCCTGGACAAATTCCTCCAGGCTGTCAAACTGCACACTCCAGACAGCTACCTCGCTCATCTGGGGCCAGCAGTCAGCCAGGGACTGACCGCCTATCTGGCAGGTCAGAAATTCCTCCGTATTGGCAAAAAACTGCTGCTCTTCAGGCAAATCACAGTTGATCAAGGTCTTGCTGGCCGGGGTCAAAGGATTGCCATCATCAACTAACAGCCACTGCTGGCCGTTTAACTTAAAATGTATCTCATCGCTGTCATCAGCGGCTATTTCTAATTCTTGAAAACTGGAAATCGGACGCTTGCTTACTGACATAAATGTCCTTCCTAAAAAATCGAGATTTGATTATTAGACATTATTATACATCTTTTTTAAGCCATTTGTCTCGTAATCTCTCCGATTGCCCGCCGCATTTCAGTCAAATCCAGGACACTATAGGCAAATTCTTTTCTGACCAGGTCGTCTGGCAGGTATTCATCATACTTGTCAAAAACCGGCACTTCCTTTGGATAGAGCAAGTCCAAAGGGTCAAAGTCTTTAGCGGCTTCTTCAGCCAGAATCTGGTAAAAGTCTCCTTCACTGACATCCATGCTGAACTGGATGTAGTATGGCCGGACTGAGTCAATATTCTTAAGCCCTAAACGGCTGGCACATTTCAGGCGCAAGAAACGCTCTAGGGCCAGAAAAGCATAAGAACCCGTCCAAGGGAAAAGGCAGTAGGTCTTAGCCCCCAGGTTAATCAGCTGCTTATCTGGCAGGCCAGCGGCTTCCGCCATTGCTCTCGTTTCACTCAAGCGGGCAGCCGCGTTTTTCATCAAGTAAGGATACTGCCTCTTTTCTGCCAGAATTTGCCGCATCTGCTGGAGGACTTTGGGATGGATATCACCGGCTACATCCCCAAAATATGCTGGGATCTGGCCTTTAACCTGGTGGACGTAGACCTGCCGGCGGCGGCGGTCGATTTCTTCAACCACCCAGACATGGCCGGCGATGGCGATTTTTTCACCCAAGGGCGGGGGCTTAACGATCGTCCCCAGTTCTTCTGACTCAGCGTGGACGCTGTATTCCTCGTTTTCCTGGAAAACTGCGTAAAACTTGAAATTGTTGGTCACCCGCTCGCCGGCTAGGCCGACGATCAAGCCGCCATTTTCCGTCAGCTGGATCTGATCGGTCTTGATCAAGTGGCGGAGCAAAACTCTATAGTCATCCTGGCTGACCCAGCGGAAGTAGGACAGGGTCAAAACCCGGGAAGCAAGTTCTGCCGGGCTCATCTCCCCGCCGGCCATCAAGGTAGACATGGTCTGGTGGTAAAGGAGGCTGTATGGCAATTGGTGGTCTCTTGGCGGTTCAACCCAGCACTCTTGTAAATACAGCTCAACTAAGGCAATCCCCTGCAGAAGCGACCAAGGAAGCAAAACTGGCAGCATGGCCCGGCTTTCAGCCTGTTCTTCGCGCATGACAAACCACATTTCTGCCGGATTGCCCCGCCGGCCAGTCCGCCCCATCCGCTGCAAAAAGCCGGAAACGGTAAAGGGCGCTTCAATTTGAAAGGCCCGCTCCAGCTGGCCGACGTCAATGCCCAGTTCTAATGTAGCCGTCGCGCAGGTCGTAATATTGGCATCTTCGTCTTTCATGATAGCCTCTGCCCCCTGCCTAAGGGCCGCGGACAGGTTGCCGTGGTGGATCATGAAGCGGTCTGGTTCATGCTTATATTCGCAATATTGCCTTAGAACCTGGCAGACAGCTTCACATTCTTCCCGGCTGTTAGTAAAGACCAGGCACTTTTTGCCCCTGGTATGGTCAAAAATATAGGCCAGGCCCGGGTCAGCTAATTCTGGTGCCTGATCGCTGGCTTGATCCAAAACAGCCTGGGCCGGCAAGGCAGAATGGTCGCCAGCCTGGTCACCGCTTTTATAGAAATGCTCCATTGACAAGTGCCAGCGTTGTGGCCGGCTTTTTACCTTAGGAATCCTGGTCTGATGGCCCGATCCGTCCCCTAAAAACTGCCCAGCCGCTTTCGGGTCCCCGATCGTAGCTGACAGGCCGATCCGGCGGGGTTTAACACCAGCCAACCGGTTTAAGCGCTCTAAGAGGCAGAAGGTCTGCCCGCCCCGGTCGCTTCTTAAAAAGGAGTGCAACTCGTCGATGACAACATAGCGCAGATCACCAAATAAGCGGGGAATATCCGCGTGCTTGTTGATAATCAAGCTCTCTAAGGATTCCGGCGTTATCTGCAGGACCCCCTGGGGCCTTTTAAACATTTTCCGCTTTTGAGCAGCCGAAACATCCCCATGATAGCGCCAAACCGGGACATCACTGCCTTCACAGATGTCTTTAAGCCGGTCATACTGGTCATTGATCAAGGCCTTTAAAGGGGCAATATAGAGGCAGGCAATAGAGTCAGCCGGATTTTCCGCCAAATCTGTCAAGATGGGAAAAAAGGCTGCTTCGGTTTTCCCGGAAGCAGTCGAAGCCGACAAAAGCAAATTGTCGTCAGTATCAAAAATCACCTGGGCCGCAGCTGTCTGCAAAGGCCGCAGGGTCTCCCAACCCCGGGAATAGATATAGTCCTGGATGAAGGGAGCATAGCGGGAAAAAGTATCCATAAAAAACTTCCCTAATTAAAACTTAAATCGTAAATTCCGCAAAGTCGCTGGTCTTTTCATCAGACACGGCGTCTGACTTAGTGTAGGCAAAGTCCCCGTCTGTCAAAAGACTCTGCACGGTCTGACCAGGATTTTGCAAGACAATGTCCAGCAGCTCGATAAAGTCCCGGATGATTTCTCTTGGGGTGATCATGCTGCTCGTACCAACTCTGGCATATTCAATCTTGATAAAGTCAGCCAGGTCCTTTTCGCTGATCGTCCGCTCATAGTCATAAAGGCTGGCATGCATGTCGGCAAGTTTCTCCGTTAAAACCAGCATTTCTTCTGCCGTCAAGGGTTCCAGGCGGATCACGGGAGCATACAGGTCCCGCTGCCCTTCCTTGGCAAACTTGCCTTCGGCCAGGCGGGACCTGAGGGCTTCGTAAGAGTAAACGCCCCGCCGCCGGTCTTCGACTGCCTGGGGCGTGGCCCCCATAATAATGCCTAGGTACTTGGCCTTGCCCTGCATGGCGTCATTGTACATGCTGAGCAGCTTTTCATAGTTGTACTGGCGGGAGATGGCGTTAGGAATCTTGTAGAGGTTGACTAATTCATCGACCATGATAAACATGCCGCTGTAGCCGGCCTGGCGGAAGAAGACGGCAAAAAGCTTCAAGTATTCATACCAGTCTTCCTCAGAAATAATGATATTGACGCCCAGATCCTGCTTGGCTTCTGTTTTCAGCCGGTATTCCCCTCTAAACCACTTAACCACCTTACCCTTGGTATCCTCGTCGCCGGCCAGGTAGGCATGGTAGTAGCGCTCTAACAGCTGAGCAAAGTCATAGCCGTGCACCATTTCGCTCAAAGAGGAAATCTGTCTGACGATCTTTTGGTCAACGGCTGTCTGAAAGCCGGGGTCATCAAAAGGAATTTCACTGGCTACTGCCGTCTGGACATTGTTGATCCAGCGGTCCAGGACTAAAGTTAAGGCTCCGCCTTCCGGCCGGGTCTTGGTGGCCAGGTTCTGGATCAGTTCCCGGTAGGTGGCCAGGCCCTGCCCCTTGCTGCCCTGCAGGCGGCGTTCCGGGGACAGGTCGGCATCTAAGACTATAAAATTTCTGTCCATCACGTAGTTGCGGATGGTCTGCAACAAAAAACTCTTGCCTGACCCGTACCGGCCCACAACAAAGCGGAAGGAGGCCCCGCCTTTTTTGACTAAGTCAACGTCGTGTAAAAGGGCCTCGATTTCCGCCTTCCGGCCCACCGTGATATATGGCAGGCCGATCCGGGGCACAACCCCGCCCTTAAGTGAACTGATAACCGTTTGGGCAATCCGCTTGGGAATCCGTTTCTTTTGCTCCACTATTTCTCCTCAATTCCTAATAAGTCAGCGAGATCGCTCCGATAATCTTCCACGATTTCTGCCTTCTGGCCATCGCAATCGATTACGGCATCGCCGATTTCGTCAAAAATTTTCTCATTAATCTGGTCCACGACCACGCTTAAGAGCAGGTGCCGCTGGAGTAAAAAGTCCTGGTAGGGCTGGCCGGAAAAAAGAGCCAAAAGCAGCTGCTCTTCATTCTCGTCTAAGCCCAGGCCGCTGGCAGCCGTTTCATCAATGTCCTTCGTCATCTTTTCTTCTGTAGCAGAAGACTCAGATACTTGCTTATTACTCTCGCTAGTGATTCTCTCAGCTTCTTCGGCCTCCAGCTGCCGCTCTTCTTCAGTCAGCAGGCTTTCCTTGGTTTCAGCCGCGTCGGACCGGATCTGGTCCAAGCTGGCTAGGTTGATCTTAACCTTTGGCCGGGCCCTTTCTATCAGAATTTCCTGGTAGTCAGCAATTCCTTGCACGATTGCCTGCTTAAAAGCGGGAGGAAGGTCTTTTTCTTTTAAGGCCCGCCCCTGCTTAAAGGCCTGCCGGCTCAAGCGGTCAAATTCATGCATGAAATTGGCCAAAAGCTGTCTCTGCCGGCCGGAAGGCCAGTAGACTTCATTACTCCACTGCCCGCCCTGGCAGCGGTAGACAAGGCCTGGCCCTAAAATGAGCTCAGCGTCTTTGACCGGATCAAGGCTGAAGAAAACCGTATCAGCAAACATTTCTACCGGCAAGGTCGTTTTTTCCCCGACCAAAAGCTTAAGCAGCTGGTAAGGATTTAGGCGGACTTCCTGCCAGACCTGGGCCAGAAGCTCATAAAACTTCTCCGGCTCCTTTTTCAGCAAAGGATTGTTCTTGGGCAAATAAGAAGACAAGCAGCAGATGGCCTGATAGAGTTCCTGTCCGCTCGCTTCACCAGACAGAAGATTATGATAAACTTCCCCCCGCATCAGCTCATCTGCAAAATCCGGCCGGATTTCCTCAAGAGCAAAACCGTAATAAACCAGGTAGTTCTGCAGGATGTGCTTTTCCTGCCAGCTAGTGGAAATATCCTTTTGCTCCACGCACTTGGCAAAAAGAAGGCGGAGCTGACGGAGGCCATCGGCTTTATCCTTAACCCCGATCTGGCAGACTAATTCACTGGCCAGCAAATAGACATAGGCAGCCGGAGCTGGCTTGTACTTGCCCTGCCGGAACTTGGTCCGCCAGGAAAAATAGGACCGCAACTGGTCGACGGTCAGATCATGGTAGACTGGTCGCTGCTTGTTAATTGGGACCATTTGGGCAAAGTCATCTTCATAATTAGCCATCAGCATCCCCTGCCGGTAAAAATTTCTCTCCCGCCGGGGTACTGCCAAATAGTCGTAACTCTCCTGCATCTGCCTAATCCCTTCCGGGATCACGGGCTGGCCTTTTTCAGCCAGCAGGCGGTCAAAGTCGCTGTCTTTGAAAAAGGCTGGCCGCTTAGGAATTACTTCTTCTTGGAAGTCTTCTCCCTCATCATCCAACAGGTAGATTTCATGCTCTTGCCTATCATCTGCCGTATTTTTCGCTGCTTCCAAGGGCCGGGAGCTCTGATAGGCAGAATCCAGGGTCTTGTAAAAAAAGCGGTCGTTTAAGGCAGGATTATCTAAATCAACCCTGATCCAGGCCGGGTCCTGCACGAAGACGGCTGGTCCAAAAGCCGGCTGGGCAACCAAAAACTTAGCCAAGGACCCGGCTTTCAGTTCAACCGCTTCGCGGCCGTCCTTCTTAAGGAGCAAGGCGAAACTTTCATTTGCTCCCGGGACCGTGACGGCGGCCAGGGTTTGCCCGGCCAAGTCGACATAGCTGGCCTCAATACCATATTTGCTTTGAATGTAGTCGGCTACTTCCGCCAAATGCATGCCTGCCCCTCCTTGCTGTTTTTATCATAATTATAGCACGATTTTTCGAACGTTAGTTCCAAAACGCGTAAAAATAAAATCTTCCCAAAGGGGAAGATTTCAAGAAAACAAAATTCACTTAAACTATTATTTCTATTTTTCCAGGGCCGCTGCCTGGTCAGCGGAAATTTCCACCTTCCGGTTCAAAGCCGGGCTGACAATCTGCTTGCCGCTGGCCGTCTGCTGCTTAAGGTAGCTGATGAAGGTTTCCGTGTCAGTCCCGGTCAAGATGCCCACCTTTTTGCCAGCAGTGAACTGAGTAAAGTGGTCACCACCGCCAGCGATAAATTCGTTGGCGACAACCCGGTAAGTCTTGGTCAAGGAGAGTTCAGTCTTCTCGCCTTCACCGACATAAACCTTGACGATCTTGACCTTGCCGGCCGCGTCCTTGGTGTAGACATAGTGCAGACCGCTGACCAGGAGGTAGTAGTGGCCATCCAGCTTATATTGCTGGTTAAGGGCAGCTAAAATCTGCTTCCCGGTCATGGTCAGAACCTGCAGGCTGTTGCCAAAAGGCTGAACGGCCATGGCCGCCCCGTAAGTAATTGATTTATCACTGCCCACAGCCAGGCCGGACCGGACCCCGCCCCCGTTAGTCATGGCAAAGTCAGCCTTGAAGCCCTGCCGGTTGGCTTCTGACAATTGCGCGTCAACGACCAAGTCGCCAACCGCGTTTTCATTGGAAGTATTGTTGTTTTCCCGGCCAGTGATTGTTTCCGCCTTTTGGGCCGTAGCAATCTTTTGCTTGGTGATGGCTGAAACCCGCTTGTCAGCGTCAGCCACAATCTTGGCAACTGTCTTGTTATCCTTGGTCTTCGGGTCATCAGCAGCTGACAGGACTGGGTAGACATGAGAAACCAGGCTGCCCTTGACGAAATCCTTGGTCTTTGGACTGATGTAGCCGATTGAGTCAGTGTAGGCCTGGCCATACTTCAAAGCTTGAACCAGCCGGGTCTTGCCGACCTTGGCGTTGGCATACTGGTGAGAGTGGCCGGCGATCATCAAGTCAACGGTGTTTTTCGGATCGATCTTGTTCAGCTTCTTTAAGATCTTCACGCTGTCACCGCTGGTGGTCAGCTTGCCCTTACTGTCCGCCACCGTTTCAACCCCCTTGTGGGCCAAAACAACGATAGCCTTAACGCCCTTCTTGCGCAGAACCTTTTCATACTTGGCAATGGTCTTGGCTTCATCCAGGTACTTGAAGGCAGAGTAGTTTTTCTTAGTCGTCAAAGTTGGCATTTCCGTGGTCAAAATGCCGATAAAGCCGACCTTGGCCTTCTTCTTGCCCGCTTTTACGGCCTTGATGGTATAAGGCTTCCAGCCATATGGTACCTTACCGGTGGACTTTCTGACAACGTTGGCTACGATTAGCTTGATGCCCGACTTTTGGTGGGGGTAGGCCATTTCAGCGGAATTGTACTTCTTAGTTGGCTTTTTGCCTAAAAGAATCCGGTTGAATTCGCCCAATCCCTCGTCAAATTCATGGTTGCCCAAAGTGCCGATGGTAAACTTCATGGCCTTTAAGGCGTGCATAGTTGATTCATCTTGCAAAAGAGAAGAATTGGCCGGAGATGCCCCCACTATGTCCCCTGACTCGACTCTGAAGGTCGTGCCTTGCTTGTTTTTCTTCTTAAAATCCTTTTGGGCCTGGTCCAAGTAAGCGGCCAGCCGGGCCACCGTACCGGCATTACTGTAGCTCTTTTGCCCCAAGGTCGCCGTACCAGTCGTCGACAGGTTGCCGTGCAAATCGTTAATGCTCAAAAACTGCACCGGAATATCCCTGCTGTACTTCTTGGGATTCTTCCAGTCCTTGCTTTGGGCCGGCTTGATGGCAGTATCAGCCTTGCTGGTAACTTCTAATTTGCTGGCGCTAGCCTGGCCCGGTGCTAAAACGGCCACGGCCAAAAGCAGAGCCGCAAGTTCTTTCTTGATGGATCTAGCCATGTTTTCCTCCGTGAATTACTCAATATTAAACAATAGTATACTGTTAGTATAGCATAAAATGCAGCTAGTTAACAGAGAAAGTTCGGCTGTAAAAGACAAACAATTACTTTTTCCAATATATCAAGCAATAGTCTTAGTAAAACACGGATTATTTTTAAGGAAAAACTATAATTAGTCAGAAAAAAGTGTTTTGCTTCTTAGGATTTTTTGGCAAAAATAAAACTGCCTTGCAAAATGCAAAGCAGTTTCAGATTCGTTGTCAGAATTAACGACGACGTTCTGTGATACGAGCAGCCTTACCGCTACGAGTCCGCAGGTAGTAAAGCTTAGCACGACGCACGCGGCCGTGACGAATAACTTCAACCTTGGCAACACGTGGAGTGTTAACTGGGAAAGTCCGTTCAACGCCAACACCGGAAGCGATCTTACGAACAGTGTAAGTAGCACCGATGCCAGTGCCCCTCTTCTTGATTACGACACCTTCGAAGATCTGGATACGTTCGTGAGTACCTTCAACAACACGTACGTGAACACGAACAGTGTCCCCGGCACGGAATTCAGGCATGTCGTCACGAAGTTGTTCTTTAGTCAATTCTTGAATTAATGGATCCATTATTATTTCTCCTTCTACGGCATTCATCAACCTCTCTGGGCCAGCGGAACACCCATAATCTTTATTGGCAAAATACCACGTCTAATAGAATACCATCTTTAGCCAGGCAAAGCAAGCTTCTTTAGTCCAAAATCTTGAGCAAGTCTTCCTTTTGCAGGCTGGCGCTGGAAACAGACTCTGCCGTCAAGATGCCTTGCGCCAGCAGGCTCTTGGCTTCCTGCAAGTCCAAAATAGCTTCCTCAACCGTATCCTTGGCAATCAGCTTGTAGACCGTTACCTTCTTTTCCTGGCCGATCCGGTGGGCCCGGTCAGTTGCCTGGTTCTGGGCCGCCACGTTCCACCATGGGTCATAGTGAATGACGGTATCCGCCCCGGTCAAGTTAAGGCCCGTCCCTCCGGCCTTAAGGGAAATCAAGAAGACCTTAGCCGGACTGTCTTTATGGTTGAAGACGTTGACTAAAGTCAGCCGTCTGGCTTTAGGGGTTTGGCCATCGATCCGTAAAAAGCCGATTTCCTCTGCCTTTAGGCTTTCTTCCAGCAGGTCCAGCATGCTGGTAAACTGGGAGAAAAGCAGGACCTTGTGGCCCTCGTCAATCGCGCTCTTGATCAAATCCACGCAGGCCAGGCGCTTTTCAGATTCGCCCTTGTAGTCTTCATAAAGCAGGCCCGGGTCGCAGCAGATTTCCCTGATCCTGGTTAGCGCCGCCAGAATCTCTATCTGCTCGCGCTTGATACCTTCATCGTCCTCAGCCATAACCTTATTTTTCAAGCGGGCAATTTCAGCGTCATAGAGCCTTCTCTGCTCCTTGCCCACGCCGACATAGCGGACTTCCTCCAGCTTGTCCGGCAGGTCCTTGAGAACGTCTTTTTTCAAGCGGCGGAGGATAAAGGGACCGACCATCTGACTGAGCCGGTTCAAGCAGTCCTGGTCGTCTTCCTTAACGATCGGACTTTCAAAATCCTTCTTAAATTCCCGGTAACTCTTTAAAAAGCCCGGCATGACGAAGTTAAAAATACTCCAGAGCTCACTTAAGCGGTTTTCAATCGGCGTCCCGGTCAAGGCAAAGCGGTGTTTGGCCTTAACCACGGAAACCGACTTAGCCGCGGCTGTCCGCGGATTTTTGATCATCTGCGCCTCATCGATAACTTCATAGGCAAAAGTATGCGGCTCATAGTTGGCAATATCGCGCTTAAGCAGGTCATAAAACGTGATTACAACGTCAATATCAGTCAAGTCTGCCAATTGCCCGCTTCGTTCTTTCTTAGAGCCAGACAAAACCAGCGTCTTCATTTCCGGGGCAAACTTTTTAAACTCAGCTTCCCAGTTAAGAACGAGAGAGGCCGGAGCCACGATCAAGCTCGGCTGGTCCTTTTGACTGGCCAGGAGGCTGATCACCTGCAAGGTCTTGCCCAGACCCATTTCATCCGCCAGAATCCCGCCAAAGCCATGCTGGGCCAGCCGGTTCATCCAGGCAGTCCCGGTCTTTTGATAAGGCCGGAGGATCTTCTCCAGACCGGTTGGCAGTTTTAGCGGCGCTTCTTTTTGGTCAAAGTCAGCAAGCAATTGCTGGAAGTGGTCGTATCTTTCAATTTCGCCCATCTCCTGCTCTTTTAAGAGCTGGTCGACGTAAAGGGCCCGGTAGGCCGGCATTTCCAGCTGTTCTTTGCTAAAATCCTTAGCGGTTAAATCTAAGTTTTTAGCTAAAAGGGCCAGCTTTTCCAAGTCCTGGCTGGCTGGATTAAGGAAGCTGCCGTTCTTCAAGCGGATATACTTCTTCCGGTCCTTGTACTGGCTGAAGACCTCCGCTAATTCTTCTGGCGTAAGCTTGCTTTTCAGATCCAGACGCAAAAGCCCGTCACTTAAGGAAAGGCCAAAAGCCAGATTCAGCCTGTCTTTAAACTTGAGCTTTTTAAAGGCTGGAGTAACTTCAACTTCATCAAAGGCGGCGAAGCAATTTCGGCATCCCTTCCAAAAGCTGGTATACCGCTTCGTCATCCCCTTTATCCAAGCGGCAGTCGCCATCTTCCAGGTCAAAAAAATTCTCCAGCTGGGCCAAAAGCTTCACGTCCTCTAAGGCATCCTGGTCGAATTCTTCCAGCATCTCTGCCCTGGCCAGGGCACGGTCTGCCTGGTAGTCAGTTACTTCACCCAGGTTTTCCCGCATGATCATCAAGACCAGCTTCTGCAGGAGGGCAATTTCATGCCGGCAAGGGCCGGTAATTTCGTGTTGCTTGCATTCCGCAATATTGCACTTCAGCTCGCTTACTTGCTTAAGGCCAACTTTAACGTTGACCTTGTTCCCGTTCCCGCGGTTGGCGAAATGGCTGAAGCCGGTAGCCGTTAACAGGGGCTGCTTATCATTAGCCTGGCTGTCATCCAGGTTAACGGCTACCAAATAGGCTAGGGCCGGATTATCCCAGATCCGCTCCCAAAGGACCGGGTCAAAGTCAACCGATGCAAGAATCTTGCCAGGATCAAAAATATAGTTGACATATTTTCTGCCAAGGCCGTAGACCTTTTCAATGATCTCTTCCTGCCGCTTTTGCGGTCGCTTGCAGGCAATTCGCTGGTCAAGGGTTCTTGAATGGCCTGCATCCCTTCAATAAAAAGCTCCGTGGCGTACAAGCAGGCTGCCTCGTGCTTGCAGTTGTAGCCTTCAGCCGCGTAAGGGCAGTCACAGTCCATCCACTTGATCTCGCTCCAGTCATCAGAGAAGTCAATCGTTACGTCATAGCTTTGCCCGGGCTTACCAACTCGGCAGTGGATGCCGGCTGGCAATTCACTGTAGCTGGGCGCGTAGACCCAGTCCTTTTTCCAGTAGTCCCTTCCCCGGTCCAGGATCCGGTTGGAAAAAAGCTTTCTCCATTGCAGGGTCATCTAATTCCCCTTTTCTATAGCTTGTCTTCTTCAGCCTGCTCGTCTTCTCTGATCTGCCGCAGCATTCTGACCTCTTCCGGGGTCAAGTCCCGCTTCTCCAGCAGGTCCGGCCGGTGCAGCTTGGTGGCCTTTAAAGCCTGGTAGTGCCGCCATTCATTGATCTTGCCATGGTTGCCTGAAAGGAGGACTTCCGGCACCTTTTGCCCCTCAAAATCAGCTGGCCGGGTGTATTGCGGATATTCCAAAAGGCCGTCTGAGAAGGATTCTTCAACTGTAGACAGGGCATTGCCCAGAATCCCTGGCAGAAGGCGGACAGTGGCATCGATCATGCTCATGGTCGGCAGTTCCCCACCAGTCAAAACGTAGTCACCGATTGAGACCATTTCGTCAGCCAGGTCGTAAACCCGCTGGTCAAAGCCTTCAAAGTGGCCGCAAATGAAGGTCAGGTTTTCTTCCTTGGACCATTCCTGAGCCATCTGTTCATTGAAGGTCTTCCCCTGGGGAGCCGTAATGATGACCTTGCCCTTATTTTCCAGTGAATCAAGGGCATCCTTGATCGGCTTGACCTGGAGAACCATCCCGGCCCCGCCCCCATAAGGAGTATCGTCGACTGACTTGTGCGGCCGGTCAGAAAAATCGCGGAAGTTGACCAGGTTCAGCTTCCACTTGCCATCTTCCTGGCCCCGGCCCAGCAGGGAAACCTGCAAGGGGGTAAACATTTCAGGAAACAGGGTCAATACGTTGATATTCACTATCTCAAGCCCTCCATTAATTCAACCCGGACTTCTTTTTTATCAATATCCACGCTCTTAACGACCTGCGGGATGTATGGGAGCCAGAAGCTCTTGCCGTTTTCGTCAGTTACTTCCCAGATGTCATTGGCGCCTGGCGCTTCGATATCAGTCAATTCGCCGATTTCTTCCCCGCTTTCATCGTCCAGGACCTTGCAGCCCAAGAGCTCCCGGTAGTAGTAGACCCCGTCAGGCAGTTCCCCCTGGTCTTCTTCGCTGATCAAGATTTCCGTCCCCTTCAGCTTTTCCGCCTGGTCAATATCAGTGATTTCCGCAAAAGTTACCAGCCAGAACTGCTTAAAGGGCCGGCCAGCAGCTACCGTCACTTCCCGGCTATCGTCGCCCAGGTAAAGGCGGGAACCAGCTCTGAAGCGGTCTTCTGGAAAGTCGGTGGTCAAAGCGACCTTGACTTCACCCTTTAAGCCATGGGTCGCGATGATTTTGCCAACATTGTAGTAATTCATGGTGTATATTTTTCCTTTTCAACAAAAAAAGTTTGAAGCTAGTGCCCCAAACCTTTTCCAATTATTTGTTGTACTTTTCGTCGTGCAACTTAGCCATCAAGCCAGCGCTTGAAAGAAATGAACGAACAGTGTCTGAAGGTTGTGCACCCTTCTTCAGCCATTCAAAGATCTTGTCTTCATCAAGCTTCAATTCCTTTGGTTGTGAAACTGGGTTGTAGTAACCAACTTCTTCGATGAAGCGGCCATCACGAGGTGCACGTGAATCTGCTACAACAATCCGGTAAAATGGCTTTCTCTTGGCACCCATACGGCGCATACGAATCTTAACTGACATTAATTAGTCCTCCTAAATTTCAATAGTTATACTATAACACCCAAAAAACAGCCTGTAAAGTATTTTTACTTAACAGCCTGCTCTTTTTTAAAAATTATGAGTGGAAGCGCTTGACCTTCTTCATTTTCTTGGCCTTCTTCTTCTTGAAGCTCTTCCCCATCCGCCGCATGGCCATCTTGGCCATCGGGCTGTTCATGCCAGGCAATTTCTCCAAGTCCTTGAAGTTCCCCTTGGTCACCTTGGACATCATGTCCTTGGCCGTCTTGAACTCCTTGATCATCCGGTTGACTTCTACAATCGGTACGCCTGACCCGGCCGCGATCCGCCGGCGCCGGCTCGGGTTAAGCAGGCTTTCGTCTTCTCTTTCGGCTGGCGTCATGGAGTAGACGATGGCCTTGGTGTGGGCGATCTGCTTCTCATCGATTGAGAAGTTCTTCAATTGCGGGTTATTGGCCATACCGGGAATCATCTTCATGATTTCATCCAGCGGCCCCATCTTTTGCACCTGTTCCAGCTGGTCGATAAAGTCGTTGAAGTCAAAAGTGTTTTCCCGCATCTTCTGGGCAACTTTTTCCGCCTGCTTGGCATCGTAGTCCTGTTGGGCCTTTTCGATCAAGGTCAGCATGTCCCCCATGCCCAGGATCCTGGAAGCCATCCGGTCCGGGTGGAAGACTTCCAGGTCGGTCAGCTTTTCCCCTTGCCCAGTGAAGAGGATTGGCTTGCCGGTGATGGCTCTGATAGACAAGGCGGCCCCGCCCCGGGTGTCACCGTCCAGCTTGGTCAAGATGACCCCAGTCACGTCCAGGCGTTCATTGAAGGTCTTGGCCACGTCAGCAGCGACTTGCCCAGTCATGGCGTCAACTACCAAGAGGATGTTGTCCGGCTGGCTGACCGCCTTGACTTCTTCCAGTTCCTTCATCAAAGGTTCGTCGATTTCCAGCCGGCCGGCCGTGTCGATGATCACGTAGTCGTTTCTGTGGACGGCGGCTTCTGCCAGACCGTCTTCTACAATCTTGGCCACGCTCTTTTCTTCCGGGTCGCTGTAAACCGGGACCTTTAAGTCCGCCCCGATTTGCTTGAGCTGGTCAATGGCCGCTGGCCGGTAGATGTCGCCGGCAATCAAAAATGGCCGGGCTTTTTCTTCCTTCATCAAGCGGTAGGCTAATTTGCCGACCGTAGTGGTCTTACCAGTACCTTGCAGACCGACCATCATGATAACAGTTGGGATGTGCGGGGACTTAGTCAAGCCGACCGCTTCTTCACCCATCATCTTGGTCAGTTCTTCATTGACGATCTTGATGACCTGCTGGCCTGGAGTCAGTGATTCCTGCACTTCCTGGCCCAGGGCCCGCTTTTTGATGGTCTTGATAAAGTCCTTGACCACCTTGAAGTTGACGTCGGCTTCAAGCAGGGCCAGGCGGATTTCCCGGGAGGCGGCGTTGATGTCTTCTTCAGAGATCTTCCCCTTCCCGGTCAAGTTGCGCAGGGCCTTCTGCAAACGTTCGCTTAAATTTTCAAATGCCATCTTATTCTCCTCTAATTATCTGCAACAAGTCTTCCATCTGCAATTTGGCCGTTTCCTGGTCACCGGCGGCCAGGCTGGCTAAGGCCTGGCTGATGCCTTCTTCCAATTGGCTGTAACTGGCCAGCAGCCGCAGCTTGTCTTCGTATTTTTCCAAAGACTTGGCGCTGCGCCGCAAATTGTCATAGACCGCTTGTCTTGAAACATGCCGGTTGTCGGCAATTTCGCCTAAAGACAAGTCGTTGTAGTAATAATCTTCAAAATAATCCTGCTGGCCCTGGGTGAGCAAGGCGCTGTACATGGCGTACAGGTCACCCAAAGCTTCATTTTTGCTCAATTCATCCATCTTTTTCACCTGGTTACCAGTATAGCAAAAAGCACTGCAAGTGCAGTACTTTTTAGAGATTTTTATCCATATTAAAAGTCAGCTTGGACAGCTTGATGGCTTCCTTAAAGAGCTGGCCCCAAAGCTTTTCGCTTTCCTGGCGGCAGTGGGCCACCGTTTCCTGGTTAGCCTTGGTCAAAAAGGCGGTCAGTTCTTCGCCAGTGAGGCCTTGGGCCTGGTCGGTTACTTCGGCCACCCGGGCGCGGAAATAGCGGTTCGGCTCAGTCAAATAGGTCGCGTCCATTTGGACGAAGTGGGAGTAGTGGCTTTCCACCAGAGCCGCTAAAGACTTGTAGAACCACCAAGCGTCAGACTGCCGGTATTCCAGGGAAGTATCGTTATAAGAAGGGTCAGTGTCGTTCATATTGGTAAAGAAAGGCACGAACGGAGTGAAAGTCGGTCCCCCCGATGCAGAGCCACATGATCCCGGCAACGCCAGCTATTGGTCATTTCTGACTTCCAGAATATGGGCGTTTTGCGTCCGGTTAAGGCCGATTGGCCGGTAGCAGTGGTGTTCTTCATCGCTGCCCTTGACGGCAAATGGGTCGTAGACCGTGGCCTGGTAGTGAGAACCCAGAATGTATTCGATGTCTTACTTGCTGATCTTCTTTTCTGCCCGGCGGATGAATGGCAGGTCAGGGTCTTCCGGGTCCTGGTCGATGCTTGGGTTCAAGATCTTTTGCCCATACCAGACACGGGAAGTGTTGTAGTGGCGGTCCTGTTCAGTGAAGGTGCCGAAGATATGGCGGAAGTTCCAGCCTTCCAGGTCAGGGTTGAGCTTGTTTTTGGCAACAAAGTCCTGGATCCCTGCACTCCACATGAAGTCATCACTAGTAAAGTCAACTTCCTGGATGGAGACCCGGTTGGCGGCGATGGCATAAGCATCGTCGGGGATTCTTTGAGCGACCCAGTGGTGGCCGGTCACGATTTCCATGTACCAAATTTCATCCTTGTCAGAAAAAAGGACTGAGTTCCCGGCAGCTGACCCGTACTTGACGATCAAGGCGCCCAGGCGCTTAACCCCGCCTCTGGCAGAGTCAATATAAGGCAAGACGACATTGACCATGCAATCCTCGTCTAAACCGTCAATCACTAAGGGGTCAAAGGCCAGAGTGCGTTCATGCCGTAAGTTGACTCAGTAGCCGACATGGCCACGTTCTTTTCGTTAATGCCGCTTTCTTCATAGTAGCCGTACTTCTTGTAGTCGACATTAGGCACAGCCTGGTAGCAGTAGGCGTCTTCCGGCAAGTCCATTTCGAACTTGTTCAGCCAGGACTTGATTTTGCGCCCCTTTTCCCCGTGAACTGCCGGGTTAACGACAAACTTTTGCTGGTTTAAGGGAGAAAAGGTGTCGTCATGCGGGCAATCAGGTTATTGCCGTCCATGGCCGCTTTTTGCCGACTAAAATCGAAGTACATGCATCATCTTTCATTTTTCTTTTTAACCTTCTAATCTAACTTTGCTCTTCTTTTTTAAAACTACAGCAGGTCGTGGAAGAGGCCGACGGCATAGTTGGCAGCGTCAAAGTCGGCCAGGTCTTCTGCCTTTTCGCCCAGGCCAACCAATTTGACTGGCAACTTCATTTCGTGGCGGATGGACAGAACCACCCCACCCTTGGAGGACCCGTCCAGCTTGGTTAAGACTAAACCAGACAGCTTGGTCGTCTTGTCAAAGTCCTTGGCCTGCAGGAGGGCGTTTTGGCCAGTTGACCCGTCCAGAACCAGGAGGGTTTCAGCCGGCTGATCTGGCAGGCGCTTCTTGATGGTCCGCTGGATTTTTTCCAACTCGTTCATCAAATTGACCTTGTTTTGCAAACGGCCGGCCGTGTCAACCAAGAGATAGTCTGCTTCTTCCGCGATCGCCCGCTCTAAGCCGTCGTAGACCACGGCAGCCGGGTCAGCCTTGTCTGGGCCAGTTACGACTGGAACACCGGTCCGCTTGCCCCATTCAACCAGCTGCTCAACCGCGCCGGCTCTGAAAGTGTCGGCAGCGACTAACAGGACCTTCTTGCCCTGGTCGTGGAAACGCTTGGCCAATTTGCCAACCGTAGTGGTCTTGCCAGCCCCATTGACGCCGACGAAGAGGTAGACATTTGGCTTGGCGTTTGGATCGTAGGCCAGCTTTTCGTTTTCGCTGTTGGCATTTTCGTCATAGACTTCCACTAGCTTTTGAACAATGACCCGCTTTAAGTCATCCCGGCTCTTGGCCTTTTGCAACTTGGCTTCTTCTCTGAGCTGGTCAGTCAGTTCTTCACTGGTCTCATAGCCAACGTCAGATTCAATAAGCAATTCTTCCAAGTCGTCAAAGAAGTCTTCGTCAACCGTTCTGAATTTGGCCAAAAAGGCATTGAGGCGGGCACCAAAGCCCTTGTTGGACTTCTCCAGCCCCTTTTCATAGATCTCGGTTGTCTTTTCTTCTGTACTTTCTTCTACTGGTTCAGTGGTCTCTTCTTCAGCTTCAGTCTTTTCTTCTGCTTCTTCAGTAGTTTCTGTTTCTTCTGCAGTTTCAGTAGTTTCTGTTTTTTCTTCTACATCTTCTGTAGCTTCAGTAGATTCTTCTGTTTCTTCTGTAACTTCAGCAGATTCTTCTTCAGCCTTTTCTGCTACCGCTTCTTCAGAAGTTTCAGTAGTCTCTGCAACTGCCTCATTTTCTGTTTCAGTATTTTCTTCTGTGGCTTCTTCCTGGTCAGCCTTGACTTCTTCTGGCTTTTCTTCGTCTTTTTGGCCGAACAGGCTCTTTTTGATTCGATCAAATAATCCCACGGTTATACCTCATCTTTTAAATCTTTCAAGGAGACCGACAAAATCTGGGATACCCCGGATTCCTGCATGACCACCCCGTAGAGCTGGTCGGCTTGTTCCATGGTCCCCCGCCGGTGCGTAATCACGATAAACTGGGTCTGGCTGTCATATTGGCGCAGAAAACGGGCAAAGCGGGCGACATTGGCATCGTCCAGGGCCGCTTCCACTTCATCCAGCACGCAGAATGGCACTGGGTTGACTTCCAGCATGGCAAAAAGCAAGGTGATCGCCGTCAGCGACCGCTCCCCGCCGGACAGAAGGCTCAAGCGCTGCAGTTTCTTGCCAGGCGGCTGGGCGATGATTTCCACCCCGCTCTCCAGCAAATTGTCCGGATCCGTCAAGGTCAAGCGGGCATTGCCCCCGCCAAAGACCACCGGGAAAAGGCGGCTGAAAGAGGCCGAAATCTGCTGGAAGGTCTGACCGAAGCGGCCCTTGACTTCCTGGTCCAATTCATCCATCGACTGCTGCAGGTTGCTTCTTGCTTCCAGCAGGTCGTTCTGCTGCCCGTTCAAGAAGTCATAGCGGTCCTTGACTTCCTTATATTCGTCAATCGCGCCCAAGTTGACCGGGCCGATGTCTTCCAAAGACATCCGGTGCAGCTTGACGCTGCGGCGCAGGTTCTGCTGGTTTTCTTCCGTATTTTCCAGCTTGGCCTGGGAAAGCGCGGCTTCATAAGTCAAAGAGTAGTCTTCTCTTAAACTGTCCAGGTGCTGCTTGAGCTGGCCTTTAACCGTGGCCAGCTTGACTGATAACTCTTCTTGTTCACTAGCCGCGTCTTTTCGCAAGTCATAGTTTCTTGTCGCCACGGCTTCCAGCTGGTTGATTTGCCCGTTTAGCTGGCCCAAAAGCTGGCTGGCTGCATCCAGGTCAGCCTGCTTGTCTTTTTGCTCAGCCAGGAGCCGGTCTTTCTCCAGGCCCAGCTCCTCTTTCTTTCTGGCTGACAATTGACTGGAATTGTCCAAAGCAGCCAGTTTTTCTTCCAGCTGCCCGATCTGCTTCTGGATAGCCGCCTTTTGCCGGCCGAGCTCAGCCTTTCTGGCTTGCAGGTTTTCCTGCTTGTTGGCTAAAACCGCCAATTGCGGGTCAAGCTCAGCCAATTTTTCTTGCACGCCCTGGTTTAAATCAGTGTAGTTCTGAATGGTCTCTTGCAGGCTGGCCAGGTCGCGTTTTTGCTGGTCGGCCAAAGCGGCCAGCTCTTCCCTCTTAATCTTTTGGGCCTTTTCTTTGTCAGTCAAATCTGCCAGGTAGGCAGCTTGTTCAGCCTGCTGGGCCTGGTAGAGCTGAACGGCGCTTTCCAGGCGCTTGACTTCTTTTTCCTGGCTTTGGAAGGTCAAGACTGCCGCGCTCAAGTCCTGCTGCAGGCTCTGCAGGTCCCGACTGATTTGCTCCCGGGTCTCCTGCTTGTCTTTAACTTGCTTGTCTAAGCCTGCCAGCTTTTCTTCTTTGATATGGAACTGTCTTTCTAATTCCTCCAGCATGGCGGTCGTCTTGTTGATTTCAGCCGTTGTCTGCAAAGGGGAATTATTCCGCTGGTTGCGGGCCCCGCCAGTCATGGCCCCGCCGGGACTGATGACATCCCCGTCCAGGGTAACGACCCGGTAGTGGCCGATCTGCCTGGAGACAGCCAGGGCCGTGTCCATATTGTCAACGATAATGATGCTGCCCAGCAGGTACTGGATAGCTTCTGAAATGTCAGTATCACCCTTAGCCTCAACCAATTCGCTGGCCAGGCCTTGAAAGCCGGCAAAGCGTTCCAGAGCCTGCCGGGTTGAAGCGGGAATTGCCCGGTATCTTAATGCATCCAGGGGCAAAAAAGTTGCCCGGCCCAGTCTTCTGACCTTCAACTGCTGGATGGCATCTTTAGCCGCCATCCGGTCTTTAGCTACCAGACTTTGAACGTTGCCGCCAAGGGCAGTCGTTATGGCTGCTTCCAGGTCAGCCGGGAAGGTTAAAAGCTCCCCAACTGCCCCGATAATGCCCGGGAAGCGGTCTGGCTGGTTTAAAACCTGTTTGACCCCCGCATAGTAGCCATCATGCCGCTTCTGGATATTGACCAGGGCATCCCGGCGGGCAGTCAGCCGCTGGAGGTTGGTCAAATCTGCCTGCAGCTGCTTTTGGGCAACCTGCTGTTCGGCAGCTAATTTCCCTAATTGGTCGCTGGCTTCCTTTAATTCCGCCTGCAGCTGGTCATTTTCTGCCCGCAGCTTTTGCCCTTTCAACCGCAAGCCTTCCAGTTCTTCCTGGCTCTTGGCCAATTGGCTGGAGGCATCTTCATAGCGCTGGTCCTTGCTCTCTTTGGCCCGCTTGATTTCCCCTTCCAGGTAAACCAGCTGGTTGTTGACACTGGTTTGGTCCTGCAAGGTCTGAATGTATTGCGAGCGCAGGTCTTCTATTTTCAACTTGAGGCTGGCCGGGTCTTCTTTCAGCTGGTCGACCAGCTTTTGTCTTTTGCATTTCAGCTGATCCAATTGCCCAGCATATTCAGCTTCCTGGTCAGCCAATTTGCTGATTTCCGCATCCGTAGCCGCCAGATTTTCCTTTAAATCAGCCAGCTGTCTTTGGTATTCCAGCCTGGTTGCCTGGTCAAACTGCCGGGACTGCTGGGAAACCTGCAAGGAAGTGTTGATTTCTGAGAGCCGGTTGGTCAATTTAAGGACTTCCGCTTGCACCTGGTCCCGCTTTTGGCTTTCCAGCTGGAATTCCTGCCGCTTGGCTGCCAGCTTGGCCTGGGACTGCTTGACTTCCGCGTCCAGCCGGCTTAGAAGTTCCTGGCTCTTGGCCAATTTCTGGGAAACTTCCCTTTCTTCCTGGTCCAAGTCGGCGATTTCAAAGGCCAGCAGGGTCTTTAAGTCCTCATCAAGGGCGGCTTTTTGGAATTGGTATTCCTGGGCCAAGGAGCTCTGTTCATGCAGGGGCTCCAGCCGCTTCTCCAGCTCGTTGACCAGGTCGTTGATCCGGATCAGGTTGTCATTGGTCGTCTCCAGCTGCCTTTGAGCCTGCTGCTTTTGCTGCTTAAAGTGGAGCACCCCGGCTGCTTCTTCGAAAATTCCCCGTCTTTCCCGGGCCTGGGAATTGAGGATCTGGTCCACCCGCCCCTGGGAAATAATAGCCAGGCTGTTTTGGGAAATGCCTGAATCCAGAAAGAGCGCCCGGACATCCCGCAGACGGACCGGCTGCTGGTTGATCAAGTATTCATTGTCGCCGGACTTTAAGATCCGCCTGGTAATTGAGACTTGGTCAGCTGAAAAATCCAGTTCCCGATCCCGGTTGTCGAAAACCATGGTCACTTCTGCCCGGTTTAAGGGCTTGCGGAACTGGCTCCCGGCAAAAATCACGTCTTTCATGTTGCGGCCACGCAGGGATTTAGCACTGCCTTCCCCCATGACCCAGCGAATGGCTTCAGTAATGTTGCTCTTGCCTGACCCGTTAGGGCCGACAATGCCGGTAATCCCTTTAGTAAAGTCAATCACCGTCTTGTCTGCAAAAGACTTGAAGCCTTCCAAAATCAAACTAGTTAAAGGCACTATTTTCCTCCATTCAAGTGCTCCAAGGCGTGGCTGGCCGCGTCCTGCTCAGCCTTCTTCTTGTTGCGTCCTTCCCCGCTAGCTAGCTTCTTTCCGTCGACCAGAACTTCAACTTCAAAGTGGGGCGGCTGCTGGCTCTCATTCAACACCCGGTATTCGATGGTCACGCTGCCGTTTTGCTGCAAAAGTTCCTGCAGGTCCGTCTTAAAGTCCCGGGACGGGGTAAAGTAGCCAGCCGCGATTAAAGGATAAACGGTCTGACTAAGGAACTTTTCGACAGCTTCAATCCCCTGGTCTAAGAACAAGGCACCGTTGAAGGCTTCGAAGACGTCTTCCAAAAGGGCCTTGCGCTTGCGGCCGCCAGCTTTTTCCTCGCCAACGCCCAGGTTGATTTCTTCTTTAAAGCCGCAGTCCAGGGCCACTTTTGAGAAGCCTTCAGTGCGGACGATATTTGATCTCAATCTGGTCAGTTCCCCTTCATTTAAGTGCTGGAAGTGGCGGTAAAGGTAGTCAGAGACTGTGAATTCCAATACCGCATCTCCCAGAAATTCCAACTTTTCATAATTCCCCAAAGTTTTGCCGGGATTTTCATTGACATAGGAGGAATGGGTAAAGGCTTCCTCCAGCAAGCGGACATCCTTGAAGCGAATCCCGTATTTTTCATCCAGCATTTTAATAAATTTAGTTGAGACCATGAACTATACATCCTTTCATAACACTAAGAATTATATCAAAAGCCCGACATAAGGGCGGCTTTTTTACCTAAATCCAAGAAAAAACTCTGCCTTGTCCGGCAAATGGACAAAACAGAGTCGCAGATTATTTTTTATAGCCGATTTTATACCATAATGGATGGCTGTTGTTCATTTCTGCCGGTTCATAAGAGAGGTTGACCAGCTGCTTGTTGATGGCTGTAATCTTGTAGGAACTGGTCAAAGGAATTACAAAGGCTTGCTCTTTCATGTACCTTTGCCACTTTTTGAAGACCTTGATCCGGTAGTTGATGTTAAAGGCGGCATCTGAGTCCATCGCTTCCAAAAGCCGGGTATTGATCTTGGTAGCAAAACGCTCCAGGTTGTACTGGGTCCCCGCCCCGTAGATGCCATTTTGGGAAGGCTCATTGTTTAAAGTCCAGCCGGCGATGAACATGTCGACCTGGCTGTCATCTTGGAAGAGCAGGTTGTAAAAAGTATTGAATTCCAGCAGGTGGCCAGTGGTCAGTTTGACGTTTAAGCCAATTTCTTTCCACTTCTTAATGTAGTTGTTGATGATCTTGCTTTGGCTGGCGTCACCGGTCATGGCAGCCAGGTGGATCACCAGCTTATGCCCCTGCGGGTCCCGCCGGTATTTTTCCCCCGGCCGGAGCTTGTAGCCTGCCTTGTCCAAAAGCTTTTTCGCCTTAGCTGGGTTATAAGGATAACCCTTGCTCTTATCATCGTAGTAGTCGCCAAATTGCAACGGGATCAAGCTCTTGATGCGGAAGGTCAAGCCAGACGTATACTTGCGCTGGATCTGGGTGACGTTCATTGCGTAGCCAATAGCCTGTCTCAGAGACTTATTGGCCATCTTGGAATTCTTATTCATCTTGACTGAGTTGGTCTTCTCGTCCCACTTCCCCAGCTTGAAGCCCAGATAGTTGTAGCTCAAAGGAATCGTGGCCACGAACTTGTAGTTTTTGGTAGTCCTGATCTGCTGCCACTGGGAGTTAACAACTTCGATGATGTCGTAAGTTCTTTCTTTAATGGCCGTGGAGACCGACTTTGGCGAAATAATGGAGATGGTGATCTTGCTCAAGCTCGGCGTCCCCCGCCAGTAGTATTCATTGCGGGTCCAAACCACCTTCTGACCCGCTTCAATGCTCTGGACCTTGTAAGGTCCAAAGTAGAGGGGCTTTTTGCGGATTTCGATGCAGGTTCTCAGCTTGCTGAAAGGCACATTCTTAAGATAGTGATATGGCAGGGCAGATTCCCAGAAGTAGCCGTTACCGGACTTCAGCATCCCCGGGTGCATTTCTTTAAAGTGAATCACGACCTTGCGGCCATTTTCCCCATCCGGCATTTCGATCCCGCTGATCGTCTTGGCTTTCCCGTCATGGTATTCCTTCAAGCCCACCACATCCTGCAGGGAAGAAGTATAGTGAGAACTTTTTGTAGCCTTGTTGGCAATTACTTCATAGGCATATTCCACGTCTTTAGCCACGACCTGCTTGCCGTCAGACCACTTGACCCCTTTTTTAATATTAATGGTGATCTGCTTGGCCTGCCGGTCCAGGCTGAAGCTTGCCGCCCCGCTGTCTGTGATATTGTAGCTGTTGTCCGTGTCAAATAAAAATTCAGAGCCAAACTGGACCAAAGTGGCATCAGTTGTTGAATCAGCCAGTTCATCAGAAAAAATCCCCGTGAAAGGAGTATCAGTTTCTAAGGCTACCTTGATGCTGCCGCCCTTTTTCGTCTTGGCAAAACTGGTAGCCACTGGGAACTGCATGGCATCTTCTGCCCCGCTGTTGCCATTTTGCTTGCTTTTCTCCGGCTTTTGCCCGCAGGCCGCCAGACTTAGGGCCACTAGCAGGCAAAGCGTTATTTTCGTTAGTCTTTTCATCAATCAAGAGTCCTTTTGCTAAATTGCTACATAATGTAGTTTACCATAACAAAAGCGGCAAGACCGGGCCCTAAGCCGGGAGAACAGAAAAAAGAGGAGGGAAAACCTCCTCTTTTGAGAAATTATTTATTATCTTTTACTTCTTAAAGCCAGTTTCGTACCACAGGGTAGCTGCCTTTGATGGCTTAGTTGAGTAGTTGACCAGCTTGCTGTTAACCGCAGTGATCGAGTATGCGTTAGTCAAAGGAATTACAAAGGCTTCCTTTTGCATGTATTGTTGCCATTCGTGGAACTTTTGTACCCGGTAGCTGTGGTTAAAGGCCTTGTCACTGCCCATTTCCTTCAGCAGCTTAGTGTTTTCACTAGTTGCAAAACGGGGAAGGTTGTAAGGAGCCTTAGGACCATAGAGGTCATCTTGGGTAGGTTCACTGGACAGGGACCATGCGGCCATGAAGACGTCTACTGATGGGTCATCGTTTTGTACCTTGTCATAGAAGGAGTTGAATTCGATCAAACGGCCAGTGGTCAAAGTTACGTGCAGGCCGATCTTCTTCCATTGCTGGATGTAGTTTTGCACGATTGCTTCCTGGTTTGTAGTCCCACTCATGGCTGCCAAGTGGATGGTTAACTTCTTGCCATTTGGATCCCGGCGGTAGGTTTCACCCTTCTTCTTCTTGTAGCCGGCCTTGTCCAACAAAGCGTTGGCCTTCTTGATGTTCAGTGGGAAGCCCTTCACACTCTTGTCATAAAAGTCACCGAAGGCTTCTGGCACTAAAGTCTTAACTCTGAAAGACAAGCCTTGGGTGTAGTGCTGGGTTACTTCATCAACGTTCATGGCATAACCCATGGCTTGACGGAGATAGCGGTTGCTCATCTTAGAGTTCTTGTTCATCTTGACTGAGCCGGTCTTCTTGTCCCACTTGCCGACCTTGAAGCCCATGTATGAGTATGACAATGGAATTTGGGCAACGAAGTTATAGCCCTTAGTCCCCTTAACTTCCTTCCATTGGGAGTTAACAACGTCAATCATGTCAAACTTCTTGGACTTGATTGACTGGGAAGCTGAATTTGGTGAGATCACAGAGATGGTGATCTTGTCCAGCTTGGCCTTGCCACGGTAGTAGTAAGGGTTTCTTACCCAAGTAGCTGATTGGCCCCGGACCAGCTTGGAGAGCTTGTAAGGACCAAAGAAGAGTGGATTCTTCCGAACCTTGTCACTGGATTGCAACTTGCTGAACGGTACATCCTTCAAGTAGTGGTAAGGTACGGCACTTTCCCAGAAGAAGCCGTTACCGGATTGGGTCATGCCTGGTTTCATTTCCTTAAAGTGCAAAACCACCTTGCGCCCGTTTTCACCATCAGGCATTTCGATCCCGGAGATCTTCTTGGACTTGCCATCGTGGTATTCTGCCAAGCCGACGATGTCGGCAAGTGAGCTGGTGTAGCGGGATGACTGGCTGGCCTTGTTGGCGATGATTTCGTAAGAGTATTCAACGTCCTTGGCAGTTACCTGCTTGCCGTCAGACCACTTGACCCCCTTCTTAACTTCGATAGTGACCGTCTTGGCCTTCCGGTCCATCTTGAAGGTAGCGGCACCCTTGTTATTGATCTTGTATTGATCATCGGTTGCAAACAGAGCTTCATTCCCAAACTGCATAAAGTCTATGTCGTATTGGCCGTCAGAAAGTTCGTTCAAGAAAACACCCTTGACAGGAGTGTCAGATTCTTCTGCGATAGTGATGCTGCCGCCCTTCTTGGCAGTTGCAGTTGCCGTAGCTTCCGGGAATTTCTTGGCATCCTTAGCCCCGCTGTTGCTAGAGCTGGAGCTGGAGCTGCTCTTGCCGCAACCGGCCAGCAAAGCTGCCCCGGCCAGAAGTACTCCAAATGTTCCGAGCATTCTTCTCTTCATAATTTAATTTACCTCCACACAATATATTCAAAAGATAAAACACACAGCATATGAATAGTTATCGAGATAGCGATTCACAAAGTTTATCTTTCATGCCTTTTACTTTAACATTTTCATTTTTTAAAGTCAATGAGAAATTTAATTTAATGCTAATTATTTTAGTTTTCTCTTTGCCGGGCGTCGCCAGCCTTTTGCAGGGCCTGGCCGACATAGTTGATGCTCAAGCAGATCACCAAAAGCAGGACAGTTGCCGGCAGCCAGAGCCACGGCCGGTCAATGATGTTAACCGGGTCATTGGCAAAACCAATCAAGGTCCCCAAAGATGGAATCTTGTTTGGCAAACCATAGCCGATGAAAGACAGGGCAGTTTCAATCCCGATGTTGCCGGAAACACTCAAAACGACATCGATGATGATCATTGATGCAATATTTGGCAGAATTTCCCGGAACATGATCTTGGTATTTGAAGAGCCTGAAGTCTTAGACGCCAGAACATAGTCTCTTTCTCTTTGTGACAGAATGAATGACCGGTAGTATCTGGCTTCACCCGTCCAGCCGAACATCGAAATCAGCAGAACCAACGTCATGGCATTATAGTTTGGCAGAACCGTTACCAAAACGATCAAAATTGGCATTTGCGGCAAAATCTGCACGAAGTCGACGATTCTCATGATGATGGAGTCAGTAGTGCCGCCATAGTAGCCGGCTACAAGGCCGACTATTAAGCCAACTAGTTCACAGAAAAGAGTGACCAAGAGACCAATCATAATCGAGTTGCGCCCGCCCATGATCAACAGATTCAAAATATCCCGGCCACCGTCATCAGTTCCCAGCAAGTGGCCGTTTTGTCCCCAGCCGGCGTAGGATTCCAAAATGTGCATTTCAGTAACCTTGCTGCTGTCAAGGAATAAAGAACCGCCAAAGGTAAGTAGCAAAATAACGACAATGGTGCAAAAGGCTATAGTCGCAGCCTTGCTTTTAAAAATTTCTCTAAAAGTAATCTTTAAAGCGGATGGTGGAATTTGGGCCCGGTCATCCTGCTTCTTTTTACCAACAGTAAATAAAGCCATCATTTCACCTCTACTTCACGCGAATTCTCGGGTCAACCAGACTCATGATAATGTCAGACAGCAGGTTGCCCAGCAGGGTCAAGGTCCCGTAAATCATAATCAAAGCCGTCAAAGTGGTATAGTCACGCTGGCTGATTGAGTCAAGGAAAAGCTTCCCCATCCCCGGGAAGGAGAAGACCGTTTCAATGATCAGTGACCCGCCAAGCAGACCGGTGATGGTGTTCCCCATAAAGGCAGCGATCGGGAGGAAAGAATTCCGCAAGATGTGCTTGTTGAAGACGACTTTTTCCGGCACGCCCTTGCTACGGGCAGTCTTAACATAGTCTTCCACCTTGTTGTCAATGATCCCGGTTCGCAGGTATTGCACTGTCCCAGTCGTGGCGATGATCGCAAAGAGAATTGCCGGCAAAATCATGTGCTGCAGGCGGCTAAAGAAAACTCCCCAGAAGCCACTGGCATTGGCGGCAACCGTCCCGCTGATCGGAAACCAGCCCAGAGTAAAGCCGAAAAGCCAAAGGCCCAGCAGGTAGAAGACAAAGCCTGGGATAGCATATGTCACGTAGTTAAAAATTGAGATTGCCCGGTCCTGCCATTCACCTTCATGCTTGCCGGCGCTGATCCCCATCGGGATAGCAATGCCGTAAAGAATGATGGTTGACAAAAGCGAAAGCCAGAAAGTGTTCTGGGCCCGGTCGGCAATCAAAGATGCTACTGGGACGTGCTGGATGTAGCTTTGCCCCAAATCACCATGCAAGAGGTTCTTAATCCAGCGTACGTATTGCACCGGTACCGGGTCATTCAAACCATATGCCTGCTTTAAGCGGGCAATTTCCTTAGCACTTGAGTTAGGGTTGATCAAACCGGTAAAGGGATCCCCTGGCATCATTTTGGCCAGCATGAAGACAATAATGCTAAGTAGGATCAATTGCGGGATCATGATCAAAACCCGTCTTAAGACTGTTTTCCACATTTGCTATTCTCCTCCCTTGATCTGCTCTTTAGGCAGGGCTACCTGGTGGTTGGGGCCAACCTCGGTCAATGGGTAGACCCGGCCATCTGCATCATACCAGTTTGCCTGGTCCTGCAAAAATTCCCGTTCGATTTCCCGCCGTCTGGCCGCGTGTTCCGCCCGGTGTTCAACATCAATCTTCGGAATCGCGGACAAGAGGCGCTTGGTATAAATGTGCTCCGGATTCTTGTAAATTTCTTCCTGGCTGCCCACTTCCACCAACCGGCCCCGGTGCATGATTGCCAGATTTTCTGACATGTGCTTGACCACGCCCAGGTCATGGGAAATGAACAAGAAGGCAATGTTGTACTGCTGTTGGATGTGCTTCATGAAGTTCAAAACCTGGGCTTGAACTGACAAGTCCAAAGCACTCGTTGGCTCATCGGCCACGATTAATTTCGGATTAGTGGCAACTGCCCGGGCAATCCCAATTCTCTGCCGCTGACCACCGGAAAATTCATGGGGAAACTTGTAAATCGCGTCACTTGGCATCCCGACGATGCTCAGCAGTTCCTGGACCCGGTCACGTTCCTGGTCAGTGGTCAAGTTTTCAAAGTTCCGGATCGGTTCTGCGATAATGTCTTCAATCCGCTTGCGGGGGTTAAGACTGGACATGGAGTCCTGGAAGATCATCTGCACGTCCTTGTTGTAGTTCATCTTCCGGCGGACGGATTCCTTGGTTATGTCTTCACCCTTGTAGAGAATCTGCCCGCTGGTCACCTTCTCCACGCCAACGATTGCCTTGCCAGTCGTGGACTTGCCGGAGCCTGATTCACCGATCAAGCCATAGGTTTCCCCTTCCTTGATTGAAAAAGAAACCCCGTCAACTGCCCGGACATAATCAGTAATTCTGTTCCAAAAGCCCGACCGGACTGGGTAGTGGACTTTCAGATCTTTAACTTGGATAATTTCTTCTGCCATACTTGCTACCTATCCTTCATCTTGAAAGTGGAAAGTCTTCCAGCAGGTGCAGCGGACAAAGTGATTTGGCTCAACTTCGTGCAGCTGCGGGTCTGCTTCATGCGCTTCAGCTGGAATCCAAGGAATTCTAGCCGCGAAGCGGTCGCCGGTCCGCGGCATGTTTTTAAGTGAAGGAACAGTTCCCTGGATTACATGCAGTTCATCCTTGTCATCATCTGACTGTGGAATGGAATTTAACAGTGACCGGGTGTACGGGTGCAAAGGATGAGTAAACAAAGTTTTCACATCAGCTTTCTCTACAATTTGCCCCGCATACATCACGGCAACTTCATCAGCCGTTTCCGCTACAACGCCCAAGTCGTGGGTGATCAAAATAATTCCAGAGTCTGATTCTTTCTGGATCTTCTTGAGCAGGTCCAGGATCTGGGCTTGAATGGTCACGTCCAAAGCAGTCGTTGGTTCGTCAGCAATGATAATTTCCGGCTTGCAGGCCACCGCCATCGCGATGACGACTCTTTGCCGCAAACCACCGGAAAGTTCATGCGGGTACATGTCATACATGGCTTCCGGCTTAGGCATCCCTACTTGATTGAAGAGTTCAATCACCCGGTCGCGGCGCTGCTGCTTGTTCATATCCGTATGGTAAAGCAAGGCTTCCGCTACCTGGTCCCCAACCTTCATCAAAGGGTTCAAACTGGCCATCGGGTCTTGAAAAATCATGCCAATATTGTTGCCGCGAACTTGGTTAAACAAATCCTCACTCAAATTGACCAAGTTCAGGTTCTTGTACCTAATTTCTCCTTCGACCCGGGTGTTTTTCCGGTCATACAGGCCAACGATGCTGGAGGCAATCGTACTCTTGCCGCAGCCGCTTTCGCCGACAATAGCCAAAACTTCGTTGCGCTTGAGAGTAAAACTGATGCCATCAGCCGCATCATAGAACTCGCCCTGCAAGCGGTAGCCGGTATGAAGCTTTTCGACGTCTAGTAAAACGTTTTGCTGATTATCCAACTTTTTTCTCCTTCAAAATAATTATTAATCAGTAAATAAATACCACACTAGTAGATTTTAACCTTTTTCAAATATTTTGCAACAGTTTCTTAATTATCTTCTAGTGCTTTTCAGTTATTTCTTCATCATTTCTGCCAATCCACATCATAATCATTAAATTATTGTTTGCTTTTTATCATATTTGCCGCCATTTCCTGGAAAGAGACCACAAAAAAAGCATTTGCCGCAGATCTTTCTTTGGCAAATGCTAATTAAATATTAGTTGTTTGCATTTCGTTTTCAATGCACTTTAGCCTTGGTGGCTCTTGATGTAAGCTACCGCGTCAGCGACTGTGATAATCTTAGCAGCGTCTTCATCAGGAATTTCAGCGCCAAATTCGTCTTCCAGCTGCATGATGAATTCTACCAAGTCGATGGAGTCAGCGTTCAGATCCTTGGTAAAGTTAGTGTCCATAGTGATTTTGTCCTTGTCCAGCTGGAAGTTGTCAGCGATCAAAGTGGCAATCTTGTCAAAAATTTCTGCTTCAGTCATTATTCTTTCTCCTATAATTTCTAACTGCCCGCTTGCTTGGGCTATTTTCTTTTTCTTATCCTTACTTGCTGAATTCTTGCTTAAAGGTATTTGTTAAGTCTTCAGTCAAAATCTTGTCGATCTGCTTAACCGCGTAGTAGACGGCCCGGGCGTCTGACCGGCCATGCTGCTTGACGACTGGTGAGTTTAAGCCGAGCAAAACCGCCCCGCCATACTTGTCCTTGTCAAAGCGGCTGGCTACAGACTTCAAGGCGTCTTTAGCCAGCAGGGCCCCCAGCTTGGCCTTAACACCATTGTTCAAAAGGCCGTCTTTCAGCATGTGGATGATGACGCTGCCCGTTCCTTCGATGCTCTTTAAGACCGCGTTGCCGGTAAAACCGTCTGTGACCACAACGTCGGCCTTCCCTTGCAAGAGTTCGTGCCCTTCAATGTTGCCGGTGAAGTTCAGGGAGCTGTCCTGCAAGAGCTGGTAGACTTCCTTGTGCAGGTCGTCGCCCTTGTCAAATTCAGCCCCATTGTTTAAAAGAGCTACTCTCGGCTTGGAAACGCCACGGACCTTTTCCGCATAGTAGGAGGCCATTTCCGCCCATTGCAGCAGGTATTCCGGCTTGCTAGTAGCATTAGCGCCAACGTCAATGATGTTGAAGCCGTCATCTGAAGATTCAACTGGCATGGTCGGCATAAGGCCTGGCCGGGCCACGCCCTTGATCCGGCCGACAATGAAGATCCCGCAGGTTAACAGGGCCCCGGTATTGCCTAGTGACAGCAAAGCGTCTGCCTTGCCTTCCTTGACCCAGTTAGCTGCCACGACCATGGAAGAATCCTTCTTGGTCCGCATGGCCTTGACTGGCTCATCTTCATCAAGAATAACTTCCGTGGTGGCCACGATTTCGATCTGGTCATCGCCTGCTGGCAGCAGCTCTTTCATCTTGCCTTCATCGCCGAAGAAGATAAACTTGTCTTCCGGCAGTTCAGGCTTGGCCTTTAAAACTGCTTCTACAATCGCCTCAGGAGCGTTTTCCCCGCCCATGGCGTCAATCGCGATTTTTCTCATCAATAATCTCTTTTTCTATATTGGATTAGACTAAGCTCTCGCTTGTACAATTTTCTTATATTTTATCACAGCTTGCAGGTCTGCCAACTTTTCTGATTTCAAGTCCGGATCAGCTTGGACGATCCGCTTGGCCTCATCCCTGGCTACCACCATGACCTGGTAATCGCTGACAACGCTGCCTGTCCTGAATTCCGGCAGGCCTGACTGAGCCTTGCCAAAGAGGTCACCCTCGCCCCGCATCTTGAGGTCTTCTTCAGCGAGCTTAAAGCCGTCGTTAGTTTCAGCAACGATCTTCATTCGCTGCTTGCCGGCTTCTGTCTTCGGGTCAGCTAAAAAGACGCAGTAGCTTTGCGTCTGCCCCCGGCCGATCCGGCCACGCAGCTGGTGGAGCTGGCTTAAGCCAAAGCGGTCAGCGTCAAAGATGACCATCAAGTTGGCATTGGCCACGTCAACGCCAACTTCAATCACGCTGGTAGTAACCAGAATATCGACCTCCCCTGCCGCAAAGCGGTCCATGATCTGCTCTTTGTCAGCTGCCGCCATTTTCCCATGCAAAAGGACAACTTCCTGGTCTGGAAATTCGCCGGCCAGCCTGTCGTGCAGGGCTTCAGCATTTTCCAGGTCAATCATTTCCGACTCACTGATCAAGGGCGTAACCGCATAAATCTGGAAGCCTTCCGCCAGTTGCTGGCGCATCAATGAATACACCTCATCTAGCTGGCTGCTGGTCTTCCAGTAGGATTTAATCGGCTTACGGCCGGCTGGCAGGTGTCTGATTTCTGACAAGGCGGTGTCGCCATAAACAGTCAAGGCCAATGACCGGGGAATCGGGGTGGCAGTCATGGCCAGGATATCCGGCCGGTCCCCCTTGTTGATCAAGGCCAGGCGCTGGACAACGCCAAAACGGTGCTGCTCGTCGATAATAACCAGGCCCAGCTTTTTAAAGGCTACTTGCTCTTGGATCAAGGCATGGGTGCCGATCACCACATTGATGCTGCCATCAGCCAGCTCCTTGTAGATTTCCCGCCGCTCCATGGTTTTAGTTGATCCCGTTAAGAGGGCCACCCGGACGCCGAAATCTTCCAGCATGGCGGAAATTTTGTGATAGTGCTGGTTGGCCAGAATTTCAGTTGGCACCATCAAGGCGGCCTGGTAGCCAGCTGTCACTGCCCCGTAAATGGCAAACACGGCCACTACGGTTTTCCCGGACCCAACGTCCCCCTGAAGAAGGCGCTGCATCTGCTGGTCAACAAACATATCGGCAAAAATCTCATTAATCACCTTTTTCTGGTCAGGAGACAGGGCAAAAGGCAGGGACTTGGTCAGCTTGCCGATTTCTTCCAGGTCGTAATGCTTGGCATAACCACTGTGGCTCTTATTTTGGCTGGACATCAAGGCCAGCTGCATTTGAAAGAGGAAGAATTCCCGGAAAACAGCGCTTCGGCGGGCCTCCTTAGCCTCAGCCAGGTCTTTAGGGTGGTGCATGGCGATGACCAGGTCCTGGTCAGCCATGAGCCGGTAGTGCTTCCGCAAGTCCTCTGGCACAGCATTGCCCATCTCATCCATGCTTTCGGCAATCGCCAGGTCGATCATGGTCTGCAGCTTCTTTTGCTTGATCTGCCGGTTGATTGAATAAATCGGCGCCATCCCGTCATCACTGTTTTTATTGGCTAAGAGCTTATAAGCTGACAGGCTCTGCTTTCTCAGGTCATATTTGCCATAGACGGCGATTTCCTGGCCCACGCTCAGCTGCTTGGTCAGCCATGGCTGGTTAAAAAAATTGACCATGATAATATCATGATCAATTCGCAGTTTGAAGCTGACCCGGCTCTTGTGGTAGCCAAAGTAATTCTGGTAGGGGTTGGTGGCCACGATCCCCTTCAGCATGACCTTCTGTCCGTCCTCCAGCTGGTCCAGCGGCAGATTCTCCAGTTCGTCATAGCGGTAAGGGAAGTAGAAGAGCAAGTCGTAGATGCTGTAAATGCCCAGCGACTGCAAAGCTTCTGCCGTCTTGGCCCCCACGCCCTTCAAGGCCGTCACCGGTCTGAAAATAGCTTCGTTTAAAGTCATTATTCTACAGAAATCAAGAAGTTGTAAACTGGCTGGCCACCGTCGTAAATTTCGAATTCGCAGTCATCATCTTCGTGAGCTGCTTCCAGGCGGTCAACAACTGCCTGGGCTTCTTCTTCAGTAGCATCGCTGCCGTACATTACAGTCACGATTTCAGAGTCTTCATCCAGCATCTTTTCTATCATAGCGACAGTTGCGACAATTGGGTCAACGTCGTCAACCACAATAGTGCCTTCAACGATACCAATGAAGTTGCCCTTGTGGATTTCAACGCCGTTGATTTCAGTGTCACGGGTTGCCCGGGTTACTTCACCGGACTTGACAGAGCCAAGTTCATCAGTCATGGCTTCAACGTTCGCGTCAACACTGGCTTCCGGGTTGAAGGCCAGCATAGCAGTTAAACCTTGCTGGATAGTCTTGGAAGGCACGATGCCGACTGGGATTTCAGCAACTTCAGCAGCCTGCTTGGCGGACATGATGATGTTGCCGTTGTTTGGCAGGATGATCGCCTGCTTGGCGCCAGACTTGGTGATGGCGTCCATGATGTCTTGAGTTGAAGGGTTCATGGTTTGCCCGCCGGAGATGATCCGGTTGACCCCTTCGCTTTCAAAGAGCTTGCGGACACCGTTGCCGGAAGCCACTGCGATCACTGCAAAGTCAACGCTTTCTTGTTGTTCTTGCTCGTTGTCAACGATCGTTTCGTGCTGAATCCGCATGTTGTCGATCTTGATCTTGCCCAATTGGCCGAATCGTGACCCGTAAAGGAAGACCTTGCCTGGGTATTCAGTGTGAACGTGAACCTTGGCGATTTCGCCGTCAGAAACTGCTAAGAGGGAGTCACCCAGTTCTGACAGGTAGCTTCTGAATTCTTCCAGGTCGAATGGCTTCTTGTTTGGCACGTCAGCCTTGAGGTCAACCATGATTTCAGTACAGTAGCCGTTGGCAATGTCGGAAGTTGCCAGTTGCCCTTGCACTGCCTGGTGGTGGGTAGCGTTGATCAAGGAGTTCATGTCGTCAGCATCTGGCACGTACTTGTCATCGAGGTTTTCACCCAAAAGGCCTTCCAGGAAGCCTTCATAGATGAAGACCAGACCTTGGCCGCCGGAGTCAACCACGCCGACTTGCTTAAGAACTGGCAGCAGGTCAGGAGTGCTCTTCAAAGCTTCCTTAGCGCCTTCAACGATCGCCTGCATTACTTCTTCTACATCATCGGTTTCATTTGCCTTGTTAGCACCTGCTTGAGCGCCAACCCGGGCCACAGTCAAGATGGTCCCCTCAACCGGCTTCATCACAGCCTTGTAGGCAGTAGCTACACCATTGCTAAAGGCATTTGCCAATTCCTGGGCGTTCAAAGTGGTCTTGCCTTGAGTTGCCTTGTAGAAGCCGCGGAAGAGCTGGGAGGTGATAACCCCACTGTTACCGCGCGCGCCCATCAGCATCCCCTTAGCCAGGCTTTCGGTCAAGTCGCCGACACTGCTGCTTGCGTTTTCGGAAACGGCCTTAGCCCCGCTTTCCATCGTGAGATTCATATTCGTGCCAGTGTCGCCGTCAGGAACTGGGAAAACATTTAGATCATTGACGAATTGCACGTTCTTGCTCATCCGGTGAGAGGCAATCCGCACCATGTCTCTAAATTCTTTACTGCTAATTTCACTTAAAACCAATATTGAATCCTCCACTTATCTAGTCGTCGAGAACCTTTACACCTTGAACAACGACGTTGACCGCCTTGGTGTCGATCCCCAGCTGGCTTCTTAAGTTATATTTGACACTGTCTTGTACATTACGACTTACTTCAGAAATTTTTAAGCCGTAGCCAACAATAATATAGACATCAACAGTTACTTGATTTTCGTCAGACTTAACAACGACACCGCGCTTGTAGTTTGCCCGGCTCAAAATGCTGTCGACTCCGTCTCTGATGGCATTCTTGGATGCCATACCGACAACGCCATAGTTAGACGTAGCTGCACCACCAACAACAGTTGCAATTACACCGTTTGAAATATCAATCAAACCATACTTTGTCTTGATTTTAACAGCCATGTTTATCCTCCGTCTTATTTCCAATATACATCCTTATTTTATCATAACGAGATCAAAAGCTAACAGTTCCAACTTTATTTTCTGGAAAATACTTTTCAAAATAATAATTGAAAAAGGTCAAACTTTATGGTAGAGTTTAATAGTGTGACATGACATGTAAAGGGGGTTTAGCAGCATGGCAAAAGATTTCGTAACCGGTAAGAAGACCACTTTTGGTAACACGCGTTCACACGCTTTGAACTCATCAAGTCGTTCTTGGAAGCCAAACCTTCAAAAAGTTCGCATTCTTGTAAACGGCAAGCCTAAGCGCGTTTGGGTTTCAACCAAGACTTTGAAGTCTGGTAAAGTTACCCGTGTCTAGTGACGAAACGAGCCCGGTAGATCAATGATCTGCCGGGTTTTATTTTTGACAAAAATTCATCAGCAACAAAAATAGGCGGCTCATTGAGCTGCCTGTTTTGTTACTTCTCGGCTAAATTGACCACCCGGTCAAACATAGCTATTTCTTCATCTGAAATCTTGTGAGCTACTTCGATTACGGTGCCAGGGAAATTCTGTAGAATTGTCTGGTGAATTTGCTTGGACAAGCGGGGATCCAGGGCTGAGGTCGCTTCATCGGCCAATAATACCGGCCGCTTGGCCAGCAGAGCTCTGGCAATTTCCAGCCGCTGCCCCTGACCGCCGGACAAGTTTTTGCCTTCTTTTCCGACTTGGTAGTCCAGACCTTTTTCCTCAATCAAGCTGGTTAAACCGGCTTTTTGACAAACTGCCAGCAGGTCTTCCCGGCTGACTTCCCTGCCTAAAGAGATATTATATTCGATTGTATCATCAAGAATATAAGGCTTCTGCTGGACAAAGGAGAAGTACTCGTGGTCCTTGCTCCAGTCACCATTGGCGTCTTCACCGTTGATCTCGTAATCCCCATCTGCCAGTTTGATCCGGCCAACCAAGACGTTAAGCAAGGTTGACTTACCCCAGCCAGACGGTGCTTCCAGCAAGACTTTTTCACCATTTTTAACAGTCAAATCAAGATCGTTTAAAAGCTTCCGGTCCCCTCTTTGCACACTTGCATCGTCTAAAGAGAGTTCCTTAAATTCATCCCGGTCCGCAGCACTTTCTTTTGCTGTAAAATCTGCCACGGCAGTAAACTTTTCCCAGATCGGATTGCTGGTTTTAATGTCATTGACCGAAGAAAAGATACCGACAATCGGATTGATAAAGTTGTTGGCCAGCTGGGCGATCATCATGAAGGTCCCCAAAGTGATCTGCCCTTGAGTCACAAAGTAGATCCCCAGGCTGAAAGGAATGATCACGCTGCAGACGTAGGCAAAAGAAGTGATGACTTCTGTCGTCACCATTTCCGCCTTTTTCATCTTGGCCAGGGCCGTTTCCATTCTCTGGCTGTAGTGGAGCATTCTACTGTAAATACTGTCTTCAGCGTCATAGAGTCTGGCAAAAGCGGCAAAATTGATGGTGTCCGTCATTGCCTCAGTATATTTGCTGTTCTCCCCTTCCCAGGCAGAAGAAACAGCTTCAATTTTTGGCCCGAAAATATTCTGCAAAAGGCCGGGAGCCAGGGAGGCGACCAGGAAGATCAAGGATAAAGCCCAGGAAGACAGCATGGCTGCCGCAGATGCCGCGATAAACTGCAAACCATTGAAAATAATATCCAGTTCAGCTTCCACCCGGTGACTTTCCACCTGCTTGAGGTCATTAGTCATAAAGGACAGGTCAAATTTGGGATCAGAATTATCTGAATACAACAAATATTTTGTTGCCTGCTCCTTGATTTTCAAGTTGACGTCCTTAATTATATTCGCCTGCATAATTTGGTAGATTAAAGCCAGAAAGGCAAAAAGGACAATACCCACAACCGCTTTAATAGTTAATTGTAATAAACTCCCCTTAGGATTTCCGGCAAAATTAATGAATTCCTGGAAGACATAAGCGATAAAAACCGCCTGCAGTGCCTTGGCGGCGGCGAAGACCGCAAAGACCAGCAACTTCCACTTACTAGCATATTTTAACGTCATTTCTCTCCTCCTCGTAAATAATAGACAACACTACTGCAAGTCTGTCTATTCAAATACTTAACGATTTTCTTAAACTCATCAAAAATCTGATCATGGTCATCAAAGGCTTCTTTATTTACATCTTCCTCTCCAAAAATCATTTTCGAGAAAGAGTCAATGCTCTTTTCAGCACCATCAAATTGCAGCATCCTATTAAACAGAATATTTTTGATTGTATCTGCTACTTCTACCTTGGACAGGTGACTTATGCTTTTAAAATATGCTGATATGTTTCTAGTAACTTTTGTAACATCACTTGATGTATAAGATGTTAATATCTGCAGATAAATTCTGTTACCTCTTACAACTGGATTGGCAAAGACAAAATACAGTTTTGTTATTTTTTATGTAGACTCGTCAAGATAGAATTCTTCCCGTTATTCAATACAGAAAACAAGAAACTCAAGGATGCGATTTTGACTTCATCAACTTCTGATGAGCAAACATCATAAACTAATGACACGTATGCCGTTCTGGCTTTTTCTATTCTGTTCTTGTTTTCACCTCCTTAATTCATGATTAAAATTATACTACAGTTCATCAAATAATCAATCTTTTTTTAATTAAAAACACTTCGAATTTTATTCAATGTGTTTTTCTTGGATAATTTACATTTTGTTCTTCTTACGACAGCCAAAGGCGAGGAGACTTGCACTGGCCAGCAGTGCCACAATCCCTGCCAAAAAGGCGGACTTATTCTGGCTTTCGCCGGTTTGCGGCAAAGTTGCGCTTGCTTTTGCCGGAGCCTTAGCAGCAGAAGTTGCTGGAGCAGTCTTTTGAACAGTGCTGGCTGGAGCGGCTTGCTTTTTGCCAGTTGCCTTGGTTTCAGTCTTGCCAGCTGGAATTACGATAGTTTCGGTTTCCCAGGAGTCAGCCGGACTTTCACTTGGTTCGTCTTCGCTTGGAGTAGTCTGAGTTTCACTCGGCTTGTTGTCGCTTGGAGTAGTCGGAGTTTCACTCTGCTCGTTTGCTTCTTCCAAAGCTTCCAAAATAGCCAGGTGCTTCTTAGCTTTAGTAAGTGCCAAATCCGCAGCTTCCTTGGCCTTAGCCGCGGCAGCTGAATCAGCCTGCTTGCTTTGCGCGGTTTGTACGGCAGCATCAAGTTCTGCCAACTTAGCCTTTTCACTGGTAGCAGTCTTTTCTGCTTCAGCCAAAATAGCAGCCTTTTCCGCAGCTTCCTTGTTTACGCTGGCCAGTTTGCTTTGTGCTGCCTTGTCTGCGGCAGAAGCTTCTTCTGCAGCTTTTTGGGCATCAGCAGTCTTTTCCTGCTTAGCCGTAGCAAGAGTTTCATTTGCCGTAGTCAAAGCTGCTTACTTAGCAGACAGGTTGCTTTCGGCGCTTGCGAGTTCTTGTTTGGCTTGAGCAAGCTTAGCGTCAGCTGCCTTGAGCGCGTCAGCCTTTTCATCAGCCGTCTTTTGAGCGGCAGAAGTTGCTTCTTGCGCCTTAGTCAATTTTTCCTTTTCAAGGCGTCATTGGCCACTACCTTAGGTAAAGCCTGGTATTCCTGCTCAGCTTCGCTTTCGGCTGCCTTCTTTGCAGCTAAGTCTTTATTTGCGGCGTCGCTGGCAGCCTTAGCCTCGTTATCCGTGTCAGTCAGTTCCTTAACCTGGCCGTTTACCTGGTCAACTGCCTTTTTCTCTTGATCAACCTTATCTTGAGCTTGGCTTACCTTGCCTTCTTGGTCAGCCAAAGCTGCTTGCGCCTTCTGGCTGGCTGAGTCTGCCGTCATTTCAGTTGCACTTGCTTCATCTTCAGCAGCCTTTTCTGCCTCTTGCGCGCTTGACAAGTTTTCCTCGCTCTTTTGGGCTTGGTCTGCCGCGCTTTTAGCTGCCTTATCAGCTTGGGCCTTCTTGTCAGTGGCCGCCTTAGCAGCAACTTACGCCAAACTTGCTTAAATCATCTTGCGCCTTTTTCTGCGCTTCTTCAGCTTGACGCTGCCTTGACTAACCGCGCCTACACCGACCACGCCAATCCCGGCAGTCGCGACTACAGCAATTTTCCGTAAATCTTTTTTCGCTTTATTTTCTATATGACTCACCTCTATAAACACACAATAGTTCGAGATAATATCTCTTAACTTTTATTATACAAATAAGTCATTTACTGCTGAGCGCTTTCACGGAGGAATATTTTCATTTCTTTGTAAAATCACGTCAAAGGCGCAAAAAAGTCCCGCTTTTCAGCGAGACTTTTTTATAATATTAATTATACTATCTTTTGCAAATCAAGCCATTTGGTAGCGGTCTAAATCTTTAGAATAAACAACCGCTACTAAGCCTTTCTTCAAGGATAACCGGCAGCTATCCTTATCCGGCAAAAACTCATTAGAAGTAAAGGAGCGTAGATAGTCACCGCTATAAGGAGCCAGGTCATACAAAGCCCCCTCAATCGTCAAATCTTCTACTGGCAGAAGGCAGGTCACTCCAAAGTAGCTATAGTCCTGCTTCTTCATCTCATAGCTGCCAGCTTGCCGGTAAAAAATCAGATTCTGCTTGTCAATCAAGGTCAGCTGGTTGGCATACTTGCGCAGGTCCGGGTTCAAAATGCCAAAAGCATTGATCGCCGCGTGGTCAAGCCGGCCGCCAGTAGCCCCGTAAACCTTTAGCTGGTCAATCTTATAATCGCCAAAAGCAATCCCCAGCATCAATTCAGAATCGGTCCAGTCCTTCTTGGGCACCGAATAGCGGATATCCGCAACCGTCCCTTCTACCCAGGCCAGTTCATCAGCCTTCAGCGAGTCAAAATCCCCGATTGCCAAATCCGGCTTAAAGCCTAATTCCAGCAAAAGCAGGGCTCCCCGGTCGACCCCGATTAAAAGGTTTCCCTTAGCTTGCGCCTGCTTCAGCTGCTCCTTCAAATCAGCCGGCCATTCTTCCTTTGGCCCGCCAAGCAACACTGCCGCGTCCATCACAAAACACCCTACCCTAACTTATTTCATCATTTCAAATATTCCGGCATCCGGCCTTCCTCGATTTCCGTCCGCATGGCCAGATAGTCATCATAGCGGAAAGTAGCGATTTCACCTAGAGCCATCTGATCCTTGACCGCGCACTTCGGTTCATGCAGGTGCTGGCAGCCCCGGAACTTGCAGCCCGTACTCAAGGCCTTAAATTCTTTAAAATACGTACACAGTTCATTCAGCTTGATCGGCGTCAGATCAATTGCCGAAAAGCCTGGCGTGTCTGCTAAAAAGCCTTCCCCTAATTTGAAAAGGGTAACCGTCCGGGTTGTATGTTTTCCCCGGTTCAAGCTGGTTGAGATCGCGCCCGTCGCCTGGCCCGCGTCTTCCTTGATAAAGTTCAGCAAAGTTGACTTCCCCGCCCCTGACTGGCCAGCCAGAGTCCAGATCTCGCTTTCCCCGATCTGCTTGGGAAGTTCTGCTGCCAGGCTTTCCCTGTCCAGGTAAACCCGGTAGCCGATCTTTTGGTAGTAAGCCAGCTGGCTTTCAATTTCTGCCAATTTTTCCTTTTCCAGCAGGTCGCTCTTTGACAGGTAGATCGCTACCTCTACTCCCTGCCAGGCAAAAAAGACCAGGAAGCGGTCCAGAAGAGCGGTGGAGAAATCTGGTTCAACTGCCGAAATGACCAAAAGCACGTGATCGACATTAGCCACCGCCGGCCGGCCGATCCGGTTCTTCCGGGGCAGAATCTTCACCAAATAAGCCAAGCCCTGTTCATCCAGCTTGACCTGCACGCTATCACCGACCTGGGGCTTCTCCCGGTTCTTGCGGAAAACGCCCCGGGCCCTGGTCCGCACGACTCCTGCCGGCGTTTGCACGTCGTAGTAGCCGGCAATTAAAGAAACTACCGTTCCTTGTACTATTTCTGCCATTTAATTCCCGCTTTCACTGTCATCTGCCGAAATCGTCTCATCAACTACAGTTTGGTCATCACGGACAATCTTGATCTTACCGTCACCCTTAGTAACAGAAAAAGTGATCGTAAAGTCCGTGTCCTTGGTGATGTAAAGGTCCCGGTAAATATTGCCGAGACTGTGGTCGTCATCCTGGATATAAATCCGGACATGGTTGCCCTGGCTGGAGGAAGAGCTGGAGCTTGACTCACTTGAGTTTGATGAGCTCTCTGCAGCCTGGTAGTCAACCGTGAAGGTCTTCTTGACCTCTTTCTGCTCAGCCCCCTTGGAGACCGTAATCGTCAAAGTATCACCCTCAGAGACCTCGCTGCCAGCGGCAGGATCAGTGGAAATCACGTCACCGCTGTCCACGCTGTCCGAGTGGTCCTTCTCAACCTTGACGTTGAGCTTCTTGCTCTTGGCGTAAGACTGGGCGTCTTCCAGGCTCTTGCCCGTCAGATCGGCCAGTTTAAAAGTTGCCTTCTTGCTGCTGGAGGAGCTTGAAGGCTTAGGCTGGTCTTCTAAAGCCACGGCCACCACCAAAGTGATCGTTGTCTTAGAGGCATCTACCTTGCGGCCGGCCTTGACGCTTTGGGAAATGATCAAGCCTGGCAGGTACTCATTTGATGGTGCCTCCCGGCTCTTGACCTTGAAGCCCAGCTTGTTCAGCTTCTTTTTGGCGGTCGACAAATAAAGGCCCTCAACATCGGGCACCTTGGTCAAGTTTGATCCCTTAGACACCAGCAGGTTGACCTTTCCACCTTTGTCAACGGAACTGTTGGCCTTCGGCGTGGTCGAAATCACCTTGCCTCTTTTAACATCGCTGGAGTAAGTCCGCTTAACAGCGCCTACTGCCAGGCCCGAGCTCTTCAAAGAAGTCTTGGCTGCCTTCTCCGTCATGTTCACGACGTCCGGCACCCGGACATTGTTATGGCCAACTGCCAAAAACATGAAGAGAAGGATGGCAAAAACAGGGAATAATGACCCAATCCACCACCACTTATATTTCTTGATACTAGCCCAGAAAGACCGCTTCTTTGGCTCTTCAGCCTTGCCTTCCTTGGCCTTCTCAGCCTGCATGACCTTGCCGTTCAAGGCTGGCAGGATCTTAGTTTCATCATTATTGCCGTGGCTTGGCCGGTAAATTGCTTCGCCTGCCCGGCTCGGATCCAGACTGGAGTCCAGGTCTGCCTTCATTTCAGCCACGGAAGCATACCGGTCCCGCGGATCCTTGGCCGTCGCTTTTAAAACAACGTTTTCCAGGGCCTGGGGAATGGCCTTGTTTTGCTTTCTAAGGGACGGAATATCGTCTTCAGCATGCTTGAGGGCAATTGCCACCGGCGTTTCCCCATTAAAGGGCACATGGCCAGTCAAGGCCTCATACAGGATGATCCCCAAAGAATAGATGTCAGACTGCTTGGTGACCATCCCGCCCCGGGTCTGCTCAGGAGACATATAGTGCACCGAACCCAGGACCGAGTTGGTCTGGGTGATCGCGCTTTGGTTCAAGGCGACCGCGATACCGAAGTCAGCAATTTTGATGTTGCCTTTTTCATCCATCAAAATATTCTGTGGCTTCAAATCGCGGTGAATCACATTGTGCTTGTGGGCCAGTTCCATCGCTGACAAAATCTGGTCCATGATCTTGATGACCTGCGGGAGGGGAATCGGGCTTTTTTCCCGGATATATTCCTTTAAGTCAGGTCCCTTCACGTATTCCATGACCATATATGGCAGGCCATGGTCGGTCCCCACGTCAAAAACGGAGACAATATTAGGGTGGCTCAGTTCACTGGTGGCCAGGGCCTCTCTTTGAAAGCGGGCCAGAACCTGGGAGTCCTTCTGCAAATCAAGGCGAATAATTTTAACGGCGACCTGTCTCTTCAAAATTATGTCATCAGCCAGGTAGACGTTGGCCATTCCGCCTTCACCCAGGGTGTCGACGATCCGGTAACGGTCTCCAAGCAAATAACCTTTATTGATCACTCGCGCCATCCTCCTCATTTACGGCCAGGCAGACGGTAATATTGTCGCCGCCGCCCAGACGATTGGCTTCATTGACCAACTTGTTGCACCTCTCCTGCAGGTTCAGGCCCTTGGTCGCCAAAACCTGTTGAATCAAAGGATCCGATAGGGAATTGGTCAAGCCGTCAGTGCAGAGAAGGAGCACGTCGTCAGTCTTCATTTCAAGTTCATTATATTCCGGATCAATAGTGCTTGAAACGCCTAAGGCTTGCGTAATGATATTTTTCTGTGGGTGGGTCTTCGCCTGTTCTTTGGTGATCTGCCCCATCTTGACCAGTTCATTGACTAAAGAGTGGTCTTCAGTGATCTGGCGGAAATTCCCTTCAGAGTAGCTGTAGGCCCGGGAGTCACCCAAGTGGGCAAGCAAGACTTCCTGGTCAAAGAACATGGCCAGGACAATCGTCGTGCCCATCCCGTTCAAGTCCGGGAAGCGGTCTGCGGCCTTCAGAATCGTTTCGTTTTCTGAGCGCAGCTGGACGTCCAGCCATTTTCTGCCCAGATTCTTATCGTGCAGGTCGGTGTTAGCGAAATTGTGGCCCAGGTGGCTGACTGCCATCGTGGAAGCAACGTCGCCGCCCTGGTTGCCCCCCATCCCATCGCAGACGATGGCCATGGTTACCCCAACGCGATTTTGAAAAATCTGCACGAAGTCTTGATTGCTCTCTCTAACTCTACCAATGCTTGAAGCAAATGCCGTTTTAATCACAAGTACTAACCTCTTGTCGTAAACTTGGCAATGAAAAATCCATCACTGTTGTAGCTGTCGGGCAGGATCTTCAGCATCCCCTTGGGCGCGGAGATCTTGGCCGTTTCAAATGGTTTCAATGCAAAATCTGGATGCGCGGCTAAAAATTTCCGCACGTTTTCTTCGTTTTCTTCTACAGAGATTGAGCAGGTGGAGTAGACTAACTCCCCGCCCTTTTTCAGCAATCCGGATACTTCGTTCAAAATGTCCAGTTGTATTTCAGCCAAATGGCTGATGTCTTCCGCTGTTTTCGTGTAGCGGATTTCCGGCTTGCGGCGCAGCAGTCCCAGACCGGAACATGGTGCGTCTATCAATATCTTATCAAATTCTTGCCCGGAAAAATACTCCCTCGCCTTCCGCGCGTCCAAAGCTTTGACCTTGACCCGGTCAGCAACCCGCATTCTGGCGGCATTTTCCTTGACCAGACGCAATTTCTTTTCATGGATATCCAGAGCAGTCACTTGCCCGTCAGGCAATTGCTCAGCTATTTGAATGGTCTTGCCGCCTGGGGCGCTGCAGGCATCAAGGGCCTGCTCATTTCCCTTAAAGTCAAAGGCTTCCGCCACCAGGCTGGCTGCTTCGTCTTGCACCGTCACTTCACCATCTTTGAAAAAGTCGGTCATCACGATCCCGCCCCGGCTTAAGGCATAGCTGCGGCTGGCCAAAGGCGACTCCTGAGGGGCAAAATGGGCCCGGTCCAGGTCCCGGACGACCCGCTTTTCATCAGCCAAAGCCGAAATCCGGATTTCGTTTTTCGCCTTGCTGTTGAAGCTGGCCATGATTTTTTCTGCCCTGCTCTTGCCCCAGTTGGCTACGAAATAGTCGCTCAGCCAAAGGGGCATGCTGCACTTGACGCTGAGATAGTCTGGCGCGTCTTTTTCCGGCAGGACCTCTCCCCGCCGTAAAAGCGAGCGCAAAATCCCGTTAACCAGGCGGTAGCCGCTAGATTTTGGCCGGCCATAGACCTTAGCCAGCTTGTTGGCCTCGTCTAAGACTGCCCGGTTTGGCACCTTGTCTAAAAAGAAGATCTGGTAGGCCGACATCAATAAAAGGGGCTTGATATATGGCTCTCTCAGCCGGGCCTTGACCAGGTCCTTGAGCTGGTATTCCAGGTAAAGCTGGTATTGGATGGTCCCATAGACCAGGTTGGTGGCCAGCCGGCTCTCTTCATCCGGCAGTTTAGCCGCCTTTAACGCGTGGTTTAAGCTGATATTTGAATATGAGCCCTGGTTAATCACCTTCATCAAGGTGACCAAAGCCACGGTGCGGGCGTTAGTCTTCATCTACGATCTTTTCTCCTGCTGCAAACTTCTTCCCCTGCCCGTTCAAAAAGTCCTTGATGGCCATGGCCTTCTTGCCATTTGGCTGGACTTCAAGCAGGTTCAAGACCGTGTTGCCGGCAAAGCTGATAGCAAAGCGGCCCTGGTTGGTCAAAAGGTGGCCAGCTGGCAGACTGGTGTTGTCGTCAGCCACTTCTGCCTTCCAAACCTTTAAGCGCTGGCCCTTGATGACCAGGTAGGCGCCTGGGTCCGGATTGAGGGCCCGGATCAAGTTCTTGGCCTCCTTGGCCGTCAATTTCAAGGAAATTCTTTCTTCAGCCTTGCTGATGGTTGGGGAAAAGACTACCTGGCTTGGATCCTGCGGCTTTTTGACAATTTCGCCACTGGCAATCTTTGGCAGAGTTTCCAAAAGCAGGTCCCGGCCAAGCGGAGCCAGTTCTTCGAAGACTTCCCCGCTGGTCTCATCTGGTCTGATCGGCAGGCTGGCCTGGGCATACATGTCGCCGGCGTCCATTTCCTTGACCATTTCCATGATGGTGACCCCAGTTTCCGCATCCCCGTTTCTGACCGCATACTGGATCGGTGCCCCGCCCCGGTATTTCGGCAAAAGGGATCCGTGCACGTTAACAGCCGCGATCTTAGCGGACTTCAGGAATTTGGTCGGCAAAAACTGGCCAAAGGCCGCGGTGATGATGAAATCGGCGTCAAGCTGCAGCAATTCGTCAAGTTCATCTGACTTGGACAGGCGGACTGGCTGGTATAAAGGCAAGTCGTTGGCCAAAGCCACTTCCTTGACCGGGGAGTAAACGACCTTTTGCTTGCGGCCAACCTTCTTGTCCGGCTGGGTGACCACGGCCAAAATATGATAACCGGCCTTGATCAGGCCTTCCAAAACTGTAGCGCCGAATTGCGGCGTTCCTAAAAAGATTACTGAATTCACGTTTTTATTCCTTTCCTTTACATAATTCTCTCTGGCTCTGAATCGATCTCAACAGTCAAGCCGTACTTTTTCACTTCCTGGGCCTGGTCCTGGATCTGGTGCAGGAGCTCATTTAAGTGTTTTTCTCTTTTATATTTTACCAGTATTTGGTAATAATACTGGCTCTTTAAGCGGCTGATCGTTGCCGGAGCCGGCCCTAAGATAATAGTCGGCGCCCGCAATTCCCTCTGCAATTGCCGTTTGATTTTAAAAGCCTCCCGGGCCGCGTTTTGCTCATTTTTGGCTGAAACGGAGACCAGGACCGTGTAAAAGTAAGGCGGGTAGTCGCCGGCATGGCGGACCCGCATTTCTTTAGCGTAAAAAAGCTCATAGTCCTGCTTTTGCGCCAGGTGGATAGCGTAGTGGTCCGGATTATAAGTCTGGATCATGACCTGCCCTTCCTTGTTGGCCCGCCCTGCCCGGCCAGCTACTTGCGTAATCAGCTCAAAAGTCCGCTCAGAAGCGTTATAGTCGGGCAGCCATAAACCAGTGTCAGCATTGATTACCCCAACCAAAGTTACATTAGGGAAGTCCAGGCCCTTGGCGATCATCTGCGTGCCCAGCAAGATGTCGGCTTCTCCTTGGCCAAAACTGGTCAAAATCTTGTCATAGCTGCCCTTCCTCCGGGTCGTGTCCACGTCCATGCGGAGGATTTTAGCTTGCGGAAAAAGCTCAGCCAGCTCTTCTTGCACCTTCTGCGTCCCCGTCCCCAAAAAGCGGATCTGCCGGTCCCGGCAGTTGGGACAAATTTCCGGAACAGCTTCTTGGTAGCCGCAATAGTGGCACTGCATAGTCCAAGTGTCCTTATGCATGGTCAAGGACAAGTCGCAGTTAGGGCACTTTAAAACAAAGCCGCAATTGCGGCATAGCATGAAGTTGGCAAAGCCCCGCCGGTTTAAAAGCAGGATTACCTGCTCTTTTTTCTCCAGCCGCTTTTGAATCGCCTCAGCCAATGGACAGGAGATGTCAAACTGGCTGCCGGCAAACTGCACGTGCTTTAAGTCAAGCAGGTCAACTCGCGGTAAAGGCTGGCTCTTGGCCCGCTTTTTTAAGCGCAAGAGCTGGTAGACCCCCTTTTGGGCCCGGGCCCGGCTGGCCAAAGACGGCGTCGCGCTACCCAAAATCAAGGGACAGTGGTGGTAGCGGGACCGCCAAATTGCCACGTCCCGGGCATGGTAGCGGGGATTGTTGTCCTGCTTGTAGGAGCCTTCATGCTCTTCATCGATAATGATGAGGCCTAAATTGTCCAAGGGGGCAAAAACCGCGCTTCTAGCGCCTACGACCACCTGGGCCTGACCCCGGCGGATCCTGCGCCATTCGTCATAGCGCTCACCTTCCGACAAGGCCGAGTGTAAAACCGCCACCTGCTGGCCAAAGCGGGCCTGGACCTGCTTGACCATCTGGGGGGTTAGGGAAATTTCCGGCACCAGCATCAAGGCTGTCCTGCCCAAGGCCAGGGCCTGGCTGATCGCCTGCAGGTAGACTTCGGTTTTCCCGGACCCTGTCACTCCTTCTAAAAGAAAGGTCTGGCTGACCCGGCCCTTGATGTCCTGGCTGACCCGGCTCAAGGCCGCGGCCTGCTCGTCATTTAGGTCTAAAGGCCGGCTGGGAGCAACCGGCTTGGTTGGCCGCCGGTATTTTTCCTGGTCTTTTTCCTGCAGCCATTTCTTGCTGACCGCCGCTTTTAAAGTTGCTGAACTGATGCCCAGACCGGTCAATTCTTCCCGGCTTTTAGGATAAGCCGCAAAGTCCCCGGCCAAATCTGCCAGCAATTTTCTTTGCTGGCTGGCCGTTTTTCTAGTTTCTAAAAGAATCTCCTGGCAGTCAGCGGCCGACAGAAGCGGATAGTAGACTGAAACCATCTTCTTTTTCGCCTTATTTTCAACCAGGTATTCTATCCTGGCCTCCCCCTTATTCAGGAGCTGCTTGACCAGCTTGATCAGACGCGGCTCTTCTAAGTTGGCCAAATCCACCGGGTCTCCCGCAAAAAGAGGCATTTGCTCTGCCCGCGGGCTGTTTGGCAGGAGGATTTTCCGGTAATTGGCCCGCATAACCCCCGGTAGCATGGTCTTGAGGATACTGATCCGGTAGGCAAAAATCTGCCGGGCCAGGTCGCTGGACAGGGCGACCAGCTCGGGAGTCAAAGGCGGCATTTCATCGACCACTAAGAGCAGGTCCTTTAACTGGCCGGTAAAGTCGCTGCTTTTTTTCACGGCGACGACAAAGCCCTGGACCTTGCGGCGGCCAAAAGGCACCACTACCCGGCTGCCAATTTCAACTTCCAGGTCATCAGGGATATGGTATTCAAAAACGCGGTCAGTCTGGTGGGCAGCCACATCGACAATAACTTCTGCGATCAAGTCCTTCTCCCTTCCTTTACGCTAAAAGAGGAGCGGGCTTCTGGTCCGCTCCTCTTCAAGAATTATTCGTCGGCTTCACCGTGAGGGTCAGCGTCAATCGTTACCTTGCCGGCAGCAATTTCTTCCAATGCCTGGCCGACCGGCTTCAAGTTGTGGTAGTTGTCCAAAGCGCCCGGCTTGCCGGCTTCCAGTTCACCAGCCCGCTTGGCAGCCAGAACTGACAGTGAGTATCTTGAATCAACTTCATCTAGCAGCTTGTCAATTGATGGATAGGTAATTCTCATCTTAGTCCTCCTTAACCATTTTCCGATAATCGTCGATCACGCGCTTGACGCTGACGTGTTCAGCGTCAACGATTGCTTTAATGTGGTTGACGGCGTTGGCGACAGTGTCGTTGACTACCGCGTAATCATAGTCCTGCATAACCAGAATTTCCTTGCGCGCTTGGGCAATTCTGCCCCGGATCACGTCTTCGGATTCCGTGCCCCGGTGTTCCAGCCGGTCTCTTAAAGTGTGCAGGTCAGGTGGCGTCAAGAAAATAAAGACGCCTTCTGGCATTTGTTGGCGAACCGTTCTGGCCCCGTTGACATCGATTTCCAGCAATACGTCCTTGCCGGCAGCCAGCATTTCCTTGACCGGGCCCAAAGGGGTCCCGTAAAGGTTGCCGACGTATTCGTTGTATTCCAGCAGCTGATTGTCAGCAATCGCCTGCTTGAATTCTTCCCTGGTCACGAAGTAGTAGTCTTTCCCGTTCACTTCGCCTTCACGGGGCTTGCGGGTAGTCATTGAGACTGAGTATTCGAAGGGGAAGACCTTGTGTTCAACAATTGCGCTTTTGACGGTTCCCTTGCCCACCCCGGACGGGCCGGACAAAACCAACAGTAATCCTTTATCTGCCATGATAGCTCCTTTTTTGACTAGTAATTCTATTTTGGACCATAAGCGCCTTCTGATCAAGTCTTAAGGCCGAAAAAAGCTTTTTTAAAAAGGGGGCTTGCTTTTTCGAATACTCGTTCGTATAATATGTTTACAAACAGGCGTTCGAAAATGATTTACTTAAAGGAGTCTTCACCATGTCCAAATTTCAAAACTTTGCCAGCCAAGCCGCTCAGCCCCTTAAGAAGGCCTTTCACTATCTCTTTGCTTATGACGAAGACCGGCTCACCCTCCGCGGCGACAGCCTGGCAGTTAACTTAGCTAAATTGCAGCTGGCCTTCTTGAAGAGGCAATATCTCCTGGTCACCTTGAATGACGGCAGCTGGCGGGTTGGCAAGATCACCAAGCGGATTTCACCCAGCCGCTTCGTTTTCCGCGATGCCGACAACAAGATTTTTTACCAGCTTGACATTAATGACATTTTAACAGTTGAGCTGCCTTAAAGCAAAAAAGAGCCTGGCTTTTCCAGACTCTTTTTGCACTTATGTTCTCTTACGCTTTTCGTTATTTCACGCTGGCGTACTTGAACTGCCAGCCGCCGAGGTTGTCGTTGTAGACATTCTTGATTTCCGGTCTGATCAAGTAGGCAGTTGAGATGTAGTAGATTGGGGTGATCCCTTCATCTTCCAGCAGAATAGCTTCGGCCTTTTGCAGGTCGCTTACCCGCTGGCTGCTAGAAGCAGTTGTCTTGGAGTCCGCGATCAAACGGTCGTATTCACTATTGCTCACCGTAGTTTCTGCTGTTGTTGCTGGTCAGAAGGTCCAGGAAGGATATAGCGTCGTTGAAGTCGGCGATCCAGGTGGAAACCATGACATCGAACTTCCCTTCTTCCCGGCGGGCCATCCGGGTCTTAAAGTAAGGAATCCGCCGGTCCAAAGTCACGACCAGCTTGTAGTCGCCTTCTGCTTTCACGCCCAGGCTGGATAAAGGCTTCTTGCCGGCAGTAATAGCCGTGGCATCTTGATGCCCTCAAACAAGTAGGCATATTCTGAAGCCGTCTTATGGTTGACCGTTCTTCGCCAGGAATAGACAAAGTCCTTGGCCGTGACCGGACTGCCATCACTTCACTTGGACTTGCGCAAAGTAAAGGTATAGGTCTTGCCGTCCTTGGAAACCGTGCTGCTGGTGGCCAGGGCCGGCATCAACTTGCCATTTTTCCCGATCCGGTACAAGCCTTCCATTGTGTTCCGCAATTGGTCAAAGCTGACAGTATCACTGGCCTTGGACATGTCAATGGTCGAAATTTCAGCTGAAGTCGACCAGGAAAATTCCTGCTTCTTGCTGGCCTGGCTATTGGATTTGCCGCAAGCCGTCAGCATAATCATTGACAAGGCCGCCAGAGCCAGCGGCGCTTTAATCTTAATCGGTCTCATTTTTTCGTCCTCTCTTTCTTGCAGATTTTTACACTGGTCCAGAAATACATTATATTTTCTGGGAGTATGTTTAAACTTAAATTAAAACAGTAGTTATCCATTGTCAACACTTTTTTACCTACAATTAAAGCAGAAATTGCGTATTCTTCCCATGCGCATGCAAAAAACTCTCCTGCCTTCTGGCAAGAGAGTTTTTTTTGATAATTATTTTCTAATCTTGTTTCCGCTGACTGGCAATCAGGTCGGCCGCGTTTTGCTCAGCAGCTTCGCTGACATTAGCTCCGGCCATCATCTGGGCAATCATCTTGATGCTGCTGTCTTCATCAAGTTCCTTGACCTGGGTAAAGGTCTCACCGGCTGCAACCTGCTTGGCGATGGCAAAGCGGTGGTCGGCGCTGGCCGCTACCTGCGGGGAGTGGGTGATGGCGATAACCTGCTTTTGGCCGGCAATCGCGTGCATCTTCTTGCCGATGGCCGCTGCCACCCGGCCGGAAACCCCGGTGTCAATTTCATCAAAGACCATGGTGCCAACCGGCTCAACCCGGGAGAAGATAGCCTTTAGGGCCAGGATCAGCCGGGACTGTTCCCCGCCGGAAACGATCTTGACCAGCGGCATCAGCTCTTCGCCTGGGTTTGGCGCGATGTAGAAGGCCAGGTCATCAATCCCCTTGACCGTGAAATTATCAGTCTTGGCAAAGCGGATGGAGAAACGGGCCTTGTCCATATACAGGTCAGCCAGTTCATGCTTGATCGCTTCTTCCAGCTTCAAGGCGGTAGATTCTCTGGCCTGGTGGAGGTCAGCCGCCATGACTGACATTTTTTCCTCAACAGCGGCTATCTGCTTGACCAGTTCTTCTTCGTCAAGGCCACCAGTTTCAAACTGGCTGAGCTCCTTGGAGACTTTTGCATAGAAGTCAAAAACGTCTGCCAGGCTTGGTCCATACTTCTTCTTCAAGTTGTTCAAGAGGTCCAGGCGGTTTTGCACGTACTGGTAGCGTTCTTCATCAAATTCCAAGCTGTCCATGATGTCGCCCAGTTCTGAGCGGGCATCGCTCAGCGAATATACCCCGTCAGTAATGGACTGGGCCACATTCTTGAAGTCCTTGTCCAGGTCGGCCAAATCTTCTGCCGTTCCTTGGGCATCCCCCAGCAGGCTGGTTAAGCCATGCTCGTCATCGTCAAAAAGCTGGATCATGAAGTTGGCGGATTCAGCAATCTTCTGGTAATTGTTCAGCTTGTTGAACTCGTCTTCCAAGTTCTGGTCTTCCTGCTCATCCGTCAAATCCGCTTGGGTCAACTCTTCGACCTGGAACTGGAGGATGTCCTGGCGCTGGGCCAGTTCCCGGCTGTCCCGGCGCAGGTGCTCCAGGCGCTGGTTAAGGCTTTGCCAGGTCTGGTATTCAGCCTGGTACTTGCCTAAAAGGGACTTGAAGTCCTTGCCCGCGTATTCATCGACCAGGTCAATCTGCCGGCTTTGGTCCATCAGCATCTGCTGGTCGTTTTGTCCATGGATGTCGACCAGGTACTCACCAATTTTTGCCAAAGCGGTGATGGTGGTCAGTTGCCCGTTGATCCGGATGACGTTCCGGCCCTTGCTGGAAATCTCCCGGCTGATGATCAGGTCATCACCGTCCATCGGCAGGCCGTAGTCAGCCGCGATTTGTTCAACTTCCCGCATTTCCTCATCTTGCAGGGTAAAAAGGCCCGTCACCACTGCCTTGCTCTGGCCAGACCGGACCAGTTCTTTTTGGGCCCGGTGGCCCAGCAAAAGTGACAAAGCATCGATCAAGATGGACTTGCCGGCCCCGGTTTCCCCGATCAGGACTGTCATTTGCGGCTGAAACTTGATTTTCAGACTCTTAATGATAGCGAAATTCTGGATATCCAATTCGACAAGCATAAGCGTCCCACAGCATCCTTTCTACAGACCCTGGGCAGCCCGGTCAACCAGCTCGCTGACTGAGCCGGACCAGAGATTCTGCCCTGGATTTGCCTGGTCCTTCTTCAAGTGAAGCAAAAATTCAATATTCCCCTTGCCGCCCTTGATTGGTGAATAGTCAACGCCCAAAATGGAAAAGCCAATTTCCAGGGCCTTGGCCATAGTGTGCTCGATCACTGCCTGGTGAACCGCGTGGTCCCGGACGATCCCGTGCTTGCCGACATTTTCCGGACCGGCCTCAAACTGGGGCTTGATCAAGCAAACGGCATCCCCCTGGTCTTTCAAGATTTCATACATCGGCGGCATGATCAAGTCCAGGGAGATAAACGACACGTCGGTCATGGCGAAGTCCGGCAGGCCTTCGGTAAAGTCGGCGGGAACCGAGTAGCGGAAGTTCTGCCGCTCCATCACCACCACCCGGGGGTCATCCCGCAGCTGCCAGGCCAGTTGGTTATAGCCCACGTCCAAGGCATAGACCAGCTTGGCCCCATTTTGCAGGGCCACGTCGGTAAAGCCACCAGTTGAAGCCCCGATATCCAGGCAGACCTTGTCTTTTAAGTCAATGTTCCAGACCTTGACCGCCTTTTCCAATTTGAAACCGCCCCGGGAAACATACTTGAGATTATCCTTTTTAATGAAAAATTCCTCGTCAACGGGAAACTTCTCCCCGGCCTTATCGATCCGCTGGTGGTTGTGGTCAGTTACAAGACCCGCCATGATGGCTCTTTGGGCCTGAGTTCTGGAGTTAAAATTTCCCTTGGCGGCCAATAATACGTCCGCGCGTTCTTTACTTGCCATTACAATACCTTCTGATACAAATCCAAAAAGCCCAGCAAAACTTCTGCCTTTTCCCCGGCCAGGTCAGCCTTGCCCTTTTCAATCAGCTGCTTGAGTTCATTTCTGGTTGCCTCTGCCCCCAGCATGGTCAAGCTGTTGTTCTTGCCCACTTCCTGGTCCTTATGGGTCGCCTTGCCCGCTTCGTCCTGGCTTTCAACGATGTCTACCAGGTCGTCATAGAGCTGGTAAGAGCGGCCAAAGTGCTTGGCGAAGGCCAGGTACTTTTGGGCCTGCTGGTCAGGGCAAGCAGCTAATGCCGTGGCCATCTGAACGCTGGCCAAAATCAAGCAGCCGGTCTTCAGCCATTCCATGTGGTCAATCACTTCTTCACTGCTGTCTTCATTGTTGGTGGTGTCGATGTCCAGATATTGGCCAGCCACCATCCCCTTTGGACCCACAGCTTCAGTAATGATCTCGACCAGCTTCCAGTTATGTTCAGCCTGGGCGATCCACTGGATACCTAAAGGCTGGAGGGCATCCCCGGCCAAAATAGCTTCAGCTTCGCCCCATTTCTTGTGGCTGGTCAATTCCCCCCGCCGGTAATCGTCATTGTCCATGGCCGGCAGGTCATCGTGGATCAAAGAATAGGTATGGATCAGTTCAATCCCGCAGGCGGCCTGGACTTCTTTTTCGGTGATCTCAACGCCCAAGGCATCTAAAGTTGCCAAAAAGAGCAAAGGCCGCAGGCGCTTGCCCCCAGCCATAACTGAATAAGCCATGATTTCAGCAAAACGGGGGTCATCGCTTTCTTTTGCCAGTTGTCCTTCTAAAAAATCATTAATGATTGGCGTGTACTTAGCTTGAAATTCTTTAAAAGTTGTCATGGCTTTATTCCTTTGGTGCTGAAGCATCGGTTGGATCAAGTTCCTTCTCGCTGCCATCAGACTCGATCAACTTGGCCACGATGTTTTCGGCCTTGGTCAATTCCTGCTTCAATTCCCGGCTCAGCTTGACTCCGGTCTGGAACTGGGCCAATGATTCTTCCAGTGACAACTGGCCATTTTCCAGCTGGCCAACGATTTCCTGCAGCTCCTTGAGCTGGCTTTCAAAATTGTTCTTCTCAGTCATTTTTTTCTTCCTTAATCTCTTCAATCCGGCCGATGGCCTGTCCATCCTTTAAGTGCAGGCGAACCTGGTCGCCTGGAACCAATTGCTGAACTGACTTGACCACGTTGCCGCTCGCGTCAGTCGTGTAGCTGTAGCCCCGGGCCAGGGTCTTTAAAGGACTGTAGTCGTCCAGCTGCTGGACGGCCTGCCGGCAGGCAGCCTGCTTTTGTTCCAGAATCCGCTTGATCCCCATTTCCAGGCTCTTGGCCAGGTAGCTGTTTTCCTGCTTAAGCTGCTTGATTCTCCGGTCTGGGGCCTGGTGCTGGAGGCGCTGGGTCAAAAGGCTAAGCTTTTGCCCCTGGTCTTTGACAATTACTTCCATCATCCGACTCAGCTGCTGGGACAATTGGTCGACCTGCTGCATCTTCTGCTCATAGAGGCGCTGGGGCTCTTTCATGATAAAAGAATTCTCCAGCTGGGCCAGGGCCTGGGCCCGGACCTGGATCACGGCCCGGATGTCGGTCAAAAGCCGGGTCTGCAGCTGGCCAATTTCAGCCAGGACCAGGGGCAGGGCCGGCGTCGCCATTTCAGCGGCTGCCGTTGGCGTAGCCGCCCGGCAGTCAGCTGCCAGGTCACAGAGGGTGGTATCTGTTTCGTGACCAACTGATGAAATCACCGGCATCTTCATGGCATAAACCTGGCGGACCACTTCTTCTTCGTTAAAAGGCCACAGGTCTTCTAAAGACCCGCCCCCCCGGCCGATAATGAGCACGTCATATTCATCTGCCCGGGCTTGGATCTGCTGCATAGCAGAAACCAAGCTGCCAGCTGCGCTTTCCCCTTGCACCTGGGCTGGGAAAAGGTCAATTTCAGCGTGCGGGAAGCGGCGGTTAGCCGTTACCATGATGTCGTGGATGACCGCCCCGGAGGCTGAAGTCACAACCGCGATCTTATCTGGAAAAAGGGGAAGAGGGCGCTTGTGCTCTTGGGCAAAGAGGCCTTCTTTAGCCAGCTTCTCCTGCAGCTGCCTAAAGCGTTCATACAAGGCACCAAGGCCGGCCGGTTCCATGCTTTTGGCATAAAACTGGTAGCTGCCCTGGGCTTCATAAGTTGACAAGCGGCCGGTCACGTAGACCTTCATCCCTTCTTCCGGCTCGAACTTAACCTTGTCAAAGTCTCCGCGGAACATCACCACATTGATTTTAGACTTGTCGTCTTTTAAAGAAAAGTACTGGTGACCACCTCTCCGGAAGCGGAAATTCGACAATTCCCCTTGGAGAAAAATTTGCCGCAGGTAGGGATCCCGGTCAAATTTCTGCTTAACATACCAATTTAATTCACTGACAGTCAGGTACTTTTCGTCCGTCCCCTTAATCGAGTCCATGCTGTCTCCTCGTCAATTTGATGACTTCTTCCATTAAAAACTCTACCGTCAAAGGGCCAACCCCGCCAGGCACAGGCGTGATCCAGCTGGCCTTTTCTTTAACGGGGGCAAAATCAACGTCACCGACCAGGTGGCCGTCCACCCGGTTGATGCCTACATCAATCACGACCGCCCCTTCTTTAACCATGTCCGCCTTGATCATTTCCGCCTTGCCGACCGCGCAGACCAGGATGTCGGCCTGCTTGGTCAAGTCAGCCAGGTTCCGGCTGCGGGAGTGCAGGATTGAGACAGAAGCGTTTCTTTCCAGCATCAAGGCAGCCAGGGGCTTGCCAACAATGTTTGACCGGCCGACAATCACGGCGTTCTTGCCAGTCAAGTCAATTTGGTAGTGGTCCAAAAGGGCAATGATGCCGGCAGCCGTAGCTGGTTCGACAAAGTGCTTGCCCTGCCAGAGGCGGCCGATATTGGCCGGAGTCAGGCAGTCAACGTCCTTCTCCGGATCGATCCTTTCAATGACCCGGTCAGCATTGATCTGCGGGGGAACCGGTAACTGGACCATCAGGCTGGAAACTTCCGGGTCCGCGTTCAAGCTGTCGATCAACTTTAAGACATCCTCTTCGCTTTCATCAGCCGGCAATTGATAAACTACCTGCTTGATGCCCAGCTTCTCAGCCTTCCGCTTCTTAGAGGCGACATAGACCTTGCTAGCCGGATCATCGCCAATATTGATGACGCAGAGCTTGGGACTGACCCCATGCTCTTTTAGGGAATCCACTTCACTGCCTAACTTTTCCCCTAATTCCCGGGCCAGCTTCTTCCCGTCTAAAATTTCTCCCAAAACTGCCTCCTTAAGAAAAAAAACCGGCGAAACACCGGCTTAAAGATTATTTTAAAGATTATTCTTGCACAAAGTTTGCCAATATGCCATTGATGAAGGCCTTTGACTTCGGATCATCAAACTCGTCACACAAGTTCAAAGCCTCGTTGATGGCTGACCGGTCTTCAATAACCGGGCTGTACAGCATTTCATACAGGGCTACTTCCAAAATCGCCAAGCTGGTCTTGCTCAGCCGCTCCAAGCGCCAGCCTTGCTTCAAGTTGGCGGAAAGCTTGTCACGCAGTTCAGCCTGCTTGTCGATCACGCCGCTGACCAGTTCCTGGCTGTAGGCCGGCAAAGTATCCAAGTCCAAAGCGGACTTGACATTGTTTTCCAATTCACTGGCCGTAAAGCTGGGATCCTGGTTGTACAGATAAATGGCTTGCAGTGCAATTCTTCGACTATCGTGTTGATTCATTACTTATCTTCTTCTTGATCGGGGAATAGTGGTTGACCAGCATCTTCAAAGTTCTTTTCATCTTCAGGGAAGACGAGACCAACGACATGAACATCAATGGACTTCAAATTCATATCCGTCATCTGAGTCAGCTGCTGCTTCAGAGCTTCTTGAATCTTGCCCGCAACAGCTGGCACGTTGACGCCGTACTTGAGATATACGTAAACGTCAGCCGTCAGTTCGCCGTCTTCATCAACTGAGACAGCAACTCCCTTGCCCCGATCCTCGCGGCCAAAGACACGGCTCAAGCCTGACTTCAAGCCACCGCGCATCCCGGCAACACCGTCGACCTTCTGAGCTGAAATGCCCAGAATGACTTCGAGTACCTGCAGGTCGATCTTGATTTGATCGCCCTCATCATTGCCGCTTAAAACGATTGTTGAATTATCAGCCATTTTTCCACCTCGAAAATTACTGCTTAGAACGTGATACGTATGAACCGTCACTAGTATTGATCGTCAGCACGTCACCAACATTGATAAAGAATGGCACAGTGACAACCAAACCGGTTTCCATCGTAGCTGGCTTACCACCACCTGATGAGGTATCGCCGCGGATGCCTGGTTCGGTTTCAACGACTTCCAGGTCAACCGTGTTTGGCAGGTCCAGACCCAAGGTTTCACCATTGTGGGAAATAATGTTCACAATCATGTTTTCCTTCAAGTACTTGGCTTCCTGGTCGATCTGAGCGTTCGACACTTCCAATTGCTCGTAAGTTGCCGTGTCCATGAAGACATAGCTCGAACCGTCGTTGTAAAGGTATTGCATTTGTCGGGTTTGAATGTCAGCCGTTTCAACCTTGGCAGTTGAACGGAAAGTGTATTCTTGAACGGCGCCAGTCCGCAAGCTCTTCAGCTTTGAACGAACGAAGGCACCGCCCTTACCTGGCTTAACGTGCTGGAATTCAACGATACGCCACAGGTCGTTGTTGTATTCGATCGTGAGGCCGTTCTTGAATTCGTTAACAGAAATCATTGTCATCTGGTAAATCCCCCATTTCTACATCTTAAATTGTACCAATAAACACTAAATTTTACCATAAAAATAATCTTACAGGTGAATGAGTTCGTCCTTTGGCAAAGTGGACAAAACTTCCGGAGTGTCGCCATTAACCAGAATATCATCTTCGATCCGGACCCCGCCTTGCGGCAGGTAGATGCCTGGTTCAACCGTGTGCACAATCCCGTTTTCCAGGGTCGTCTGGCTGAACAAAAATTCCGGCTGACACATTTCATGGATTTCCAGGCCGATCCCGTGGCCAATCCCATGGCCGAAGTATTGCCCGTAGCCGGCGTCATTGATGTAGCCCCGGGCTGCCTGGTCAACGTCCTTGCCAGTTGCCCCGGCAACAGCGGCGGCAATCCCCCGCTTTTGTGCTTCCAGAACAATCTTGTAGATCTTTTCCAGTTCGTCTTCCACGCTGCCCAAAGCGTAGGTTCTGGTAATGTCGGCGGTGTAGCCGTTATATGAAGCGGCCGCGTCAATTACGACCAGTTCGTGCTCTTGCATCAAGCGGTCGCTGGCCACCCCGTGGGCCCAGGAAGAACGGGGACCAGAAGCGATAATTGAGTCATAGCCCGGGCCGTCGCCGCCGTAGAGCTTGAAGAGGTAGTCGAGCTTGGCGCCCACGTCTCTTTCCTTGGCACCTGGCTTAAGCATTGGCAGAACTTCTTCAAAGGCTCTTTCTGAGATTTCAACAGCCTTTTTAAGAGTGGCCAGTTCCAGGTCATCCTTGACATTGCGGACCCGTTCAACGATTTCAGCAGCCATCACCAGGTCAACATCTGGCAGCTGGGATTTGATCGCGTCATATTCATAAGCAGAAACAAATTCTGCTTCGACTAAGAGTTTCTTGACCCCCAGCTTCTTGACTTCTGCCGCGATTTCGGCCGCTTCGTGGCCATGCTTCATGACTACCTTCAGTTCACCCACTGCCTGGGCTTCGATTTGCGGGGCAAAGCGGGAGTCTGACAGAAGCACCCGGTCGCCGTTTTTGGTAATGATCAGCTGGGCTTCTTCACCGGTAAAATTGGTCAGGTAGCGGTAGTTTGCCCGGTTGAAAACCAAGAGGGCATCCGCGTCCTTGTCCTTGATCAAGTCAGCAGTTCCCTTGATCCGTCTGGTCAACAGACTTAACAATTCATTGTTCTTGCTCATAAGCACCATCCTTTTCTGCAGCTTTTAAGCTTTTATTCATGATGTTTTTTATTATACAAAAGATCAAGGACTTAAACATGCTTTCCCTGGAAAAAGGGCAAAAAAAAAGCAGGCAGCTGGGCTGTCTGCTCCTTTGCCGGCTTGATTATTCAGCGTCTTCTACTGGCAAAACAGAAACTTGCTTCTTGTACTTGCCAAGACGTTCGAACTTAACAACACCGTTAGTCAGTGCGAACAAAGTGTCGTCGCCACCGCGGCCAACGTTCTTGCCTGGGTGGATCTTAGTACCACGTTGACGGTAGATGATTGAGCCAGCGTGTACTTCTTGACCGTCGGCACTCTTTGCGCCCAAACGACGACCAGCTGAGTTACGACCGTTGGTAGTTGAACCACCACCCTTGTGGTGGGCAAGTAACTTTGCGTTTGAAAGAATGTTCATCATCATAGTGTTCACCTCTTACTAAGCTTCGATGCTCTTAACAGTAACCTTGGTGTAAGGTTGACGGTGACCGTACTTAGAATGTGAGTGCTTCTTTGGCTTGTACTTGAAAGTTACAACCTTCTTTTCCTTGCCTTGCTTGTCAACACTAGCAACTACCTTAGCACCTTCAACTAATGGAGTACCAACCTTAACGTCGTCACCATTAGCTACCAGGATAACTTGGTCAAAAACAACTTCTTCGCCAGCTTGTACGTCAAGCTTTTCAACGAAGATACTTTCGCCTTCGGCAACCTTGTATTGCTTGCCACCGGTCTTAATAACTGCGTACATTAGTACACCTCCGTATAAAATTACTTAGACTCGCCATCAAAGGTGCTGCCCAAAGCAGGCTTGTCAACCTTATCTGCGCGGTTGCAGAATCGAGGTATCACTCAAATTGCAACTCTGTTAGTATAGCACGCTTTGCCCGCCTTGCTCAAGTCTTTTGCCAGGCAAATTCCTGTTTTTGCCAGATTTTTTGCGTTAAACTCAAAAGAGATAATTTAGTAAGGAAGAAATCGAGGGAAAAACATGCCAAAATTCTATGGATACAAGCGCTGCTCCACTTCCCGGAAGGCCCAGAAGTGGTTTGACGACAAAGGCATCAGCTATGACTTCCAGGACCTGGTGGAGACTCCGCCGGAAAAAGACCTGCTCTTGTCCTGGCTGACCAAGTACCAGGACCACGGCCTGCGCTACTTTTTCAACACCAGCGGCCAGCACTACCGGCAAATGGGCCTGAAAGACAAGTTACCAAATATGACTACAGAGGAAGCCGCTGATCTCTTGTCTAAAGACGGCAAGCTGATCAAGCGCCCCCTGGTCGTTGATGACCAGCACTTAACCTGCGGCTTTAAAGAAGAGGTCTACGAGCAGACCTGGAAATAAGCAAAAACAAGTTCCGGCTTCTGGAACTTGTTTTTTTGCTTTTATTCCCCCAAGGCCTGGGCCAGGTCGGCAATCAAGTCGTCCGCGTTTTCCAGGCCCACTGAGAGCCGCAAAAGCCGCGGCGTAATTCCCAGCCTGAGACGCTGATCTTCTGCAACATCGTCATGGGTCTGGTAGTAAGGAATGGTCAAGAGGCTTTCTGCCCCGCCCAAGCTTTCCGCGAAAGTAATCAGCTTGACGCTCTTGAGAACCCGGTCGACTTCTTCGTCGCTGTCCAAATAAAAGGAGATCATCCCCGCCTTGCCCGGGTAGAGGACTTTTTCCACGTACGGCGCCTGCTCCAGGAAAGAAACGATCTTTTTCGCGCTAGCCGTATGCTGCTGCATTCTTAAAGGAAGAGTCTTCAAGCTTCTGTTCAAAAGCCAGCTGTCAAAGGCGGACATAGTGTCGCCAACCGTAATGGTGTACTGGAAGTAAAAGTCGGCCAAAACCGGATCCTTGACCACCACGACCCCGCCTAAAATGTTGTTGTGCCCGCCCAGGTACTTGGTGGCTGAGTGAATGACCACGTCTGCCCCTTGGGTCAGCGACTTTTAAGTATTGTCAACGGCCCCAAATTAACTGTTTTCTTAATCTAAAACTAATTATACCCGAAGGATCAGCCTTTTCCTAGCAGATAAGAAATGAAGAAAAAAATAACCTTCGAAAGCAGTTTCCCGCTTTCGAAGGTTATTCTTTTTAACCACCAAGGTAGGCCTTTTGCACAGCCAGGTCGTTGAGCAGGTCCTGCCCGCTGCCGGTCATCTTAACTTCGCCTGAGGCCAAAACGTAGCCCTGGTTGGCAATGCTGAGGGCCTGCCGGGCGTTTTGTTCAATCAAGAGGACAGTCATGCCTTCCTTGTTAATGCTTTTAATAATGTCAGAAATTTCCTGGATGTAGATTGGCGCCAAACCCATGGATGGTTCATCCAGCAAGAGCAGCTTCGGCTGCGCCATCAAGGCCCGGGCCATGGCCAGCATCTGCTGTTCCCCGCCGGAAAGAGTTGCGGCTTCTTGCTTTTTCCGTTCCTTCAAGATCGAGAAGCGTTTGAACATGGCTTCCATGTCCTTTTCCACCCCGTCCTTGTCCTTTCGGAGGTAAGCGCCCAGCTGCAAGTTTTCCTTTGAGCAAAAGAAAAAGGAGCCAATGGCTCCTTTTTTTCCAGCTTTAAAAGCGCTTGCCGGTTGCCCGGTAGCCGATATCACGCCGGTAGAATGTCTGCGGGATATCCAGCTTGGCCAGGTAGGCATAAACGTGTTCTTGGGCTTCTTTTAAGTCAGCTGCCTCAGCCCGGACCATCAAGATCCGGCCGCCGCTGCCGACCAAATCAGTAGCCGGGCCGGTTACGTTGGCACAGTCAACGAAAATGCCATCTTCAGCTGGCAATTGGCCCAGTTTTTGCCCCTTAAGCGGCTTCTTCGGATAGCCTTCAGCGGCCAAAATGACGCCAAGGACTGCCTCATCCTTTTCTTCAACGGCTGGCATTTCCTCATCATTTACGCAGGCAGCAACCAGTTCCGCAAAGTCGCTCTTCAAGCGCGGCAAAACAACTTCCGTTTCCGGGTCACCCAGGCGAACATTGTATTCGATCATTTTCGGCCCCTGCTTAGTCATCATGAGGCCCAGGTACAAAACGCCGTGGTAGTCATAGCCGCCAGCCAGCAGACCCTTGGCCGTCGGTTCAACCAACTGGTCAACGATTTCCTGGTATTCAGCCTGGCTCAATTGCGGAACCGGGCTGTATGACCCCATCCCGCCGGTGTTCGGCCCCTTGTCGCCGTCATAGGCCCGCTTGTGGTCCTGAGCCAGAGGCAGGAGGCGGTAATTGCCCCCCTGCATAACGGCAAAGACGGAGTATTCCGGGCCAGTCAGGAATTCTTCAAGAACTACCTGCTTTTGCCCCTTGGCAAACATTTCCGTCAAAGTACTTTCCGCCGTTTCCTGGTCTTCAGCGATGACCACGCCTTTCCCGCCGGCCAGGCCGTCCTCTTTCAAAACGACTGGCAAGCCAAAGTCTGGCAAGGCACTAATGGCAGTTTCCGCACTCTGGAAGGTTTCATAACGCGGGTGCGGCACCTGGTACTTTTCCATGAACTGCAGAGCATAGTCTTTTGACCCTTCCAATTGGGCTGCTCTGGCATTAGGTCCGAAGATCTTCAAGTCAAAAGCATGGAAGTAGTCAACAATCCCGGCTACCAAGGCATCTTCCGGACCCACAAAGGTCCAGGCAATGTCTTCCTTAATAGCAAAGTCCTTCAAGGCCTTGAAGTCGTCTTCTGCAATACCGGTAGCTTTAACGCCGATCGCGGCCATGCCGGAGTTGCCCGGCGCGCAGAAGACTTCTGCAACGTGCGGACTCTTCTTCAAAGCGCGGGCGACGGCGAATTCCCGGCCGCCAGACCCGACTACCAAAATTTTCAGCTTGTCTTTCATTTTTTATCAGCCCTTTTAGTGTCTAAAGTGACGGACGCCAGTGAAGACCATGGCAATGCCGTACTTGTTGGCCATGTCGATGGATTCCTGGTCACGGACAGACCCGCCTGGCTGCACGATGGCCTTGATGCCGTGCTTACCGGCGTATTCAACGCAGTCGCTGAATGGGAAGAAGGCATCGCTGGCGAGGACTGCCCGGTCGTCCAGGGCTTCTGCCGCGTGGTCGATGGCAATCTTTTCAGAGTCGATCCGGTTTGGCTGGCCGGCCCCAACACCCAGGGTGCGTTCATTGTTAGCGACAACGATCGCGTTGGACTTGGTGTGCTTGACTGCCTTCCAGGCAAAGAGGAGACTTTCCAGCTGCTCTTGCGTTGGCTTGGCCTCAGTTACGCATTCCCAGTCAGCGAAGTCTTCGTCCAGAACATCCTGGTCTTGCACCAGCAAACCGCCCATGACGGATACAGTTTCCTTGCTGGTTGCTTCGTCCTTCTTGCTGAAGTCCAGCTTAAGGATCCGGAGGTTCTTCTTCTTGGTCTTCAAGGCTGCCAAAGCATCTTCATCATAGTCTGGTGCGATGATGATTTCCAGGAAGATCTTGTGCATCTTTTCAGCAGTTGCCAGGTCAACCTTCCGGTTCAAGGCAATTACCCCGCCAAAAATTGATACAGGGTCAGCAACGTAAGCCCGGTCCCAGGCTTCTTCTAAAGTATTCCCTTGGCCGATCCCGCATGGGTTCATGTGCTTCATGGCCACGACAGTTGGCTTGCTGAATTCGCGGACGCATCTCAAGGCTTCGTCAGCATCCTTGATATTGTTGTAAGACAGCTCCTTGCCGTTTAATTGTTCAGCTTGCAAAACTGAGAAGGCCTTTGGCAGGGCATCTTCGTAGAGCCAGGCCTTTTGGTGGCTGTTTTCCCCGTAGCGCATGGCTTCCTTTAAGTCGTAAGTTAAAGTCAGCTTTTCCGGAGCAGTTTCGCCGGCCTTTTCAGTCAAGTATTGGGAAATCAAGGCATCGTATGAAGCAGTCAGGCGGAAAGCCTTAGCCGCTAAGCGGGCCCTGGTTTCCAGGCTGGTAGAGCCGTCTTTTTCAATTTCAGCCAAAACCTGGTCGTAGTCAGCCTGGTCAACCACGATCGTTACATCGCGGTAGTTCTTGGAAGCTGACCGCACCATGCTTGGGCCACCGATGTCAATGTTTTCGATAGCTTCAGCCAGGGTCACGTCAGGCTTTTCAATGGTCTGCTTGAATGGGTAGAGGTTAACGCAAACCAAGTCGATTGGCGTAATCTTGTGTTCCTTCAAAGTTGCCACGTGTTCCGGCAATTCCCGCCGGGCCAGGAGGCCGCCATGGATGTAGGGGTTCAAGGTCTTGACCCGGCCGTCAAGAATTTCCGGAAAGCCAGTCACATCTTCAACTGAAATAGTTGGGATGCCGGCTTCATCCAAAACGCGCTTGGTACCGCCAGTTGACACGATTTCGTAATCATTGGCCACCAGGCCCTTGACGAAAGGAACCAAGTTGTTCTTGTCTGAAACACTTACAAGTGCACGCTTCATTTATTTGTTCTCCTCTTCAAATTTCAGCAAAGCTTTTCTCAAGGCTTCCGGATACAGATGGTGTTCACATTCGTGAATTCTTGCTTCCAGAGTATCAACCGTGTCGTCGTCATAGATCGGCACGTGCCTTTGGGCAATGGCCGGACCAGAGTCCAGGCCTGAGTCGATATAGTGAACCGTTACCCCGGTTTCAGCCGGGTGGTCGGCAAAGGCCCGTTCAATTGAGTGCAGGCCTGGGTAAGCCGGCAAATAAGCCGGGTGAAGGTTGACGATTCTGCCTTCATATTCGCTCAAAATCGTTGGCCCGATCACCCGCATGTAGCCAGCCAGGGCAATAAAGTCGATTTGGTAGTCCTTTAAGACTCGAAGGATCTTTTCTTCGTACTTTTGCTTGCCGCCGCAGGACTTGACCGTAAAAGTCACTACCGGTGTGTGGAATTTTTCTGCCCGCTTGATCACCGGAGCGTCCGGGTGGTCACAAAAGAGCAGGGCAAGGTCGCCGGGCAAGTCACCCTTTTGAAAATGTTCGGCCAGAACTTCATAGTTAGTTCCGTTGCCGGATGCAAAAATTGCTACTTTCATTATTCTACCAATTTAATAAAGATCTTCTCGCCGTCAGTTCTCTCACTCAAGTGGCCAACTTCAAAGACCTTTTCGCCACTTGCCAAAAGCAGCTGCTTGGCTTCTTCTTTCTTGTCAGCCGGTACTGCCAGGATCATCCCCAAACCCATGTTGAAGGTCTGCCAGCAGTCATCATCTGACAAATTGCCGACTTGCTTGAGGTAGTTGAAGATGTCCGGGACTTCCCAGCTGCCAGCGGCAATTTCTGCCCGCAGGCCGTCATTGAACATCCGCGGCACGTTTTCGATGAGGCCGCCCCCGGTAATGTGGGCCACGCCGTGAACCAGCCCTTGCTTGATCAAAGGCAGGACAGACTTGATGTAGATTCTGGTTGGAGCCAGCAGGCTTTCACCCACGCTCTTGCCCTTCAGTTCAGCTGGCTTGTCAGTCAGCTTGACATCATGGTCCTTAAAGAGGATCTTGCGGACCAATGAAAAGCCATTGGAGTGGACCCCACTTGAAGCCAGGCCCAAGAGAACGTCACCAGCTTGCGGAGTGTCAACTGACAAAAGGCGGTCTTTTTCCGCTACCCCAACTGTAAAGCCGGCCAGGTCGTATTCGTCTGGGGCGTACATGTCAGGCATTTCTGCGGTTTCCCCGCCGATCAAGCTGGCTCCAGCCTGCTTGCAGCCTTCAGCCACGCCTTGGACAACTGAAGCCAGGAGGGCTGGATCGTTGTGCCCGCAGGCAATGTAGTCCAGGAAAAAGAGCGGTTCAGCCCCTTGAGCCAGGACGTCGTTAACGCACATGGCCACTACATCGATCCCAACGGTGTCATTCTTGTCCATCTTTTGGGCGATAATCAGCTTGGTGCCGACCCCGTCAGTCCCGGAAACCAGGACCGGGTGGTCATAGCCCAGGGAATCAAGGTCAAACAGGCCGCCAAAGCCGCCAATATTGCCCACGTAGCCTGGCCGCTTGGTTGAGGCTACCGCCCCCTTGATCCGGCGCACCAGTTCATAGCCAGCATTAACGTCAACGCCTGCATCCTTATAGCGATTCACGATCATTCACCTCTGTTTTGCTTCTTTAAAATTTCTTCAACCGGTTCCACATTCAGCGGTTCCTTGATTTGTTCTTCGTAGTCGTACAAAGGAGTCGGGTACTTGCCGTCAAAGTAAGCAACCGTAAGGCCCCCGTTTGGCGCGTCACCGGTATCTGGCATGTCGACTGCCTTGATCAGGCTTGGAATGCTCAAAAAGCCCAGGCTGTCGGCCCCGATCAGCTTGCACATGTCGCTGACGCTGTACTTGGCCGCCATCAAGTCTTTTCTTTCAGAAATATCAATCCCGTAGAAGTGCGGGTATTTGAAAGGCGGAGAAGCAATCCGCATGTGGACGGACTTGGCCCCGGCTTCTTTCAGCATCTGCACGATCTGCCGGGAAGTCGTCCCGCGGACGATTGAATCGTCAACGACCACGATATTTTTGCCGCTGACCACCCCACGGACAGGAGCAAGCTTCATTTTAACCCCCTGCTCACGCAGAGCCTGGGTCGGCTGGATGAAGGTCCGGGCAATATATTGGTTCTTGATCAAGCCCATTTCATAAGGCAGGCCAGCTGCTTCAGCATAACCAGCCGCGGCTGACAGTGAAGAGTTTGGCACCCCGATAACCATGTCCGCTTCTTCTGGAGCTGGCTGTTCCTTAGCCAGCAGTATCCCCATCCGCTTTCTGGCGGTGTGGACGTTAACCCCGTGGATAATGGAGTCTGGCCGGGCAAAGTAGATGTATTCCATTGAGCAGACGGCCAGCTGGGTTTCAGTCGTGTAGTGGTCAATCTTGATCCCGTCTTTGTTGATGATGATGAGTTCACCTGGCTGCACATCCCGGACCAGCTTGGCGTGTACCGCGTCAAGGGCGCAGGATTCGCTGGCTACGACATAGCTGCCGTTGTCCATTTGCCCTAAAACCAGGGGCCGGAAGCCGTTAGAGTCAAGGGCGGCATAGAGGGTGTCATTGGTCATCAAGAGGAAGGCAAAGCCCCCTTTGACTTCGTTCAAGCTGGCCTTCAAGGCTTCGATAAAAGGCATACGGACCTTGCGGCGGATCAAGTGGATCAAGACTTCCGTGTCAGAGCTTGACTGAAAGACTGACCCGGAATCTTCTAGGCGCTTTTTCAGCGTCTTGGCATTGGTCAAGTTCCCGTTGTGGCAAAGGGCGATTTCCCCGTCCTGGAAGTGGAAGAGGAAGGGCTGGACATTGGCCAGGGAGTCTGAACCGGCAGTACCGTAGCGGACGTGGCCGATAGCCATGTTCCCTTTTAAAAAGTCCAGGTCAGCCGGGTTGGAGAAGACTTCTGACAAGAGCCCCCGGTCACGGAACTGGCGGAGATTCTTGCCATCGCTAGCCACGATCCCGGCCCCCTGCTGGCCCCGGTGCTGGAGGGCATGGAGACCAAAGTAGGTCACGTTGGCCGCGTCAGGGACATTGTAGATCCCGAAAACGCCGCATTCTTCATTTAATCCTTTGATTTCATAAGGCATGGCAGGGCTTCCTCCCAAATTTGCTTCAATTCCGCTACCGGCAAGTCGGCTGCTTGGTCCTTCAAGGTCAGCTTCAGGCTATCGCCAGCCGTTTGGCCGATCTTGACCGCGTCAGCTGCCAAAGCTGCAGCAAATTCAGCTGAGTATTCGCTTGGCACGCTGACCAGGAAGCGGCCTGGAGTTTCGCTGAAGAGTTCGGCACTGGTCAAGTCGCAGGCAACTTCTGCCCCGATCCCGTGGCCAAAGCTGCTTTCAGCCAGACTGACAGCCAGGCCGCCTTCGCTTAAGTCGTGGGCGCTGGCCACGTGGCCGGCTTCCATTTGGGCCAAGAGGCGCTTCTGGTAGTCCTTAATGTGGTCTAAGTCCAAATCGTTCAAGGACCCGAAGATTTCCCCGGTCAGCATCTTTTGCAGTTCTGAGCCGGCGTAGTCCGCCCCAGTTTGGCCGACCAAGTAAAGGTCGTCGCCTTCTTCTTGGAAGCTGTCTCTGACCAGGTGGTCCAGGTTCTTGACCAGACCAACCATGCCGACCATTGGGGTTGGGTAGATGGACTTGCCGTCAGTTTCGTTGTAAAGGGAAACGTTACCGGAAACAACTGGAGTTTCTAAGACTTCACAGGCCTTGGCAATCCCCATGACTGAGTGGTGGAGTTCCCAGAAGACTTCCGGTTCATTCGGGTTACCGAAGTTCAAGCAGTCAGTGATGGCCAGAGGTTCTGCCCCGCTGGCGATGATGTTGCCAGCTGCTTCAACAACGGCCCGCTTGCCCCCGATTTCCGGGTCCAGGTAGATGAAACGGCCGTTGCCGTCAGTGGTCATGGCAATCCCCTTGTGGGTGCCGCGAACCCTCAAAACGCCGCTGTCTTCACCAGGCCCGACAACCGTGCTGGTTCTGACCATGGAGTCGTAGGTCTGGGTGAACATTCCCTTAGAAGCGATGGTTGGCTGGGCCAGCATCTGCTTGTAGGTCTTTGCCAAATCCGTAATCTCAGGTTCCCAGGCCGGCTTAGCCGCGTCATCGATCATGTGCTGCGGCTGCTTTTCTTCGCTTGGTTCTTCCAAGACATCTTCAGTCAGGCTGGTTACCGGGATATCGCAGACAACTTCGCCGTGGTGGCGCAAAACGTAGTTGTGACCGCTGGTAATCCGGCCGATAACAACGGCGTCAAGGTCGTAGAAGTCAAAAATCTTCTTGACGTCTTCTTCGTGGCCCTTCTTAACGCAAAGCAGCATTCTTTCCTGGGATTCACTCAGCATGATTTCGTAGGCTGACATCCCGCTTTCTCTTTGCGGTACCAGGTCCAGGTTCAGTTCCATGCCGGACTTGCCTTCTGAAGCCATTTCTGAACTTGAGGAAACGATCCCGGCTGCCCCCATGTCCTGGATGCCGACCAGCCAGTCAGCGTGCTTTTGGGTCAATTCCAGGCAGGCTTCAAGCAGCAGCTTTTCCATGAAGGGGTCACCAACTTGGACAGCTGAGCGTTGGCTTTCGTGTTCTGAGTCAAAGGAGTGAGAAGCAAAGGTTGCCCCGTGGATCCCGTCACGGCCAGTCTTGGCCCCGACGTACATTACGGCATTGCCTTCACCTTGGGCCAGGCCCTTTTGCATGTCCTTAACGTCCAAAAGGCCGACGCTCATGGCGTTCATGACTGGGTTGCCCTTGTAGATGTCGTCAAAAGTGAGTTCGCCGCCAACAGTTGGGATCCCCATGCAGTTGCCGTAGCCGCCGATGCCGGCGACAGTTTCGTTTAAAAGCCAGCGGGTGTGGGCGTCATCTAATTCACCAAAGTGCAGAGAGTCCAAAGTAGCAACTGGCCGGGCCCCCATGCTGAAGACGTCACGCAGGATCCCGCCGACACCAGTAGCTGCCCCTTGGTAAGGTTCAACAGCAGTTGGGTGGTTGTGGCTTTCAGCCTTGAAAACGACAGCTTGGCCGTCACCGATGTCAACAACCCCTGCCCCTTCACCAGGCCCTTGCAAAATGCGGGGACCCTTGGTTGGGAAGAGACGGAGAACCGACTTAGACTTCTTGTATGAGCAGTGTTCGCTCCACATGGCTGCGAAAAGGCCGGTTTCAGTGTAGTTTGGCAGGCGGTGCAAAAGCTTGTCACAGATGTAGTCGTATTCTTCTTCAGACAAGCTCCAATCGAGATAAGGCTTCTTTTCTTTGATTTCTTCTGGAGTCATTTCCTGCATCATTATGCTTTTACCTCCGCGTGGTTCAAAATTGACTTAAACAGGCGCAAACCGTCGGTGTTGCCCAAGAGGGCTTCGACTGCCCGTTCCGGGTGAGGCATCATCCCTAAGACATTGCCTCTTTCGTTGGTGATCCCGGCAATATTGTTCAAAGAGCCGTTCGGGTTTTCCTTTGAATAGCGGAAAACGACCTGGCCATTGTCTTCGATCTTCTGCAAGGTTTCCGGGTCGGCGTAGAAGGAGCCGTCAGCGTGCGCGATCGGCAGGTTGATCTTCTCACCCTTTTGGTATTCAGAAGTAAAGATGGTGTCGTTGTTGGCTACTTCCAATTCAACCGTCTTGCAGACAAACTTCAAAGAGTCATTTCTCTTCAAAGCGCCTGGCAAAAGGCCAGCTTCGGTCAAGATCTGGAAACCGTTGCAGGTCCCGAAGACCGGCTTGCCGGCCTTGGCCATTTCGACAATAGCGGGCATGATATTGGTAAAGCGGGCAATAGCGCCGGCTCTCAGGTAGTCCCCGTATGAGAAGCCACCTGGCAGCATGACAGCGTCAAAGCCGTCCAGGCTGCTTTCCTTGGAAGGAACGTAGGCCACGTCAGCTCCACAAACCGTGTGCAAGGCTTCGTAGAGGTCGATGTCGCAGTTGGAGCCCGGGAATTGGATTACCGCAAACTTCATTATTTTTCCTCCAAGATCTTGTAGCTGTAGGTTTCCATGTTGAAGTTGACCAGCAGCTCTTCAGAAATTTCCTTGACAGTTTCTGCTACAGGCTTGTCTCCTTCTTCAATAGTTACATCGAAGAACTTGCCGACCTTGACGCCCTTGACTTCATCGTGTCCCAAAGAGTGAATTGAGTTGGTGATGGCTTCACCTTGCGGGTCGAAAACTGATTGCTTGTAAGTAACGTAAATCCGTACAGTAGTCATTTGCTTAATCCTCCTTGGCCAAAGCATCCTTCAAACGGGCCAAAACTCTTTCGTAAACATCGATTAGGTTGCCGATTTGCCGGCGGTAAACGTCCTTATCCATGTGGTCCTTGGTTTCCATGTCCCACAGGCGGCAGTTGTCTGGTGAAAATTCGTCAGCCAGGACGACTTCACCGTTTGGCAGGGTCCCGAATTCAACCTTGAAGTCAACCAGCAGCATGCCGGCGTCGGCAAAGAGCTTGGTCAAAAGCTGGTTGACCTGGCGGGAGATTTCCCAGATCTGTTCATGTTCTTCATGAGTCAGCAAGTGGAAGGCAATGGCGTCTGATTCATTCATCAGCGGGTCGTGCAGGGCGTCGCTCTTCATGAAGAGTTCTTCAACTGGAGTGTCCAGCTTCTCGCCTTCTTCTTTCAAGCCATAACGCTTGCAGAATGATCCAGCCGCGATATTCCGAGTAACAACTTCCAGGTCGATCATCTTGACCTTCTTGACCAATTGTTCGTTTTTAGACAAGCGCTTGATAAAGTGCGTCTTCACCCCATGCTTCATCAAATATTCGAAAACCAGGCTGGAAATTTCCGCGTCAAGTTCACCCTTGTTTTGGAAGACATCGTGCTTCAAGCCGTCCAAAGCGGTAGCATCGTCCTTGTAAACAGCGCGGAGCACTTCTGGATCGTCAGTGGTCCACATTTCCTTAGTCTTACCCTGATAAAGCAATTCTGCCATTTTTTACCCTCCGATTAACACAAACTATAATAATGTAAACAGGAATTACTATTCGTAATTTCTTTCTTGAACTAAGAATAACAACTTAAAGGATAACAACTTAAAAAAGTTTGGTCAAGAGATTATCGAATATTTTTTAGCTATCACTCCTCTTACAATCGGATATTCCTTCATTATTTTTGGGCAAAAACTTTAACGAGCAAAAATCAAGGGATAAAAACCGAACAAAAAGCGGCTCATTTTATGAGTCGCTTTTAATTATCTAGATTTCTCTATCCTTTTATATATTGGCAATCGCATTGAAAATCATTACCTTTTTACACTTATTCCAAACCTAGGCGCTTGTAGATGTCGTCAACGTGGCGCAGGTGCCAGTGGTAGTCGAAGGCATCGTCAAGATCAGCCTTAGTCAGTTGCTTTTGAATGGTTGGGTCTGCTTCAAGGAGAGGCCGGAATGGAACTTGTTCAGCCCAGCACTTGGCCGTGTATGGCTGGATCAAGTCGTAGGCAGCTTCCCGGCTCATGCCGCTTTCAACCAGCTTGAGCAGAACGCGGCCGGAGTAGATCAAGCCCAAAGTCTTGTCCATGTTCTTCTTCATGGTTTCCGGGAAGACATCCAGGTTGGCCAGGATCTTGCCCATCCGGTTGAGCATGTAGTCAAGACCGATGGTGCTGTCTGGCAGGATTACCCGTTCAGCACCTGAGTGGGAGATGTCTCTTTCGTGCCACAGGGTTACATCTTCGTAGGCAGTTACGACATTGCCGCGGAGAACTCTGGCCATCCCGCAGATGTTTTCTGAACCGATCGGGTTGCGCTTGTGCGGCATAGCGGAAGAACCCTTTTGCCCTTTGGCGAAGTGTTCTTCAACTTCGTGGATTTCCGTTCTTTGCAAAGAACGGATTTCCGTAGCGATGTTTTCCAAAGAAGTTGCAACCAGGGCGATGGCAGCAATGTATTCAGCGTGCAGGTCACGTGGCAGGACCTGGGTTGAAATTTCCTGGGCGTGCAGACCCAGCTTCTTGCAGACATACGCTTCTACTTCTGGGTCAACTTCAGCGAAAGTCCCGACGGCACCGGAAATCTTGCCGGCTTCCACTCCGCGGGCAGCATGTTCAAAGCGTTCCTGGTTCCGCTTCATTTCTGAGTACCAGCGGGCGAACTTCAAGCCGAAAGTAGTTGGTTCAGCGTGAATGCCGTGGGTGCGGCCCATGCAGACCGTATCCTTGAATTCAAGGGCCCGCTTGGCCAGGATGTCGATGAAGTCCTGGATGTCCTTGCGAAGGATGTCGTTAGCCTGCTTCAATTGGTAGCCCTGGGCAGTGTCAACCACGTCAGTACTGGTCAAGCCGTAGTGCACCCACTTCTTTTCCGGCCCCAATGATTCAGAAATGGTCCGGGTGAAGGCAATAACGTCGTGGTGAGTCACGGCTTCAATTTCGTTGATGCGGTCAACGCTGAACTTGGCGTTCTGCTTAATCTTTTCCACGTCTTCTGCCGGAATGTGGCCAAGCTTGGACCAGGCTTCATCAGCAGCGATTTCTACTGCCAGCCAGCATTCATACTTCTTTTCATCAGTCCAAATGGCACCCATTTCTGGTCGGGTATAGCGCTCAATCATTTATTTTCCACCTTTAAAAAATCGACAATAATCTGCTTTTTAATTATACATCCCAAACTTTTGTCGCGACAATCTCGGCCAAAGTCTTGTCGACATCATCAGTCAGGATCGTCACGTGCCCCATCTTCCGGTCTCTGCGGACCTCGCCCTTGCCATAGTCATGGAAGGACCACTGCGTCTTTTCGGCGATCAGCTTTTCCGTGCCGGCCACGTGCTGGCCTAATACATTGACCATGACGACCGGGCTGAGCAGCTTGATCTTTGGCAAAGGCCAGTTGCAGATGGCCCGGTTGTGGACGGCAAACTGGGAGAAGTTGCAGGCTTCAATTGAGTAGTGGCCGGAATTGTGGGGCCGGGGAGCAAGTTCGTTGATGACAATTTTGTCATCTTTAGTAACGAACATTTCTACGCCTAAGATCCCCTTTAGGTCAATGGCTTCAGCGATCTTAACGGCAGCCTCCTGGGCCTTTTGGGCCAAGTCCGGGGAAATCCGGGCCGGGACGATACTTTCATGCAGGATTTCGCCCTGGTTGATGTTTTCGCTGACCGGGAAGACCGTGACTTGGCCATCAGAGTTGCGGCCAATCATGACGGAGGCTTCCATACGGAAGTCGACAAATTTTTCCAAAATGCAGTCACCGCAAGCCAAGACATCAGCAGTCTTGTCCAAGTCGGCAGCTGCTTTTAAAACAACCTGACCCTTGCCGTCATAGCCGCCTTCACAGGTCTTCAAAACGGCTGGCAGGCCCAAGTCACTGACGGCTTCTTCCAGGTCAGCCCGGTTCTTGACCGCTCTGAACTTGGCCACTTCACAGCCGGCACTTTGGATAAAAGTCTTTTCCCGGATCCGGTTGTTGGTCGTGTATAGAAGCTTGGTCCCTTGCGGAATAAAGACCTGGTCCTTGACGCTCTCCAGGGCATCCAGGTCCACGTTTTCAAATTCGTAGGTCAAGACATCGCTTCTAGAGGCCAGTTCATGGATGGCGTCGATATCACTGTATTCAGCCACGATCTGGTCATCTGCGGCTTGGCCGGCCGGGCAAGCCGGAGTTGGGTCCAGGATGATGACCTTCATTCCGCTGGCCTTGGCATCAAAAGCCAGCATTTGCCCTAATTGCCCCCCGCCAATGATGCCGATCGTTTGGCCGGGCTTGATTTTAATAGACAAGGTCTGCACTGCTTTCTTTGGCTTGGTCGTGCATTTCCTTGCGGTAGTCCACGATCTTTTGCTGGAGTTCTTTATCTTCGATGCCTAAGATCTGCATGGCTAAAAGAGCCGCGTTCTTGGCGCCGGCCGGGCCGATGGCAGTCGTCGCTACAGGGATGCCGGCTGGCATTTGCACGATGGAAAGAAGGGAGTCCATCCCGCCTAAAGCGCTGGTCTTGGCTGGGCAGCCAATTACCGGCAAGGGAGTGTTGGCAGCGATCATGCCTGGCAGGTGGGCTGCCCCACCAGCGCCGGCAATGATCACCTTAGTACCGTTTTCCGCTGCCTTTTGGGCAAAAGCGAACATTTCCTCCGGCATTCTGTGCGCTGAAATAACCTGCTTGTCGTAGTCAACCCCAAACTTGTCGAGCAACTTGCAAGCTTCCTGCATATAGCCCCAGTCTGACTTGGAGCCCATTACAACACTGATTCTACTAGTCACGATTATTCCTCCTGTCTACTTTCCCTTAGGATAACAGAAAACGGGACTTTTTTAAAGAGAAAGATGAACTATTTTCCGTGAATGCGGTTGGATCATTCACTTTTAATTAAAAAATCGTAAAAAAAGACCACCATGTGGTGATCTTAAATGCCATAAAATCAATCTTTCTTTTCTGCCCGCCAGTAATGCTGGCCATAAGGGTCCCGCCCCAAGCGGCCAGTGTCAACCAAGTAGCGGCGCAAAATCGCGTAGTCGTTATAGACTGCCGCCAAAACTTCATTGACTTCTTTTTCAGAATAGTCCCGGCCAAATTCAAAGCGGTCGATTAGCGCTTCAAACAAGGCCTCTTTCGCCTTTTGCTTGCGGAGAATGACCTGCAGGCGGCTGTCCTTGAAAGATCCTGTAATATCCATTTAAATTTCCTCAACTTCCAACTTCTTACTTTGCATGCCTAAAATTGCCAGCAAAAAGATCAGCAAACCCAAAGCGGCTAGACTTACCCAGGCAAAGCCGATGCCAAAGCGGTCTGACAAAAAGCCATTAATTGCCAAAATCGCGACTTCCGCGCCCGCGTCCAAGGCATTGGCAACTGACATAATAGTCGCCCGGCGGTTCTCTGTTTGAATCGTCGTTTGCAAAACAATCCCGCCCAGCATGTTTTCTAAACTGCCAAACATGGTATGGAGCATGAACAAGCTCAGAGACCCATAATACCAGTTTTTCAGACCAACAACGCCGAGCAAAGTAGCAGCCATCATAACCGTGCTGACAACAATCAAGCGGATCTGCCCCCTATTAGACAGCGGCTTTTTGGACACATAGCGGTTGTAAAGGGAAATCGCCAGCATCCCGGACAGACTCATCAAGACAGAAATCGTCCCGGAATTAACAGTCTTGCCGCTTTGAAAGTACATCTGCCACTGGTCAAGCGGTCCGGCTGAAATAATTGCCACGGGAAGCAGAAGCAAGATCCAGGCAAAAGTTTTCTGTTCTTGCTCGACCGTGTATTTTACATCGGCAACCAAGTTCAGTTTCGGCATCCCTTCTTCCGCCTCAGCCAGGTTTTGGCTGTCATATTTTAAGAGAGGGATGATGGTCAAACTAGTCGCGAGCAAAAAGGCCGCGCCGATCAGCAAGGGCAGGTCCAGGCGAATATTGCCTAAAATATTAGCCCCAACGAAGGTGGCTGCCATGGTCAAGGGCGTGCCGATAATACTGTAGCCAGAAAAAATCGCGCCAAGCTGATCTTTTTCACCATGCTCAACGGCCTTGTTGGCAATCCAGGAAGTCATGGTGCCCGATTGCAGGGAATCCCCCAGCGCGGTCAAGACCCCGCTGACTGTCATCCACAATAAATTCATGGGACTGAGTGCCAAAATTATCAAACCTAAGGCTCTGATGATCCCACTGGCCATGATGGTTTTTAAATAGCCGAATTTGTCAGCAATGTAGCCGGATGGTATTTCGGCAAAAAAGGTGACCAGCCAGAAAATCTCCAAGAAAAGATTGATCAAGCTATAGCTGTAGCCGTTATGCCGCATAAACAGGTAGATCGTTCCGCTCCATAGCGAGGTTCCCATCGTATACAAGATGCTGATGTAGTAAAAAATATACTTGTATTTCTTCATCGCTCCTCCAGTTTGTTATCTCCATAAATCCGCTCTTACCGCGACTAAGTATACCTCCTTAATTTATCATCTTTCTAAAAAAATCCATCTTTTTATTCATATTATATTAATAATAAGGCGCTCCTTTATCATCATCCCGCGCAAAGTAAGCTTTCACTTATTATTTTTAGATTAAGAAATGTACTAGGCAGTTATACGCCTAGTGCATTTCAGTAAGAATATTTATTTTTTAAGAGCCTGCTCTTGAGGCTGTTTCGCCATATTCGAGTCAAAAACTTCTGCCCGCTTGTTCATGGCTATATAGATCTTTGACTTGTAAGAAGCCAGGCCCTCTACTTCCCGCTTGGCATTGAAGTGGTAGTAGTTGGCCAGGTTACCCTTGGCATCAATCTTAAACAGGTAATCGTTAAAAGCAATGTAATAGCACTTGTGGGTGTGGGCAACACTGTAAGTAAAGCCCTGTACCTGGCTGGAGTTAGAAATCAAGTCACCGTCAGTAGTGGCTGCTTCTTTAACCTTGAAGCTGTTGCCCGTCCGGGTGATCTTCCAGATTTCAAAGCGGTGATTGAACTTGCTGTGGAACAAGGCCAGCATGATGTTGTCGTCAATCACGTCCGCGTTTAAGAAGTAGCAGTTGTTTTCCCGCTTGCCGTTGCTGACGGCAAAAGTCCAGATCCGCTTGACCTGCATGTCCTTCTTGTCAATCTGCAAAAGCTCGTTTGACCGCGGTTTCTTCGTATGGTTCCAGTTAGCCAGTTCATAGATATAGCGGGAAGTTGACCCAACAGACTGACTATGGCCGAGTTTAATGTAAGGACTGATCTTGATGCTCTTGACGTAATTCTTCCAAAGCTGGAAATTCAAGGTATTGGTTGGAATATACTGCAAAGCATACTTTGGCACTTGGTTCAATTGGTAAAGGACCATATGCCCCCGGGCACCATCCATGGAAGATTCTGGCCCGCCATAAAAGTTGGTCGTAACCATATCCTGGCCGTACACGTCCAAACCCTGGACATTGCCCCGGACATTGGTCTCCTGGCTTCCTTCCAGCAGGCTAAAAGAATTTGGCTCATAAAACTTAGTGGTCAATTTAGCCGTCTTCTTGCCATGCTTGTCAGTCCCCACGTAAGTGTGCGGGGTAATGTAGTTGCCTCTAAAAGCCAATTCATGCGGGAACCAGGTCTGGCCAACATTGCCGCCCTTGCCCAGCTTGGCATCAGCCTTGGAAATTCCTACATTGGCATCGTTTCTGACCGTCACCGTGACCTTTCCGCTGGCCTTGCCGTAACGGTAAGTCACCACATACCGGCCAGGCGTCTTTTCAGAAATCCGGTCCGTCGACCGCTTCACCGAATTAACGTCAACCACGCTGCCGTGCTTGTGCTTGTCTGTCACGTAGTTGATGGCATCAGTCGTCACAAAGCCGTTGGTATCCAGCTCGTTGTTGACCAAGCTGACGCTCTTAACTAAAGACATCTTGCTTCTGGCAAAAGCCCGCTCGCTGACATAGCCGACCCCGCGGCCGTCAACTTAGACATAGTAATACCGTCTGCCCCGGGCGAGTTTGTAGGATCGGGACTGGACATGGGCCAACTTTAATTCTTTCGTAGTGGCCATCTTCTTGCCAAACTTCCAGACCAGCTTGGTCTTTTTCTTCTTGCCCTTGCCAGTCTTGACCTTACCTGCTTTAAGCTGGAGTAGATCCCATAGTTCTTCTTCCCATCGATCACCTTGGTCGACAGCTTCTCACTCGCGGCTGCAACTGGCTGACCAGCTTTAAACAAACAGGCAATGGCCATAAATGCGGCTGAAAAGGCCAGCCTCTTCTTTAATTTTATTCTTCCTATACCCACAATCATTAGACACAACTATTTTGTAATATGATTCACTTTCAAAGTTTCCGTTGGATGATTCAAGTTGACGTAGAGTTCGGGCCCGTAGCTACTCAAACCTTCAAATTCCCGGCGGCCAGTGTCAAACTTGTAGTAGTTCAATAGCTTGCCGGCATCTGTTTTGCCATCTAAGCCTGCCCCGATCTTAAAGAGGTAGTCGTTAAAGGCAATATAGTAAACGTCATAGGCACTGTTCCAGACAAAGCCCTGGACTTCAGCGGAATTGCTGATGAGGTCGCTGCCGGTTGCCCCAACTTCCTTAGCCTTAAAGCTGTCGCCGCTTCTGGAAATCTTCCAGTATTCATAGCAGTGCTTATAAGCATTGTGGAAGAGAGCAAGCAAAGTGTTGTCGTCAATCACGTCCGCGTTGAGGAAAATCCGCGGATACTTGGCTGACCCGTTCCAAACCTTGAAGGTCCAGATCTTGTCAATTTCCATGGTGGATTTCTTGACCCGGATCAGTTCCTGGGAGTTGGACCAGTTGTTGGACCGGTTCCAGTTGGCCAAAACGTAAACATACTTCTTGGTGCTGCCGACTGACTGGCCATGGCCCAGCTTCATGTATGGGCTGACCTTGATGTTCTTGATATAGCTTAGCCAGGTGTTGAAGCTCAGCATCTTGCTTGGAATCAGCTGCCAGTTATACTTCTTGACCTTCCGCATATTATAGTAGACCATGTGCCCCCGGGCTTCCCAGTTGTCTGCCTGGCCTAAGTCAAGGTTGCTGGTCACCAGGTCATTGTCATAAAAATCGATCCCTTGCACAGCACTTGATACCTTGGCCTCCAGGTTGCTTGAACCTGGCGCGCTCAAAACTGCCGGATGATAGAAGATGGTTTCAATATCCGCGCCCTTAGCGTTGCCAGACATGGTCTTGGTCGCCCAGTACTTGTGGGAGCTGGAAACCGCGTCTTTTGAAGTAATAGTTGAAGATGAGGACAATCTGGCCCCGTCTCTGGCTGACCAGGTCGTAATCTCTGGCAAATCAGTTTTCACCGGCGTTACATCAGCCGAGCTGATCCCTTCTTTGGCATCCCCGCGCACCGTCAGCTTGCTGGTCGCCTTGGCCTTGCCGTACTTGAAGGTCAAAACCGCCGTCCCGGCCTTGCGGCTGGATACATACCCAGTATCAGAAATATTCAATTCAGCAGACTTGCAGCTGATCTCAACTGAATCATTGTCAACCAGACTGCCGTGCTGGTCAGTCACGTAGTTAATCGCGTCTTCGGCGTTAAAGCCAACTGAGTCAGACGGGTTGTTGACCAGGCTGACCTGGGAAACCACATTAGCTTTCGAAAGGGCAAAAGCCTTCTCATTCACGTAGCCGACTGGCCGGCCGTTAACGTAAATGTAGTAGTAGCGCTTGCCATCTTTAACCTTGTATGACTTGGACTGGACGTGGGCGTATCTGAAGTCAGCCGAGACCGTCAATTTCTTGCCGAACTTCCACTTCTTCTTCACGTTCTTGTAGGCCGTCTTAGTCACCCACTTGTACTTGACCTGCTTGACCGTCTTGTACTTGGTCTTGCCCTTCTTACTCTTCTTCTTGACGGCGACCTTCTTCTTGACCGTGTACTTCTTCTTTTCCTTGGTCTTTGTCTTGACCTTCTTAGTTACCTCTTCCAGCTTGAGCGAAGAATAGACCTGGTAGCTCTTGTTACCCATGATCTTGGTCACAAGATCGGTCTTCGTGCTCTTACTATAGTCTTTGCTGCTTGCTTGCACCTGACTGGCCAGGCCGGCCATCAGTGCCGCACTGGTCATCATGCCCAGGGCAAAACGTCTCATCAAACTCTTCCCTTCACTTCTAAAAATACAAAACTCATAAATCTACGATTATTAACAAAAAGCACCCAGATAATTTACACTTTTATCACGAAATGCCTTTTCATACTTTACCACAGTTTTCGGGCACTATTTCATTTGTAACAGATTTGTTAACTCATTTTAAGAAATATTGCTTTTGCAAAAATCAGTCAAAAACCAAAGAGAGCTTGTCCCCTTCCAGCTGCAGCTTGGCTGAATACCGCTGCCCGCTCTTTTTAGAGATAAAACCGTCCAGCTTGTCAGTCTTGCCCTTGCTGATCAAGGTCTTCACAATCCGCTTGCCCATATTCTTGCCGGCAAACTTCTTAGGCAAGGTAAAATGGCAGCCGCCCCGGTAATTACTGCAGCCGTAAAACTTGCCCTTGTCAGTAATTTCCCCTTGCTTGCAAACCGGGCAGGGGCCGATTGCCGCGGTTTTGGCTTGCCGGGTCTGGGCTTCTTCCTGCAAGCCCTGATCAACCTGGATCTTGCCTGGCACTTCTGTAATCATCTTTGAAATGAATTTCTTGATCTGCCCTAAAAAGTTATCCTGGCTCCGCTCTTTGGCCCCGACTTGCTTTAAGGCCTTTTCCCACTGGGCCGTCATCTGCGCGCTGACTAAGAGTGGCTCAGCTTCCGCCGCCTTGCAGAGGATAGTCCCTTCCGGGGTAACCGACAATTTGTTTTGCCGGCTTTGCATGTAGCCCCGCTTCTTCAAGATTTCGATGGTGCTGGCCCGGGTAGCTTCCGTCCCGATCCCTTCAACGTCCTTTAAAGTAGCCTGGGCATCTTCATCGTCCAGGGTCTTGCCGGCCGTCTTCATGGCCGTGATCAAGCTCCCTTCCGTAAACTTGGCCGGAGGCTTGGTCTCTTCTTCTTGCTCTTTCAATTTTGCCGTCAGTTCCTGGCCGACTTCCAGGGGCGGCAGCTGGGCATCTTTAACCGGCCCTTCCAGAATCTTCCAGCCCAGGTTCACGCTGACATTGCCGCTGGCTTTAAAAGTCAATTGGCCGACATTAATTAAAGCCGTGGTCTTCTCATAGACATAGGCCTTTAAAAACATCTCCAAAGTTCGCCGCAAGACCAGGCCATAGACCTGCCCTTCCAGCTTGGACATTTTGCCCATTTGTGCCTGGCTGGGCACGGTCTTGGTCATGATGATGGCGTGGTGCTCCTGGACCTTGCCGGAGTCGACATAGCGCTTCTCCGCCTTTAAGGGCTTCATTTGCGCTTTGACTTCTGCAGAATTTGGCAAAAGCCCCTGGTAGCGGTCCAGGTTCTGGGCCAGGTAGGCATACTCATTGTCCGTAATATAATTGCAGTCTGTCCTCGGATAGCTTAAAAACTTATTTTCATACAAATTCTGCACGGCCTGTAAAACCTGGCTGGCTGAAGCATGGTAGCGGCGGTTGGCTTCCGTCTGCAGGCTGGACAAAGAGAAGAGGCGGGGGCTGGCCTGGCTCTTTTGCTCCTTGTCCACCTTGGCCACCCGGCCAGTCTGCTTGCCCAGACTCCCGCCTTTAGCCAGCAAAAACTGCTCCAGTTCTGCCGGGCTCTTGAATTTCGTTTCCGGCAGCAAGCGGCCGGTAAATTTCTTTCTTCCCTGCCAAAAATCGGCCATAAGCAGCCAGTACTTCTCCGGCTTAAAATTGGCAATCTCCTGGTCACGCTTATAGACCATGTACAAAGTTGGCGTCTGCACCCGGCCGATTGAATAGGTCCCCTTGATCCCCTGCTTTCTTAACAGCAAGGTAAATAAGGGACTGCCGTTCATCCCAACCAGCCAGTCACTGATCTGCCGGGTCTGGGCTTCCTTATAGCGGTAGTAGTAGTCCCAGCCTGGCCGCAAGTTCTGGAAGCCTTCCCTAATCGCGGCTTTTTCCAGTGAATTGATCCAGAGGCGGAAAAGGTGCTTCTGTTTCAAATCGATCCCCGCCTGCCGCATAATGGACCAGGCGATGTTTTCCCCTTCCCGGTCACTGTCCGTGGCAATCACGATCGTATCTGCCCGCTTGAGCAAATTAGCGACAATATTGAACTGCTTCTTCTTGTCCCGGGGAACCAGGTACTTGTACTGGTCGGGAAAAATCGGCAGCTTCTTTAAAGACCAGCGCTTGTAGCTGGCGTCATAGGCTTCCGGCAGGGCCATTTCCACTAAATGGCCAAAACCATAAGTGATCACCGTGTCTGCCGGCAAGATCGGGTCCGCCACCTTAATCTGCCCCTCCCCCTTCTGGCTCTGGGTAAAAGCGGCCGCGTATGCCCGGGCCTGGCTGGGCTTCTCTGCTAAAATTACCGTCGTCATTACATTTCCTGCCTTGCGTTAAAAATCCCGAGCAAATAAAAAGGACCCGGCCAAGTGGCCAGGATTGCTCGAACAAGCGTTTAATATTTGTTCCATTATAGTTTACTTTTGCCGGCTTGGCAAATTTTCTGCGGATATAACAAAAAAATCACTGAGGCAAGCCTCAGTGATTTCTCTGGTTGCAATCATGATTCGGGTGAGATTCGAACTCACGACCCACGGTTTAGAAGACCGTTGCTCTATCCAGCTGAGCTACCGAACCGTTATGCTCCGACGCAACAAATTAAGTATATTAGACCAGGGATAAATTGTCAAACATATTTCAGAAAAAAGTTGCGTTTTTCTTGGTCATTTTTTTCTTGACAAAAAGGAAGCGGTTTGCTTGCATTAACTTGAGGACTTGCTTAAAAAACAGCTAAAAAACTGGATAAAGCAAAAAGATACAATATCCCATAGATGTAAAGATATAAAGATGAGGTAAAGCATGAAATACAATCAATATGCCTACGTTGAAACCAGTCCGGAAAAGGCAACTGAAGAGCTGCTGGCGATCAACTTCTTGCCAGAAAACTACTCTTCTCTTTCCTTCAGTGAGCTCCTGGCCGTCTTGACCGGCAATGTCCTGGCGGAAGCCACGACCCGCCAGGCTAAAGACGCCAAATTGGCGGAATTTGCCGTGGACGACCAAACTGACCTGGCCGCCTTTCTTTTGGACACGCCGACTGCCATCACGGCCAGCCAGTTCGCTAATGTTGCCCTGCAGCTTTTAGGCTACCACCCAAACTACGACTACAGCCTGACTGATCCTTTGACTTGCGGGGAAAAGCATGCCCTGCCGGCCTTTAAGGACTTGACCAGCAAGGAAGAATTGATTTTTGCCTTCTACCGCCTGCTCAACACCCGGAGCAAAAACGGGCAGATCCTCTTGGACGTCATGGCCGGCAAGGGCTACTTCACCCAGTTCTGGGGGGAAGGCAAGTTTATGTTATTCAACGGCAAGTCCCTGCCAGTTTTTGACACAAGCCAGGTCATCCGCGAGGTCGTTTACGTGCAAAGCGACCTGGACACGGACGGCGATGGCAAGGGCGACCTCTTGCCGGTCACGGTCTTCCGGCCAGTTGAAAGCCAGGACCAGCTGAAGGTCCCAGCCCTCTACACGGCTTCACCTTACTTTGGCGGGATCATCGACAATGTCAAGACTAACCACAATGTCGACGAGAACCTGACTGACGCGACCACTTGGACCAATCCCAAGTACGTGGCCAAGCCTTTAGTTAAAAGCCCTGCCCCCAGTGGCCAGGACGTGCCGGCCACTGAACTGGCAACTGGGCAATCTTCTTACGGCTTAAACGAATACCTCCTGGCCCGGGGCTTTGCCTCTGTCTTCTCCGGTGCCATCGGCAACCGGCACGGGGACGGGATCCGGATCACCGGGTCACCGGAAGAAACCATCTCCCAAAAAGAAGTCATTGAATGGCTGACTGGGGACCGAGTGGCTTATACTGACCGGACCCGCCGCTTTGAAACCAAAGCCAGCTGGTGTAGCGGCAATGTCGGCATGACTGGCCGCTCTTACCTGGGGACCTTGCAGATCGCCATTGCGACGACCGGGGTCAAGGGGTTGAAGACTGTGGTTTCTGAAGCCGCTATTTCCTCTTGGTATGACTACTACCGGGAACACGGCCTGGTTATCGCGCCAAGCGAATGCCAGGGCGAAGACATGGACAAGCTGGCTGAAGTCTGCCAGTCCAACCTCTGGGACGGGGGCAATTTCACTGCTAAAAAGGCTTATGAAGCAGAGCAAGCTGAACTTTTAGCCGCCCAGGACCGGGCAACCGGCCAGTACTCTGATTTCTGGGAGTCCAGAAACTACCGCCACCACGCCGATGGCATCAAGTGCTCCTGGATCTCCGTTCACGGCTTAAACGACTGGAATGTCAAGCCGAAGAACGTCTACAAGATCTGGCAAAAGGTCAAGCAGCTGCCGGTGGAATCCCACCTCTTCCTCCACCAGGGTCCGCACTACAACATGAACAACCTGGTTTCCATCGACTTCACCGACCTCATGAACCTCTGGTTCGTCCACGAGCTTTTGGAAGTGGAAAACGGGGCTTATGAGCAATGGCCAAAGGTCATGATCCAAGACAACCTGGAAGCTGACAAGTGGCACGCAGAAAGTGACTGGGCCAACGACCTGGGCCAGGCCAGCCTCTATTCACCAACGGCTGACGGGTACCTGTCAACGGTTGAAAACGGGACAGGCCAGCTGACCTTCACCGACTTGGGCGGGACAGAATTCAAGAAGGCCGGCATTAGTGAAACTGACTGGGAATACCAGTTTATCAGCGGGGAGAAAAAATGGGCCAAGGCCAGCCTCCGCTTTGAAAGCGAGGAATTCCTCCACCCGACTACCCTGGTCGGCCGGCCAAAGGTCCAGGTCCGGGTAGCAGCTAATAAGACTGTCGGCCAGCTGTCTGTTGCCCTGGTTGACCTGGGTACCCGGCAGCGGCTGACGGCTACGCCGAAGATTTTTGCCAGAGGAAACCAGCCCTTTGGCTACCGCTTCGAGGCAGACTCCTTGCAGGAATTCGTCCCGGACAAGGCCACTAAGGCCAAGCTGATTACCAAGGCCCACATGAACCTGCAGAACTACCAGGACATGAAGCAGCCAAGCAAGCTGGAAGCCGGCCAGTTCGTCGACCTGGAATTTGAACTGCAGCCGACCTACTACACCCTGCCAGCTGGAGCAAAATTGTGTCTGATCATCTACTCAACCGACCAGGGGATGACCAAGCGGCCGCTGGAGACCGAAGACTACACGGTTGACTTAGCCGGAACTGCTCTTTTGCTCTACCGGAAATAATGCCTGGGCAAAAATTGGCGGTTTATGCTAAAATAACTTTATCGTAAACAAACTAAAAGGCTGTCGCGGAGCTACCGCTGACAGCCTTTTTGTGTTCTTAGAAAGGTTCTTATGGAAAAATCAAGCAAAGTCAAGCTCGCCATTTTCAGTGCGGGCCTGATGACCTTCATCGGTATTCTGAATGAGACCTCCATGAACGTCACCTACCCGCTTTTAGTCAAAGAGTTCCACCAGCCCCTGGCAACCGTCCAGTGGATCACTACCGCCTATCTCTTGACAGTGACCATCGTCATGGGAACTACCGCCTACCTGCTCAAGCAGGTCCAGGCTCGCTGGCTGCATTTAGGAGCCGCCCTGTCCTTTATTTGCGGCTGCATCATCTGCGCCTTAACTTCCAGCTTTCCTTTGATGCTGGCCGGCCGGATCATTCAGGGGATCGCCACCGGCTTTTCCACCCCGATCATGTTCCAGCTGATCTTTACCCAGGTCACTAAGCAAAAACTCGGCCTCATGACCGGTTTTGCCGGGATGATCATCTCCTTTGCCCCGGCCCTGGGCCCAACTTACGGGGGCCTGGTGGTCTCAGCTGCCAGCTGGCGGATTATCTTCTGGCTCCTTTTGCCCCTGGCTTTAGTCAGCTTAATCGGCGGTCAGGTCTACATCCGCAACCAGGTAAGCGGGCAAAAGAAAAAATTTGATGCCCCCTCCCTGCTCTTGCTGGGTCTGGCCCTTTTTGCCATTATCTATGCCCTGTCTTTAATCGGGACCAGCAGCTTGTCCTGGCTTCTGCTTTTAGCCGGAGCGGTCCTCTTTACCCTCTTTGTTTTTGTCAACAAGCGGGGAAACAGCCACTTGCTCAACCTGGCAATTTTTAAAGAAAAAACTGTCTGCCTGGCGGCTTTAACCTACTTTTTCCTGCAGCTGGTCAACATCGGCCTGTCTGTCGCCGTTCCGGTCTATGCCCAATATGCTTTAGCAGCCAGCAGCTTGATCAGCGGTCTGATCCTTTTGCCAGGCTCCTGCATGGGGGCCGTCATCTCGCCTTTTGCCGGGAAACTGGCCGACAAGCGGGGCTTCAAGTTCCCGCTGACCCTGGGCGGCTGCCTCTTTCTTTTGGGCAACTGCCTGCTTTTGGTCCTGCAGCCCTTGCTGACCCCGGTCTTGATCGTTGTCTGCCATATCGTGATCCGGTCCGGCTTCAACTTGAGCTTTGCCAACACCATCTCCAACACCTCAACTTTGGTTGACCGGAAAAACGTGGCTGACGTTAACTCCTCTTTCAACATGCTCCAGCAGTTTGCCGGTTCAGTCGGCGTCAGTCTGGCCACGGCCCTGATCTCCCTGGCCTAGAAAACGGGGCGAGGGACTTTGGCCCAAAGAAGCTACCAGGGCGGGAAATACGACTTTATCATGTTCAGCTGCCTAGCTTTGGTGACCCTTTTGGCCATCTGGCAGAACTTCCGCCTGCAAGAGCAGAAAAATAAAGAAAATTAGTTTTCTGTAACTTTTTTCTAATTTCTCTTGCCAAAGCAAAAAATAGCGGTTATACTTCAAGTAACTAATTTAGGAGGTAA
>OLNW01000072.1_pt1 | contig 120810 bp, 121 predicted proteins | sample 1672121 | NCBI WGS metagenome assembly OLNW01 (sample SAMEA3136648, study PRJEB25190) | human gut metagenome
TCTCCGGCACAACCGGATTGATAGCGGTCAAATCCCGGCTTCTGCTGCATGAGCAATTCAAACGCCCGCTGCTTGCCCTTTGTGAAATACATTCCGGCTGCACCTCCTTTCCTGCGGGCATAAAAAAACGGCGTTACTTTCTCCCCCAAAGGGGTTAAGGTAACGCCGTTTGTGTGCGTATTCAGTTTTTAACACATTCCCTGTCTATCCGCTGTCCGCAAAACCATTGATTTTATTAGCTTTTTGCCGCTATCGCTATCACACCTCATTATTTTATCCGCCGGTATCCCCGTGCCGGAGATGAACAGCTCCATGCTGCGGGATCTGCTGGCCGAGCAGAACGTCAGCCTGAAGACCGGCGCCCGCCTGACCTGCGTCACGGAGATGGGGGCTGTGGCAACTTCGGCTGACGGCACCGAGGAAGCGATCCCCGCCGATCACATCGTTTTGGCTGTGGGCTTTGCTTCCCGCCCCTCTCTGGCCCAGGAATTGCAGGGCGCTGGCGTGGCCGTCTACCAGGTGGGTGACGGCGGCAAGGTCGGCAGTGTGATGACGGCCATCGGCTCGGCCTATACCGTGGGCCGTCAGCTTTGAGTTCATTTCAAAAGGAGACAGAGAACATGAGAAAGAATTTTCAGAACATCGGGTTTTATCCCCAGCCTGTGCTGGTGATCGGCACCTATGACGAAAACGGGACCCCCGACGCCATGAACGTCGGTTGGGGCGGTCTGGTCGGCAGCGTCTACGTGGAGCTGAACATCTCCGAGGGCCACAAGACCACCGCCAACCTGCGGAAGAAGGGTGCCTTCACCGTCAGCTTTGCAGACCAGGCCCACCTGGTGGAAGCGGACTACGTCGGCCTCGTTTCCGGCAACACCACCCCGGATAAGATCGCCAAGGCGGGTCTGCATCCCCTCAAGAGCGAGTTTGTGGACGCCCCGCTCTTCGAGGAGTTCCCCCTCACCTTAGAGTGCGAGGTGGCCGAGATCACCGACGGCCCCGGCGGCCTGCGGGTCATCGGCCGGGTGGTCAACATGAGCGCCGATGAGTCCATCCTGGGCGAGGACGGCCTGGTGGACGCGGACAAGGCCAACTTCCTGGCCTATGACCGGGTCCGCCGCGTCTACCGCCTCCTGGGCGGCGTGGTCGGCCAGGCCTATCACGACGGGCAGGCGAAGATGTAACGAAAAAGTTCAAGTGAGATCACTGGAACAGAATGTTGACATTTTAATCGAATGTCGCTATAATAAAAATGTGGAAACCAAGACGGTGCCACATACATAAACTTACTTGTCCAAGAGAGAAATCTCTAAAACTCAGTGAGTCGTCTGTTGCAGCAGACGGCTCACTTCTTTCTTGTCCAAATGTCCAACAGCGCAGCGACGCCGCACAGTATGGTCATCAGATCAGCAAAGGTTTGAAGTGTTATGTATATCACCTCCTTGGGAAGATTTCCCGCGTTGGCTCTATACACGCCTCCATCCGCCTACGCGGGATGTCAGGCACCGTCTTTTACCGAGCAATGCCTACGATTGCAGGCATTGGGTTTCCACGAAAAGAAGTATACTAGATGAAACGAAGATTGTCAAATGATGAAATGCTTTTAAGGGAGTTCTTTAGATTATTTTGACAGGTATACCTGACGTACTAAATAAATTTCAAGGTTTTATCAGATACAACTGATAAAATTTATATCATAGAAAAACTCCGAGGTTCTATCAGATATACCTGATAAGACCTCGGAGTTTTTGTATTCTGTAAGATATACTGGATGTTGCGTTAGAAGGGGTCCGGCGTCTGGGGGGGCTTTTGGTCCTTGGGGGGCTCGCCCTGGAAGATGGCCTCGGCCACCTCCTGCTGGCGCTGGCGCTCGGCTTCCCGTTCGGCTTTCAGACGGGCTTCCTTGGCGGCGCGTTCGCTTTCCTCGCGCTCCCGCTGGGTGCGCTCCTCGGCTTTGCGCTGCTCTAAGGCATCGGGATCGTCGAAGACCAGCTTGAAGTCGTCGGCGGACATGGTCTCAAACTCCAGCAGATACTGGGCCGTGCGCTCCAGGGCGGCCATGTTCTCGGAGAGGATCTGGCGGCAGCGGGCGTAGGCTGTGTCCAGCAGGGCCTTGATCTCCTCGTCGATCAGCCCGGCGATCTCCTCGGAGTAGGCGCGGGCCTGGGACATGCTGCGGCCGATGAAGACCTCCTGGTCGTTGTCGTAGGAAATGGCACCCAGGCGGTCGCTCATGCCGTATTTCATCACCATGCTGCGGGCGATGGAGGTTGCCGTCTGCAAGTCATTGGAAGCACCGGTGGAGATGTCTCCCAGCACCAATTCCTCGGCCACCCGGCCGCCCAGGCAGGTGCAGATGCGCTCCTGCAATTCCTTGCGGGACTGGTACATCCGGTCCTCTTCGGGCAGGGAGATGGTCAGGCCGCCCGCGGGACCGCGGGGGATGATGGTGATCTGATGCACGGGGTCCTGGGTCTTGAGCTCGTGGATGACCACGGCGTGGCCGGCCTCGTGATAGGCGGTGAGCTTCTTGGCGTGGGGGGGCACGACGCGGCTCTTCTTTTCCGGGCCTGCAATGACCTTCAGCATGGCCTCGTGGATGACATCCATGCGGATGAAGGGCCGTTTTTCTCTGGCGGAGAGCAGGGCGGCCTCGTTGAGCAGGTTTTCCAGGTCTGCGCCGGTGAAGCCGACGGTGGCCTGGGCGATGGTCCGCAGGTCCACGTCCTCTGCCAGGGGCTTGTTGCGGGCGTGGACGCGAAGGATCTCCTCCCGCCCCTTGATGTCGGGCAGGCCGACGTAGATCTGCCGGTCGAACCGGCCGGGACGCAGCAGGGCGGGGTCCAGGATGTCCGCCCGGTTGGTGGCGGCCAGGACGATGACGCCCTCGTTGGAGGCGAAGCCGTCCATCTCGACCAAGAGCTGGTTCAGGGTCTGCTCACGCTCGTCGTGACCGCCGCCCAGACCTGCGCCGCGCTGGCGGCCTACGGCGTCGATCTCGTCGATGAAGACGATGGCGGGGGAGCTTTTCTTGGCCTGCTCGAACAGGTCGCGCACGCGGGAGGCACCCACGCCCACATACAGCTCCACAAAGTCGGAGCCGGAGATGGACAGATACTGACACCCTGCTTCCCCGGCCACAGCGCGGGCCAGCAGGGTCTTACCGGTACCCGGAGGGCCCACGAGCAGCACGCCCTTGGGGATGCGGGCACCCAGCTGGGTGTACTGGGCGGGCTGGCGCAGGAAGTCCACGATCTCAGCCAGCTCTTCCTTTTCCTCGTCGGCCCCGGCTACGTCGTCGAAGGTGACGGTGCGGCCCGTCTCGGCCAGGGTGCGGGCCTTGGCCTTGCCGAACTGGCTGGCGGAGGGGCCGCCCCCGCCGCCCTGGGTCCGGCGCAGGAACAGGAAATACCACAGAATGGCCATCACGGCCAGCACCACCACCCAGGTCAGGATGGTGCTCATCCAGGCCGGAGAGGGGCTGTCGGGGTAGTCATAGCTGCTGAGGATGCCGCTCTCATACTGTTTGACAACGAGATCATTGAAGTCATCGTAAAACAGCTGGAAGTTGTAAATGGAGTAGACAACGATGCGGCTGCCGTTCACAGGTTCTTTCAGGGTGATGGTCAGGTTGTTGTTGTCATCTACGGTGAAGCGGTCGACCTTTTCCTGCTCGAACAGCGTACGGATGTCAGAGTACACCCGGTCCGTCTGCTGGTGGGCCGAGGCCGTGCGGTAAATGCTGGTCCCGCAGAAGACCAGGGCCACCACGAACAGCACCAGGATCAGACCGCGAAAGGGATTTGTGTTTGGTTTCAAATGGAACTCACTCCTTTGAGGGGCCGGGGATCTCCCGCCCCGGGATCACGCCCGCGGGGGGAGGGCGGTTATTCGTATACGCTGGGCTTCAGGACACCGATGTAGGGCAGCTGGCGATAGTGCTGGTCAAAGTCCAGCCCATAGCCCACCACAAAGGCGTCGGGGATGGTGAAGCCCACGTAATTGGCCTGGAAGGGCAATACCCGGCGCTCCGGCTTATCCAGCAGGGCGCAGACCTTGAGGGAGGCAGGACCGCGCTTTTGCAGCTCCGGCAGGAGCTTGGAGAGGGTGTTGCCGGAGTCCACGATGTCCTCAATGATCAGCACATCCCGCCCGGAAATGTCGTCGGCCAGGTCCAGCTTCAGCTTTACCTGGCCAGAGCTTTCCGTCCCGGAGCCATAGGAGGAGGCGGACAGGAAATCAACGGTGAGGGGCAAATTGATCTGGCGCACCAGATCTGCCATGAACACGAAGGAGCCGCGCAGGGTGCCCACGATCAGGGGGCTTTTCCCAGCGTAATCCTGGGTGATCTGATCGGCCAGCTCCTTCACCCGCTGGGCCAGGGCCTCCGGGGTGAAAAGGATCTCTTGCATATCCTGTTCCATCATACTAATTCGTTCTCCTCTCTCTGTTTCGGGGTCAGGCGAATGTGCAGGGCGGGGTGGCCGGGGGTGGCCACACGGGGGAAGTTGGGGCCTAGGCCGGCGGCAGCCAGCAGGCCCGTCTCATCGGCCAGCACGGGCACGCTCTGCCGGTGCTGCCGGGGGATCTTTTCGTCGATGAACCATTTTTTCAGGGTCTTGGTCCGCCGTCCGGGCAGACGCAGCTGGTCGCCCTGCTGGCGGGCGCGGAGGACCAGGGGGAAGGTCACGCTCTCCCGGTCGATGTCCCACTCATATTCCTCCTGGGCGGGGATCTCCGGGCAGGTGGTCTCCTCAATCTCGATCTGCCAGCCGTTGTCCAGCGCGAACACGCCGGGGCCGGTCAGCAGCCGCAGGGAAAACGACGGGGGGATGGCCTCCGCCGGGCAGATCACCAGGTTCTCATACTCCCGCCAGGCGAACAGGCCCTCCGGCAGGTTCAGGTTGGCCGAGGGGGTCTCCCCGGTGGCCAGCTCGATGATTTGGTCGATGTGCACCGCCGAGACCTGGAAGCGCCCGGCCTTGGCCAGCAGCTGCTTCACCGCGCGGGCGGCAATGGGGTGGGGCAGGTCCGCCAGGGAAGCGGCCTGGATGGAGACCTTGCCGTCCTCCACCAAGGCGTCGCAGGTGACGCTCTCGGCCATGTCGTACAGCAGCTCCCGGTCCTCCCGCAGGTGGACCAGGTTGGCGGACAAGGTCGAAACAAAGGCGGGGTTTAAGTCCTTCATCACGGGCAGGATCGCCTGCCGGATCCGGTTGCGGGCAAATTTCGTGTCTTGGTTGGAGCTGTCCTCCACGTGGGGGATGTTCTCCTGGGCTAAGTAGACCTCGATGTCGATGCGCGGCACGCCCAGCAGGGGCCGGATCAAAATGCCCCGCACCGGCGGGATGCCGGTCAGACCGTCCAGGCCCGAACCGCGGACCAGGTGCAGCAGGACGGTCTCGGCGTTGTCGTCGGCGTTGTGGGCCGTGGCGATCTTTTCCGCCCCGACCTCCTGGGCCGTCTCGGTGAGAAAGCCGTAGCGCATGGCGCGGGCGGTCTCTTCGATGCCCTTGCCCTGCTCCTGGGCGGCCTGGGCCACGTCCCCGCTGCCGATGGTCAGGGGAATGTTGTGGTCGGCACACCATTTCGAGACGAAGTCCTCGTCCCGCTGGGACTCTTCGCCCCGGAGCTGGTGGTTGAAGTGCGCCGCGTGGATCATGAGGTTGCGCTCCGGCGCCAACGTCTGCAGCACGGACAGCAGCGCCATCGAGTCTTTTCCCCCGGACACGGCGCACAAAACCGTGCTTCCCTGGGGAAGCATCTGATACTGGTCAGCAAATGCCGCCGCTTCGGCGGCCAGATCAATAGGGTTCTTCATATTTCCGCTCCATTGAGGAAAAGGCAGTGAACTCCGGCAGCCACTGGAGGGGGATGGTGGTGGTCTCCCCCCGGCGGTTTTTGGCGATGATGCACTCGGCCTGATTATGCTTGTCACTGTCCTTGTTATAATAGTCGTCTCGATACAGGAACATGACCACGTCGGCATCCTGCTCGATGGCCCCGGACTCTCGCAGGTCCGAGAGCATCGGGCGCTTGTCCGAGCGGCTCTCGTTGGCACGGGAGAGCTGGGACAGGCACAGGATCGGTACGTGGAGCTCCTTTGCCATGATTTTCAGGGAACGGCTGATGTCTGCCACCACCTGCTGGCGGTTCTCCCCGGCGTACCGGGTGCCGCTGCCGGAGGACTGCATCAGCTGTAAGTAGTCGATGACCACCAGCCCCAGGTCCTCCACCCGGCGGCATTTGGCGTTCATGTCCGCCACGGAGAGGGAGGGGTTGTCGTCAATGAAAATTTTCGTGTGGGCCAGGGCCGTGGAGGCCACGGTCACGCTGTCCCAATCGTCGGGGGAGAGCTTGCCCGTCATCAGCTTTTTGTTGTCCAGAAAGGCCTCGTTGGAGATGAGACGGGTGGCCAGCTGCTCCCGGCTCATTTCCAGGGAGAAGAAGACCACGCTCTTGCCGGAGAACTTGCCTGCGTGGAGCAGGACGTTCAGGGCAAAGGACGTTTTGCCCATGCCGGGCCGGGCGGCCAATAGGATGAGCTCGGAGCCGTGAAAGCCCGTGAGGGTCCGGTCCAGGTCGGCAAAGCCGGTCGCCATGCCGGGTACGTCGGAGCCGGACATGGACAGCTCTTGCAGCCGGTCGAACACATCCACCAGGATCTTGGAAAGAGGCTCCAAGCCCTGGGAGGACTTCCCCTGACGGATGGCATAGATGCGCTGTTCTGCCAGGTCGAGGACGGCCTGGGCCGTCTCGCCCCCCTCCTGGACCAGGGTCGTGAGTTCCCCGGCCGTCTCGGAGATGCGGCGCAGGAGTGCCTTGTCCTTGACGATGCGGATGTACTCGGAGACATTGGCGGCGGTGGGGGTGATCTCCATGAGCTGGAGCAGGTAGTTGCTGGTGGTGTTCTCGTCGTAGACCCCCCGCAGCTTCATCTGGTCCAGCACCGTCACCGGGTCAATGGTGGCGGAGAAGCTGAACATGGTGTAGATGGTCTCATAAATATCCCGGTTGGGCTTCAGATAGAAGTCCTCGCCGGTGAGCTGCTCCACCACGTTGGGGATGCAGCGGGGGTCGATGAGCATGGCCCCCAGGACCGACTGCTCAGCCTCGACGCTGTGGGGGATCTGGCGGAGAAGTAAAGAGGATTCGTCCATCGGATTCACCTATCTCTCAGGGAAGTTTCTTATTTCTCCTCGGAAACCACCACGTTCAGGGTGCCGGTGATCTCATAGCCCAGCTTGCATTTGAGCTGATAGGTGCCGAAGCTCTTGATGGGCTCGTCCTGGACGATCTTGGTCTTGGCCACGTTCAGGCCGCACTGGGCCTGGAGGGCCTCGGAGATCTCCTTGCTGGTCACGGCCCCGAAGAGACGGCCGCCGGTGCCGGCCTTGGCGGGGATCTTCACGACCACGGCCTTGAGCTTCTCGGCAATGGCCACGGCCTCGGCCTTTTCAGCGGCCATCTGGGCCTTCTTGGCCTTGTCCTGCATGATCATCTTGTTCATGTTGTCCGCGTTGGCGGGCACGGCCAGATTCTTGGGGAAGAGGAAGTTGCGGGCGTAGCCGTCGGAAACGTTCACCAGCTGGCCCCGCTTGCCCTGGCCCTTGACGTCTTTCTGTAAGATCACTTTCATGGTGTTGTACCTCCAAAATTTCTATCTCGATCTCGTAGGATGAGGATGTTTGCAAAAGGAAAAACTAAAAAAAGAATGGTAACGATACGAAATTATGCCTCGTCATCGAAGTAATTGTCGATGGTCTCTTTCAGCAGGGGCAGCACGTCCTCCGTGGTCTTGCCGGGGAACTGGGCCCCGGCGGTGGTGGCGTTGCCGCCGCCGCCCAGCATCTCGCTGATGACCTGGACGTTCACGTTGCTCCCCGACCGGGCGGAGAGATAGGCTTGCCCCGCCTCCGGGAAGAGCACGAAGGAAGCCTCGATGCCGGCGATGTTCAGCATCTCGTCCGCCGCCTGCCCTGCAATGGCCCGGCCCACAGGTCGGTCGGTCAGGGCGATGGCCATGGAGCCGCGGTAGGTCTGGGCCCCCTGGATGATCTGCATCTTGGTCACGGTATCCCGCAGGTCATGCTGGAAGAACTTGTGGACCAGAGCGGTGTCGGCCCCGGCCTTGCGGAGGAAGGCCGCCGTCTCAAAGGTCCGGCTGCCGGTGCGCATGGTGAAGTTCTTGGTGTCCAGCACGATGCCGGCCAGCATGGCCTCGGCCTCCTGGCGCTTGAGGTCGCCGTTGTCCAGAATATACTGCACCAGCTCCGCCACCAGTTCGCTGGCGGAGGAGGCGTAGGGGTCGTGGAAGCTCAGGGCGGGCTTTTCGATGTAGGAAGCCGCCCGCCGGTGGTGGTCGATGACCACGATCCTGGCCCCGGAGGTCAGCAGCTCCGGCACCTGGGTCTGTTCCGGCCGGTTGGTGTCCACCACCACGACGATGCTGGTGGGCTTGGCCAGGCGAATGGCCTCATCCGGCGGGATGAAGATGCCCTGGTACTCCGGCAGGGAGGCCAGCTGCTTCGTCTGCTCCTCGGAAGGATAGGGGGAGGGGGCGCGAACGGCCTTGATGGGCACGTCTTTTTTCCGGGCAATGGCGCACACGCCGGCCACGGCTCCCAGTACGTCCAGGTCGGGGTATTTGTGCCCCATCACAATGACCTGGTGGGTGCTGGCCAGCAGCTCCGACAGGGCGGAAGCCACCACGCGGCTCTTGACCTTGGTCCGGCGCTCGGTCTCTTTCGAGCGGCCGCCGAAGAAGGAAAAGTCGTTGCCGTCTTTGACCACCACTTGGTCGCCGCCCCGGCTGAGGGCCATGTCCAGCGCCAGGGAGGCGTATTCGTGGAGCTGCCGGGGGGTCTCCCCGTTGCGGCCGAAGCCGATGGAGAGGGTGGCGGCGACCCCGTTGGGGCTTTGCACCTGGCGGATCTCATCCAGCAGGGAGAACTTCTTCCGGCAGAAGACCTGGAACTGCGCGGCCTCCACCAGCAGCAGATAGTGGTCCCGGTCGTAGCGGCATAAAAGCCCCTGCGAAGGGTCCAGCCAAGCGGAGAGGCGGTTGTTCAGCTCAGACCGCATCACGGCCCGTTCGCCCTCCTCCAGGCCTCGGCTGAGGTCCTCGTAGTTGTCCACCTGTAAGATGCCCACGACGGAGCGGGTGGCATCGAACTTGGCGGCTACTGTCGCGTATTGGGTCACGTCCACCCAATAGGTCGTGGCCAGAAAGCTGTCCTGCTCCCCGGTGCAGACCAGGTTGCCGTAGACCAGGTAGAGCTTTTCTCCCACAGGCACCGGCTCCGGGCTGAGGTGCTCGCCGTCCAGCAGCCACTGGCACTGAAAGGCGGGGACCAGGGCGGAGAGCTTCGTCTCGAAGAGGTGGTCCGGGTCGCCGGTGAGGTGAAGAAAGCGTTCGTTGCTCCAGATGATGTCGTCCGTATCCGGCCGGAAAATGGCGATGGGCATGGGGCTGGAGAGCATGGTCCGGCGGGAGGCGTTGTCCACCCCGCTGGCCAGATGGTCCAGGTAATCCATCGCCTCCTGCTTCCGGCGGATGGCGCCGGACTGGAAGTAGAGATACAGGACCAAGAGGACCACCAGCTCCGCCATGCAGAGCCAAATGTTATACAGGCCGGTGAGAACGGCAAAGACCAACCCAGTGACGAAAAACAGGCGAAAGCCCGTGTCCGTCAGCCGGGAAAGCGCTTTTTGAAAGGTTTGCTGACGCATAGTCGTACCCTCCGGGCAGATGACATAATTTGTGATAGTACATTATATCACAATCCCCAGGGGGATACAAGGGGCGGGGAGGCTTTGCGGCGGTCATTTTCTGTGCCGCCGCTTCTTATACCAAACGCTGGTAAACACGATGCCCAAAAACAAGATCTGCCCGCAGAGATACAGCCACACCAGCAGGATGATCAGCGACACCAGGCTCCCATACACCAGTGAGTAGCGCGTGGACATACTGAGGAACCAGGAGAAGATCCCCGACGCCACCACCAGCGCAAAGGCCGAGACCAAGCTCGTCACCAACATGGGCAGCCGGGGCGTCCCAAAGGGCGCGGCCATGTTTAAGACTGCCATGAGGAAGAGGCAGAAGATGGCGAAGAGCAGGACGTATCTTGTCCATGACCACACGTCAAGCATCCGGTCCCAGAAGGGAAAATGCTCCGCAATGGCCCGGAGCGTCCGCTGCCCCGTGACCACGACCATGATGGACAGGTCCACGGTCAGCAGCAGGCCAAAGGGGAACAGGATGCTGACCACCATGCCCCGCACCATGGACTGAGACACGTCATCATACATATCCAAAATGACCCGTGTGATGGTCCGAAAGGCCGCGGCGGCCGAGAACCAACAGCCCGCCAGCCCTGCCAAAAACAGGCCGGGGCTGCGGTGGATGGCGATGTAGCGCAGGTAGCTCTCCAGGACATCCAGCGCCGCCTGGGGCAGGATGCTCTGGAGCTGGCCGATGAGGCTTCCCACGTCGATGTTCACCAGGCCCAGAATATAGGACACGCAGATGAGCACCGGGAACACGGCCAGGATCACGAAATAGGCCAGGCAGGCCGCCGCCTGGGGCACCCGGCGGCTGAAATAGAGCAGGATCGCCTCCCGAAAGAAGGAGACGAGGGGAGAAGTCCAGAGCTTTTTCACAGGGGCACCTCCTGGGCCAGAATGGTCTTGGGGATCTTGGGGACAGGTCTGGTTCTGAACCTGTCCACCGGGGCATAGGCTGATGGCATACGGGAGTGATGCCAATGAAACCAAAGGCAGCCAAACGGGGCGCAGCCCGCCTGCTGCGCCGGGGCGTGGCGGGGATCCTGGCCCTGGCGGGCGTGGGGATGGCGGCGGTGGCCGCCGGTCTGCCGCCGCTGCCGGAGCAGGCCGCGGCCTATCTGCTGGAACAACAGACGCAGGCGGATGCGCCGGGCGGACAGGCCCTGTCCTTCTGGCAGCGCATTTTGCTGGCGGATTCTGCCCTGCTGGCCCAAGCCGCCGCCAGGCACGCGGACAGCGGCACGGCAGAGGAGACCACCCCGCCGGAGGAGATCGGGGAAACACCGAACTTATCCCCAATTACCCCGGACAAAGTGGAAGAACGCACCCTCTCCGGCAGCGGGACGGAGTACGTCAACGCCCAGGGCATTTCTTTGTTCAACCGCACAGAAAAAACGGTGGACTTAGCGGCCATTGCCCAGGCTGGCTCCAGCCTGCACTTTCAGCCGGCGGAGGCGGGGCCGCAGATCCTGATTCTGCACACCCACTCCACCGAGGCCTACGCCCAGGACAGCGCCGCACCCTACCAGGAGAGCGGCACGGCCCGGACCACCGATCCCTCTTATAATATCATAAAAGTAGGGGAGGAGATCACACGAATTTTCGAGGAAATGGGTCTCAGCGTCATCCATGACACGAATCTCTATGACTATCCCGATTACAACGGGGCCTACGAGCGGTCGAAAGCGGCGGCTGCGCAATATCTGGCCCAGTATCCCACCCTTCAAATGGTCCTGGATGTCCACCGGGATGCGCTGGTCGGGGCGGACGGGACGGTCTACAAGCCGGTCTTGCAGATCGACGGGGTGAAGACGGCCCAGGTCATGCTTTTGGTGGGCAGTGACGACGCGGGGGCGGTGTTCCCGGACTGGACAGAGCACATGGCCCTGGCCATGGAATTGCAGCAGCAGATGAATTCCCTCTGGCCGGGACTGGCCCGGCCCATCACCCTGCGGACGGCTCGCTTTAACCAGCAGATGACCAAAGGGTCCCTCCTGGTGGAGGTGGGCAGCCACGGGAACACGCTGGACGAGGCCCTAGCCGGGGCCAGGCTCTTTGCCCGGTCGGCTGCAAAAGTATTGCTCACCAGGGTGGGGTAGCAAAGCAGAGTAGGAAAAGGACCTGCGCTTGTTTTTCTCAACGAGTGCAGGTCCTTTTTGCATTGTGTGGTAGGGAGATGGCTCAGCGCTCCATGAAGCGGGAGAGGAAGTCTCTCGTCTCCTCCCGCTGGGGATCGACGAAGATCTGCTGGGGGGAGCCTTCCTCCCAGATGACGCCGTCGCGCATGAAGACGACGTGGTTGGAGACGTCCCTGGCGAAGGCCATCTCATGGGTCACGACCAGCATGGTCAGGCCCTCGTTGGCCAGGTCCCGCATGACGGAGAGCACTTCACCGACCATTTCGGGGTCCAGGGCAGAGGTCGGCTCGTCGAAGAGCAGTACCTCCGGGTCCATGGCCAGGGCGCGGGCGATGGCCACGCGCTGCTTCTGGCCGCCGGAGAGCTGCCGGGGGCGGGCGTTGATGTAGGGGGCCATGCCGACCTTGGTCAGGTACTTCATGGCGACCTCTTCCGCTTCCTTGGGGTCCTTTTTTAAGACCTTGGTCTGGCCGACCAGGCAGTTTTCCAGCACGGTCATGTTGTTGAAGAGGTTGAAGGACTGGAAGACCATGCCGACCTTCGTCCGGTAGGCCGCGGCCCCGCCCTTGCGGGAGAGGATGTTCTCATCGTGGAAGCGGATCTCCCCGCTGGTGGGGGTCTCCAGGAGGTTGATACACCGCAGCAGCGTGGACTTGCCGGAGCCGGAGGCCCCGATGATGGACGTCACGTCGCCCTTGTTCACGGTAAAGTCGATGTCCCGCAGCACCTCGTGCTTGCCGAAGGACTTGGACAGGTGGTTGACCTGTAGGATGCGTTCGTCTGTCATTACTGCTCACCTCCGTCCTGGTGGCTGCGCTCCCCGTGGGAGCGGCGGGTCTCTGCTTTCTGGCCCTCCCGGATGGCGGCGTCGCGCTCGGCCTGGCGGCGCAGGTCCTCGCGAAGCATGGACTTGACTGCTTCGGGGTTGCGCTCGTCAAAGGGGGTACCCTTGCTGGGGTGGTTGTAGGTCCCGGCGGACATGGTCAGGGCGTCCACCTGGACCAGCTCATAGCTGTCGTTGCCGTCCATCTTCTTTTCCAGCACGCGCAGGAGGATGGAGGCGGCCAGGGTCAGGCAGAGGTAGCCGATCATCTCGATGGTAGCGGAGGGGAAGTACATCAGGTTCAGGCCGACGATGTTGCGGTGGACGGCGAAGAACTCGATGAAGCCGATGACGAACATGACGGAGGTGTCCTTGATGTTGATGATGAAGTTGTTGCCGATCTGGGGGATGATATTGCGGAAGGCCTGGGGCAGGATCACATGGACCATGGTCTGGAAGTGGGTCATGCCGATGGCCTTGGCGCCCTCGGTCTGGCCGGGGTCCACGGAGATGATGCCGCCGCGGACGGACTCGGCCATATAAGCGCCGGTGTTGATGGACACGACGATGAGCGAAGCTATCCAAACGCCGGTACTGCCCTTAAACGAGATCGCTCCGCCGGAGAAGTAGGGCAGGCCGTAGTAGATGAACACAGCCTGGAGGATCATGGGGGTGCCGCGGAAGACCTCCACGTAGATGCGGACGATCACCCGGATCAGCTTCAGGATGAACCGCTTGCCCACGGCGTCGCTCTTTGTGTAGGGAATGGTGTTCAAGATGCCGCAGATGAGGCCGATGATACAGCCCACCAGTGTGGCGATGACCGCGACGATCAGCGTGTTGCGGATGCCGGTCATGTAGTCGGGCCAATACTTGGCCCAGAGCCTGGACATATCGTAGCCCAGCTGCATAAGTTTGTCCATGGGTCAGCGGTTTCCTTTCTCTGGAAGTTGCAGTATCCGACCCTGCAAAAACAGGGCCGGATACTGGGGTCATTTGGAGTAAATACCGAATCAGGGGATCAAATCAGATGGTGGGCTGAACGGCAATGGCCTGGTTCATGATGGCGTTGAAAATGTCGGCGTTCAGGGGAGCCAGGACCTTGTCCATGGCGTCCTTCAGCTCGGTGTTGCCCTTGACGACGGAGATGCCGATGTTGATCTGGCCTTCATCGACCTTGAAGTTGTCCTCACTGTTGGAGAAGTCCAGGATGGCCAGGTCAGAGTAGGTGGCACAGGCACCCATGGCGGTGGGCATATCGGTGCAGATGAAGTCCACGGTGCCGGACTCAACAGCCATGATCATGGCGGGAGCGCTCTCGGACTGTGCCATGATCTGAGCGCCCTCGACCTGAGGCAGACAGTCAGTGTACCAGATGGTGCCGCTCTGAGCGGTGCAGGTGCCGGTCAGCTCGCTGATGCCCTTGGCCTTGGCCTGCTCGCTGTCTTTCTTGGCTACACACACGATGGAGGCGTAGAAGTAGGGGCCTGCCATGTCGACCTGCTCCATACGCCCGGCAGTCATAGACTGGCCGGCGATGACGGCGTCGATGGTGCCGGCGTTCAGGGCGGGGATCAGGCCGTCCCACTCGATGGCCTGGACTTCCAGCTTCCAGCCGTAGGTGTCGCAGATACGCTGGGCGATCATCACGTCATAGCCGTTGGCATAGGAGCCGGGGTTGTTCACGATGGGCACAGCGCCGTTGGAGTCGTCGGTCTGGGTCCAGTTGTAGGGGGCGTAAGTGCACTCCATGCCGACGGTCAGCACGCCGTCCTCCACGCCGGGGATGGCGCTGGTGTCGGTGCCGGTCAGGTCCTCGACAGGAGGGATTTCCACGGTAGCGGTGTCGGCAGCGTCGCCGTTGTCGGTGGTCGTGGTGTCAGCGTTGCCGCCGCCGCAGGCGCACAGGGACAGCGCGAGCACCAGAGCCAGGGTCAGTGCAAGAATCTTTTTCATGGTGTCTCCTCTTTTCATTGTATTTCATGGGCGGATAGGAACGGGGAAAGCGCGAAAAAAACCACGGGCCTGAAGCAGGTCCATGGTGATCAACAAAATGGGGATGGGGCTTGGACCCCTGATTTCTCTGTTGTTCCCAGGATAGCGCTCCACTGATTTGACCCAATGGCAGTCCGTCAGATATTTTCTGACGGCCCAGGCATCGCCCCGGCAGGCACCGGAGGGACCCTTCGGCGGCGTTTCCTTTCCCGCTCCCGGAGACCTGCCGGGGAAACGAGCGGTACTGATCAATGCCGCGCCTCTATCTTGTATAAATTTAGTATACGAAAGTATCTGCCGCTTGTCAAGACAGGAGGGGTACGGAATCAAGCCGCTTTTCCGGGGGGATTTTGGGGAGTATTGACAAAGGTACCTAGCCTCTTGCCATTCCCCCCGAAATGCAGTAAAATACAATTACTTTTATCCTCACAGCCATACCCCTTGGAGGTAACTGCTATGGAACCGAAAAAAACAAAGCCCTTGGGCTTTTGGATGGTCCTCATCGCCGTCATCGCCGCCGCAGCCATTCTTGGCATGATCCTGGTCCATGGCAACCGCCACACCGGCGGGGCCGTGCAGGTGACGCAGAACGGCGAGACCGTGGGCCTGTACCCCCTGGACGAGGACCAGACCCTCCGCTTCGACAGCGACAACGGGGGCTATAACATCGTCGTCATCTCCGGCGGGACGGTTCGGGTTAGCGAGGCCAGCTGTCCCGACCAGGTCTGCGTGCGCAAGGGCGCGACGGACCAGACCAACGACCCCATCGCCTGCCTGCCCAACAAGCTGGTGGTCCAGGTGGTCGGCGGCGGCGAACAGAACAACCAGCTGGACGGAGTGTCGTAAGCCCATGAACATCAAAAAACTGACCACCATGGCCATGCTCACGGCCATTTCCATGATCGTCTTCCTCATCGAGGCGCAGATCCCCATCCCCATCGCCATTCCCGGCGTGAAGCTGGGGGTCGCCAACGTCATTACCCTCTTCGCCCTGTGGACCCTGGGCTGGCGGGAGGCGGGGGCGATCCTGGTCGTCCGCATCTTCCTGGGCAACCTCATTGTAGGCAACATGATGGGGATGCTTTACAGCATGGCCGGCGGCGTGCTGTGCTGGGTGGTCATGTGCCTGGTGAAGCCCCTCATTGACCGCCGCCACATCTGGGTCATGAGTATGCTCGGCGCCGTCGGCCACAACGTCGGCCAGCTGGCCGTGGCCGTCTGGGTGTCGGGGACGGCCGCCATCGCCCTCTATGCCCCCGTCCTGCTGCTGGCGGGCCTGGTCACGGGCTTCTTCACCGGCCAATGCGCCCAAGCCGTCCTGAACCACATGGACAAAATTCAGAAGGGAAGTTGATCCCATGCAAGTAAAAGACCGGGTGTTGGAAGCCCTGGAGGCCAACCGGGGGACGTACTTCTCCGGCGAGGCCCTGGCCCAGAAATTAGCGGTCAGCCGCAGCGCCGTCTGGAAAGCCATCCAGCAGCTCCGAGAGAGCGGTTACCCCATCGAGGCCGCCTCCAAGCGGGGCTACTGTCTGGCCAAAGACAGCGCCATTTTATCCGCCCAGAGCATCGCGCAGTATCTCACTGTCCCCCAGCTGCGCCTGGAGGTGGAGCAGCTTGTTTCCTCCACCAACACCCTCCTCCGCCAGCGGGCAGAGGCCGGGGAGCCGGAGGGCCTGGCCCTGGTCGCCGCCGCGCAGACGGCCGGGCGGGGCAGACGAGACCACACGTTTTTCTCTCCCCCGGATACGGGACTCTACCTGAGCTTTTTGGTCCGCCCCCAGCTTTCAGCGAAAGACGCCCTCTTGCTGACCACCTGCGCTGCCGCTGCGGTTGCCTTGGCCATCGAGGACTGCGCCGGGGTCCCGGCGGAGATCAAGTGGGTCAACGACGTGTTCTGCCGGGGCAAAAAGGTCTGCGGCATCCTGACCGAGGGGGCCTTGGACCTGGAGACCGGCGGCCTGCAATACGCCATCGTCGGCATCGGCGTGAACTGCTTCCCGCCGGAGGGGGGCTTCCCCGAAGACCTGCCGGAGGCCGGTTCCGTCTTTGCCGAACGCCCCCAGGGGATAGAAGGTCGGAGCCAACTGGCCGGGGCCATTCTGAATCACTTTTTCGAGTTTTACCCGAACCTTGCCCAGCGCCCCTTTTTCGAGGACTACCGCAAGCGTTCCCTCGTCCTAGGGAAGGAAATTACAGTGTTAGAGGGAAACCAGACCCGCACGGCGCTGGCCTTGGACCTGGACCAGGACTTTTCCCTCCGGGTCCGGGAGGCCGACGGCACGGAGCGGACGCTTTCGTCCGGAGAGGTCCGGGTGCGCCCGGCAAAAGACAGATGTTGACCACAGGGAGGTGGGCCGATGGAACAGCCCAAACAATCATTTTTTCAGCGGCACCCAGGCTTTGACGCATACAGCCTCTTCTGGCTCGTCCTCTTTCTGATCCTGGCGGCCCTTGGGCGGTTTTTCCTGCCCCTGCTCATCCCGGCGGGGGTGGTGCTGGTGTACCTGCTCTTCCGCCTGCTGTCCAAGAACCAGGAGAAGCGGCAGATGGAAAACGCCCGTTTCTATGCCCTCTTCCGGTCGATCGGCCGCTGGAAGCGGGGCCGCAAGGGGATCAAAACGGACAAAGTCTATTACTACTTCAAGTGTCCCACCTGCGGCCAGTCCATGCGGGTCCCCAGGGGGTTGGGGAAAATTGAGGTCACCTGTAAAGCTTGCTCGTCCCGCTTTGAGGTGCGCTCCTAACATTCAGAGAAGATAGCAAGGCCCCGGCGCTGGGATCGAAACCGCGCCGGGGCCATTTTTTATATATGTGGATCAAACTTCGGACAGGGTAAAAGTAAACTCGGTAAACCCGTCCTGGCTGGTGACGGTGATGTCCTCTTTGTAGGTGTTGAGGATGGTCTTGACGATGTAGAGGCCCAGGCCCACGCCGTCCTTGTGGGTCGAGCGGGAGGAATCGGCCTTGTGGAAGCGGTCGAAGATATGGCTGAGCTGGTCGGGGGGGATGGTCTCGCCCTGGTTGCCGATGGAAATGTAGGCTTTCCCGGCCTTGGATGTGATCTTGAGGGTCAGCTTCCCCTTGGGGAAGGAGAATTTTACGGCGTTGTCCAGCAGGTTGTAGCAGACCTGCGTCACCGCGTCCGGGTCACCCCAGACCATCACGGGGCCGTCGGGCAGCTCGGTCTCTACGTCCAGATCTTTTTCTGTAATCTTGGCTTCCAGGCTGACCAGGACCCGGATGAGCAATTCCGCCGCGTCGAACTGCTCCTGCGCCGACACCCGTTCCGAGGATTGCAGGCGGGACAGTTCCAGCATCCGCCGCACCAGGCGGGAGAGACGGCGCGTCTCCGACGAGATGACTTGCAGGGACTCCCGCTCCTTCTCCGGCGGGATGGTGCCGTCTAAGATGCCGTCGGCAAAGCCTGCGATCGTTGTCATGGGCGTTTTCAGCTCGTGGGAGACGTTGGCGACAAACTCACTGCGCTTTTGTTCCGCCTGGGCCAGGGAGTCGGCCATGGCGTTGAAGGCGATGGCCAGCTCGCCGATCTCGTCATCCCGGTTGGCGTATTCTGTCACGCGGGTGTCCACCTCGCCGTGGGCGAATTTGTGGGCAAAGGCGCACATGCCCTTGAGCGGATCCACCATGCGCTGAACGGTGATGGAGCAGATGATGAGAGAGATGAGCAGCACGACCATGGCCGTGATGAGAAAGAGCTGTAGCGTGCTGTGTAAAAATTCAGACACACTGGTGGCGTCGGCGGCCACGAAGAGGAAGCCCGTCGCCACCCCAGAGGGGACGAGGTCAGCGGGGTCCGTAGGGTCCTGGGTGAGAGGTGAGAGGACTTCACTGGTGAGATAGCACCGGCTGCTGAGCAGCTGGTTAAAGGTCGTCATGCCGCTGTACTCGCGGCCCCGGAGCAGCTGGTTGACTGCCCAGCTGGGGACGTAGAGATTTTGCAGGGGCGTGTTGAAGGCCTCCTGATTCAGGTTCGACCCGGCGGCGCAGAGGACCTGGCCGTCGGTGTCGCAGACCAAAACGGTCGTGTCTGTGAGCAGGACGACGGAGTGGATGTAGTTGACAAACGACTCATCCGTGAGGCTCCCGCCCTTGGTCAGGGCGGCGTCGGCGTAGCTGGAGATAAAGCCGGCGTTTCGGTCCAGGGTGGTCTGGATCTCCTGGAGCTGGTAGCGGTAGGAGAGGGTAAAAAAACCCACGCCCAGCAGCACCATGCACAGAAAGGTCAGCCCCAGCAAGATGGCCACCTGCCGGACATACATACTTTTCATTCGTTTCATGGCGTTTGCTTTCATTTAATTGTTGTGCAGCTCGAACTTATAGCCCACGCCCCAGACGGTCTTGAGGGACCACTGGTCGCTCACGCCCTCCAGCTTTTCCCGCAGGCGCTTGATGTGGACATCCACCGTCCGGGAGTCGCCGAAATAATCAAAGCCCCAGACCTCGTCCAGGAGCTGGTTCCGGGTAAAGACCCGGTTGGGGGAGGAGGCCAGGTGGAACAGCAGCTCCAATTCCTTCGGGGGCGTATCCACCCGCTTGCCCTTGACCTCCAGCTCGTAGGAGTCCAGGTCGATGACCAGCCCGTCAAAGGTCAGGCGGCGGGCCTTGACCTCGTCTCCACCCAGCCGGCGCAGGACGGCGTGGACACGGGCCAGCAGCTCTTTCATCTCGAAGGGCTTCACGATATAGTCATCCGCACCCATTTCCAGTCCGGCGACCTTGTCGATCGTTTCGCCCTTGGCCGTCAGCATGATGATGGGGGTCTTGTCCGTCTCCCGAATTTTAGAGCACACCGCCCAGCCGTCCATGACGGGCAGCATGATGTCCAGCAGGACCAGATCGGGGCGGAAGAGGCGATATAGCTCCAGCGCCTTGCCGCCGTCGGGGGCGATCATGGTCTCGTAGCCTTCTTTTTTTAAATAGAGGTTGATGAGCTCGGCGATGTTGCTCTCATCCTCTACGATGAGTACCTTTCTTGCCATAGGGGGCACCTGCTTTCGTAGATCAGATTGGTATTATTATCGCATGGACCGGATTTTTCGTCAAGAGAATGGGCATATTAGGCTTGAAGTCTTTGGAAAGGAGATGCCCAACCATGAGCCAGAAGAAGGAACACAAGCCCTGCAATAAGGCCCAGCAGTCCCAGAGCCAGAAGCAGTCTCGCTCCGGCAAGCAGATCAGCGGCGAGAGCAGCCTGCTCGGCAACGCCGGCAACAGCAACAACGGCGGCCAGGCCGGGACCTAACACGAGGGACCCCACACGGCAAAGCAGCCCCCAGCGCACAAGCTTCGTGCGCTGGGGGCTGCTGGCTTATGTCGTGCTTTGCGTCACAGCATACACCACATCCACAAGGCTTCCAGCCTCTTCTGCGTGGACCTCAAACGGATACGTTTTCGGCACGCCGCTGACTTTTTGGGTCAGCACCCCGGTCTGCCCCGGCGCTACCGTGACTTTGTGGTCAAAATCCAGGTCCGCCGTCAGAAGGACGGGGGATTCCCCTTGGTTTTCCACGGACAGGGTGAGGACAGTGCCGTCTTTGCTGCTGAGCTTCTCCGTGGTGAGGGTCACGCTCTGGGTGGTCTGATGGCTTCCGGCCATCAGCTCTGTGCTTTGCAGGACGTTGTCCGTCGTCTCCGCCTGCCCGCAGGCGGGGAGGAGGAGAAGGGCGGCCAGGAGAGACAGGAGCGGGAACAGTCTCTTCATGGAGATCATCCTTTCTGTCGTTTGATGGGGGATTCTATTAAGATATTCCCGCGCCGGCTTCAAAACGGACCACTTTTTGCAAAAAGATCCCGCCGCCCAGCAAGTTTGTGAAAAGGGGAGAACTTGCGCCCGCTGCGTTTACGAGGCCCCTGCTTTCCTGGTATACTAAAGAAAACACGAGGGGAGGGAACGACCATGGACAGCAGCGCAAACGCCAGACTGGAAATACTCTACCGCCAGTGCTATCCGTCGCTGTACCGCTACGCCCTGTGGGCCTTGCGGGACCACCACCAGGCGGAGGAGGCGGTACAGGAGACCTTTCTCTCTGCCCTGCCCAAGGCAGCGGAGGTAACGGCGCTGGACCGGCCGGAAGGCTGGCTCATGCAGACGGTGAAGCATAAGGTCCTACACCTGCGCCGGGAGCAGGACCGCCGCCGGGCCAGGATGCTCCCCCTGCAAGAAAAGCTTCCCGCTCCGGATCGGCTGGGGCAGTGGGAGGAGAGCGAGGACGCCGCCCTGCTCTGGCAGCAGGCTACCCAGTGCCTTTCTCCCCAAGACGCGGAGCTGCTCCGCTTGGTGGCCCTGGAAGAGCAGAGCCAGCAAGCGGCGGCGGAAGAGATGGGCCTTTCCCTCTGGGCCTGCCAGAAGCGCTTGCAGCGCATCCGCAAAAAGCTCCGGGCCCAGCGGCTGGGCTGTACGCTGCTGGCGGCGGTGCTACTCTCCGCCGTCATCGCCCTTCCTGCGGCGGGCCAGAAATGCCTGCTCCCGGCGGGGCTGACCTGGCAACAGGTGACGGACAGCGCCCAGATGCAAAGCCAGCTTCTGGATGCCACGCTGGGGGCGGACGGCCTGCTGACCCTCAGCTACTCCGTCTCCGCCTGGGGGATTATGCATGCTTTGGGCGCGGAGCGGATCGTCATTTGGCGGCAGGTGGACGAGACTTCTTGGGTCGAAGCCCTTCGCTATGACGAGACCACTTCGGCCCTCTGGACGCCGGAAGGCCAGCACCACAGCGGTCAAGTCCGCTACCAAGGCTGGCCCGCCACGGCCTACCGGGTAGAGGTCACCCTATTCGCCGAAAATGACCAGGGGAGAGACAGCAGGACGTGGAGCAAAGAACTTAGGCCGTAAGCCGTTTTTCTGTTATCTCCTTCATTTTATTGCAAAATGAAGGAGATAACAAGTGAAATGATGGAGATACCCCTTGAAAAGGAGGCTGTTTTTATGGACCCCACCCAGACCCTGGAGCTTGCCCAGGCCTTGAAGCTCTCGCCGACCTTACTGCAATCCATGAACATTTTGCAGATGACGACGTTGGAACTGTCGGCCTATCTCAAAGACTTGGCCCTGGAAAACCCTGTGTTGGAAGAACAGGAGGGGGGCACTTCCTGGGAGGAGTTTGCCCATCAGGTGTCCTGGCTGGCCGACCAGCCGGGGCCCAGCGGCGGGGAGGCCGTGGGTGAGCCGGGGCGGATCGACCAGGAGACGGGCTCCCTGTCCTTTTTGCTGGAGGAACAGCTGGACCGGTTGAAGCTGGACCAGAAGATCTTGGCGGTGTGCCGCTATCTGGTGGGCCTGCTGGATGACCGGGGCTGGCTGGACCCGGCGGACTTAGAGGGTCTCACGGCGGCAGGGGTGCCGGAAGCGCTGTTGGAGCAGGCGGTAAAGACGCTCCAAAGCCTGGACCCGGCAGGCATCGGGGCGCGGAACTTGGGGGAATGTCTGACCCTGCAATTGGACCGCCTGCCGGGGGACGCCCCCGTGGCGCGGGCCATCTGCGCGGGGCATCTGGACCAGCTGGGCCGGGAGGCCTACGCCGCCATTGCGCGGGAGCTGGGCGTCGCTCTGCCCCAGGTGCGGGAGGCGGCCAACGTCATTCGGGCGCTGGACCCTGCCCCCGGCCGGGAAGAGGAGCTCAGCCAGCCGGTGGAGTACGTCCGCCCCGACGCCTGGGTGGCGGTGATCGACGGGGAGCTGCGGGTGTTCACGAACCAGTGGGACCTGCCGCAGTTTCATCTCAGCGACCAGTATTTGCAGCTGGCCAAGGGCAAGCCCGGTGACGAGGCCACGGAGTATTTACGCCAAAAAATTCAACAGGCCCGGTGGGTCCTGCAATGCGTCCAGCGGCGGCAGGGGACCTTACAGCGCTGTTTGGAGGCCATGGTCCAGGCCCAGGCCGATTACTTTTGGGGGCGGGCCGACGCCCTCCGGCCCCTCCTGCGGCGGGACCTGGCGGACCAGCTGGAGGTCCACCCCTCGACGGTCACCCGTGCCCTGGCCCACAAGTATCTCCAGTGCCGCCAGGGTCTGTTTCCCACGGGCTATTTCTTCGGCCGAGCCACGGGCGCGGGGGAGGTCTCGGCCCAGCAGGCGAAGGCGGCGCTCCTGCGCCGGATCCGAGCGGAAGACCCGAAAAAGCCCCTCAGCGACCAGGCCCTGACCGAGGCCCTGGCGGGGGAGGGGATGCCCCTGGCCCGGCGGACCGTAGCCAAATACCGCAAGGCTTTGGGCCTGCCCCCGGCCTACCGGCGGAAGCGCTGAAGAAAAAAATTCTCCCTATTTCCCGTTGAAATGATAGGAAAATATACAAACCTACATGGAATTGACGAATCTACCTTGACAGTTGGGAGGGAGGGGCCTATAATTAACCCTCGATTATAGCCCAATCAGGAGCGGCTTACCGTCGTCCTCCGTTGCCTTGTTGTTCCTTACAATAAGGTAGGGCAGATTTAGTTTGCCGCTGTGGAACCTGGCCAGAGAGCCTACCGCAGGGCAAAGGAGGCGTTTCGGTGGGAAAATTTATTCTCAAACGGCTGGGACAGATGGTCCTGGTCTTGCTTGCGGTCTCGGTCATTATTTTTGCCCTGGTCCGCATCACGCCCTCGGATCCTGTGGCTTCCATGACCCAGGGCAAGAGCGTCAGTGAAGAGACGAAACAGGAGCTTCGGGAGCATTATCACCTGGATAAATCCGCCCCGGAGCAATACATCATCTGGGTCACTGGCATTTTCAAGGGCGATCTGGGCGAGAGCTATCAGTATAAGCAGAGCGTGGGCTTCCTGATCGGGGAGCGCATCGGCACCACCATGACCCTGGTGCTGCTCAGCGGCGTGCTGGCCATTCTCATCGCCATCCCCGTGGGCGTCATCAGCGCGGTAAAGATGAATACCTGGATCGATAAACTACTATCGGTCATCACGCTGATCTTCGTGGCCTCCCCCGTCTTTTTGACGGCTTTGGTCCTGATGCTGGTCTTTGCCTTGAAGCTGCGATGGTTCCCCGCCATCTACCAGGGCAACGGCCTGAAAGAAATGATCCTGCCCGCCATCGCCCTGGCGATGAACATGGTGGCCCTCACCAGCCGCATCACCCGGACGAGTATGATCGAGCAGCTCAACGCCGATTACATCCGCACGGCCACTGCCAAGGGCATCCCCCGCCGGCGGGTCATCATCACCTATGCGCTGAAAAACGCCATGATCCCCATCATCACCGTCACCTCCATCCAGGTCGGTTCCATGCTGGTGGGCGCCGTGCTGGTGGAGAGCGTGTTCGCCATGGGCGGCCTGGGCGATCTGCTCATCAAGGGCATCAAGGCCGCCGACTACCCCGTGGTGCAGGGTGTGACCTTGCTCATGGTGTTCGTGTTCCTATGTATCAATCTGGTGGTGGACATCCTCTATGCTGTCCTGGACCCCAGAATCCGCATGAAATAAGGAGGGCAAAGTATGTTCAGTGCATTCATTGGGCACGGCCCTCTGTACAAGTCCAAGCGCAAGAACGTGGGCAAACTCTTCACCCCGGTGGTCACGGTGGCCTTTGTGTTGCTGGTGGCGATCTTGCTGGTGTGTATCCTGGCTCCCGTCGTTGCGCCCTATGACCCCAACGCCCAGGACCTGACCCAGGTCCTGGCCAAGCCCTCGGCGGCCCACTGGCTGGGCTGTGACCAGACGGGCCGTGACATCTTTTCCCGTATTATTTACGGCGGACGGACGGCGCTGGTCAGCGCTGTGATGGTCGTGGTCATCTCCGTCATCATCGGCATCCCCCTGGGCCTCATTTCCGGCTACAAGGGCGGGCTGGCCGACACCATCATCATGCGGTGCTGCGATATTCTGCTGTCCTTCCCGTCGTTGCTGCTGGCCTTCGTGCTGGTGGCCGGTCTGGGGCGGAATACGTTCAACGCTGTGCTGGCCTTGGGCATTGTCTATGTCCCCATGCTCACGCGCCTGACCCGGTCGCTGACCTTGGTGGAGAAAAACAAGGTCTATGTCTCGGCCTGTGTGTCCCTAGGGTATTCTGACACCCGCATTCTCTACCGGCATATCCTGCCCAACTGCATCTCGACGATCCTGGTGCAGCTGACTCTGGACGTGGCCTACGCCATTTTGGACCTGGCCTCCCTGTCCTTCCTGGGTCTGGGCACCCTGCCCCCCCAGGCCGACTGGGGCGCCATGCTGGACGAGGGCCGCTCCGTGCTGCTCATGAGCCCGGTGCAGTCCCTCTCCGCCGGTATCGTCATTGTCATCGTGGTCGTCTCTTTAAATATCTTCAGTGACGGCCTGCACCAATATCTGGATCAGGCCCAGACGGCCCTGCCCAGCTTCCGCAAATATGAAAAGAAATTCTTGAAGAAGAAGGGGGGCGCGGCCGATGGCAAACCTGCTTGAGATCGAGAATCTGACCGTAGAGCTCATGTCCCACCGGGGCATCGTCTATGCCCTGTCCGGCGTGGACCTGGCCGTGCGGCCCGGCGAAATTCACGGCGTCGTGGGCGAGTCCGGCTGCGGCAAGTCCATGACGGCCAAGTCCATCCTGCGCTTACATAACCCCCAGCGCAGCCGGATGCGGGGAAGCATCCGCTTCGAGGGCAAGGAACTGCTCACCCTCTCCAACCGGGAGATCGAGAAGATGCGGGGCACTGACATCTCCATGATCTTCCAGGACCCGATGACGTCTCTGAATCCCCTCATGACCATTGGCGGCCAGATCGCGGACATGTACCGCTTCCACACCGGGGCCAGCAAGAAAGAGGCCATGGAAAAGGCCCAGGAGATGCTGGCCAAGGTCGGCATCGAGCCGGCCGCCAAGCGCTGCCGTCAGTATCCCTTTGAACTCTCCGGCGGCATGCAGCAGCGGGTGATGATCGCCATGGCCATCGCCTGTGCCCCCAAGCTGCTCATCGCCGACGAGCCGACGACGGCGCTGGACGTGACCATTCAGGCACAAATTCTGGAGCTGCTCCAGCAGCTTTCTCAGGACATGGGCATGAGCATCCTGCTCATCACCCACAACTTCGGCGTGGTGGCGGAGACCTGCCAGCGCACCTCCGTCATGTACGCAGGCAAGGTCGTGGAGACCGGCGAGACGAGAGAACTGCTCCGCAACGCCCGCCACCCGTACAGCCGCGCCCTCATCCGCTCCATCCCCGGCGGCGGGGCCAGAGGGAGCCGCTTGGAGACCATCCCCGGCAGCCCCCCGGCGCTGTTCGAGCCGCCTGCCTCCTGCATGTTTGCCCCCCGCTGTCCCCATGCCGACGAGACCTGCCGGACGGGCTACCCCGCCATGGCCGACTGCGGCGACGGGCATCTGGCGGCCTGCTTCAAGCCCCTGACCGAGGAGGTGAGTGCCCATGTCTGAACCTGTCATTCGCACAGAGGGTCTGGTCAAGGAGTTCCCTGTGGCCTCCAAAAAGTTGGGTGAGCCGCGGAAAGTCCTGCATGCCGTGACCAACGTGAGCCTGTCCGTCCCCAAGGGCGGTATCTTCGGCATCGTGGGGGAGTCCGGCTGCGGCAAGTCTACCCTGGGTCGGTGTCTGCTCCGGCTGGAGACCATCACCAAGGGCTCGGTCTTTTTCCAGGGGCGGGATATCACGAACCTCTCCGGCAAGGACTTGCTGCCCCTGCGGAAAAACATGCAGATGATCTTCCAGAACCCCTACGGTTCTTTCGATCCCAAGCAGAAGATCGGTGCTGCCCTGACGGAGGTCGCTGCGGTCCACAAGATGGACGCAGCCCAGGCCCAGGAGAAAATTCATAACCTGCTGGAGCAGATCAACCTGCCCCAGGACGCTTTGAACCGCATCCCCAGCGAGATGTCCGGCGGACAGCTCCAGCGCTTGGCCATTGCCCGCGCCCTGCTCTTAGACCCGGCCTTCATCGTGGCCGACGAGCCGGTCTCCGCCCTGGATGTGTCGGTCCAGGCGCAGATCCTGAACCTGCTCATGGATCTGCGGGAGACCTTCTCCCTGACCATGCTCTTCATCTCCCACGAGATGACGGTGGTGCGGCATCTGTGCGATCAGGTCGCCGTTATGTATCTGGGTACGGTGGTCGAACAGGCCGACTCGGAAGAGCTCTTCCGCAACCTGCTCCATCCCTATACCCAGAGCCTCATGTCCGCCATCCCGACGCTGGACCCGGACCATAAAAAGCAGCGCATTGTCTTACAGGGCGATATCCCCAGCGCCATCGACCTGCCCAAGGGCTGTCCCTTCGCCGACCGGTGCCCACAATGCCAGACCCAGTGCAAGGAGAGCCGTCCCCCCCTGCGGGACGTGGGCGGCGGGCATCTGGTGGCCTGCCATCTGGTGTGAGTTTTGCTTGGTTGCATGCTCGTTCGTACCGGGCCGTTCCCTCAGTTTCCTGCTGGCGGCCCGACGAAATAGAAAACCCCAAAATTTTTTGAATGGAGGAAATGACATGAACCGATTCTCTCGACTGCTTGCCCTGCTCATGAGTCTCTGCCTCATGGTCTCCCTGCTGGCTTCCTGCGGCGGAAACACCGACAGCGGCGGCAGCACGGCTGACGCGGGCAAGGATACCTTCACCGTCGCTCTGGACAGCGACATCGTGAAGCTGGACCCCGCCTTCGCCTATGACTTTACCACCAACCCCGTGGTCAACCAGATCACCCAGGGCCTGCTGACCTTTGACGAGGACAACCAGCTCCAGCCCATGCTGGCCTCCAGCTGGGAGCAGAAGGACGACCTGACCTACGTCTACCAGATCCGCAATGACGTGACCTTCTCCGATGGCTCCGCCATGACCATGGACGACGTGCTCTACTCCATGAACCGGATCAAGGACCCCGCAACCGCTTCCTACCTCTCCTGGATGTATGACAATGTGGCTTCCATCGAGCAGACCGGCGACTGGGAACTGACCGTCACCCTGTCCACCCCCGACGCCACCTGGCAGTATGTCCCCGCCACCACCGCCGGCCACGTGATCAGCAAGGCCTATGCCGAGCAGGTGGGTGACAAGCTGGGCACCCCTGAGGGCGGCCTGGTGGGCACCGGCCCCTACAAGTACGTCAGCTGGCAGAACGGCAGCAGCGTGCAGCTGACCCGCAACGAGAACTATTGGAACAAGGATGACGCCCCCTACTTCGACAACCTGACCTTCAAGATCATCACCGAGGACACCACCCGCGTCACCGCCCTGCAGACCGGCGACGTGGACTGCACCGTGGCTCCCCCTGAGAGCATGCTGGATGTGCTGAAGGGCGACCAGAACCTGACCCTGACCTCCTCCCCCGGCTTCGGCGTGAGCTTCGTGGCCTTCAACACCCAGAAGGAACCCTTCAACAACGTGAAGGTCCGCCAGGCCATCTATGACGCCATCGACCTGGACACCATTCAGAGCAGCCTCATCAAGGATGCAGGCGAGGCTTCCACTGCGCTGCCCTCCTCCACCGCTCTGTTCACCATTGAGACCGACCGCTGGAACGACTACCTGAGCAAGGCCCCCAAGCACACCTATGACGTGGAGGCCGCCAAGGCCCTGCTGGCTGAGGCTGGTTATCCCGACGGCTTTACCTGCTCCCTGATGATCGCCGACAGCTCCCTGCGCAACTCCATGGCGCTGGCGATCCAGGAGCAGCTGGCTCAGATCGGCATCACTGTGAACATCAACAAGGTCTCCACTGACGAGCACACCGCTTACCAGTTCGGCGAGAAGCTGGATGCCAATGGCCTGCGTGACTACGACATGATCATGGCTGGCTGGGAGGCCGACTATCCCGATCCCTCCGGCAACCTGACCCCCCTGTACCAGGGCGGCAACAGCGCCAACGCCGCTGCCTACCAGAACGACGAGGTGGACAAGCTCATCGCTGACCAGGCCAAGAGCAGCGACCCCACCCAGCGCAACGACGATATGTTCCAGGCGTTCGACATCATCACCCAGGATGTCCCCTATGTCTTCCTGTACTATCCTGTGAAGAACATCGCCATGAACAAGGCCTACACCGGCGTGACCATGAACGCCTCCTGGATCTGGAATATCCACTTCCAGAGCGTCCATCCTGTCAGCGAGGGCTGATACCTTCCTCCTGTCCGGAAGAAACTTCATACGCAAAAGACCAGCGGCCCCGGTCTGAGACTGGGGCTGCTGGTCTTTTGCAGAAAGAAAAAGAAGGAGACTGACACACCATGGATACTGTTTTTTACAACGGCGTCATCCACACCATGGCCGGGCGCACCGTCTCGGCCCTGGCTGTGCAGAACGGCCGCATCGCCCTGGCAGGAACCGATGAGGCGGCCCTGGCCCTGGCCGATGTGCACACGAAAAAAATCGACCTGGGCGGCCGCTGCGTCCTGCCTGGGTTTACCGACAGCCACATACACATCTTGCAGGCCGGCATGGTCTGCCACCGCCTGGACCTGCGGGGCGTGACCTCCCTCCAGGAGATCATCGACCGGGGGCAGGAGTATGTCAAGCACGCCGACTTAGCCCCCGGCGAGTGGATCATCGGCTATGGCTTTGACCACAACAGTTTCGATCCCCCCACCCTGCCCGACGGGGCCACGGCGGAGGCCATTTCCTCCGACCTTCCGGTGATCCTGGACCGGGTCTGCGGTCACATCGGGGCCGCCAATCGCAAGGCCTTCGAGCTGGCGGGCTATGACGAGGACACCGTCATCCCCGGCGGCGAGCTGGACAAGGACGAGCACGGCCACCTCAACGGCATCATCCGTGAGGCCGCCCTGGACCAGATCAAGCGCTCCAGCCCCCGCCAGACCAAAGAGCAGGTCATCGCCCGCATCCAGGAGATCGGGACCCAGCTGGCCGCCGCTGGCCTGACCAGCGTCCACAGCGACGACGTGGGGATGGAAGGGACCAAGTGGCCCATCCTGAAGGAAGCCTTCGCCGATATGGAAGCAGAGAACAGCTGCCCCGTCCGCCTCTGGGAGGAGTGGGAAGCCCCCCGCCCCGCCGATCTCCAATGGGTCCTGACCCAGCCTCTGCGCTCCGGCCAGGGGAGTGACTGGCTGAAAGTGGGCAACATCAAGCTCATCTCCGACGGCAGCCTGGGCGCCCGCACCGCCTACCTGCGGGAGGATTACAGCGACGACCCCGGCAACCGCGGCATCGCCGTCTACACCCAGGAGGCCATGGACGAGATGGTGGCTCTCTGCCACGCTGCCGGGTTACAGGTGGCCTGCCACGCCATCGGCGACGGAGCCTGTGAGGCGTTTGTGAACGCCGTCGAAAAAGCGATGATCCGCGACCCGAAGCCCCTTTGCCACCGGGTCGTCCACTGCCAGTTTGGAGACGAAGCCCTCTACCGCCGCATGGCCGCTCTGGGCATGGGCGCGGACATTCAGCCCGCCTTTGTTCCCTCGGACGCCCCTCTGCTCCCTTCCCGCGTTGGGGCGGAGCGTGCCAAGACCTCCTATGCCTGGAAGACCCTGCTGGACCTGGGCGTGGTCCTCGGCGGCGGCTCCGACACGCCGGTAGAAGATCTCTCCCCCCTCTGGGGCATCCACTGCGCCGTGAATCGCCCTGCCAGCCACACGGACAACACTCCCTTCCTGCCGGAGCAGGCCCTCACCGTTGAAGAGGCTGTCGCCCTCTACACCACCGGCCCGGCCCGCCTGGCCGGGGCTGAGCAGGACCTGGGCACCCTGGAAGCCGGCAAATGGGCGGACCTGGTGGTCCTGGACCAGGACATCTTCACCGTCCCGAAAGAGACGATCAAAGACATCCCCGTCGCCCTGACCATGGTCGGCGGCCGCGTGAGCTTTGCAGGGGAAGCCTTCGCCTAATTATCAGATAGCGCAAAACCGCTCTCAACGTATGATTTACGCTGGGAGCGGTTTCGTTTTAGAGAATGGTGTTATTCTAGCAGGTCTGCATGACTGCCAGTGCGGGACGCAGTCAAAATCAAGTTCCCGTGGTCGATCGTGTAGATCAACAGCCAGTCTGGTCGGATATGACATTCCCGGAAACCAAGGTAGTTCCCAGTAAGTGCGTGGTCACGGTACTTGGCTTCTAACGGACGTTCTTCCAATAGGGTTTGTAAGACCACTTCCAATTCCTTTGTGGGGAGGCCGCGTTTCTTTACCAGCTTATAGTCTTTGCGAAACTTGCTGGTCGTTTGTAAGGTCAGCATTCTTTGTCGAGGTCCTCCAGCAGGGCGCGGGCGGAATCATAGCGCTTGGCAGAAATTTTTCCGCTGGCGATGTCTCTGGCCTCCTGCATAGCGGCTTCCGTCTCTGCGTTGAAACGGGGCTGACGAACCTCAAAGGGCAGGCCACCGACCATGAGGGATTGATGCAGAAAAATATTGATGGCGTCCGAGACGCTGATGCCAAAGCTGGCGAACAGCTGCTCGGCACCGGATTTGGTTTCCGGCTCTGTGCGGATATTGATGTTTGCAGTTCTAGCCATAGCAACATACCTCCTTGCCCTTTTAGTATATGCAAAACAGAGCACAAATGCAAGCGTATGTTTTACGCCTGACTGAAAACCTCGTCTTGACGGGTGCTACCTTCTGAGATATACTATCTTTCATCAGTGTTTGAGGGGAAGAGGATGCGCATGATAATTCGCAAGGAGATAGACTTGAGCAAGCCTTTAACAAACGCCCAGAAGGAAATGCTTCAAGCGTTGAAAAACAGACCTGTGACACCAGATGAAGATTGCCCTGAATTGACGGAGGGGCAGGTAAAGAAACTCAAACGATAAATTTTGTCAAGAAACCAACCCCCACCTGCGGCAGTGTGATTCTGCCGGGGTGGGGGCTGGTGTTATTTTTGGATTAAAACTTGGACAGTGCCAGATAGAGAGCCATCAGAGGTGCTGAAAGAGAGTGTGTGTTCTCCAAAATGAGCATCTTGGACGAGACAAGCGATACTGGTTTCGGCAGGAACATCAAAAACGTGGGGATCTTGATATTTAGAATACGAGATTGTAATTCGAGTAGAGAGTTGATTTGTATTGTGAAATAAAATCAAGTAAGTATTATATGGGCGAGGTTGTCCCCAAATAACATCGTGATCGGAAAATTCTTCATCTGTGGCAAACACATAATCGTTCCACAAAGTTTCTTCGGAGTAAAAAGAAATATCTGGAAATGAGACGTTGCGTTCTGGAGCGTTCCATAAGAAGAAGGATAGGATACTAACGCATAGAATAGCACAGCAAAGAATAGAAACAATAGCAACTTTCTTTTTACGGCTCATCGGGGGTGGAAGATCGACGGAGTCTAATAGTGTTTGTACCATGTGGGAAGGTGTTCCAATGGCATCAACTAACTCTTCATAAGTAGGAGAAGAAATATCTTCTAAAAATGGTGAAATAGATTGCTGAAATTCAGAAAGAAGTATCTGTTTAGCTTTATGCCCTTTTGGGCAGATAGCAAGAAGCTCTTTTCGATATTGGAGAACAGCAGGGTTCACGTAGTTCCCTCCCCAGATAAAATAGCATTGACTCCTTGAAAGAAAATATGATAGGTGGAAAGCAACTCAGACAAATAGGTTTGTCCGCTCTCTGTAATTTTATAGTATTGGCGCAGTCGTCCATCCGGGGCGTTGCGCTTTTTTGTTTCTGTAAGGTAGCCTGCTTTGGTGATGCGATAGATTGCGGCGTAAGGGAAAACAATGGAAAGTGTCCCATGACTGCGTTGCTCTAAAAGAGGAGATAGTTCTCCAATATAGTGCTCCTGTTCATTGAATAAGAAGAGGATCAAAAGCTCTGTCAATGCTTTTTTCAAGTTTTCCTCTAAGCCACTGGGACGGCGGGAAGCCATTTCAGGTTCTACGTTTGGCAATATCACTCCCACCTTTCCAAATTTGTTTTCTTACTATACCACAGGAAAGATAGAAACGCAAATTTTTTCTAAGAATAAAAATTTTTATTGACAAAATAAACGGGGGATGATATGATGCAGATGAAAGGAGGAAATGGGGGATACAAAAAATAAAAAAGAAAAAGAGGTTGTTTATGAAAAGAATAGTGAGTTTTCTACTTCTTCTGTGTATGCTATCTACGGCTTGTGTGGTTTGTGCAGCTGAATCTAAGTCTGACTTCACGGAAGAATCCTGGATGATGGAGCCATTTTCATCGAAATTAGTGTTGAATTCTTCGATTGTCGGAAGAACGGTTAGTTGGAGTCAATCTAGTGGTTACACGGCTTATCGTGTTTGGGTAGCCAATACAACAACAAATCAAATGAAAGTAACAGTTACAGAGCCGACTGGCAATAAACGAGCTTTTTATGTTGCAGCTAGCGGAAATAAGTATATTGATGTCAATAATGCAACATACGGTGTATACACTATTTCATTTGACTCAGGAAGTGTGACACCGACAGGAACAGTTCGAGTTAAGATGTCAACAGTAAGTTTATCTTGATGTTGATATACAATTAAGTGAGGAGGGATAAAATTAATCTTATATGGAAGGATAAACTTATTCGAGTAATACTCGACAAAAATGAGGAGGATTTTTATGAAGAAAAGGTTTATGTCTTTGGTCCTTATGCTTTGCCTGGTTGCTCTTATGGTAATTCCCGTAGGGGCTGCAGAAGCAAGTGATAACACTATCGAAGGTGTATGCCAGGAGGTAGTTGGGCAGGATATTCAGGAGCTGTTCGAGAATCAAGAACAGTATGAGATTTATGATTGTGAGGGAAATAATATTTCCGAGACGTTCTTCGAGGAGTACCGCTTGGACTATGAGCAGGGTAATATTGATACAATTATAGAGGCATTGGGTGAAGAACAGGTATCCATTGGTGGACCTACTGAGTATGTGTGGGATAAAATTCCAGAGATGTCTCTTACTAGTGTAGTGGAACCATATTTAGTAGTGAACGTAACAGTAAAGCATCCAGTTACATCCACGCTTAGATTTGGTGATACTACGTATAAGTTCGAATATAGTGTGTATGGAAGTATGAAAGTTAATGACTATAACTACACTATTCAGAGCGCCTCAGCACCAGATATTAAGGGTGATGTGAAAACAAATATTTCTGCACCGGCAGTGGTCAAGTATTCGTTTACAAACAAAAGAAACCAAAAAGCGGTCATAAGTGATAATAGCAAGTTTGTTACATACTCTATGGATTTCACTATAAAAATGGGAAGATTGACAACAGGAGAAACTGCCCAGGGATCATATCATGTTAAGTTTGATGGATACGGCGATGGAACTACTAAGGGAAGATAAAATGAAAATAAAAAACATGCTGATTATAGCTTGTTCTTGTTTTCTTATGGCAGGCTGTACGCAGACTGGTACGGATGCCATAGATACGATGGAAAACCAAGCCGGGGACGTGAGTGTCTCCCTTGGGATGGACCAAGCTGCGGTCGAGAAGAACTTGGGCACCGGTACGCAGTTAGACGCCACGGAGGACCCGCAAATGGAGACGATTTCCTATGGAGAAGGCGCAGATTATCTAGTCGTCATTTATCAAGAGGGTAAGGTCATTTCCCTGGGGACCTACTGGGAAGACCTAGAGGATTTGAACGCTGGCACGGACACAAGTACCCCGGACCAGGATTCCAAATGGCAAACCACAGAGGGCATCGCCCGTGGTGCGGCGCTGGAGGACCTACAGACGGCTTACCCCGACGGAAAGTACCTGGCCAAGAATTCATCTCCAGAGGATGGCAACCAGCCGTCTCAGAATCTTTTCCAGACAAAGGGAACGACCGGCGGCCTGACCTTTGTGTTGACCGACGAGGGAGTCGTGAAGACAATCAACCTGATCACGCTGGATTATTTTGCGAATGACGTAGGCTTACAGTGAGATATGAGGAATCGCCCGGTAGTTGCTGGGCGATTCCTTTTGACAAAAAAGTTAGACAATACAACTGGTAACGGTTGCTCCCACATTGTGGTAATGTCATAGAAACAACATCGTCATATTTGTCCAACTTTTTGGGCGCACTTCAAACTGCCGAGCGGTTCCTGTTTGTCATTGTTCCAGACTTCTTGGGTTCAGCAAAAAATCATAGATGTTCAGGGTCAGGATACCATACTCATCATAGTGGGTGGGCACGATGTCTTTGGTGATCACGATTTTCTTGAAAGAATCATCGATCTTGCGGAAGGGCCTGATCTCTTGAGAACGCTTTTCTTCGTCGGGCAAAGAATAGGCGGATTGAATATAGTATCGTAAAGAACCCAGATTGCAGACAAAATCGACTTCTAGCTGCTTGCGGACCACTTTGCCGGTTTTGTCTTTTTCGGAAGATGCGATCACACCAACATCCACGTTGTATCCGCGCATCCGCAGCTCATTGTAGATCACGTTTTCCATGGCATGGGTCTGCTCGAACTGTCGGAAGTTGATCCGTGCATTCCGAAGCCCCAGGTCAGAAAAGTAATATTTTTTCGGCGTTTCAATATATGCCTTTCCACGGATGTCATATCGTTGGGCGGACTCGATCAAGAAGGAGTCCTCCAAATAGTCCAGATATTTTTTGATGGTGCCAGCGGTGATTTTGGACTTTTTTACGGTTTTGAAGGTATTCTTTAGTTTTTCCGGGTTCGTCAAAGAACCAATGGAAGAGGAGAGAATGTTGAGCAGGTCCTCCAATTCTCCCTGGTTGCGGATCCGGTTGCGCTGATGAATATCCCGGATATAAATTTCCTGGAATAGATTCTGTAGTGCAGCGGCTTTTTCTCCGGCTCCGTCCCGTAGGACGACCAGGGGGATGCCACCATATAGCATATATTCTGACAACCCCATATATTGGTCGCCCTGGTAGACCGTCATAAACTCCGCAAAGCTGAGCGGATACATGTGGATCTCGTCGCCGCGCCCGGCAAATTCCGTGATGATGTCCTTGGAGAGAAACTTTGCGTTGCTTCCGGTCACGAACACATCCAGATTTTCTTTTCGCAAGTAGCTGTTTAGGACGGCCTCAAAATAGTCCATCAGCTGGACTTCATCGAGAAGAAGATAGTACATGGCATCGTCTTTGATCTGCGCCCGGATATAGGCCATGAATTTTTCCGGATCTGCACCACGCCGTTCTTTTTCCATGCGGATCAAACTTTCTCCGATCAAATAGAGATCATCCGCAGAATCAAAGGCAAACCGGATGATATGGTCTTTTGGCACACCGCTGTCTAATAAATGCTGGTAAAAAAGCGTGTTCAGCAGATAGGATTTTCCGCACCGCCGAATGCCGGTAATGACTTTGATCAGCCCATTGTTTTTTCTTTGGATCAGCTTATCCAGATAAAAATCTCTGCGAATTTCCATCAGAGAACCTCCTGAAGAAGAGATTTTTGCAATTAAAAGCAATTTTCTCTTCTATTGTACCCATAGCGTATCAAAAAATCAATGCCTCAACTTCCTTTTTGACAAAAAATCGAGCAAAATTAGCAGTAAACCGTGGAAAGTGAAAAAGTTTTAAAAAGGTATTGCATTTTTTGTCCTGCCGTAGCATAATAGGGTTAGCACTTAAAGGGTTGGAGTGCTAACCCTATTTCATATTTGGAGGCATTGAACTTACCATGGAAAAGAAACAGTTTAAGGCCGAGTCCCAGCGACTGATGGACCTGATGATCAATTCGATCTATACCCATAAAGAGATCTTCCTGCGGGAGATCATCTCCAACGCCAGCGACGCCATCGACAAGCTGGCCTATCGTGCCCTCACCGACGACCAGGTGGGCCTGAACCGCGACGACTTCAAGATCGTTGTCGTGCCTGACAAGGAAGCCCGCACCCTCACCGTGTCCGACAACGGCATCGGCATGACCCAGGAGGAGATGGAAAACAACCTGGGCACCATCGCCAAGAGCGGCTCACTCCAGTTCAAGAAGGAGACGGAGAAGACCGACGACGCCGAGATCGACATCATCGGCCAGTTCGGCGTGGGCTTTTACTCTGCCTTCATGGTGGCCGACAAAGTCACCGTGATCTCCAAGGCTTACGGCGCGGACACCGCTTATCAGTGGGAGTCCGAGGGCGTGGACGGCTACACCATCGAGCCATGCGAAAAGGACACCGTGGGTACCGACGTGATCATGTCCATCAAGCCCGACAGCGAGGAAGAGAAATACGACGAGTATCTGGAAGCCTACAAGCTTTCCAGCCTCATCAAGAAATATTCTGACTACATCCGCTACCCCATCCGCATGGAGATGGAGCACAGCAAGCCCAAGCCCAAGCCTGAGGACGCCGGCGAGGACTACAAGCCGGAGTACGAGACGGTCAAGGAGTGGGAGACCATCAACTCCATGATCCCCATCTGGCAGCGCCCCAAGAGCCAGGTCAAGGACGAGGAGTACAACGAGTTTTACAAGTCCAAGTTCGGCGACTGGCAGGACCCCCTGCTGACCATCCATGTGTCCGCCGAGGGCAGCGTGGAGTACAAGGCCCTGCTGTACATCCCCGGCCAGGTGCCCATGAACTACTTCACCACTGACTTCAAGAAGGGCCTGCAGCTCTATTCCTCCGGCGTCATGATCATGGACAAGTGCCCTGATCTGCTGCCCGACCACTTCAGCTTCGTCCAGGGCATCGTGGACACCCCCGACCTGTCCCTGAACATCTCCCGTGAGATGCTCCAGCACGACCGCCAGCTGAAGATCATCGCCAACAACATCGAGAAGAAGGTCAAGAACGAGCTGGTCAAGCTCATGAAGGATGACCGCACCAAGTATGAGCAGTTCTGGGCTGCCTTTGGCATGCAGTTCAAGTATGCCCTCATGAACTCCTACGGCCAGAACCGCGACACCATCCGCGACCTGCTCCTGTTCTGGTCCTCCAAGGAGAACAAGCTGACCTCCCTGAAGGAGTATGTGGACCGGATGCCTACCTCTCAGGAGAAGATCTACTACGTCTGCGCCGACTCCGTGGACCACGCTTCCAAGATGCCCCAGGCCGAGCGTGTGCTGAAGGCCGGGTATGAGGTCCTCTACCTGACCGTGGATGAGGACGAGATCGTCCTGCAAATGCTGGAAAACGCCTACGACAAGCCCTTCATCTCTGTGGCCAACGAGGACGCCCTGCCCGTTACCGACGCGGAGAAGGCCTCCGCCGAGCAGGCCGAGAAGGACCACAAGGATCTGCTGGACTTCGCCCAGGAGACGCTGAAAGGCTATGTCTCCAAGGTCCGCATCTCCAAGATCCTGAAGAGCGGCACCGTCTGCCTCACCGCCGATGGCCCCGTTTCCCTGGAGATGGAGAAATACTTCCACAAGATGCGCCGGGACTTCCCCATGAGCGCCGAAAAGGTCCTGGAGCTGAACCCGGAGTCCCCCGCCTTCCAGGCCCTCTGCAAGGCCTATGACGAGGACAAGGAGAAGGCCAAGAACTACATCCAGGTCCTCTACTACCAGGCCCTCATCATCGCCGACCTGCCCCTGCCCGACCCGGCCCACTATGCCGAGCTGGTGTGCGGCCTGATGCAGTAAGCAGACCCCCCAAAACATCCGAACAGACCAAACGGCCCGGAGCGCACTGCTGCGCTCCGGGCCGATGTGTTGTCTTAACAAAGACAACCACTGGCTCTGCCAGTGGAAAAAAAGAGCTTATAGCGAGGGGAAAAGTAGACAAATAAAAAACTCCCCGATAGAGTTAAGTTAAGGTTTGCCGACCAAATTAACAAAATCGAGGAGCTCTACCCCATGAAAAGGGATAAAGACATCAGTAGTTTAGAGCATACAGCATGGCGGTGCCAATACCACATTGTATTTATACCAAAATATAGACTGATGGAAATATATAGAGCAATAAGAGAAGATATAGGAGTGATATTACGGAAACTGTGCCAGCAAAAAGGAGTGGAAATTATAGAAGCCCAAGCGTGTCCAGATCACATCCATATGCTGGTAAGTATACCGACCAAATATAGTGTGTCACAGATCATGGGATATTTGAAAGGGAAAAGCAGTCTGATGATATTTGATCGACATGCGAATTTAAAGTACAAATATGGGAATCGGCATTTTTGGGCGAGAGGGTACTATGTAGATACGGTAGGTCGCAATAAGAAAGCGATAAAAGCTTATATAGCCAACCAATTACAGGAAGATAAGATAGCGGACCAAATTAGTATCAAGGAATTTACGGACCCGTTTACGGGTAGCAAGCAGACATAAGGCAATAAATAAACCCCTTAAGGGGTAGCCCGAAAAAGCAATGCAGTCGGCAGACCGTTTCGGGCCCCTTAAGGGGCTTTGTCCGTATAAAGCCCTTATAGGGCTTACTCAAGCCACCGGCTTAGCCGGTGGTTTTGACTATGTGGGTGGTCTGCTTGCAAATTTCGACAAAATATGCTAATATAAAAAGGCTCTATAATGGGCCGGAAAGATGCGTTGTTACGAAAATAGCGGTTGGCTCACTTCCCTTACGGAGTTTTTCGGAAAGGGGGTGAGGCTGGAATGGGAAAATTTCTTTTGAAATTTCTGGTGCTCGTGGTCATTTTGGCCCTGGCACTTTCCATAACTCCCTTTTAAGTTAATTGTTGCTACTGCTTGGGTAGCCAACTTCAATGTAGATTTATTCATCAGAAGACATAATAAGAGGCAGGAACCATAATGGTTCCTGCACCCACTATTTACCATCTTTTGAACAAACCAACCTTCTTTGGTTTCTCCCCCTTAATACTTAACTCGCTATAGACAAAGCCAAGCATCTCTGTAAGCACATTTTCAAAATCTCGTGTGTTATCTGCATAACCAGATACATAATGTGCAAATTCGTGCATAAGCACGCCGGCAAATGTTTCTTTAGACTTCAAAATACTTCTCTTGATGATTATAGCATTCTCTGCCGGATCCCATACGCCATGAGTTACAAAGCCAAATTCATCCATACGAATAGTCTCGGAAATTTGAATGGTCGGTATATTTTTCATGTATTTCTTATTAACGAGTTCAATAATTGGTGTTATAAGGTCAAAAGTTTCTTTTTCATCATCTGTTAAGTTTTTGTACTCAATAAATCTGTATTTGTATCCCTGCCTATATTCATCGGATACAGTCTTAAATGTATTAACAACATCTGATATTTTCCCGAATACTGCATCAGTTACCATGATGAGTTCTCTTCCGCTGCGCGCTAATATCTCGACTTGATCATTTGTAAGTTGTGCCCGCTCAGATGGTGTCATAAAAACTACATTTCCGGATTTGTTTAGAGTCTTCGCTGCATAGGCTGCAATATCAACCCATCCTGTTTCGTCTTTATTTGCCCCAGTCATTACATTCCCTATGTCGGCAACGAGCGGTCGCATGACTTTGGTAGAAACGCAGTTCTTCAAAATATTTTTTATTGTTTCCGAATAAGCAGTACGCCCCACATTTGATCTTTCACGGTTTAGAGCTTTCTTCATTTGCGCATTCATGCTTGTAATATTGTAGCTAAATAGGAAATTATCTTCTGAAGCTATTTGGACACCGTTGGCATATATGAAAGACTTACCATCACCTTTATTTGTATATACTTCGCCATAATTTGTTTTTTCCAAAAGTTCCAAATCACTATTAAATACCAAAAACATAGATTTCGCTTTTTGCAGGTCAGCTTGTTTTACACCAGTAAGCACTACATCTGTGCCTACCATTGTAGGATATTGGGGTTCAGAAAAGACTGCGTGCAAAGTTTGTATGTCAAATCCTGCCTTTTCAGCCATAGTAAGAGATATAGTTGAGTATTTGGAATGAATTGTAACTCCGATATGGTTTCTGTAAAATACGCCAAGTGCGTCTTTCAATCCCACGCCAAATTTACCAATCAAGTTAGTTGCAACAAGTTTTTCTTTGTTTTCATTCTGAGTAAAATGTATGTATTGCAACCCGCGTCCGTAGTCTCTAATATGACACACACCATCAGAATAAGAAATCTCGATTTCTTTCGTCCCTGTTAAAGTCATTTCGTCCAAAGCATTGGCAATTATTTCTCGAATTGCATGCTCAACACCCCAATGCTCAAGAACTTTTTCAATGTTCAAGTCAAATAAATTATCCATTTGAACTCCTCCATGCACAATAGCTCTTTGTGAAAGTATATCATATTTAGCTAATTAGTGGCAATGTATCTGCACCTCCCAATCCTTTGATTTGAAATTTATATTTCTTCTGACCACAAAGCCAAATGAAAAGAGTATACCCTGTTTCAAAGGGTATACTTGTACAGATGTGACTATTTATTCACATATTTCAAATTTTATTCACGATTATACATAGCGACACTTATCTTGAAAAGGGACTTCCATAAAAGCGTACTGACCGCTCGGTGGCAGCCGAACGGTCAGTAATTTTATTACTACCGCGAAGAGCTAACCGCTAGTAGCAGCGCTCTTTCTGTTTTTATTATAGCAGGTTGCGGGGTGTTGTCAAGATGGAGTCCCCTCAGGGAAGGATTTTTGAAAAGTAGGAAATCTTATCCTGAAAATTGATTGAAAAGTCATAAATTTTTGCTTATAATTTGATTGAAAAGTCAGTCGGGAGGAGAGACAGCCATGCTATACCGCAAAATGGAAGTGCTCATTGAGGCGCATTTGACCAGTGATTCTCAGAAAATTTTACTCATCGACGGGGCCAGACAGGTGGGAAAGACCTATCTCATTCGCTACGTGGGGCAGAAGCTCTTTGAAAACTTCATTGAGATCAATCTGGTGGAGGATTCTCTGGGTGACCGGCTCTTTGCCGAGACGCGGACGGTGGAAGATTTGTATCTTCAAATCAGTATGTTGGCGGGAGAGCGAATGAAGCAGAAGGAGAATACGCTCATCTTTTTGGATGAGATCCAGGCGTATCCTCATCTGCTGACCCTGCTTAAGTTTTTGTCGCAGGACGGAAAGTTTACGTTTATCGCCAGCGGCTCCCTGCTGGGCGTTACCTTGTCTCAGACCACGTCGATCCCCATGGGGAGTATTCGGAAGGTGCGGATGTTTCCCCTGGACTTCGAGGAATTTTTGTATGCCAACGGTATGAGCCGGATGGCGGTCTCGGCCATGCGGAAAAAATTTGAGAAGCGGGAAGCGTTGGACGAGGCCACGCACAACAAGATGATGGACTTTTTCCGCAAGTACCTGCTGGTGGGCGGCCTGCCGGACGCGGTGAACTCCTATCTCAGTGACCACAACATCCAATTGGTCCGGGAAATTCAGCGGGAGATCCACGATTATTACGCTGCCGATGCCTCCAAATATGACGAGGAAAAGAAACTGAAAATTCGCCGGATCTATGACCTCATCCCGTCCAACATGGAAAACAAGAAAAAGCGCGTGGTGGCCAAACGCATCGAAGGGAAAAAGGGGAAGCGCTTTGGGGATTATCAGGATGAGTTCGACTATCTGGTCAGCGCGGGCATCGCCCTGAACGTCCGGGCCATCTCCACCCCGGTCTTTCCGCTCCTTGAATCCAGTGGAAAAAATCTGCTGAAACTCTATCTGAATGATGTAGGCATCTTGACGGGCCTGCTCTACGGCAACAACATCCGCGCCGTTCTCAGCGACCAGACCAGCGTCAACCTGGGTTCCGTCTATGAGAGCGTGGTGGCCAGCGAACTCATTGCCCACGGGTACCAGCTGTTCTATTATGACAACCGGACCAAGGGCGAGGTGGACTACCTTATCGACGATTACGAGAGCCTCTCTGCCGTACCCATCGAGGTCAAGTCCGGAAAAGATTACACCGTCCACAGTGCCCTCAATACCTTTGTCCAAAACGAGGACTACTATATTAAAAAGGCCTTTGTGGTCTCCAACGAGCGGAAGGTGACGACCCAGGGAAAGGTGACGTATCTGCCCATTTATGACATCATGTTCTTCCAAAATGCTCCGGCAGATGAGAAGGATCTCTACTTCTGATCCCCATGAATTTCGATAATTTTCTCCGGACCCCTTGCCAGCGCCCGAAATCTGTGTCATAGTGAACTTGTCAAATCTTAGAATATTTTGTCGAACTGACAGAGGTGGAAGGAGAAATCGGTATGCTCCATAAAGTGCGTTCCCTGGGGTTACAAGGTATTTATGGCTACGAGGTCAGCGCCGAGTGCGACTTGGCCGGCGGGCTGCCCAACTTTGACATCGTGGGTCTGCCCGACGCCGCCGTGAAGGAGGCGCGGGAACGGGTGCGCTCGGCCATTAAGAACAACGGCTACTCCTTCCCCGTGGGGCGGATCACGGTGAACCTGGCCCCGGCCAACCTGCGCAAGTCCGGCACGGTCTATGACCTGCCCATCTTCGTGGGCATTTTGACCGCCTCCGGTCAGTTGGATTGGTGCGACCCGGACTGCGCCTTTGTGGGGGAGCTGTCCCTCTCCGGGACCCTGCGCCCCGTGGTCGGGATGCTGCCCATGGCCTTGGCGGCCAAGGCGGCGGGGATCGAGCGGCTCTTCGTCCCCGCGGACAGCGCCCCGGAGGCGACCCTGGCCGAAGGCCTCACCGTCTACCCGGTGGAGAACGTGGAGCAGCTGGCCGAGCATCTCTCCGGCCGGGAGCAGATCTCCCCCGCGCCCCCCTGGAGCCAGGAGGGGGAGGACCTGCCCATGCCGGATTTTGCCGAAGTCCGGGGCCAGGAGCAGGTGAAGCGGATGCTGGAGATCGCTGCCGCCGGGGGGCACAACGCCGCCATGATCGGCCCACCCGGCTCCGGTAAGAGTATGCTGGCCCGGCGTCTGCCGTCCATTCTGCCGCCCATGACCCGGCGGGAGGCGCTGGAGGCCACGCAGATCCACTCCGTCATGGGCCTGACGACGAAGGACCATCCCCTGCTGACCCAGCGGCCCTTCCGTTCCCCCCACCATACGATTTCCGCCGGGGGCATGGCCGGGGGCGGCAACCCCTTCCCCCGGCCGGGAGAAATTTCCCTGGCCCACCACGGCGTCCTATTCCTGGACGAGCTGCCGGAGTTCCACAAGGACGTGGTGGAGGTCCTGCGCCAGCCCATGGAAGAGGGGAAGGTGACCGTCGTCCGTTCGGCGGCGTCCGAGACGTACCCCAGCCACTTTATGCTCCTGTGCGCCATGAACCCCTGCAAGTGCGGCTGGTTCGGGCACCCGTCCGGGCGCTGCCGCTGCACTCCGGCCCAGGTCAAGCGCTACCTCGGCAAGCTCTCCGGGCCGATGCTGGACCGCATCGACCTCTTCTCCGAGGTCCCGCCGCTGGAATTTGAAAACCTGGCCGACCGCAGCCCCGGCGAGCCGTCCGCCGCCATCCGCGCCCGCGTGACGAAGGCAAGGGAGCGGCAGAGCAAGCGCTTCGGCCCCGACGGCCCCCACTGCAACGCCGCCATGGGCCAGGCCGAGATCCGCCGGTTCTGCGCCCTGGACGACGAGGGGCAGGCCCTGATGAAGGGGGCCTATGAACACATGGGCCTGACGGCCCGGAGCTACGACCGCATCCTGCGGGTGGCCCGGACCATCGCCGACCTGGACGAGTCCGAGAACATCCAGACCCATCACCTGGCCGAGGCCATCCAGTACCGGGAGACGGAGTATTTTTCCGTGTGAGGCGCCCAAACGATCTGCCCAAAGAATGGATCAAGCGCAGAAGGGAGCGATGCCTGGATCGCTCCTTTCTTTTTGCCTGCCTATTGAAAATGCCCCCACCCAATGCTACAATAAACCCTATATATACCCGATGATGATATACACCCGATGATCTTACCGCGAAAGGAATTCAAATACATGGCAAAAAATCAACCGATGACCCCCCCGGCCGGGGATGAGATCTTCCTCTTAAAAATGGGCGAGATGGTCCTCAAGGGCCTCAACCGCCGGACCTTTGAGGAGCGGCTCATGGGCAACGCCCGGCGGCGCTTGGAAAAGTTTGGAAAGTTCCGCATCTACTCCCGCCAGTCCATCACCTATATCGAGCCGAAGACCGAGGACTGCGACATGGACGGGGCCTTCGAGACCCTGACCCGCCTCTTCGGCGTGGTGGGTCTTTCCCGCGCCAAGGCCTGCGAGAAGACCCCGGAGGCCATTTTGGAGACGGCCAAGACCTACCTCCACGACGACCTCATGGCCGCCCGGCGCTTCAAGGTCGAGTCCAAGCGCTCCGACAAGTCCTTCCCCCTGACCTCCATCCAGCTCTCCCAGTTCGTGGGCGGGGAGCTGAACGAGGCCTTTCCCCATATCGTGGCAGACATGCACACCCCGGACCTGATCGTCCACGTAGAAGTCCGGGATTTTGCCGCCTACGTCCACGCCAACCCCACCCCCGGCGCGGGTGGCCTGCCGGTGGGCGTGGGGGGACACGCCGTCTCCCTGCTCTCCGGCGGCATCGACAGCCCTGTGGCCTCCTGGATGATGGCCAAGCGCGGGCTGGCGCTGGAGATGGTGCATTTCTTCAGCTACCCCTACACCTCCCCCGAAGCCAAGGAAAAGGTCCTGGACCTGGCCCGGCTGCTGACCCCCTGGTGCGGGCGGCTGACGGTCCATGTCGTCCCCTTCACGGAAATTCAGGAGGAGCTGCGCCGCAGCTGCCCGGAGGCCCTCTTCACCCTGCTCATGCGCCGCTTTATGATGCGCATCTCCGAGCAGGTGGCCAAGCGCGTCGGCGCCCATGGCCTGGTCACCGGCGAATCCCTGGGCCAGGTGGCCAGCCAGACCATGGAGGCCATGGCCGTCACCGGTCAGGTCTGCACCCTGCCCGTCTTCCGGCCCGTTATTGGCATGGACAAAGAAGAGATCATCCGCATCGCCCGGAAGATCGGGACCTTTGAGACGTCCATCCTGCCCTATGAGGACTGCTGCACCGTCTTCACCCCCCGCCACCCCAAGACCCGCCCCACCCTGGAGGAGATCCAGGAGGCCGAGGCCGCGCTGGACATCGACGCGCTGGTGCAGAAGGCCGTGGACGGCATCGAAAAGGTGGTGCTGACCCCGTGAGCCACACCGCAGAACTCATTGCCGTCGGGACGGAGCTGCTGCTGGGCAACATCGCCAACACCGACGCGCAGATGATCTCCCAGGGCCTTTCCGAGCTGGGCATCAACGTCTTTTACCACACCGTCGTGGGGGACAACCCCGACCGGGTGCGGCAGGCGGTGGACATCGCCAAAAAACGAGCGGATATTCTCATCACCACCGGTGGCCTCGGCCCCACCTGCGACGACCTGACCAAGGTCGCCCTGGCCCAGGCCTTTGGCCGGAAGCTCTTTTACCATGAGCCGAGCGCCCAGCGCATCCGGGACCGCTTCGCCGCCATGGGCCGGCCCGTCACCGAGAACAACTACCAGCAGGCCATGATCCCGGAGGGGGCCACCGTGCTGGACAACGACTGGGGCACCGCCCCCGGTGTGGCCTTCGCCGCCGACGGGGTCCACGTGCTCATGCTCCCCGGCCCGCCGAGAGAGTGCGAGATGATGTTCCAACATCGGGCGGTGCCCTATCTCCGGGGCCTGTCCGACGGGGTCATCGCCTCCCGCACCGTCAAGACCTTCGGCATCGGCGAGTCCGCCGCTGAGTCCGTCCTGCGGGACCTGATGAACGCCCTGCACAACCCGACCCTGGCCCCCTACGCCAAGCCCAACGGGACGGAGCTGCGCATCACCGCCCACGCGGACACGGAAGCGGAAGCCCTGGCCCTGATCGCGCCCGTGGAGGAACAGGTCAAGGCGCTCTTGGGCCACTACGTCATTGGCGTCGATGTGGACTCCCTGGAAGCTGTCTGCTTCTCCCTCTTGCAGGCGCAGGGCCTGACGTTGGGCACGGCCGAGTCCTGCACCGGCGGCCTCATCGCCAAGCTCATCACGGACCGCCCCGGTTCCTCTGCGATCTTCCGGGGGGGCATCGTGAGCTACACCAACGCAGTCAAGCACCATGTCCTGGGCGTGCCGCAGGACTTGCTGGACACCTACGGCGCCGTCTCCCCCCAGGTGGCGGAGGCCATGGCCCGCGGGGCCAGGCAAGCCCTGGGCTGTGACATCGCCCTCTCGTCCACCGGCGTGGCCGGCCCCGACCCCGACGACCGGGGCAACCCCATCGGCCTGGTCTACCTGGGTATCGCCTGGGGGGACCAATGCGTTGTCAAAGCCCTCCATGCCGGGACCATGGCCACCCGCGAGCGGGTGCGGAACCAGGCGGCGCAGCACAGCCTGGACCTACTGCGGCGGCACCTGACCGGCCTGCCCCTGGAGGAATCCTAACCCCCCTGCCCCTGTGCGGCTTCCGAAGAGAAAGCCGACACAGGGGCATTTCTGTTGAAAAGATAGATAAGACAGGGGGTAAAGTCGCGAAGTCACGCAAAATATACCCGATCTTCTCCCCGCAAACGCTTGCACAGTCCGCCGACCATGCGGTACAATAATCACATAAGACACCGCCAGAGAAGAGACGTGCTCTGGCAAACGTATCGCTGCAATAGCAATATTGCAAAAAAACAAAAGGGTATACCCTTTTGTCGTTGGTTTACCACCCAACGACAATGGGTGACTCAAAAGCAAACGGACGGATGAAAAGGAGGAGACCCATGAAAAAGAAGTTCTTGGCCCTGGTTATGACGCTGTCAATGGTGCTTTCCCTGGTACCCATGACGGCGCTGGCAACAGGGGATGGTTCGACAGCGCAAACCACCACGACCGCAGAGAGCCAGACCACAGGCGATGATGCGAACGGGAGCAACCAGGAGGGCGGTTCCAACGCTGATAGCGATAGCACCCCCACCGGCGAGAGTAGCACGAACAAGGACCCCGGTGCAAATCCTGAAAATAAAGGCGAAGGCAAGGATAACGAATCCGAAAGCACCGGAGCCCCTTCTAAACCTGAAAGCGGCGGCACTCCTTCTGGTGGCGGCGCGGGCGGCAGCCCCACCACCGAACCGACAGAATCGGAAAAACCGGAAGTTCCGAAATATGCTGCAAAGATCGGCGATACTCCGTATAAAACTCTGGACGAAGCCATTGAGGCAGCCAAGGATGGTGCAACAATCGAGCTGCTGCAAGATGTCACACTAACAAAAACCTTTAGTAAATCTCTCACATTTACTGGAGGACATGCGATTAACTTTAATGTATATGGATGGAGATATACGGGAGACCTAGTTCTAGATGGAGCTCACTTGAATATCATCAATGACGAATCATCTCGGCAGGCTGATAATGGTGAAGCTTATCGGTGGTTTACTATGTGCTTGACAGGTAGTATCACCGCTAAAAATGAAGCTGGTATTTCGTTTGTAATTGACTCTGATTCTGGCGCTAATTGTGCGATTTACATGGATGAAAACGCACAGGCGACGATTAACGTAGAGAACGGCTCTAAATTTAGTATTACAGGTGAAAATACAAAGGGAATATTAGGACAGGGAATTCAACTAGGAAATACGGAAAACACAGGAATCTATGTTAGTGGAAACAGTAAGTTTCTGATTGATGGTACCAATCGAGGCTACGTAAATAGCCCAGAAATAAAAGTTGAAGATTCAACTTTTACGGTGAGAAATTGTACAGCAAATGCTTCTAATGGTGGAAAGTTTGTAGCCATAAATTCTGATGTTAACTTTATTGACAATGCTGGACATGGCCTTTCAGCAGGAAACTTAACGATTGACAACTCCAACGTGACTGCAAATGGAAATGGAGCGAATGGAATTCATACGACAGGTACATTGAATATTTGTAATAAGTCCAATGTAGAGATAAAAAACAATAAATGTTCAATTTCCAGCAAATGGACAATACCTGGTGCTGTTTATATGGCTGGAACAGAATCTAAGATTGAAGATAGCACACTTGTAATTCAGGATAACCTTGGCAGTGGTATTTACCAAAAGAATAAGAATGGAACATTAACAATAGCGGATAATGCTACAGTTAGTATTATGAAGAATAAGGCGGAAAAGCTTGGCTTTGGTGGCGGTATCTATGTGAATGGTACAGCGAATATTTCTAAAAATGTAGAGCTGTATAATAACCACGCTGAACAGGCTGGCGATGATATTTACAACACTGGTACGATTACTTTCGGTGCTGTTGGAAATGATTGGATTCTGGATGACTGTGCTAGTATTGATAATTGCAATGGTAAAATCTACGGCTGGTATGATGATTCTGTTGGCAAGCGTTGGAACGCCCATGACAAAGAGAATCGTCATATTCAAGAGTACGATCCTATCGAGGGAAAATTCAAGGAGAATACCGTTACGGAAGATAGCTCTGCAACGCAGGCCGCTACTGATGCGCTGGTTGTTGAGATCGCTCCCTTGGCTTTGAAGGCTGCACACCCTCTGATGTTCAAGGTTGATTATGTTGTAGACGGTGAGTGTCCAGACGTATATACAAAACCTGAGAAAGCCTACTATCCTGCGGATTCTATGTACACAATTGAAAGTGTTCCTTCCAGCATCCCCGGCACCAAGGATGGTGTGAACGGTACCTATTCCTTTACTGGCTGGAAAACGAAGAACGGTGACTTTGTGACTGGTCAGCAGACACTGAAAGAAGATACCACTCTCTACGGCAAGTGGACCTTCACGAAGAAGAGCAGCTCTGGCGGGCACCGCCCCTCTAACCCGCCTGTCACCATCCCCGACGATGTGCCTACTGGTCTGGACTTGAAGAACCATTACGGTTATATCATCGGCTACCCGGTGGACTACTACACCGGCAAGCCCACCACCGACCAGACGAAGAAGCCCGTGCGGCCGGAGGGGAAGATCACCCGCGCTGAGGTGGCAACGATCTACTTCCGGATGCTGACCGACGAGAACCGGGCGGCGAACTGGAACCAGGTCAGCGGCTTCTCCGATGTGAAGAGCAGTGCTTGGTATAACAATGCGATCTCGACGCTGACCAAGGCCGGCATTTTGAAGGGGTATGAGGACGGCACGTTCCAGCCCAACGGGTATATCACCCGCGCCGAGTTTGCGACCATCGCGATCCGCTTCTTCAGCGGCGTGTATGAAGGGGAGGACCTGTTCCCGGATATTAAGGGTCACTGGGCAGAGGACTACATCAACAACGCGGCCAACAAGGGCCTGGTGAAGGGCTACGAGGACGGGACCTTCGGACCCGACCGGTATATCACCCGTGCCGAAGCCGTGACGCTGGTCAACCGGACCCTGAACCGTCACCCGCATAACGACGGCCTGCACAAAGACATGCTGGTCTGGCCTGACAACATGGACACCAGCAAGTGGTACTACGCCGACATGCAGGAAGCCACCAACTCCCACGAGCCGGACAAGAATAAGTCCACGGCCGACAAGGAGTATTGGGGCAAGATGCTCCCCATCCGGGATTGGGAGGCTTTGGAGAAGGAATGGTCCAACGCCAACTCCGCACCCGGTGAGGGCGAAGTCGTGTGAGCGACAACGCAAAGATTGAAAGATTTTCTGTGAAAACAGCAAAGCCCGGCTCTCATGCAGAGCCGGGCTTTGGTTTTTCGTGGTTCTTTTTTCGGGGTGCCTTACCGCCACTCCAATTCGCCGCGGTCCAGGATGGGTTTGCCTGTTTGGGCGTTGACGAAGCGGAAGGCCGCTTTGCCCTCCTCCAGCTTCCAGAGGTGGAGCTGGACGGGGGTGTCGGGGTAGAGGACGGTCTTCATGGCCGCGAACATCCGGGTCAGCTTCTCCGGGTGGCCGGGGAAGAGCTGGGCGGTGGCCAGACGGCAGACGTAGCCGTAGGCGCACAGGTCATGGACGAACGGCCCGTCCAGGCCCCGGCTGACGGCAACGTCCCGGTCCACGTGGACGAGGTTCGTGTCGCCGGTGAGACGGTAGAGCAGGTTCTGCGCCGCGCCGATGTGGTCGTCGATGACAAGGTCGGGGTCCCGCTCCGGGATGGGGCTGGCCCCGCGGGGCATGGGCTGGCCGCCGTAGCCGCCCAGGGTGGGGAAGAGGGTGGTGCAGCGGTTGGTGCAGAGCAGGGTGCCGCCCTCGTCAAAGACCTCAACCTGGGAGCGCACGGCCATGCCCCGGCCCTCGCCCCGGTCGAAGAGGTCGGTCAGCACATCCCGGTAGACAAAGGAGCCTTTGACGGCCGGGATGGGGCGGTGGTAGAGGAACTCATAGTCCAGGTTGACATACGAGCGCTCCGGCCGGAGCAGCTCCTCCACCAGCACCGGGATGGCGCGGGGATGGGGGAGCTTGGGGGTCACGTTCACCGTGCCCCAATAGGGGGTGGCCCCGAAGGTGGGGATGGCCTGCATCCCGTTTTCATAGGTGTATTGCGGCTCGTCGCCCTTGGCGCCCACGGCCAGGGCGTAGAGGGCGCAGTCCCGCCAGTTGTAGGTCATGGTGCGCCATTCCGTGGCCAGGCCACGGAGCTGGGTCTCCCGTGTGTTTTCTGCCATGGTCTTCTCCTTTTATTCTACTTAGTCTGCGGATCCTGCCGCCGTGGGGTCTGCCCCGGCGGGCTGGGTGGTGTCGTCCTGCAAAAAGGCCCGGAGGGCGTCCAACCGTTCCTCTGCCGTGGCCCGGCCCAGGTCATAGACGGCCTGGATCCTTTCCTTGTCGTGCTCGACCCGGTGGATGTCCAGGGGGGCCTCCGGCCGGATCACGAAGATCTTTCCTGCGGCCTCCTGCTCCCGGATATAGGCGGTGGCCTCGTTGTAGACCTCATGGCGCTTGGCCATGGTGCCCAGCAGGTTGGGGTACTGGCGGTAGACCACCTTCATCAGGGGCATGAGCTTGTTCTTTTTCTTGACATAGTCCAGGGGCTGGGTCAGGATGACCACGTTTTTGGCATAGCCCTGGGTCTGGATGAATTTCAGGGGGATCGAGTCGGCGATGCCGCCGTCGAGCAGGTTCCGGTTGCCCACGGAGACGATCTGAGACGCCAGGGGCATGGAGGCGGAGGCCCGAAGCCAGTCCAGGTCCTCGTGGTCACCCGTCAAGCAGTTGTGGTAGACAGCCCGGCCGGAGCGGACGTCAGTCCCCACAACGTAGAAGTCCATGGGGGAGTTGGCGTAGGCCTCCCTGTCAAAGACATCCAGCTCGTCCGGGATCTGCCGGTAGCAGAAGTCCGCCCCGAAGAGATCGCCGGTCTTGATCCGAGAGCGCATGCTGCAATATCTTGGGTCCTGGCAAAAGGCCAGGTTGTAGCGCAGCACCCGCCCGATCTGGTGGGATTTATAGTTGCAGCCGAACACGGCCCCCGCCGAGACGCCAACGGCCCCGTCAAAGACGATGTTCTGCTCCATCATCACGTCGATGACGCCCGCGGTGAACAAGCCCCGCATGGCGCCGCCTTCCATCACCAATCCGTGCTTCATGGGTATCTTCCTTTCTGTGCGCGAATTTCTTTCTTATCCTAGCACCAACCTGCGGATTTGTAAAGCAGGGTGAAATTTCGTTTGTCATAGTCGATGAGGCCCTCGGCCTTCATGTGGGCCAGCTCGCGGGTCATGGCGGAGCGGTCGGTGCAGAGGTATTCGGCCAGGGCCACGCGGCCCATGGGGATGGTGAAGGTCCTGCTGCCTGCGGCCTCGGCCTGGCGGGAGAGGTAGGTCAGGAGCTTTTCCCGGATGGTGGAGCGGGAGACGACATCCAGCTTTTCCACCAGGGCCAGGTTTTTCTCTGCGATCAGCTCCACCATGTTCTCGATCATCCGGTGGTGGAAGCGGCAGACCAGCTTGCAGGCGTGCAAAATGCGGTCGTAGTCCAGCAGCAGCACCCGGCAGTGGGTCCGGGCCTGGTAGGCGATGGTCCGGCGGCGGGCCTTGACGCAGGTATAGCTCTCCCCGAAGAGGCTCCCCACCGGCAGGACGCTGAGCAGGGATTTCTTGCCGAAGAGGTCCTCGCTGATCATCTCCACCTCGCCCTCCAGCACCACCCCCATGAGGGGATGGACCTCCGGCGTGCGCATGATGAAGTCCCCCCGGCGGGGAGAAATTTCCCGGGCGCTGAGACAGCCCAGCATGGCCGTCAGGTCTTCCTCTGAGATGCCCCGGAAGAGGGGGCAGCTCCGCCGCAGTGCGTTTACGTCCATGGTGTACACCTCCCATTGCGTTCATTGTAAAATAGTTTGAGAAATGATGCAACTGCAACAGCCGATTTTTTGGATTTTTGTTATACTAAGCTTATTCAAACACGGAACAAAGGAGGAACTTTTTCATGGAACACAAGATGCACAAGGCCGAGCGGCAGCTTTCCGACGCCGATACCATGGCCATTCTGAAGAAGGGCGACCACGGCACCCTGTCCGTCCAGGGCGACGACGGCTACCCCTATGCCACCCCCATCAACTACATCATCGTGGACGATAAGCTGTACATCCACTCCGCGCCCTATGGGTATAAGATCGAGTGCCTGAAGCGGGACCCCAAGTGCTGCTTCTCCGCCATCATCTCCGCCGAGATCATCCCCAGCAAGATCACGGCGGCCTTTGAGAGCGTGGTCATGACCGGCACCGCCGTTTTCGTGGAGGACCGCGCCGAGAAGCAGGCGGCCCTGGAGGCCTTTGTCACCCAGAAGCACCATGGGTATGAGGAGATCGGCTTTAAGATGATCGAGAAGATGTTTGACAAGACCGCGCTGCTGCGGATCGACCCCATCTCTACCACGGGCAAGGCGTATAAGGGCTGAGGTGGTACGGGCGGGCCGCAGGGGTCTGCGGCCCCTACGGAGTTTTTCGGTACCGGAATGAAAAAGACCGCTTGGGTCAGCACCGGGTTTGGACGGTGCTTGCCGAAGCGGTCTTTGTTTGCCAGAGTATGAGATCAAATATGCAGGATGGCACGGGCGACCTGGAGATAGATGATCAGGGTCACCACGTCCACCACGGTGGAAATGAAGGGGCTGGCCATGACGGCCGGGTCCAGATGGATCCGCTCGGCCAGCAGGGGCAGCAGGCTGCCGACGGTCTTGGCGCACAGGACGGTGAAGACCATGGTCAGGCAGATGACGAAGGCGACCGTTGCAGTCACGCCGGTGTTGTGCAGCAGGATGCGGTCCACGGTCATGAGCTTCACAAAGTTGCAGGCGGCCAGGGTGACGCCGCACATCACCGCCACCCGGATCTCTTTCCAGATGACTTGTAACGTGTCGGAAAACTCGACCTCACCCAGGGACAGGCCACGGATCACGGCGGTGGAAGCCTGGGTACCGCTGTTACCGCCGGTACCCGTCAGCATGGGGATGAAGGCGGTCAGGGCGGTGCAGGCGGCCAGGGACGTTTCGTAGCTGGTCAGGACCATGCTGGTCAGGGTGGCGGAGAGCATCAGCACCAGCAGCCAGGGCACGCGGGACTTCCAGGTCTCTAAAATACCCGTCCGCAGGTAGGGCTTGTCGGAGGGGGCCATACCGGCCATCTTTTCAAAGTCCTCCGTGGTCTCTTCCTGCAAGACGTCGATGGCGTCGTCGACGGTGACGATACCGACGAGCCGATTTTCCTGGTCCACCACGGGCAGGGCGCTGAAGTCGTACTTGGTGAACATCTGGGCCACGCTTTCCTGGTCCTCCAGGGTGTTGGCGGAGATGACGTTGGACTCCATGATGTCCTCGATGACATCGTCGTCATCGGCCAGGATCAGGGTCCGCATGGAGATCATACCGATGAGCTTTCGGTTGGTCTCGGTGACGTAGCAGGTGTAGATCGTCTCCTTGTCCACACCCACGCGGCGGATGCGCTTGATGGCCTCCTCCACGGTCATGTTGGGCCGGAGGCTTACGTACTCCGTGGTCATGATGCTCCCGGCGCTGTCGTCGGGATACTTCAGAATTTCGTTGATCATCTTGCGCATCTCAGGGTCAGCCTGCTTTAAGATGCGCTTGACGACGTTGGCGGGCATCTCTTCCACGATGTCCACGGCGTCATCGACGTATAGCTCGTCGACGACGTCCTTCAGTTCGTTGTCGGAAAAGCCCTGGATCAGCAGCTCCTGCGTCTCCGGGTCCATCTCAACGAACGTCTCTGCGGCCAGCTCTTTGGGCAGTAGCCGAAAGAGCAGGGGCAGCTTGTCCTGGGGCATATCCTCGAAGATGGCGGCTACGTCCACCGCGTTCATCGTCACGAGAATGTCCCGCAGGGTGGTGTATTTTTTGCCCTCCACCAGGGCCGCCAGGGTATCCCCCAGCGTGACAATGGTTCTCTCTGCCATTGGCATCTCCTCCCTTGCGTTTCAAGGCGCTGGCACAGCGCCCAGTTTCTGAGCAGGAGTAAGACACGCGGCAGACCGGTATCTCATTTAGAGCGGACAAGGGGACGCCGGTCGTTCCGGCCCCTCTGTCTGGGTGCAACTTCGGCCTGCCAAAGTGCCGTTACTACCGCCTGCGTCCATTGTGTTTCACCTCACTTGTCCGTTGGATTCGTTGTCGTTGGGCCTTTTCCTTCCAAGGCCATTCCTTATTATAGAGATGCCCGGAATTTTTGTCAACCGAAATCCCAGGCATCTTGCAGGAAATTCGTCATTTTTATAAGGGCCATCCCTTGCCTTTTTTTCGGGTGTCTGCTATTCTTTGGGGGAAATGTTCCAAGCTGTCAAACCCTGGAAAGGAGATCCGATGAAACGTATCTTTGCTTTGCTTTTGACCCTAGTCCTGCTGGCCTCCTCCGGTGCGGCGCTGGCGGCAGGGGGTTACACTGACGTGCCCGACAGCCACTGGGCAGCGGCCTCCATTCAGTCGGCCAAGACCTACGGCCTCATGTCCGGCATGACGAGCAATACCTTCGGCCTGGGCCAGACGATCACCCGCGCCCAGTTCGTCACCGTGACTGCCCGGATGCTGGGCTGGGACACGAAGACAACGACCGCCTCCGGCTTTACGGACACCAAGGGCCACTGGGCGGAAGGGGCCATTTCCGCCGCCGTCCAGCACGGTGCCCTGGACAAAGGGGGGAGCTTCCGCCCCGATGCTGCCATCAGCCGCGAGGACATGGCGGTGATCCTGGTCCGCGCCTTGGGCTACCAGTCCGTGGCGGAGAAGGCCGCCGGCTATGCGCTCCCCTTCACCGATGTGAAGAACAACAAGGGCTATGTCACCGTGGCCTATGACATCGGCCTGACCAACGGCGTTTCCGCCACCCAGTTTGCCCCCGCCGCTTCCGCCACCAGGGAGCAGGCGGCCACGATGCTGGTCCGCATCTATGAAAAATACACGGCCAAGACCAGCTGGCTCCACGGCTTCTATGCCATCTCGTCTTACAGCCAGATCGGCCTGACCCAGAGCATGGACGCCGTCAGCCTGGGGTGGAGCCGGATGACTTACACCGCCGACACCGGGGCTGTGCTGCACACGACGACCTCCGGCGGCAATGTCTACGCCATTCCCTCCGGCTATGCCGACGCGGTGAAGCAGCTGCAAGCCAACGACTGCCAGCTGAACCTGTCCGTCTTCATGGACAACAACGGCGGGGCGTTGGCCGCGATGCTGGCGGATGCCAACGGGAGAAGCCAGGCGGTCCAGGCCATTCTCACCGAAGCCACCCGGACCTATGCGGACCTGGGCAGTTCACCGTACACCGGCGTGACCATCGACTTTGAGGGGCTGGCCGGCAGCACCAACCAGGCCAATTTTACGGCATTTTTGCAGGCGCTCTCCCGGCAGCTCCAGGCGAAGAACCTGCGTCTGGCGGTGGCCGTCATGCCTGCCACGGCGGACGGGGCCTATTACAATGGCTATGACTACCGCGCCATCGGCGACCTGGCGGACAAAGTCATCTTGATGGCCCACGACTACCAGCCCTCCAAATTGACCGGCTACACGGGCACGACGTATTATAAGAACGCGGCCCTTACGCCGTTCCAGTCGGTCTATGATTCTCTCCGGGTGGCCACCGATCCCAACACCGGCGTGCAGGACACGAGTAAGCTGGCCCTGGCCATCAGCTCTGCTGCCAATGCCTGGCAGGTGGATGCCAATGGGAAGCTCGTCTCGGAGACGCCGACCTTCCCCACGGCGTCTACGCTGCTGACCCGGATGAAGGGTGCGCGACCATGGGCTGGTCGGATACTTACCGGAACCCCTACCTGACCTACCAGACCGAGGACGGAAAGCACTGGTTCGTCTGGTATGAGGACAGCCGCAGCGTGGGCGAAAAGGTCCGGCTGGCCAAGCTCTTCGGTGTGACCTCCGTCTCCCTGTGGCGGCTGGGGAATCTCCCGGCGGACAGCACGGACGGACTCTATTATAATATATTGTCCGACTGCCAGTAAAACACACGACCAAGACCCAAAGAACGGCCTGCCTGACCTGCGGATGCAGGTCGGACAGGCCGCTCTTTCTTCGGGATGTTTTAGAAGGTGTTGTGTGTTCCGCAAAGAGAAGGAGGAGGAAAGGGATCAGGCGTCAGCCAGGGCCTTGCCCAGCTCACGGCACTTTGCCTTGCCGTCTGCGTCGGGGGAGAGGTTCACGATCAGGGGGTCAGCTGCCAGGACGGCACCGGCCTTCTTGGTGCGCTCTGCCCAGTCGCGCATCCACTGGCCGTCGCCCCAGTCGTAGGAGCCGAACAGAACGACCTTCTTGCCGGAGATCTTGCCCTCCAGCGCGGTGAAGAAGGGCTCCATCTCGTCCTCTTCCAGGACCTCGTCGCCCATGGAGGGGCAGCCCAGGGCCAGCTTGTCGTAAGCGGCGGCCTCGTCGGCGTTGGTGTCGGTGACGTTGATGAGCTTTGCCTGGCCGCCGGTGCCAGCCACGACTTCCTGCGCCATGGTAGCGGTGTTGCCGGTGCCGGACCAGAAAATAACAGCAATCGATTCCATAGTTAAGATCCTCCTAGTGATGTTTTGCTGATCTCTATGTTTTTGTTAGCGCTCGCTCATTAGCTGGAGCTAACCATAGGTCAAAAGAAAAAGCCGATGTGCGGCGTTTCTGATAATTAGCTTTTGCTAACTTCTGCGTTAGTATAGCATGGCGAGGGAAGGACTGTCAAGCCCTTTTTGTGCAAAACAAAAGTTTTTGCAGTTTTCTCAAAGTTTCCTTTGAAATTTTGTTGTTTTTTCGATATACTGTACTTGATCAGTGGCCCGACAGTGCACCACAGCTGCTGGGTCGTTTTCTATTTTTCTCCGTCGGGACACGCCGCCGGAGTACCACACCGGAAGGAGGACCTAGAAAATGGCAGAGACTTATCAGAAGGGCGAGTACATCCGCTATGCCTGTAACGGCGTTTGCCTGGTGGATGACGTGCGCCTGGACCGCCTGACCAAGAAAGAACCCCCGAAAGAGTTTTACATCCTAAAACCTGTCAGCAACCCCGCCTCTACCCTGTTCGTGCCCACAGGCAACGCCACCTTGGTGGCCAAAATGTCCCGTTTGCCCGACCGGGAGGAGCTGGATGCGCTCATCCTGGCGACCAGGGAGGAGCCGTTGGACTGGATCGATGACCGGAAGATCCGCCTGGCCTCCTTCCAGACCATCGTGAAGGAGTGCGACTTAGGCCAGCTCATCAGCCTCGTCTCCTGCATCTACCATCGCCGCGAGGATCTGATCGCCGCCGGGAAAAAGCTGGGTGCCTCCGACGAGACGCTCCTCCAGCGGGCCGAGGCCCTCATCGAGAACGAAGTGGCGTTCGTCCTGAAGGTCGAGCAGAACGAGGTCGGTGACTATATCCGCGGCAAGCTGGCGGAAGCGATCACGGCGTAACATGCTATACTATTATCATATTGTATAAGGAAGGCCCCCGGAACCGGCGATACCATTCGCCTGTGCCGAGGGCCTTCTTCGTCCCTTCATTAATGCCCCCTGTTCCATTGCGTCCCACCTCCTTGTTTGGCTCTCTATTCTATTAACGCAGGAGCAGGGCGATTTGTCACAGGATTTGGAAAATTTTTTCTGAAAAAGATAAAAAGTTGCAAATTGTTACCCTATGTGAAATTTTTGCACCTTACTGCAAAAATCTCACATAGAAAACCGTAAGGAAAAGCACCGGCCTGGGAAACCGGTGCTTTTCTATGGATCATGGATGGGATCGTTTGCTGTCCTTCCGCCACAGGATGCCGCCGACGGTATCGGCGAAAAACCAGCCGATGGGGATCGCCGCCCAGATGCCGGTCACGCCGATGGCGGGGGAGGCAGAGAGCAGATAGGCCAGGGCCACGCGGGTGCCCAGGGAGCAGACCGTCAGCACCAGCGACACCGCCGGCCGGTCCACCGCCCGGAAGTAGCCGTAGAGCAGGAACAAAATGCCGATGCCCAGGTAGCAGCTGCCCTCGATGCGGAGGTAGCCCGTGCCCACGGAAATGACTTCCTGCGCGTCGTGCCCCACGAAAATGGCCAGCAGCTGGGGGGCGAAGCAGCAGACCAGCCCGCCGATCAGCAGACAAAAGACCAGTACCCAGAACAAGGCCCATTTCGTCCCGGCTTTGATGCGCCCCCGCTGCCCGGCCCCGTAGTTCTGGGCGACGAAGGTGGCGTAGGCGTTGCCGAAGTCCTGCACGGGCATGTAGGCCAGGGTGTCGATCTTCACCGCCACGGCGAAGGCCGCCATGACGACCGAGCCGAAGGAGTTCACCAGGCCCTGCACCAGGAGGATCCCGAAGTTCATCACCGACTGTTGCAGGCAGGTGAAGAACGAGAGGCTCCAAAGCTGCCGCAAAATATTCCGGTCCCACCGCCGGTCTTCCGGTCTGACCAGCAGGTCCGGGCAGCTTTGCCAGGTCCGCAGGGCCAGACCCACCCCGGCGGCGTACTGGGCCAGCACCGTCGCCAGCGCCGCGCCCATGACGCCCATTTGCAGGGGGATGACGAAGAGCAGGTCCAGGCCGATGTTCCCCACGACCGACACGCCCAAAAACAGCAGCGGCGTCACCGAGTTCCCGATGGCCCGGAGCAGATTGGCGAAGTAATTGTAGAGGAAGGTGGCCGGGATGCCCGCAAACACCCAGACGAGATAGGTCCGGGTCAGGTCCCACACGTCCGCCGGGATGCGGAGAAACCACAGGATCCCGCCCAGGGCCAGGTACACCAGCCCGGTCAGCACCACGGTCAGCCCGCCGATCAAACAGAACGACTGAAAGATCCCCGCCCGGAATCGGGCGGGGGCTTTTCGTCCGAACTGCATGGCAAAAAACACGCTGCTGCCCATGCAGAGGCCCAGCAAGATCGAAGTGAGAAACGTCATCAAGGTATAGGAGGACCCCACCGCCGCCAGGGCGCCCTCCCCCAAAAACTGCCCCACCACCCAGGTGTCGGCCAGGTTATACAGCTGCTGGAGCAGGTTCCCCAGGATCAGCGGCAGGGCGAAGGCCAGCAGCCCCTTGGGGATGCTCCCCTGGGTCAGGTCACGGTTCAGGGCCACGGCGTCAAATCCTCCAAAGCCGCCCGGTGGTACTCAGTTCCGGCCAGATCACACCAGCGAAACAGGGTCCCCTCCAGGGTCATGTACCCCCGCAAGCTGCCCTCCTTGGGGATGGAAACGGAGCCGGGGTTCAAGTAGACGTTTTGTTGCCCAAAGGGCCGCCAGCTTGGCACATGTGTGTGGCCATGGAGCAGGAGGTCCCCTGGTTGAATGGGTGGCAAATTGTCAAGGTTAAATACATGGCCATGGGTGACATACATCAGCCGGTCCTCCACCGGAAAAACGGCGTAATCGGCCATGATCGGGAAGTCCAGGACCATCTGGTCAACTTCGGTGTCGCAGTTGCCTCGGACACAAAACAGCCGATTTTTCACGCCATTCAGCAAAGAAATGACCTCTTTTGGCGCGTAATCCCGTGGTAAATCGTTCCGCGGGCCGTGATAGAGCAGGTCTCCTAGCAAAATCAGCCGCTCCGCCCCCTCTAGTGCGAAGCAGTCCAGCAGCTGGCGGCAGTAGTAAGCGGACCCGTGCAGGTCCGATGCGATCATCCATTTCATGGGAAAAATCTCCTTTGTTGGGCTAGGGTGAGTATAGCGCAGAAAAAAGAGGGTGTCAACAGTGAGATTTTATGCTATACTGTCTCATATTTTAGAAAAAGGAGAACAGGCAAAAAACAATGTCAAAACAAAAAAGATTGACAAAGGAAGCGTTTAGCGAAATATATCTAGAACACTACGATGATATGAAACGCTTTGCGGCGAAGCGCTTTTTTGCTGCCGGGCGGACAGACCCACATCAGGTATTGGATGCAGTACAGGAAACCTTCCGCATTTTGTGTGAGAAGCCGGAGAGCTACCAAAATAGTCCATCTCCCTCTGGTTGGCTGTATGTTACGCTTACTTACGTCATCCAGAACCAACTGCGTCAGGAGAACCGACAGACAAAACTGCTGGCAAAGGCGCAGGATGCCTGGGCAGAAGAGGTACAGCCGCCACCAGGGGCGGACTTAGAACTGGAAGGATTTGTCTCACCGGAAGAATTGGAACTGCTCAAACGAGTCTATGTGCATAAGGACGGTTTGGAGAACATCGCACAGGAAATGGGCACGACAAAAACGGCCCTGGCTAAGCGTGTGGCTAGGATCAAGGAGAAGTTTCGGAAAAATTATCGAGAAAGTGAGAAAAAATTTGCAGAGGACCGGGCACAAACGGCCTCTGCCGGACATGATAAAGTGAAAGGAGGAAACAAGCAATGAAACAGCCTGGAGAATTCTGCGGGAAATACCCTGGCCTGGAAAAGTATTCTGTTGCAGAACTGGATGGAATGTTACAGCAGGAAATTGCCGTCTCTGGGGAAGAAAGCTTGGACACAGATTATATCCAAGCTATATTGGAGGTGATTCGGGAAAAAGAGGGTATGGTGATCCCCTCGCAGGAAGCAAAAGAATCACTGGAAGCCTTCTTTGAGAACTACTGGCAAGAGCCGGCAGAGGAAACACAGCCGGTTCAGGAAGAACCTGAGCAAGAACCCAAAGTGGTGCCCCTATCTCCCAAACGGAAAAAACATCGTGCCCCCCGCAAGGCCGTGGCCGCCGCTGCTGTGGCATGTATCCTGGCCTGCACCCTGACCGTTCCCGTGCAAGGCTCTAACCTAATGGAGAGCTTTGTCCACTGGACAACGGATACCTTCTCGTTCCAACAAGAGGAAACTCCGGGGGAATCCTCGGTGTTCCAGGATACGGCCTATCAGGAAGCCCAGAAGAAAATTGCTGAGCGGACGGACGTTCCTGCTCTGCCGAATTGGTATCCCGAAGGGAGTAAACTGCTCCAAGTGGAAGAGGGGGAATTGACAGGGGAGTATGATATTCACCTCACGTTCTCGTTACAGGATAAGATATACTCTGTGGACATTGCCATAGGCGATGAAGTTTCCACGAACCAGTATGAGAAAAGCAACACCCCCATTGAGGAGTACTATGTAAAGGGCAGGCCGTTCTATATCATGAAAAATATAGAACGGGAAACAATTACTTGGAAAAATAGAAATATCCAGGGGCGTATTCAGGGCTTCCTAACAGTAGATCAACTTAAGCGAATGGCAAATTCGATCTATGAAGGAGAGTAAAGATCGTGAACAAAATAGGCCACAGAGCAACAGCACTCCTTTTGTGTGTTGTACTGTTATTTGGATTATCCATCTCAGCGGGTGCACGTGAAAGTCAGTGTATTGATCACTATAATGTGAAAGCAAGTGCACTGGGAAATGGAAAGATAAGTATTGAAGTTGCCCTGTCAGGAACAGAGCCAATGCAAGAGATTGGCGCAAAAATGATTGTAGTAAATGAAAAACAGGCAGATGGAAACTATAAAGCTGTCTATACGTTTACTCCAGAAAAGTATACTAACTTGATAAAGAAAAATGGAAGAACTTTTTCTTTCAAAGGCACTTATCAAGGAATAGCCGGAAAACAGTACTATATCACAGCGCAGCTCTACGCAAAAAACGCAAAAGCATCCAGCACTATCTGGGCTGGTTCACAGACGGTAAAAGCTTGACGAAAAACTTATCAAAAAATTTCGATTTTGGCGGGAACAAATCGAAATTTCTGGACATGTATAGTTGGAAGGGTCAAAAAGGCAAGTAATCCTCTGCGGGAGCGCAGTGAAGAGTTAGGAGGTTGATGCCTATGCGCTGAGGGTGAACAATCCGTTTATCCGAAAGACAAACAGACCAAAGACCGAGAAAAAGGAGGAACTTATGAAAAAGATAACAAGTATGATACTTGTAATCATGCTGGTGGTATCCTGTTCTATGACGAATGTCGCTCTGGCAAGCAGTGATACTTCTGGTTGGACAAATATCAGAGATACGAACATGACGGTAAAAAACACCAGTGAGGAAAACATGAACGCTCTTGAAAAATTTTCAAGAGATCAAGATGCGAGTTTACTTGCATTAGAAGAAAGTAATAGATCGGAACTGGATTTATCATTCCTGACAGAAAATAATGAGAAAGATTATACATCAACTACGTGTAAGGCAAAGGGTAGCTTTACATTGCTAGGAAGTTACCATACATTCGATGTGTCAGGAGAGGTGGATCGTGTATCCTTGCCCGATGGGAATGTAATTCTTATTGGAGGATTGAGTGGGTGGATGGACGATAGCGAAAATCCAGAAAATTCGCTATCACTGACACTTTGTTACAATGAGAACACAGAAGAGAACTATATTCCTATGTGTATTGGAACATATGGAGTAAAGGATGAAGAACCCCTTCTTATTGAGTTTGGGAAACCGTTTAAGGGGCTGAACGAAGCAACGATGGAATTTCAGAAGAAGGCAGAAACTGAAATTCAGGATAACTTAATTGAGATGTCCCAACAAAATGTACAGCCACTAGCAGTGGATGCGACAGTTAAGTGTTTGAACGCAATTACAACGTATTATTCTGGCAGTAGCGTTATGTATACTTATCTGTACGGATCAAAAGAAGCGATGCCAAGTGGCAGTTGGCGGCAAAATGTTAAGATGCAAGTTAATCTTACAAATTTTGCAAACAAGTATAATGCAAATCTGCCTCCAGTTACTGGTAGTGGTGGAAGCAATCAGGTTTCTAATACGCAGGGGCATAGTATTAGAAATGCTTGGCTATGTTACAGCAACTCAAAAAATACGTGCCGTATTGTTGATATACAACCTGCTGCACAGTCAAGTACTACTAAAATTCTTATGCCGACATTTTTCATTCCATGGGGAGCAGTAGCTTATGCAGCAACTTATGCCAAGATTCCAATTGCAATAAAAGGAATATCTCATTCCAATAGAAATGGCCTTTCTAGTGTAGAGACAGAAATTTGGAATAGTAATGGCGTTGCCAAGATAAAAACAACAGCTAAGAATTTAGATGCTGCATCTAAAAGTCAGGATGGAGTAGCTATTGACTTCATGGTATCAAACAACCTACCTACTAATGGTGTTACGACAGCAACTTGTTACTCAAAAGCTGCAATAAGCTTTACAGAAGTATATGTAGACGGCTCTATTGCGCCAAGAACTGTTACCATTACTGGCAACAAAATATCGCAGAGTCTGTTCTCAAAATCTTAAGGATATAATATGAAAAAGGGAAATTATGCTAAAATTATAGTTTTAGCAATATCATTATTTGCTGTGTTCTTTATGGGATACTATGTATCAACGTTACAAAACAATAAAAATGCAAGCGAGGAGAAAAAAAGTATTGCTCAATTACAATATGATGCGGTTCTTTTTTGCAATGATATTGCAGAAGCTATTGTACAAGGGAACAAGGAAAAACTTCTGAGCCAATATTATGCTGTTTATTCGTTGAATGACGACGGGATAGCAGGGCTGAAAAAAAGGATTTCACTCCTTGAAAAAATACCTATTCAATCTTATCAGGGATGTGTTGAAGCTGGCGGTGAGCGGGATATTTCAGCAACATCTTTTTGGAAAGAGTTTGAGTTAATATTTCAAATTGATCAAATAAATTCACAAAAAATGAAAGAAATAATGCCCGAATCTCTTGTTTCCAAAATACAAGAAGATAAAAAGTTTGTTCTTACATTAGCAGTTTGTAAAATGGAGGAACAAGCTTGGTCGTATCAGTTGATTTCCCTCAACGCGATTCCGCTTTATATTTAGCGGTAAAAGAATGGACCCCTCTAGAATGGCGAATTTAGTTGTTGTTCTAGAGGGGTTTCAAAAAATTTCGCAAAAGGTGTCACAAATCGCCCTGCTCAAACGTTATATAAGCAGAAGGGAAAAAACAGATTTTTATTGACAAAAAACGAATATTATGATATTTTATAAGAAAGGAAATTAAAAAATTAAAGAGTAAAAAAGAATCCGACTGTGAGAAGAAAACGGAAAAATCTTGGGAAAAGAGGTAAGCTATGACATATCGTCGTAGAAGTATAGTGATCGCGATTGTGATCGTGCTCCTCCTGTCTTCGGTTGTCTATTTCGTGCTTGACGCAAGAGATCGATGCCATGTGTCTGTCGATAACACAACGGGAGATAGTATCCCGTATCCCGTGAAAATCTCGATCGTAAATTCAGAAAATGAGCAGACGATATTATATAACGAGGAAGTTTCTTTGGGAAAGCTAGAACGGCGATTTGAAAAAAATATTCCTGGAGAAAGTCACATAGAGATTCGAGTAAATGGAACTGTCGTATACTCTTATGGATACATCGACATCCCAGAAAATCGAATTTCCGTACAGCTCAGGATTCTGGATTACGATGCAGATACGAAAACGGCTTCGATGGTATGTAAAATAAAAATAGGGCTTACTAAGACAAGTGAAAAAATATCGTTCACAATATAGTAACGTGGAAGGAGACTGTGCTGATGAGTAGAAACCAAAGCCCAGTCTCTTTTTGTTTTTTGAATTTTTTCAAAAAATTTTGAAAAAGGTGTCACAAATTGGCCCTCTCAAACGTTATATAGGCAGAAGAATAAAAAAGGAGCTGATCTCTATGAAAATCGAACATGCTGTGATGCGGCTGAAGTGGATGATCTTTGGCGTGGCGCTTTTGCTGGGGTGTGTCTTGTTCAATCAGATCACGGATCTTTACATGGTTTGGGTGAGCCTGCCTGTGGCACTCATTGGTTTTTTGCTGGTGCTGTGCAACCTGATCCTGCTGGGGGTGGAAAGCCCGAAGGAATAACAGACCTGCTGGTACAGAAATAAAATATCTTATAAAGAGGTGAATGTTTATGAAACGCAGAACCATCGGGATCCTGACCCTGTGCGCGGTGCTGGCGCTGCTGGTGCTGAACTGGCAGACCCAGCCCTTCCACCGGCTCCAGGACCGGAACGTGGTGCCCCTGAGCGTGGGCATCGTGCGCTCGGACGCCAGGGGCAGCAAGACCGTGAATCTCCAGGGCAGCCAGGCCGTCCAAGCCCTCCAGGCCTGCGCCCGGCGGACCGTCCCCCTCTGGGTCGGCCCCACGGAAAAGGCCTACGCCCCGGAGGACGGGAGCGTCTACCACGTCACTGTGGCCGGGGAGAAAAACGGAAAATATGACGAGCTGTGCAACGTAACCGTGGACGGCAAGGGCTTCATCCACGCCAACTCCTCCCGCTACCACCTGGTGGGGGATTCCTGGCGCGACGCGGTGGAAGCTGTGTTTCAGATGGGCGAGGCGCTGGAGATGGAGGGACGCCTATGAAAGCCAAACTCACGCTCTCCATCGCCGCCACCCTTGCCCTGCTCCTGTTCTGCGTGGTGGTCACGGTCAACTCTCCCCGCAGCCTGGCAGGGGAGGCGCTTGGCGTGGATCTGCCCCGACCCGTCGAAACCCAGTGGTCCGATGACCACGGGGGATTTCTGGGCGATGGCGTGACCCGTGGGGTCCTGGTCTTTTCTTCCCAAAACGGCAAAGCCCTGGCGAAAAAACTAGCCGAAGAAAAGACGTGGCACACCTTACCGCTGCCGGAGCCAGTGCAGCTGTTTATCTACGGCGGGGAAAAAGACGGGATGACCTACAGCGGAATACGAGAAAATATCCCGGAGATCTCGGACGGTTACTACTACTTCCGGGACCGCCTGCACGATACGTTTTCAGCCGACCAGCTCATCGACGCCTACTCCCACAACGCCACCATCGCCCTCTACGACACCCAGAAAACGACCCTTTACCTCATTGAATACGACTCCTGATTTTCTCCCAACTCCCCTGGAAACAGGGGAGTTTTTGTACTTTTTTGAGCTATTTCTTGTTACTTTCTCTCCTAGATGGGGCTATTAGCAATCATGAACAAATTGTGAAAACTTGGGAAGAAAGGCTTGACAAATGGTCTGAGACAGAGTATAAATACCTCCAAGGTAATCACTGATTACCAACGGAATGATTTTGTAAATTACGACACATGGAGGTCATCATCATGGTATTTGAAGCAATCGCAGAGCTGGTCGCAGAGCGCGTGGAGAAGGACGTTTCCGAGATCACCCCCGAAAGCTCTTTTAAGGAACTGGGCATCGACTCCCTGGACACCGTGGAGCTGCTGATGAACCTGGAGGACAAGCTGGACATGGAGATCGAGCTGGACCAGAAGGTCGAGACCGTGGGCGACCTGGTGGCCTTCATCGAGAGCAAGCGGGCATGATCCACACGCCTTTATGCGACCTGCTGGGCATCCAGTACCCCGTCTTTCAGGGCGGCATGGCCTGGATCGCCGACGGGAAACTGGCGGCGGCCGTCTCTGAGGGCGGCGGCCTGGGCATCATCGCCGCCGGCAACGCCCCGGCGGAGGCCCTGCGGGAGCAGATCCAGATCGCCAAGTCTCTGACGAAGAAGCCCTTCGGCGTGAACATCATGCTCATGAGCCCCTTCGTGGAGGAGGTGGCCCAGCTGGTGGCCGAGGAAAAGGTCGCCGTCGTCACCACCGGCGCGGGGAACCCCTCGAAGTATATGGCCCTCTGGAAAGAGGCCGGGATCAAAGTGATCCCCGTGGTGGCGTCCGTTGCCATGGCCAAGCTCATGACCCGTCTGGGCGCCAGCGCCCTCATCGCTGAGGGCGGCGAGAGCGGCGGCCACGTGGGGGAGCTGACCACCATGGTTTTGGTCCCCCAGGTCTGCGACGCGACGAGCCTGCCCGTGATCGCCGCCGGCGGTATCGCCGATGGGCGCGGCGTGGCGGCGGCCTTCCTGCTGGGGGCCTGCGGGGTGCAGATGGGCACCCGGTTTTTGAGCGCCGAGGAGTGCAGCATCCACCCTGTGTATAAAGAGCGCATCCTGAAAGCCAACGACCTGTGCACGATGGTCACCGGCAAGCGCCTGGGCCACCCCGTCCGGAGCCTGCGGACGAATTTTGCCCGGAACTATTCCAAGGCCGAGTACGGCGGAATGGATGACGAGGCGTTAGAAGCCCTGGGCAGCGGCGCGTTGAGAAAGGCTGTGGTCGAGGGCGACCTGGAACACGGCTGCTTCCTCTCCGGCCAGATCGCCGCCATGGTCCACGAAGTCCAGCCTGCGGCGGACATCGTCCGGGACGTCATCGAGGGCGCGGAGCCTGTGCTGAAAGGAGCCACGAAATGGGTAAGATAGCATTCGTATTTGCCGGTCAGGGTGCCCAGCACCCCGGCATGGGTCAGGAGCTGGCCGAAATTTCTCCCGCCGCGGCCGAGGTCTTTCAGAAGCTGGATGCCCTGCGCCCCGGCACCTCCGCCCAGTGCTTTTCCGGCACGGACGAAGAACTGAAGGAGACGAAAAACACCCAGCCCTGCATGTTCGCCGTGGAGCTGGCCGCCGCCGCCGCGCTGACGGAGGCGGGGATCAAAGCCGATAGGGCCGCCGGGTTCTCCCTGGGTGAGATCGGGGCACTGACCTACACCGGAGCCGTCGATCTGGAAACCGGGTTTCACTTGGTCTGCCGCCGGGGCGAGCTGATGCAGGCTGCCGCCGAGGAACAGCCCACGGCCATGGCCGCCGTCCTCAAGCTCCCCAACGAGAAGGTGGAAGAGCTGTGCGGGCAGTTCCCGGAAACCTATCCTGTGAACTATAACTGCCCCGGCCAGGTCTCTGTGGCCTGCGCCAAGGAGCAGCTGGCCCCCTTCTCCGCCGCCGTCAAGGCCGCCGGGGGGCGGGCGCTGCCTTTGAAAGTCCGGGGCGGGTTCCACTCTCCCTTTATGGCCTCTGCCGCCGAGGGCTTTGCCCAGGTCCTGGCCGACTGCCAGGTAGAGGAGCCGAAGATCCCCCTGTATTCTAACCGCACCGGTGCCGTGTACAGCGGCAACGCGAAAGAGCTGCTGGCCCAGCAGATCGCCTCCCCCGTGCACTGGGAAGCCATCGTCCGGGATATGATTGCTGCGGGCGTGGATACGTTCATCGAGCTGGGGCCGGGCAGCACGCTCTGCGGCCTGATCCAGAAGATCGACAAGACCGTGAAGACCTATCCGCTCGCCACGAAAGAAGACCTGGAAAAGGTCGTGCAGGAGGTCAAGGCATGAGGGACTTTACCGGAAAAGTCGCCCTGGTCACGGGCGGGTCCCGTGGGATCGGGGCTGCTGTCGTGAAGCAGTTTGCCAGCCAGGGGGCCGACGTGGCCGTAGTTTACGCGGGCAACCAGGAGCTGGCAGAAGCCCTCTGCGCCCAGTGCGCGGCAGACTACGGCGTGAAAGCGATCGCCTATCGCTGCGATGTGGCGGACTTTGCCGCAGTCAAAGATACGGTGAACCAGGTCAAGAAGGACTTTGGTTCCGTCGATATCCTGGTAAACAACGCTGGGATCACGCAGGACGGCCTGCTGGCGATGATGAAGCAGGAGGCCTTTGACCGCGTGCTCGACGTGGATTTAAAGGGCGCGTTTCACTTCATCCGCCACTGTACCGGCCTTTTCCTGCGGAAGAAGGCAGGCGCGATCATCAATGTCGCATCCGTGTCCGGCCTGATCGGCAACGCGGGCCAGGCCAACTACTCCGCCGCCAAGGCGGGGCTCATCGGCCTGACCAAGGCCGTGGCGAAGGAGCTGGCCCCCAAGGGGATCACCTGCAACGCCGTGGCCCCCGGCTTTGTTGCCACCGACATGACCAAGGACCTGGAGGGGCAGGACAACGCCCTGCTGTCAGCCATCCCCTTGGGGCGGATGGGCCAGCCAGAGGAAGTGGCGGAGGCCGTGGCCTTTTTGGCCCAAAGCCCCTATATCACCGGCGAGGTGCTGCGGGTCGACGGCGGCATCGCCATGTAACTTTTTCAACTGATTTTCCCGGAGCAGGCCCATTCCGGGCCTGCTCCGATGACCTAAAAGGGAGGAACAAACGCAATGGAACAGACACGCAGAGTGGTGGTCACCGGCCTGGGCGTCATCAGCCCCGTGGGCAACACCGTGGACGAGTGCTGGAACAACCTGAAAAACGGGGTCCACGGTATCGGCCCGATCACCCTGTTCGACACCACCGACTACAAGACCAAGATCGCCGCCGAGGTCAAGAACTTTGATCCCCGTGCGTACATGGACAAGACCGAGGTCCTGCGCAGCGATGCCTTCGCCCAGTACGGCGTGGCTGCCGCCGCCCAGGCCGTGGAGGAGAGCGGCGTCATCGGTACCCTGCCCCCTGAGCGGGTGGCCGTGTACTTCGGCTCCGGCATCGGCGGCATCCGCACCTTCACCGCCGAGCACAACAAGCTCCTGGACCGTGGCCCCAAGCGCGTCTCCCCCTACTTTATCCCCATGCTCATCGCCAACATGGCTGCCGGCATGATCGCCATTCGCTACAACTGCCAGGGCGCGGCCATGCCCTCTGTGACCGCCTGCGCCTCTGGTACCAACGCCATCGGTGAGGCCATGCGGGCCATTCGCCACGGCTATGCCGACGCCGTCATCACCGGCGGGTCCGAGGCGGCCATCACGGAGTGCGGCGTGGCCGGCTTTATCAACATGCAGGCCCTGTCCACCTCCGAGGACCCCAACGCAGCCTGCCTGCCCTTTGATAACCGCCGCGGCGGCTTTGTCATCGGCGAGGGCGGCGCGGCCCTGGTGCTGGAAGAGTATGAGCACGCCGTCCGGCGCGGGGCCAAAATTTACGGCGAAGTGGTGGGCTACGGCGCCACCTGCGATGCCTTCCACATTACCGCCCCCCGGCCTGAGGGCACCTGCGGCGCCCGCGCCATTCAGCAGGCGTTGACCGAGGCAGGGCATCAGCCCGGCGAGGTCGTTTACATCAACGCCCACGGCACCGGCACCCCCATGAACGACTCCCTGGAGACCAAGGTCGTGAAGCTGGCCCTGGGGGAGGAAGAGGCCAAGAAGGCCTACATGAGCTCCACCAAGTCCATGACCGGCCACATGCTGGGCGCAGCGGGGGCCGTGGAGGCCATTGCCTGCCTGAAGGCCCTGAATGAGTCCATCCTGCCCCCCACCATCAATCTGCTGGACCCCGACCCCGCCTGTGACCTGAACAACGTGCCCAACGTGGCCATCCATGCGGACGTGGACCTGGTCCTCTCCAACTCCCTGGGCTTCGGCGGGCACAACGCCTGCATTGCCTTCCGGAAGGTGACGAAATGAACGAGTCTGACATTCGCAAATATGCCAACCTCATGAGCGAGCTGGGCCTGACCGGCCTGGAGGTGACGGAGAACGACCGGGTGGTCCGCCTGGAGCGCAACCCGGCCCCCCAGACCGCCGCTCCCGTCCAGACCGTCCAGGTGGGGGACGTCCCCCAGTCGGCGGCCAACGAGGATCTCATTGAGATCAGCTCCCCCATGGTGGGCGTGTTTTATGCCGCTCCCGCCGAGGACGCCGACCCTTACGTTCAGGTGGGTGACCGGGTGAAGAAGGGCCAGACCCTTTGCATCGTGGAGGCCATGAAGCTCATGAACGAGATCGTGGCAGAGACAGACGGCCAGATCGTGGAGATCTGCGCCCAGAACGGCCAGGTGGTGGATTTTGGCTGCCCCCTGTTCCGCATCAAGTAAGGAGGTCCCCATGAACCGAGAGGAACTGATGACCCTGCTGCCCCACCGGGACGGGATGCTTCTGCTGGACCAGCTGGACAAGGAGGGGGAGATCGCCCACGGGCAGTATCATGTCCGGGGGGACGAGTGGTTCTTGCAGGGCCACTTCCCGGATGCCCCCGTGGTCCCCGGCGTGATCCTGTGCGAGATCCTGGCGCAGTCGGCTGGAATTTTAATGAAGGAAGCGCTGACGGAAGACACCATCCCCATGTACACCAGCATGAAGAACGTCCGCTTCCGCGCCCCGGTGCTGCCGGGGGATACGTTTGAGACGAAGTGCCGCATCACCCGGGCCAAGCACCCCTTTTATTTCGCCGAGGGGGAGGGCTACGTGGGGGACACCCTCTGCGTCAAGGCTGAGTTCTCCTTCGGCATCACGGAGAAAGCGATATGTTTTCAAAGATCCTGATCGCCAACCGGGGCGAGATCGCCGTCCGGATCATCCGGGCCTGCAAGGAGATGGGCATCGCCACCGTTGCCATCTACTCCCAGGCGGATAAAGAGGCCCTGCATGTCGCCCTGGCCGACGAGAGCTACTGCGTGGGCGGGGCCAGCCCTGCGGATAGTTATTTAAATGAAGAGCGGGTCATTGCCGCTGCGTTGGTCTCCGGGGCCCAGGCCATTCACCCCGGCTACGGCTTTCTGTCGGAAAACGCCCACTTTGCCAGCCTCTGCCGCCGGAACGGCCTGGTCTTCATCGGCCCCACCCCGGAGAGCATGGAGGCCCTGAGCGACAAAGCCGGGCTGAAAGACATTATGAAGATCAACGGCCTGGAGGTCATTCCCGGCACGCAGGCCCTGCCGGACGTGACGGCTGCCCTGAACGCCGCCGCCCAGATCGGCTACCCCGTGATGCTGAAAGCCAGCGCCGGGGGCGGGGGCCGGGGCATCCGTCTGGTGCAGACGCCCCAGGAATTGCCCCAGGCCTACGCCATGGCCGTGGCCGAGGGGGAAGCCTCTTTCGGGGACGGCTCGGTGTATATGGAAAAATTCGTCCACCCTGCCCGGCACATCGAGGTCCAGGTCCTGGCGGACGAGGCCGGGACGGTGGTTTGCCTGGGGGAGCGGGACTGCTCTGTGCAGCGCCGCCACCAGAAGCTCATCGAGGAATCCCCCTCCCCGGCGGTGAGCCGGAGCCAGCGGAAAAAACTCATGGACCAGGTGACCAAGGCCGTGAAGGCCATTGGGTACGTGGGTGTGGGCACCTTAGAGTTTCTGCTGGACCGGGATGGCCGCTTCTGGTTCATGGAGATGAACCTCCGCCTGCAAGTAGAGCACGGCGTCACGGAGATGCTCACCAAGATCGACCTGGTAAAGTGGCAGATCCGCGTGGCGGCGGGGGTCCCCCTGAACTTCCGCCAGCAGGACGTGAGCCTGAGCGGCGCCTGCTTGGAGTGCCGCATCAATGCCACCTGCCCTGGGACCCTGACCATGCTCCACGTCCCCGGCGGGCCGTTCGTCCGGTTCGACACCTATCTGGTCGCGGGGACGACCGTCTCTCCCTACTACGACTCCCTGCTGGGCAAGCTCATTGTCTACGCCGGGACGCGGGAGGAGGCCCTTCGGAAAATGAAGGCCGCCCTGTGCGAGCTGATGGTGGAGGGCATCGAGACGAACATTGCCGAGCAGCTGGACCTGGTCAGCCAGCCGGACTTTATGGACGGCAGCTATGACCTTACGTTTCTGGAGGGCGAGTAAACGCGCCCTTGGTTGAGAAAGGCAGGGAAGACCAATGCCCTTTTTGAAGTTTCACTATAAACCAAAGAACGAGCTGGAAGCCGGCGGGCGCACCGCCGCCCTGCTCCAGGAAGACGCCAGCGAGCCGGAGAAGACCTGCCCCAACTGCCACAAGGCCATTCCCCTGAGCCGCCTGTGGTCCAACTACAACACCTGCCCCTGCGGCTATCACTTCCGCATGGGCGGCCGCCAGCGCCTGCGGATGCTGGTGGACAAGGGGACGTTCCGGGAGCTGTTTGCCGGGGTGGAGGGGCATGACCCCTTGGGATTTCCCGGCTATCAGGAGAAGCTGGAGCAGGTCCAGGCCGCCAGCAACGAGACAGAGGGCGTGCTCTGCGGCACGGCCCGCATCGGGGGCCAGCCCTGCTGTCTGTTTATCATGGAGCCGTATTTTATGATGGGCTCCATGGGCACGGCGGTGGGGGAGAAGATCACCCGGCTGTTTGAATACGCCACGGCCCACCGCCGCCCGGTGGTCGGCTACACCGTCTCCGGCGGGGCGCGGATGCAGGAGGGGCTGCTCTCCCTCATGCAGATGGCCAAGACCAGCGGGGCCGTGGGGCGGCACAGCCAGGCGGGGCTGTTTTACTGCACCGTTCTCACCGACCCCACCACCGGCGGCGTCACCGCCAGCTTTGCCATGGAGGGCGACATCATCCTGGCCGAGCCGGGGGCCACCGTGGGCTTTGCCGGGGCCAGAGTGGTGGAGCAGACCACAAGAAAGGCCCTGCCCAAGGGCTTCCAGACGGCGGAATTTCTGCTCAAGCACGGCTTTGTGGACGCCATCGTCCCCCGCCGGGACCAGCAGGCCGTGCTGGCCAACCTTTTACAGATCCATCAGGAAGGAGGGCGCCCATGAGTACCCCTGCCTATGACACCGTCCGGCTGGCCCGCGCCAACAAGCGGCCCACCGGCTTAGATTATATCCACAATCTCTGCGCGGACTTCTTTGAGCTGCACGGCGACCGGCGCTTTGCCGACGACGGGGCCATCGTGGGCGGCGTGGGCCATTTTCGGGGCCTGCCCGTGACCTTCCTCGCCATAGAGAAGGGCCACAGCGCCAAGGAACGCATGGCCCGCTCCTTCGGGGCACCCCATCCCGAAGGCTACCGCAAGGCCCTGCGCCTGATGAAGCAGGCGGAGAAATTCCACCGGCCGGTCCTCTGCTTCGTGGACACCTCCGGGGCCAACTGCGGCATCGGGGCGGAAGAGCGGGGCCAGGGGCAGGCCATTGCCGAGAACCTGATGACCATGATGAGCCTGGATACCCCTGTCATCACCGTGCTGATCGGGGAAGGGGGCAGCGGCGGGGCGCTGGCGTTGTCCGTAGCCGACCGGGTGTGGATGCTGGAGCATGCGGTCTACTCCGTCATTTCTCCGGAGGGCTGTGCCAGCATCCTGTGGAAGGACGCGGGCAAGGCCGATGAGGCCGCCCAGAGCCTGAAGCTCACGGCGAAAGATGCGCTGGAGCTGGGGATCATTGAGCGCATCCTCCCGGAAAAAGAGCTGGGCAACACGGCCTTTTATACCCTGCTGGCGGACCTCTTAGAAAAAGAACTGGCGGAGCTACAGACCCAGCCCGATCTGCTGGAGCGGCGCTACGCCCGTTTCCGCGCCCTGGGGGACCCCATGCCCCGGGGAAAGAAGGAACCCTGACCTATGAATCTCTATGAACGCTACTGCCGGGAGACCTTTGACGAGGCCGGGAGACTGACGAAGGTCAGCCTCCGCTGGCCGGCAGAGTTCAACTTTGCGTATGACGTGGCCGACGAAATGGCCCGCCAGGCCCCGGAGCAGGTGGCCATGGTGTGGTGCGACCCCAACGGGGCAGAGGCTACGTTTTCTTTTTCTGACCTGGCCCGCGGCAGCGACCGGGTGGCCCGTGTCTTCTGGCAGGCGGGCATCCGACCGGGGGACCGGGTGATGGTGGCGCTGAAGCGCCACTATGAATACTGGTTCGTGGCCCTGGCCCTGCACAAGCTGGGGGCCGTCTTGGTCCCGGTGACGCACATGCTGACCGCAGAGGACATTGCCTACCGGCTGGACTGCGCCCCCATGAAGGCGCTTGTCTGCACCCCGCAAAATGAGGTGCCCCGGCATGTGCTGGATGCTGTCGCAGGGCGAGGGGAACAGCCCTTGCTGTGGACGGTCCGGGAGACGGTGCCCGGTTTCCGGAACCTGACGGAAGAGGCCCGGCGGGAGCCGGCAGCGTTTGCCCGCATTGTGACCCGCGCGGAAGACCCCATGCTCATGTACTTCACCTCCGGTACCACGGGCCAGCCCAAGGGGGTCGTGCACGACGGGACCTATCCCCTGGCCCACATCATCACGGCCCGCCACTGGCAGCAGGCGTATGACGGGGGGCTGCACTTCTCCGTGGCCGAGACCGGCTGGGGAAAGGCCTCCTGGGGCAAGTTTTACGGCCAGTGGCTGGTGGGCAGCGCGGTGATGGTCTTTGACTTTGACCATTTCGACCCCAAGCAGCTGGTGGGCGTCATCAACCGATATGGCGTCACGACCTTCTGCGCCCCGCCGACCATCTATCGCTACCTGGTGCGAAAAGACATCCCGCCGATGCCGACCCTCCGCCATGCGGTGACGGCGGGGGAGAAGCTCCACCCGGAGATCTCCCGGCAGTTCACCCAGGCGACCGGGCTGGCGCTGGGGGAGGGGTATGGGCAGACCGAGACGACCCTGCTCCTGGCCCATTTCACCGGTTGGCCGGTGACGCCGGGTTCCATGGGGGTGGCCTCCCCCTATTACAACGTGAAGCTGCAAAACGCCGATGGGACCCCCACGCCCGTGGGGGAGATCGGCGAGGTCGTCGTGGTCCCGCCGGAGGACGGCAGCCGCCCTGCCGGCCTGTTCTCCGGCTATCTGGCCGACCCGGAACGCGATGCCCAGGCCTGGGCGGGGGGCGTGTATCACACCGGCGACGCAGCCTGGCAGACGGCGGACGGTTCCTACTGGTTTCATGGCCGATTTGATGATATAATCAAAACAGGCGGTTACCGGGTGGGGCCGGGGGAGATCGAAAGCGTCCTCATGGAGCACCCGGCCGTGTTGGAGTGCAGCGTCGTGGGGGTGGCCGATCCCCTGCGGGGCCAGGCGATCCAGGCTGTGGTGGTGCTCACCGCCGGCCAGGAGGCCGGGCCGACGCTGGAACGGGAGATCCGGGAATTCTGCAACCAGAAGCTTGCGGCCTACAAATGGGTGCGGCAAGTGAAGTTTGTGGAGGCCCTGCCCAAGACCATCAGCGGAAAGATCCGCAGGCACACCCTGCGTGTCCCATAACGCCAACGACAACCAGGCAGGAGGAATGGAACATGGCTGACCAGCCCAAGCACCGCAACACCCGCGAAGCATTGATCCAGGCCGGGATCAACGAGATCAACGAGTACGGCGTGGCGAACCTCTCCATGCGCCGCATCGCCAAGGCCTGCGGGGTCTCCCCCGGAGCGCCCTACAAGCATTTTTCCGACCGCAACGATTTCATCGCTGCCATCATCGAAGCAGTAAATCTCCAGTGGCGGGATTCCCAGCTCCAACTGTTGGAGACCTACGCCGGGGACAGCGCCAAGCAGATCGTGGAAATGAGCACGGGGTACGTCCGCTTTCTCATCGAAAACCCCCATCTGGCGGCGATCCTGACGCTGAAAGACGAGGAGTTTGACAACGTCTACCACCGCCTGCGGGGGGAACTGAGCAGCCCCACCCAAAAGCTCATCCTGCAATACTGCCAGGAGCACGACATCGACCGCGCCACCCGACGGCGGCGGGTCTATGTCATCCGCGCCCTGATCTTTGGGGCCATCATCCAGTTTGACAGCGGGGAACTCATTTACAGCGAGGAGACGCTGCAAATGGTCCATGACTGCATCGCCAAGGCCCTGGTGGAAGCCTGATCCCAAACCAAAAAAGCTCTGGAACCTTCGTTCGGTTCCAGAGCTTTTTTGGTTTGGAAATGATGTGGTTTGGCTAATCCACCATGTGAAACACCACGCCGGCCACGGCGGCCATGGCGATGAACCAGAGGGTGGAGAGGTTTTTGAGCTTGGGCAGGTTCATTGCCACGAGCATCACGGCGAAGAGAAGGATGGAGGGCCAGTGGAGCGTCAGGCCGTTTTCCGTGCTGAAGAGGGAGACGGCGCAGACGGAGAAGGCCGCCGCCGCGATGAGGCCCACGGAGGCCGGGCGCAGGGCGTAGAAGAGGCCCTGGACCTTGGGGTTCTGCCAGAGGGTGTTCATGATCTTCGACACCAGCAGGATGATAATAAAGGCCGGGGTGGTCAGCCCCAGGGGGGCGACGATGCCGCCGGGGAGCCCGGCGGTGATGTAGCCGACGTAGGTGGCCATGTTCACCCCGATGGGGCCGGGGGTGGCTTCGGAGATGGCGATCATCGTGGTCAGATCCGCCGTGGAGAACCAGGCGGTGCGCTGGGACAGGTCAAAGAGGAACGGGACGGTGGCCATGCCGCCGCCCATGGAAAACATGCCGATGAGCAGAAACTCCCAGTAGAGACGAAGGAGCAAGACGATCATTGGGGGCGCTCCTTTCGTATTTTCTGGTAAGCCAGGCCGAAGCACCCGGCGCAGATGACCAGGATGGCCGGGGACAGGCCGACGAACGCCGCCAGCAAAAAGACCACCAGGAAGACCAGGAAAGCGGGGACGTCCAGAATGGCCTTCTTACCCAGCTTGATGGCGCTGTTGATGATGAGGGCGCACACGCAGGCCCGCACGCCGGTCAGGGCATACTGGACCCAGGGATTTTCCGCAAAGGACCAGAAGAAGGCGGAAATGACCAGCACGATGAGGATGGGCGGGAACAAAACCCCCAGGGTAGCAAAGACGGCCCCTCGGAAGCCGTAGACCCGGTAGCCGCAGAAGGTCGCTGTGTTCACGGCAATGACGCCGGGGGTACACTGGGCCACGGCGGTGAGGTCGAGCAGCTGCTCATCCGTGAGCCACTTCTTCTTGAGGACCAGCTCCCGCTGAAAAAAGGGGAGCATGGCGTAGCCGCCGCCGAAGCAGCTGGCGCTGATGCGGGCAAAGGTGAGAAAAAGTTCTAGGTTTTTGGGCATGGTTCCTCCTGGATCATTCACCGCACACGTCCAGGATGACTTGGGTGTAGATCATGGCGGCGGTGAGCAGGTCCGCGACGTTCACGCGCTCATCGGGGCCGTGGAGGTTGGAGACGAAGCCGGGCATACTGGCCCCGAAGGCCACGCCGCCGGGGATGCCGTGGACATAGGTCCCGCCGCCGATGGCGATGCAGTGGCTCTCCCGGCCGCTGTACAGCTCGTAGGCACAGGCCAGAGTTTGCAAAAAGGGGTCGGTGGCCGGGACGTGATGGGGCGGGTCGATCTCGCCCTCCACGGTGAAACCGGCGGCCTGCAAGGCGGCCTCGGCGGGCAGGCGGACGGTGGCATCCGTGCCGCACAGGGGCGTGCGGCTGTCGAAGCGGCCCTCGCAGCCGGTGTCGGTCAGGGTCAGCATGGTGAAGGCCAGGGACAGACCGCCGGAAAGATCATCGCTCTGGGCCACGCCCAGAGCCTGGCCGATGTGGTCCCCGTGGGGGAAGAGACGGACCAGGTTTTGAATGGCCTGGGTGGAGGGGCAGTCCGCCAGGGGCAGGGCCGCCAGCAGGGTCAGCAGGGCGGTCTGGGCGTTGTGGCCCTCTTCGGGGGTGGAGCCGTGTGCGTTCTGGCCGCTGGCCTGGATGCGCACGCCGCCCTCGGCGGGGGCAACGGTGTAAGAGATGGCGGCTTCCATGCCGAGCGCGGCAATGGCGGCGTTTACTTGCTCCGCCGTCAGGCCCAGCACGGTGGCCTGGGCCTTGGGGGGGACCATGTTCAGCCGGGGTCCGCCGGTAAAGGACGAGACGCGGGGGAGCGCCGCCTCCTGGGGCCAGGCGGCCCGGAAGGTCGGCTGATAGTGCCCCTTCTCGATGTTGATGATGGGGAAGTCTGCATCGGGGGAGATGGTGTGGGGGGCGTAGGGGTGGCGCTCATAATACCAATGGATGTCCCGAAAGCCCGTCTCCTCGTCGGTCCCGGCGATGAGGCGGACGTTTTTCTTCAGGGAGAAGCCCAGGTCTTTGACCGCCCGCATGGCCATCAGAGCGGCCAGGACAGGGCCTTTGTCGTCATCGGTGCCGCGGCCGTAGAGCAGGCCGTCCACCAGCTTTGGCTCGAAGGCCGAGGTCACGGTCCAGCCCTCGCCGGGGTCGACCACGTCCAGGTGGCCTAAGATATGCAGCTCCGTCTCCCGGTCGTTCAGATCGACGGCGCCCACATAGCCTTCTAAATTCTGGGCGGTCAGCCCCCATTCCCTTGCCAAGGCCACCAGCTCGTCCAGGGCGGCGGCAGGGCCGGGGCCGAAGGGCTGGCCGGGGGCGGCGGGGCCGAGGGTGCTGTCGATCCGCACCAGGCGGCAGACGGCTTGGATCAGTTCTTCCTGCCGGGCGTCGAAATAGGCCCGGATGGCAGACTGGATGTGTTCCATGATGGGTTCAGTCCTCCTTGTCCTTGGCAGAGGCCTTGTTGATCTTGCCATTGACTTCATCTAAGTATTTATAGACCGTATAGCGGGACACGCCCAGGTGGGAGGCGACGTAGGGCACGGCCCGGCGGTAGGAAAAGGCGTCCATGCTGGAGAGGTATTCGATCACCCGCAGGCGGTCGGCCTTGTTCATCTCGCGGGCGGGCTTGCCCACCCGCAGGACGGCGCTGTCGAAAAGCTCGCTGATGCCGGTGTCCTTGGGCTTGTACAGGGCGCTGTGGAAATCCACCTCGGTGTGCATCAGGTCCAGCAGGACCCGGTTGGCATAGGCCAGGGGGGTGAAGTCATAGTTTATGCCAAAACCGAAGTGATAATCGTCGCCTTTGATGGAAAAGGTAGAACTTTTGGTCTGCTGTCCGCTGGGGGTCACAGCCAAGCTGTTCACCACGTCGTCGTCCAGATATAGGTCGCGCTCTGCGCCGGTCAGGTCCTGGGTGGAGCCGACGGTCCGTCCGGAGACGTGGCCGTTGTAGATCGCCAGAATGGGGTGATGGGGGTCCTCTAAGTCATGGATGATGGTCTCACAATTGGAGCCAAACATTTCCGCGATGCCTCTGGCCATTTGGTCGAGCATATTGAAAGCTTCTTTACGAGTCATGGGATCACCTCTTACAATTTGTAGAAAAAACGAGAATATTAACACAAAATGCCCCTCCAAAAGGAAGGGCATTCTGAGAAACGCAGCTTAGTGCAGGAAGTTGAGGACCAGGGTGAGAACGATGAACACCAGAGCGACCCACTTGGTCCAGCGGGCTAGTTTGGCGTCGCCGGATTTGCCCTTGTTCTTGGACAGGAAGGAGTCGCTGGTGCCGGAGATCATACCCAGGCCGGAGTGCTTACCGGACTGACCCAGCACAAAGACGATGAGCACGACGCCGATGAGCACCTGAATGATAGAGAGAATGGTAACAGCCATAATTGATAGGATCCTTTCCTTTCCCCGGCGCCACCGAGCTGGCTGTGGACCGGGTGATTCTTTCCGCAGGGAAAGAGAAGCAATAAAATTCGGTTACACCGAATCATACCATAAGATGCTACGATTTGCAAGGGGGTTTGCTACAAAAAAGGGGAAAAACCCTGCAAAATCAAGGGCATATCACCACAAAGTGAAAAGCATTTTGGCCACTTCGGCGCGGGTGACGGAGGCGTTGGGGTCGAGCTTTCCGTTGGAACCACCCACGACCTTCAGCTCCACGAGCGTGGCCACATAGTCCTTGGACCAACTGGGGACGGAAGCGGCGTCCGAGAAAGCGGTGAGGCTGGCCTGGGGGTAGCCCTGGGGCAGGATGCGGCCCAAAATGGTCATGGCCTCGGCGCGGGTGATGGAGGCCTTGGCGTTGGCCCGCAGGCTGCCGTCACCGGCTTTGCTGCCCTGCATGATGCCCTCGGCATAGAGGGCTTTCACGGCGTTCTCATCCCACTTGGGGATGGAGGCGGCGTCGGCATAGGGCAGGGAGACGCCGGCATAGCGGCTCAAGTCCAGGCCCAGCCAGTTGGCCGTCATCAGGGCGAAGTCGCCGCGGGTGATCTTCTGGTCAGGCAGGAAGTTGGTCTTTCCGTTTGCCGTGACTCCGGAGATGATGCCCTTGTCGTTCAGGGGGGTGGTGTAGGTGCTGGCCCAGTGCTTCTGCATATCGGCGAAGCGGGTGGCGGCGGTGCCGGAGATCGTGACGCTCTTCCGGGCCAGGTTGCCGCAGGCGTCGGAGACAGTCAGGCTGACCTGGTGGCTGCTGGTGCCCAGGGCGGGCAGGGTGGCGCTCAAGGTCCCGTTGGCCTTCCAGGTGAAGTCCACGGGCTGGCCGTCCAGGGTCAGGCTGATCTGCTTGGCGGTGAGGGAGCCGGAAATATCATCCAGGGTCGTGGCCGTGACAGTCTGCCCCCGGACCGTGAGGTCCACCGAGGGAGCGGTGCTGTCCCACTGGGCTTCGTTGGAGAAGACCACTTGGTCCAGCCAGGTGGTGCCGTGCTTCGAGGCGGCCACGGAGAAACCGGTAAAGGTCGTGGCGTTTTCCGGTACGGCGGCGGTGACCTGCTTCCAGCCGGAGAAGCTCAGGGTGGTCAGCGACTGGGTGACGGGGGTGCCGTCGGCATAGGCGAAGGCAGCGGAGACGATGGAACCGGACTGATCGCCGTAGACCCACAGGGAGACGTAGCGGTCCGTCTCAGCCAGCGTGCGGGGGGAGGAGAGGGCCACAGAAGCCCCGTCCTGATAGGCCAGCTTGAGGCTCTGCTTGCCGTATTTGACCTGGGCGGTGTCCAAGCTGACGGTGCCGCCCTTGGCGGTGAAGCCGGGGGTGGTGCCCTCGAAGCCGTCCAGCAGGGTGTAGCGGGTGGGGGCGCTGACGGAGACAGCGATGGTCACGGCGTAGCTGCCGGAGGAGACCTTGATCTTGCCGGTGGCGGTGTTGGGCCCGGCGGTGAATTTGCCGTCCTGGGTGATGCTGCCGATGGCCTCGTCTGCCGTCCAGGTGAAGCAGCTGTCGCTGCCGGTGAGGCCAACGGAGCGGTAGGCCGCGGCGGCAGCCAGGTCCACGCTCTGGCCGGGGGCGAGGGTCAGGGTGGAGACGTTTTTCTTGGTGGCTTGGTTGGTGACGTAAATGGCGGTGGGCTGCAAGACGGTGATGTTTGTGCTGCCCTTCACGCCGCCGCTCTCGGCGGTCACGGTGTAGACCCCGGCCTTCTGCGGGGCGGTGAAGGTGCCGTCTGTGGTCACGGAGCCTTCGGCGGCGGACCAGGTGACGGCGCCGGGCAGGCTGCTCATGGGCCACCAGCCGGTGTCCACGGCGGTGGCCACGCACTGGGTGGAAGCGCCGGGCATCAGGGTCAGGCTTTTGGGCGTGACGTAGAGGGAGCCGGCCTTGCCGGTGGCCTTCAGGTTGGAGACCAGGAAGATGGCGTTGGAGACCGAGCGAGGGGTCCCCTCCGAGGGGCTGTTTACGCTGGAGGACGTGCCGTAGTCAGGATAGGTGGAGACCAGGGTGGTCGAGCCGCCGCCGTCCAGCAGGACAGCGTTCTGGCAGCCCAGTTCCTTCAGGCGTTGGGCGACCATCTGGATGGTGGCCCCGATGCTCAGGCCCTTCTGGCGGCCGTCGATGGTGTAGAAGATCACGCTGCCGTCGGGCTTCACGCCCACGGCGGTGCGGGGAGCGGCGGTGCCGTCGGAGATGGAGGAATCGACGATGCCGTCCCTCAGGATCCAATGCATGGCACCCACGGCGTCGACCACCTTGTTCCAGCGGGTGTCCTCGCTGGAGATGGACAGGTCGACTGTATCGCCCACTTCCAGAGAGCGGATGGTCTCTTGCAGCCATTCCCCGGCCTTGTTCGAGATGGACATGACGAACTTGCCCTGGGGGATGCTGGTGGCCCCTTTGGCCTCAATGACCTCCTCTACGGTGCAGGAGACGGTGGTGCCGATCTTCAGCTCCTGGCCCTCGGTGTTGGGGGCCAGGATCACGTCCACGCCTGCCTGGGTGTTTTTGGTGGTGGAGGCGAAGTCGTCGGTGAAGAGGTAGAAGCCGTTGGCGGTGCGGATCTTGTTGATGTCCGCGATCTTCAGGTTGTTGCCCTTGAAGGCCGCCATGAGGGAGAGGTTAGGCGTGCCGATGACGGCGGAGCCGTCGGCATTGAAGCCCAGGGCGTTTAAGTAAGAGGCGGAGGAGCGCAGCACGCCGTCCGTCACCACGAGCCCCAGGGGGTCGCCGGTGGCCATGACGAAGTAATCGCCGTTGATGCCGCTGAGGACCCGTTCCCCGCCCCGCTCCAGGCCCTTGGCCATGGAGTAGACCGTCTGCTTGTCCACCACGTTGGAGCCGTAGCTCACCACGGGGGAGACGCTGGAGGAGGGGGTGTAGGTCACATAGTTTTCCGTCCGCAGGTCGGACTTAGAGGCCGACCACATGACCTCGCGGGTCAGGGTGGTCCGGTCGCAGATGTCTAAGGTGTAGGAATAGATACGGCTGCCCAGGGCTTCCGAAGCCAGGGCCGAGGAGCACAGGGTCGCGGCCCCCAGGATCAGGGCGGCAGCGCGGCGCAGAAACGATTTCATAGGGGGTTCTCCTTTGTCGGGATGCGGGAACGCATCGGAGTTGGTTGGGTCGGGGACAGTATAACATAATTTCCCAGGGGAGTAAAGGGAACGGCGGCGAAGCAAAACAGCCCCGCCCCTGCCGTTCTATTCTAAGAACGCAGGAGCGGGGCAAAATGGGACACAGAAATTCAAAAAAGATGCACAAAAATCAAAGACCGGATTTGGATACTTTGTCGAAACAGCTCAGTAATAGCCGGTGTAGTTATCGACGTAATAGTCCATGCTCACCAGCTCCGTGACCTTGGTGCCGTCCTTCAGGGTACCGGTGCAGTGGAGCTTGAGGGTGATGACGGGGTAGGTGCCCTGGTGGGCGGTGACGGTTTCGGTGGCGGCATCCTTGGCGGCGGCTTCATCGTAGCTGAGGCAGACCAGGGCCAAGGCATCGGGCAGGGTGACGGTCACGTCCTCCCGGCGGCTGATCTTGCGGCACTGCTCCTTGACCTTGGCGGGGGTGCTGTACTGCTCGATTTTGCAGGCGACGCCGTTGGCGGTGGCGGAGGTCACCTCAAAGTTGGTGTAGGTCTCCTTGCTGTCCTTGGTGGCGGCGAAGGAGAAGACCAGCTTGTCCTTCTGGACGGTGACGCAGTCTTCCTTCCAGACGCAGCGGCTGTTGTTGTCCCGGATGCCCTGGGCGGCCAGGGTGTCGGCCAGGGTCTTGTCGCTGCCCTTTTCCTTGGCGCGCAGAGCCTGGGCGGAGACCCAGGCGACATCGCCCCGGAGGAAGGTCGTGGTGGCGGCGGAATAGACCTGGTTCGTGATGCCCAGCTTATCAGTGAGGGTCCAGGCGGAATCCCAAGCGAAGTCAGAGGCGGAATCGTAGCCCAAGGCCCGGAGGACCAGGGTCAGGTATTCTGTGGCGGAGAGGGTCTTTCCGGCGGAGAAGGTCGTCTCGCTGGTGCCGTTGGTCAGGCCCTTGTCATAGGCATAGCCGACATAGGGCTGGGCCCATTCGGGGACATCGGTGAAGGGGGTGGTCCACGTGCCCTCCAGAGCGGCCTTCTCCTGGCCCAGCAGACGCACCAGCATGGTCACGCCTTGGGCGCGGGTGGGGGCGTCGGAGAGGGAGAAGACGGGGAAGCCCTCTTTGTCGGTGTCGGTGCCTTGGAAGAGGCCCATGTGATAGAGGGTCCAGGCGGCGTTTTCCTGGTCGGCGTCGGTGGGGGCGGCCGCCAGAGCGGGGAGGGACAGGCTCAGGCACAGGAGCAGAGCCAGGAAAAGGGACAGTGCTTTTTTCATGGGGGTTCTCCTTGTTATCGTGCACGGGTTAGAACACACCTAAGTGTTCCAAGAGGATCTTGATGCCCAGGAGGATGAGGATACCGCCCCCCAAGGCTTTGGCATGGGCCTGCAATTTCTGGCCGCATAGGCTGCCCAGGGCCACGCCCAGGGCGGAGAGAACGAAGGTGGTCAAAGCGATCAAGCCCGCCGAGGGCAAAATGGCCACGTCCAGAAAGGCGAACGTGATGCCAACGGCCAGGGCGTCGATGCTGGTGGCGACGGCCAGGGGGAGCATGGCCCGCAGGTCCAGGGCGGCGCTGCTGTCTTCCGGCTCGTCGGCGCGGGCCGTGCAGAGCATATTGCCCCCCAGCCAGCCCAGCAGAAGAAAGGCGACCCAGTGGTCAATGGCCGCGATCGACCGGGCAAACCCGGCCCCCAAGGCCCAGCCCGCCAAGGGCATAAGCCCCTGAAAGCCCCCGAACCAAAGGCCCACCCACAGGGCGCGGCCCAGGTCCAGCTTTCCCAGGGCCAGCCCCTTGCACAGGGCCACGGCCAGGGCATCCATCGACAGGCCCACCGCCAAAAGAAACAGTTCCGCAGTTCCCATACGCATCCCAGCCTTTCTGCCAGTCTTTCTGGGAGCAGTCTATGCAAGACCGGCAGGGGGAAGACCTGGCTTCCTCCTGCCGGATAGAGACGGGGTGCTTACTTGTTCAGCGTCTCCCAGGCGTTGGCCAGGAAGCTCTCATCGTAGGTCTGGTCTGCGGGCAGGTCCTTGGTGATGCCGCCGGCCAGCTTGGTCAGGGTGATGGCAGCCTCATAGCCGGACTCGGTGTGGTAGCCGTCGGTGGTGTAGACGTGGTGCTCCTTGTCGTAGGAGGCGTCATACTGCAGCTCTTCCTCGGCGCCGTCGAACAGGGGCAGCAGGTTCTGGGCGATCTCCTCGGCGGAGGCGGTCTGCATCCACTGGATGGCCTTGGTCATGGCGTTCACGGCCTTCTGGACCAGTTCAGGGTTCTGGGCGATGAGGTCGTCGGAGGTCATGACGGTGAAGAGCTCATAGCTCTCGGAGCCGATGATCTTCTTGATGGTGGGACCGTCGGTGCCGTCGATGATGACCACGCCGCCGGCGTCGGTCAGCTTCTTGGCAGACCAGGGGTTGGTGGACACGGCCCCCTGGAGCTCACCGGCCTGGATGGCGGCGGCATAGCCGGCGCTGGCCATCTGGGTGATGGTCACGTCCTCGTCGGAGAAGCCGGCGTCGGCCATGCAGGCTCTGGCGAAGGTGTAGGGGCCGCTGTTGACGCTCAGACCGCCGGCGACCACGCCGCCCTTCAGGGACTCCAGCGTGCTGTACTGGCTGGTGGCACCGATGAGCTGATAGGGATACTTCTGGGTGGTGGAGAGCAGGATCTTCATGCCCTGGCCCCCCTCATTGACCATCAGGCTGGTCTCCACGCCCTTCAGGCAGAACTGGGCGTCGCCGGACAGGACGGGGGCAGTGGCATCGCCGCCCTTGATGGTTTGGAACTCCGCGTCCAGGCCTTCCTCCTTGAAATAACCCAGGGTCTGGGCCAGGTAGGCGGGGGCCCAGTGGTAGCCACGGACATCCTCCGTGAAGACGATCTTTTCCAGGTCGCCGGTGTTGGTGTCGGTGTTCTGGCCATCGGTCTCGGCGGCAGACTGGCTGTCGCCGTTGGCGTCGCCGGGGGCGGTCTGGCCGCAGCCGGCCAGCAGGCCCAGAGATAAGACCATTGCGCAGGTCAGCAGCAGAGCAAGTAGCTTCTTCATGGGAATACTCCTTTTCTAAAAATAAATGTTTATCATAAGCCGTAAAAACGGACGATGATACAGGATGTAGGGGCGAGGGGTTCAGCCTCGCCAGCGCAGCAGCCGCCACTCCAGCAGGTGGACGACGGCGTCCAGGGCAATGATGAGCACCACCAACACCAGCACGCAGCAGAGCACACGGGTGGAGTTGAACACATCCCCCGCCGCCGAGAGCAGCCAGCCCATGCCTTTGGTGGAGCCGAGATACTCGCCCACGATGGCCCCGGAGAGGGACAGGCCCAGGCCGGTCCGCAGGCTGGTGAGCAGCCAGGGCAGGCAGGCGGGCCAGATCACTTTGGTGAGGAGCTGCCCTTGGCTGGCCCCCAGCAGGCGCACGCCGGACAGCAGGGCGGGGTCCACCCCCCGCACGCCGGTGTAGAGGTTGAAGACGAAGATGAAAAAGACCATCAGGGCCGACATGATGACTTTGGACCGCAGGCCCAGGCCGAACCAGATGATGAACACCGGCCCCAAGGCCAGCTTAGGCAGACCGTTGAGCCCGGTGAGCAGGGGGGTGAGGGCGCGGCTGACTCTGGGCGCCAGCCCCAGGCCCAGCCCGGCCAGGGTGCCGAACAGCCCGCCGAAGAGCAGGCCCAGCCCGGCCTCCTGCAAGGTCACGGAGAGGTGCTTGGCCAGCAGACCGCTGGAAACCAGCTCCAAAAACTCCGCCCAGAGCGCACTGGGGCGGCTGAAAAAGTAATCGTTTACGTGCCCGGCGGCTGCGGCCCACTCCCACAGGCACAGGGCCAGCAACAGGCAGAGGACCGTCCAAACACCGGGGCTGAGACGGGATTTTTTCGGGGTCATAGGGCTTCCTCCTGGCGCAGCTGGGTCTCCAGATCCCGCCACAGGGTCTTTTCCAGCGCCACGAAGCGGGGGGAGAACTTTACGTCCATCACCCGCCGGGGGCGGGGCAGGTCGATGGGATACTCCCGGACCACCCGTCCGGGCCGGGCGCTCATCAGGACCACCCGGTCGGCCAACGTGATGGCCTCGGTCAGGTCGTGGGTGACGTAGAGGATGGTGCAGCCGGTGGTCTCCCAGACGGATAAAATGTCATCCTGGAGCTTTTGCCGGGTCAGGGCGTCCAGGGGGGCAAAGGGCTCGTCCATCATCAGAATATCCGGGTCGATGGCCAGAACGCGGGCGATGGCAGCCCGCTTTTTCATGCCGCCGGAGAGTTCTCTGGGGTAGCTGTGCTCAAAGCCGGCCAGGCCCATCCGCGCCATGAGGGACCGGGCCGCCTCCTGCCGCTGGGCCTTGGGGACGCCCCGCAGCTCCATGGCCAGGGCCACGTTGTCCAGGACCGTCCGCCAGGGGAGAAGGGTGTCGGCCTGGGAGATGTACCCCACGGAGGGCAGCACGCCCTTCACCGGCTGGCCCGCCAGCCGGACCTCCCCCGCGCAGGGAGTGACCTGGCCGGCCAACACGTTCAGCGCGGTGGTCTTGCCGCAGCCGGAGGGCCCCACCAGGGCCACCAGCTCCCCCTTTTCCACGGAGAGACTGAACCGGTCCAGGGCCACAAGGTCCGGGCGTTTTTTGGAGAGAGAAAAGCGAACGGAGACATTGGTCAGCTCCAACAAAGCCATGGGAGGACCTCCTTTCCGGGGCGGCAAGGCAAAGTACATCCATTATATGGAATCCGGTGGTCATTGTCAACCGACTACGTTGCTTGCTTGGGTCAAATTTTCCAGTTGTTTCCTTATATAATATAAGGTATAAATTTCCAGTGATTTTCTGGAAATCAAAGGGGCGGGATCAAAGGAGCGGGGTGTCGTGTTCCTGCTTCCAGAGTTCCACCTGTTCCTGGGTCATGCGGAGGAAGGCATTGGCCAGGGGGGAGCGCTCCGTCTCACGGGGGCAGAGCAGGCCGATTTCCCGGACATAGCCCTCTTTCAGCGGGAGCAGCTGGACCTGACGCCCGGGCAGACAGTCCCGCAGGGCCAGGCCAGGCAGCACAGAGATCCCAAGCCCCCGCTCCACCAGGGCCACGGCCATTTGGTTTTCTTGGGGCTGGAAGGCCAGATGGTCCGCCTTGGCAAAGGCCTCGTAGACCGGATGGGCTACGCTGTCCTGCTCGGCGCACTCGTTGGTGGGGATGAGAGATTGGTGCTCGGCCAGATCCAGCACGGCGGTCTTGCCCCGGAGGGCCAGGGGACTGTGCTTGCTGACCACCAGGTAGTAGGGGTCTTTGTATAGGGGGATGAGCTCCATGCCGGGGGGGCACTTGGTGCCGTGGAAGCAGCAGTCTAAGCGGTGCTCCCGCAGGGCCAGCTCCCCCGCCAGGGGATTTTTTTCCGTTTCTAATTTCACAACGACTTTCGGGTAGGTCTTGGAGAAGACCTCCAGGATCTCCGGCATCCACTGGGCCGAGACCCCGGCAAAAATGCCCACCCGCAAAAGCTCCCATTGGCTCACGCGAGCGGCCTCTTGCAGCTCGTCCTCCATGGCCTCGATCTTCCGCATGAGCTTGAGCAGGTCGCTGCCGGTCTCTGTGAGGGTGACCCCGCGTTGGTCCCGGTAAAAGAGCTTGACCCCCAAGTCGTTTTCGATGTTGTTGATGATGTAACCAAGGCTTGGCTGGGTGTAGCCCAGCACATGGGCAGCCCGGGTCATGCTGCCGCACTCGGCAGTTTTGATGACAGGCGCGTATTTTCCCATTCTCGCAGCCCCTCCTTTTCCTCCGTTCCACGTGTTTCCCCTGGATCAGTCAGGTGCCTGGACGTGTCTATCTCCTGCGCTCCGGCAGGGTCTAAGAACTATCTTACCCCTTTCTCTGGCAGATTGCAAGAATATTCTGATAACAGTATAAAAGCTCTTTGTCTTTGGAACGGGCAGACAGGTGAAAAAATGGGCAGCGGAAGCAATGCATAAAATCTTTCATTTTGCAGGAACTAGTTTCATGCAAAATTTTTTCTTGCACATCATTAAAGTTCTCAAGTTTACAGCTATCTGTGTATTTCGTATAATAATTTTCGGTTTCGCTCGACGGATTTTTAGCTTTTTTATTCGTTGGGCGGCTGGGGCAGAAGGGAGGAGAGATGCCCCGGTTTGTGAAAAATGATTCGTTTCCTGCACGAATCACGTTTGTCCCGGCTCCAATCGGGAGCGGGCATCAGAAGAAAAGAGGTAACGTAAATGAGTAATACCCCCGAAAAGAAGGGTGTCAGCGCCGTTGACTTTTTCTGCATCGGCTTTGGCGCTATCGTCGGCGTGGGCTGGGCCGTGGCCATCAATGGTTGGATGACCAGCTGCGGCGGCCCCATTCCCGCTGCTATCGGCTACATCGTGGCGCTGGTCATGATGGTGCCCATTGCCCTGTGCTACTGCGAGCTGGTTCCCATGCTCCCCGTGGCCGGCGGCGGCATGGCCTTTGCTTACAAGGCGTTCAATGAGACAGTGTCTTTCATCTCCGGCTGGGCGGCGTTTGGCGCATTCGTGTCCATCATCCCCTGGGAAGCCATTCAGATCACCGACGTTCTGGGTTATCTGATCCCCGGCATCAAGACCGGTCCCATTCTGTACAAGGTGGCTGGTGAGCCCATCTATCTCATCACCATCATCATCGGCACGGTCGCCTCCCTGCTGCTGTTCGCCCTGAACATGCGTGGCCTGGCTGCCGCTGCTTCCGTTCAGAAGATCCTGTGCTTCATCCTGGTTGGTGCAGCTGTCATCGGTGCCATCGCCTCCCTGATCGGCGGCAACGCAGACAACTGGAAGCCCATCTATGACGTCACCGACCCCACCATCTACGGCAACCCCGCCGACGGTCTGAAGCAGGTCTCCCACAACAGCATGTTCGGCGGCATTCTGGCCATCCTGGCCTCCGCCCCCTTCTTCCTGGCTGGCTTCGAGACCATCCCCCAGGGCATCGAGGATGCCGGCGGCGATGTGGCCAGCGTGGGTAAGACCGTGGTGCTGTCCGTCGTCCTGGCCTGCGTGTTCTATGCCATCCTGCTGTTCTGCTTCGGCTACGCTTGGAAGTGGCAGGAGTTTGCACACATGTCCAACCCCTCCGCTGCTACCATGTTCAAGTCCCTGTATCCTGGGGCTGTGGGCGGTGTGCTGTACTGGCTCATCACCCTGGGCGCCATCGCCGGCCTGTTCACCACTTGGAACGGCTTCTTCATGGCTTCCGCCAGCCTGCTCATGGCCATGGGCCGCGGCAACCTGGTGCCCGGCGTCTTTGCCAAGCAGAATAAGAACGGCATTCCCGTTCCCGGCCTGCTGGTCTGCCTGCTGCTGTCCCTGATCGGCCCCTTCCTGGGCGCCGGCCTGATCGGCTCCATCACCTCCTTCTCGGCGGCGGCCTTCGTGCTGTCCTGGTGCATCACCTCCTTCTCGCTGATCCGTCTGCGGAAGATCGCACCCGATATGGAGCGTCCCTATAAGATCCCCGGCGGCGTGGCGATGGGTGGCTTCTCTGCCCTGATCACCACCGTGGTCTTCATCCTGCTCTTCGTGCCCAACAACCCCGTGTACATGGGCAAGACCGCAAGCATCATGTTTGTGGGCTGGATGGTCATCGGCTTTATCCTGTATGCCATCTCCGGCGTGCAGAGAAAGGCCATCTCCAAGGCCGATCGCGAAGCTGCGATGTTTGGTCACGCAACACACGAGGACTAATTCTATCCTCGCTCTCCTCAATATTTTATCTGGCGCGGTCCGGTTTGTTCGGACCGCGCCGGTTTTATGGGGGAAACCGGGCAAAGTGTGTCGATTGTGCTTGCTTTTTGTTTCTCCGTCTTGTAGAATGAAAGCCACAGCTAGTTTCCGGTGAAAGCGTTTCTCACTGCTTTCCTAGGGAAATCACGCTGTAAAACAGAGAAAAGAGAGTGATTTGTTTTGAACGAGATCCTGACGCGGATCGATGGCGTCGTGACCGCCATCAGCGGGGTATTGTACATGCCCTGGGTCCCCCTGTTCCTTATCGTGGCGGGCCTGTTTTTTACCTTCCGTACCAAGCTCATTCAGATCCGTCTGCTGCCCGAATCCCTGCGAGTGGTGATGGAAAAGCCCAAGAACTCCGAGGGCATTTCCTCCTTCGGGGCTTTGATGGTCTCCACGGCTTCGCGCGTGGGCACCGGCAACATCGTCGGCGTGTCCACGGCCATCTGCCTGGGCGGCTACGGTGCAGTGTTCTGGATGTGGATCACCGCCATCCTGGGCGGTGCCTCCGCTTTCATCGAGTCCACCCTGGCCCAGGTCTATAAGCGCAAGGACAAGAAGGGCCACAGCTACGGCGGTCCCTCCTACTACATGGAGTCTGCCCTGGGGCAGCGCTGGCTGGGCGTGATCTTCGCCGTCATCATCATCCTGACCTATGCCGTGGGCTACAACATGCTGGCCTCCTACAATCTCCAGTCTGCCTTTGCCGGATTCTCCTTCTATGGTGACCACACGGCGTTTGTCATCGGTCTGATCCTGGCCATCCTGTTCGCCATCTGCGTGCTGGGCGGGGCGCACCGGCTGACCAAGGTCACCGGTGCTCTGGTCCCCATCATGGGTGTGTTCTATGTCATCATCGCCATCGTGGTCGTGGTGATGCACGCCAACCTCATCCCCGGCGTGTTTAAGAACATCTTTGTCAGTGCCTTTGACTTCCCCGCGATCTTCGGCGGCTTCACCGGCTCCTGCATGATGCAGGGCATCAAGCGCGGCCTGTACTCTAACGAGGCCGGTATGGGCTCTGCCCCCAACGCCGCTGCCACCGCCGACGTGTCCCACCCCGCCAAGCAGGGCCTGGTCCAGATGCTGTCCGTGTTCATCGATACCCTGCTCATCTGTACTGCCACCGCCCTCATGTGCCTGTGCTCCGGCGTGATCCCCACCGAGGAGGCAGCAGGTGCGCCCTATGTTCAGGCGGCGCTGCAAAGCTCTCTGGGCAATTTCGGCCCGATCTTCATCGCAGTGTCCATGGCTCTGTTTGCCTTCACCACCCTGATCGGCAACTATTACTACTGCGAGGGCTGCCTGCGTTTCATCTTTAAGCGCACCCCCAGCCACGCCTTTATGACCGGCTTCCGTCTGATCGCCGCCGTCATCGTCCTGCTCGGCGCGATGCTGAGCATGAGCCTGGCCTGGGACACCGCTGACCTCTTCCAGGCCCTCATGGTCATCATCAACATCCCGGTCATTCTGATCCTGGGCAACACCGCCGTGAAGACCCTGAAGGACTACATGGCCCAACGGAAAGAGGGGAAGGACCCCCACTTCAAGGCCGCCAACATTGGCCTGAAGCAGGAGACGGACTACTGGAACTGATGCCGGAAGAAACCGTTTCTGCCGGACCTTTCTGAACTTTAGTTCTTTTCGGCAAACTTTTGTTTTCAGATAGGTAAAGTTTCCCTCTGTGAGTGCTTGCCTTTTGTCCGATTTCCATGTATAATGATATCAAAACCGACAAAGCTGTGAGGAATGTCGTATGTATCAAGTCATTATCGTGGAAGACGACCCTATGGTCGCTGAGATCGACAAGCAATATGTAGAGCACAACAACAAAATGACCATCGCCGGGGTCTTTCAGAATGGTCAGGATGCGTTGGAGTTTGCCCGGAACAACCCCGTGGACCTCATCATGCTGGATTACTACATGCCTGTGATGGACGGCCGCACGTTTCTTGTGAAGCTGCGGGCCGAGGGGATCCTGGCCGATGTCATCATGGTCACGGCGGCCAGCGAGGCCCGTCACGTCAGTGAGCTGTATTCCTATGGCGTGTCGGACTACCTCATCAAGCCCTTTGACTACAACCGGTTCCAGTCTGCCCTGCAAAAGTTTGTGGCCCGCCGGGAAGCCTTTGCCGGGGACAAAGCCTTTAACCAGGAAGAGCTGGATAAGGTCATCTCCCCGGAGGGCCAGCGCAGCGGCCAGCTGGTGGACAAGGGCATCCATCCCGTTACCCTGGAGATCATCTGCTCCTTCCTGCGGGAACACAAGAGCGAGAAGCTCTCCATCGAGGACATTGCCAAAAACGTCTCCCTCTCCCGCGTGACCTTGCGGCGGTACATGAACTATCTCATCGACAAAAACAGCGTCATCGGCGGCGTGGACTACTCCACCGGTGGCCGCCCGTCCGCCGTGTATACTTATATCGGCAAATAATTACAGAGAACGAAAGAAACTCCCGTGGCCTCATACCATCGGGAGTTTCTTCTACATTTTTTTCGGATCAGAAAGGAGCACGCCCATGGAACCCCTCTACACCCGTTACATCCAGGAGACCTTCGGCCCCGACGGCCAGGTGACGGACTGGCACTACCAATACGAAGACAACTTTAATTACGCCTATGACATCCTCGACACCATGGCCGCCGCCGAGCCATGGCGCATGGCCATGCTCTGGCGCAACGACCGCGGCGCAGAGCTCAAGCTGACCCTGGAAGACTTGTCCGTGATGAGCAATCGCATGGCGAACCTCTTCCGCAGCCACGGCCTCAAGCGGGGCGACGTGATCCTCACGGCCCTGCGCTCCCACTGGAGCTGGTGGATCGTGGCCCTGGCCGCCCACAAGCTGGGCCTGATCCTGGCACCCTGCTCCTATCTGCTGTCGGAACAGGACTTCCTCTACCGCATGACCAAGGCCAAGGCCAAGTGCGTGGTCACCTGCCGAGAGAACGGGGCCGATCGGCGCGTCCTGGCTGCGGCGGAACAGGCCGGGGTGTCCGTCCGCTTCGCCCTGGGGGGCGGCAGCGGGTATCTGGACCTGCTGGGGAACATGGACAAGCAGCCGGGGGTCCTCGGACGCATCCCCACCTCCGCCAAAGACCCGATCCTGCTGTATTTCACCTCCGGCACCACCGGCCAGCCCAAGGGCGTCCTGCACGACGGCGCTTACACCCTGAGCAACTACTGGGGGGCCAAGTATATGCAGGATGTCCACCCAGGCTCCCTCCACTTTGCCACCGGCGACACCGGCTGGGAGGTGGTCTGCGGCACCAAGTTCTACGGCCAGTGGATGCTGGGCGGGGCGCTGCTGGTGTATGACTACGACCGCTTCCCCCCGGAAAAAGTCCTGGAGACGCTGCAAGAGACGAAAGTCACCGGCATGATGGCCCAGCCGACCGTCTACCGGATGCTGACCAAAGTGGGCATGGACAAGTATGACCTGTCTTCCATCACCAACTATGCGGTCGGCGGCGAGAAGCTCCTGCCGGACCTGGCGAAGGTGGTGCAGGAGCAGACAGGACAGCCCCTCTATGAGGGCTATGCTCAGTCGGAGACCAATCTCATCGCTGCCGCCTCGAAAGCGTTTGGCCGCCGGGAGGGGTCCATGGGGAAAATTTTACCCAAGTACCACGTTGAAATTTTGAAGGAGGACGGCAGCTTTGCCGCGCCCGGAGAAGTGGGGGAGATCGTGATCATTGCCGACGGCGGCCAGCGCCCCAACGGCATGATGACCGGCTATCTGAACGACGAGGAGGCTACCCGCCGCCTGTGGGACGGGGATATTTTCCACACCTGCGACCTGGGGAGCCGGGATGCCGACGGCTTCCTCTTTTACCAGGGCCGGAACGACTCGATCATCAAGACCAAGGGCTACCGGGTCAGCCCCGTGGAGATCGAAGACGCCCTGTCCCTCCACCCTGCTGTGGCGGAATGTCTGGCCGTGGGAGAGCCGGACCCGGACCTGGGGCAGAAGGTGAAGGCCTACGTCCACCTGAACCAGGGCTATGCCCCCGGCGATGCCTTGCGGGACGAGCTGATGGCCTTCCACAACGACGCCTGCACGGGCTTTCAGAAGATCCGGGAGATGGAATTTGTGGGGCCGCTGCGCCGGAATCCCAACGGAAAAGTCATTCGGGGACAGTTTGCGAAGACCCCAACAAAAATTTAATACCAGCATAGGGCTTCTCAATTTTACAAATCCCCTGGGGGTGGAGTATACTGCATGGGTCAGGCCAAGAGGCCAGGCCCATGCGGGCTTTCCTCCGCGTTACCTCTCCGGGAAAGCGCCGCGTTTCTGTCCGTCCGTCTTCTTCCAGGCAGAGCCGCAGGACCCTCCAGGACGGGAGGGTAGGCATTGGTGGGCCGCGTCTTTTTTCTTGCCCTGAGTACTCATACAGGGAGCAGCTGTCATAGGGGACGGCTGCTTCTTTTTGCGTTTTGACTTCCAAATCTTTCTAAATTGAAAATTTTGTAAAACAAAATAAAATTGTTGCTAATATCCCTTGACAGGTTCTCTTGCTCCTGGTAATCTAGTCTTGGATATTACATAACAAGGAGGCAAAAATTATGTCTTTTGCCGTTGTCACCGATTCTCTGGCCGGCCTGCCCCTGGAGGAAGTGGCCAGCCGGGGGCTGGTGGTCATTCCATTGTCTTACTATATGAACGGAGAGGAACACACCTGTCAGGCTCCCGAAGAGTACGACAGCGCGGCCTTCTTCCGGGCGATGAAGCAGCGGGTGGAGGTCAAGACCGCCATGATCCCGCCCCAGCGGTTTGCAGAATACTGGGAGCCGCTGTTGCAATCTGAGCTGGACATTCTCTTCCTGAGCGCCTCGTCCGGCATCTCGTCGAGCTACCAGTCGGCCAGCATCGCCGCCCAGCAGCTGGAGGAGAACTACCCGGAGCGGAAGATCCGCGTGGTCGATACGCTCTCTTCTACGTTAGGGGAGGGCCTCTTGGTCCTGCGGGCCTTTGCGCTGCGGGAGAAGGGCATGAGCCTGGACGAGACGGCCGACACCATCCTTTCCCTGCGCCCCTATATCGCCCACTACTTTACCGTAGACGACCTGCTCTACATCAGCCGCGGCGGGCGCGTCTCCGGGGCCAAGGCCCTGCTGGGCACCGTGCTGGGCATCAAGCCCCTGCTCAAGGGCGACGAGCACGGCCATATCGTGATGAACGGCAAGGTCCGGGGCCGGGCGGCCTCCATCAAGGCCCTGGCGGAGAAGTTTGACAAGATCGCCCGCTATCCGGGGGATCAGACCGTTTTCATCGCCCACGGCGACTGCCGACAGGACGCGGAGACGCTGGCGAAGCTCATCCAGGAGAAGAACCCGCCGAAAAAGATCATCATCACCCCCTTCGACCCCACCAACGGCGCCCACGCCGGACCGGGTTCGCTGGCGATCTTTTTTGAAGGCGACGAGCACGCCCGCCAGCACTAAAGAACGCATAAAAAACTGCCGTCCCCAGCGATGGGAGACGGCAGTTTTTGCGTGGTTGATCGATTCCTGTTACAGCAGCCCCAGGCGGCCCAGGACGGCGGCCAGCTCGTCGCGCTTGACGGGGCGCTCCGGGCCTTCGCCGTTCATGACGCCGGTCTGGGCCGCTTTGGCCCAGTGGCCTTCTTTTTCGCTCCAATCCGGTTCGGCTTGGCTTGCGGCGTGGCGCAGGGCCTTTTCCAACAACGTGTAGGCCTGGGCGTCGGTCAGTTCTTTGAAGAGCTTGTCAAAGTCCATGTCTTCTTCCTCCTTTGGCTTGGGTGTGGGCGCTGGCTTGGCAGCCGGGCGCTGCACCACGAAATAATACTTCACTTGGCGCTTGAATACACTGTAATCACCCTGGGTGCGGACGGCGCGGGTGCTGGCCGGATCGTTGATCGACACGACGTTGCCGCTGATGTTCCAGACCAACACAAAATGGCCGGAAGACGTCCAAAGCCCGCGCCCCATGCAGGCGATCACGAGATCGCCCCGGTCCACGGCGACCTTGGCCTGGGCGTGGTAGGGGCTGTTGGGCTTGCCGTACAGGGTCACGCCGTTGAGCATCTTGCAGGTCAGACCGAAGCGCTTGGCCGCCGGGGCGAAATAGCCGTAATAGGTCCCCTGATGCGGGGCCTTATAGCCGTGGGCCAAGGCCCAGGCACATTCGCTTTTGGGTGTGATCTTGGGGTCGACCCAGGTCGCCAGGACCATGGCCAGGGCCGTTGGTCCGCAGCCGGAGACGGCGATGTTGGTCTTCTCGCCGCGGGTCGAGTAGTCCAGGGACCCCCACCGGGGGTCCGTCTGGAGATAGCTGACGGGTCGGGGGTTCATGGCTGATCCTCCTCGTTGCTGGTTTTCTGGTCCTGGGTTCTCTTGGTGAAGAAATAGGTGATAATGGCCCCGTAGGCGGTGCAGAATAAGCTCTGGGCCTCCGGGTTGGGATCAACGGGGGCGAAAAGCAGGGCGATCATCGCCCCGGTCATGGCCAAGGTCACAAGGCTCTTGACGTCGATCAGCTGTAAGAGCTGTTTCATGTGGGTTCTCTCCTCTCTCTGTTTTTCGGGCGGCTCACTGGTCGTGGGCCCGCAGGTTCAGGCTTTTTTCGATCTTGTCGATGGCCTCCCGCACCGGGCCGTTGCAGCCCTGCTCGGCCATGCCCTTGAGGCAGGCCAGCACGCCGTAGGTCAGCAGCGTGTTCTCCTTGCGGATGGCCTTCAGTTCTTCGTCCTGCTCCTTTTGGCGCAGGGTCCAGCGGTACACTCGGTTGTAGGTGGTCAGCAGCAACAGCAGCGCCGAGAGCACCCCGCCGGCGGTGATGATGCTTTGCCAGGTCAGCTCCATGGTGGTTTCCCTCCTTTCTCCCTTTATCCGTTGGGAATGGGACAGGGGGGAAGTTGCACGTGTTCGTGCAACTCCAAATGGGTTTCTCCCCATTGCACAAACCGACCGCGCCGGACGCAAACATCTCTTGCTAATTTGGGGTGGATATGATATGCTAAAAAACGACCAAAGCGCATGACATCTGCTGCGGGAATGCCGCGCGGAAGGGGAGAGCACCGTGAAAACAGCCATCGTTACCGACACCAACAGCGGCATCACCGCCCAAATGGCACGGGAAATGGGGATCTACCTCATCCCGATGCCCTTTTTTATCGACGGATCGACGTATTACGAGGGGGAGACCTGTACCCCTGACTTCTTCTTCCGACACCTCAAGGCCAAGGCCGAGGTGAGTACCTCCCAGCCCTCGCCGGAGGTCATCACGTCCCTGTGGGCCAGCCTCCTGGAGACCCACGACGCGGTCCTGCATTTTCCTATGACGGCCGGGCTCAGCGGCTCCTGTGAGACCGCCAAGGCCCTGGCACAGGAATTTGACGGCCGGGTGTTGGTGGTGGATGACCACCGCATCTCTGTCACCCTGGCCCAGTCCATCCGCAACGCCCTGACCCTGCTGGCCCAGGGCAAGACGGCCCAGGAGGTTCGGGGCATCTTAGAGGCGGAAAAAGATGCCTCCAGCATCTACATTGCAGTGAACACCTTGGAATACCTCAAAAAAAGCGGCCGCGTGACGGCAGCCGGAGCGGCCATGGCCGCCGTGCTGCACATCAAGCCTGTGCTGCAGATCCAGGGCGGCAAATTGGACGCCTATAAAAAAGTCCGAGGGATGCTCCAGGCGAAAAAGACCCTCTTGGACGCCCTCCGCCACGACCTGGCCACCCGCTTTGCGGGCATGAAAATGGCCGTCTTCTCCGGCTACTCCGGCGCGGACCCCGACCTGGGGAAGGCCTGGCAGCGGGAGGTCCAGGCGGCCTTCCCCGACCAGCTGGTGGAGCTGATCTCCCTGCCCCTGAGCATCTGCTGCCACATCGGCGACGGGGCCTTGGGCGTGGCTTGTGCGAAAGTTTGGTGATCGTCTTTCTTCGTCCCGGCGAGGCTTCGCCGGGACGTTTTTTGTTCGAGGCAGGGAAAGCGACGGCTTTCCCTATCCTTAGACTATGCAGAGGTGGAGGAAAGCGTTCCGGAAAATACTTGCATTTTATGCGTATCATGCGTATAATAGAAACGTAGGGAGGGCAAGATATGCGTCCGAGAGAAGTAGAGAAGATCATTCAGGCCGATGGCTGGATCTATAAAAACACCAGAGGCAGCCACAAGCAATTCGTACATCCTACAAAGCCGGGAAAAGTCACGATTCCTCAACATCCGGGTGATACGATAGATGCTACCTTACTGAAAAAGATTTTGAAACAAGCGGGGCTGAAATAACCCTTTGGAAAGGAGACGCTCATGATGAAACTTGTGTATCCTGCCTGCTTTTATCAGGATGAAGAAACTGGAAACTATACGGTAGAGGTCCCCGATCTGCCAGGCTGTGTCACGGGTGGGGAAACCCTGGCAGATGCGATCCTCATGGCGGAGGATGCTGCAAGTGGTTGGGTTTTGGACGAACTGGAAGAAGGTCGCCCGGCACCCAAGGCAAGTTCTATAGGTGCAGTCACACCAGATGAAGGAGGCTTTGTAAGTCTTCTTACCTTAGACATGGATGCATACGCTGAAAAATTTGGAAACAAGGCGGTTCGCAAGAACTTGACGATTCCTGCATGGCTGAATACTTTCGCAGAGCAGAACCATGTCAATTTCTCGAAAATTCTTACAGATGCACTGACTGCGCTTTATCAGCAAGTGCATTGAGAAAGTCCTGCGGACGTTTGTTTGTCCGCAGGACTTTTTTAATGACGACATTTAATAAAGTCTTAAGACTTTCCCCATTCTTTTTTCAGGAATCGCTGTTATAATAGGCACTGTAAAAAGAAACCCGTTCCGGGTTCGGGTTTTTCGGGAGATCCTGAAGGATACGTTCATTCACCCCAACAAGGAGGAATACACCATGAAAAAGCGCAATCGTATCACCGTATGTCTGGTGGCTGGCGTGCTGATCCTGGCGGTGTCTGCCGGGGCTGCTTTTGGCAGCGTCAACGGTTACAGCACCTACAAGGAAGCCGTCAAGGCCCTGGCCCTCAAGACCGATAACGTCACCATGCAGGGCAGCATGAAGGCCACCCTGGACGGCAAAGAGTTTGTCAGCATGACCGGAGAAATGGCCATCGACGGCAAGAACAAGTCCAGCCATGTCATCAGCAGCGAATTCGGCGGCCAGAAGAACGAGTCCTACGACACCACCATCGGCAACACCGATACCTGGTTCAACGCCGACAGCAAGTACTACCGCGAGTACACCTATGACAACGACCAGACGGCAGAGGACCGCAACAACCTGCTGGGCGTTTCCGCCGATGATGAGATGTCCAAGCGGATGGTCAACTTCATGGAGATCGCCGCCGACACCGTCATGGGCGACCTGAAGAACAACTTTGTCCAGCTGGGCAAGGACGGCGACAAGACCCAGTACCAGATCGAGATCAGCAAGGACCAGGTGCCTTCTCTCGTGAATGCCGGTCTGTCCCTCTTCGCCTACTCCGTGGCTGCTGACGAGGGCACCGACTGGGGCGTTTACTATGAGGACTACTCCGCCAGTGAGCTCAATGCCTATGAGAAGCTCAGCGGCAACAAGCTCTCTGAGGAGTTCCGTAACGGCTACCTCCAGAGGGATGACACCGCCGACAGCGCGACTTACAACGCCTGGTACGACCAGAACGAAAAGCAGATCAATGAGATCGCGGACTTCCTGTCCGAAAAGGACTGGGAGAGACAGTATTATGACCAGCTGGAGAACAAGCAGGGCGGCATCGTCTTCGTGAAGACCGACGGCACTTCCGTCTATTACAAGGACTACAAGTCCTACGCCAAGGCCAACCCCAAGATGGTCGAGGATGACATGAGCACCTATCTCGGCCAGGACATGGTCCTGAAGACCGCACAGTGCAAGTTTGGCGTGGACAAAAACGGCAACCTGACCAACAACACCCTCACCGCCACCTTCACCACCACCGACCAGGACGGCAAGAACCACGAGCTGGTCGTCACCGCCAACGTCACCCTTTCCAACTACGGCACCACCACCGTCCAGAAGCTGGACACCGGGGACCGCACGAAGATGCCGGAACCCGACGCGGAAAATAGCGGGGACGTCGTTTACAGCGACAACGACTGAGTACCTTTTTCCGAAGTTCTCTCTCAAACAGAAACCCAACGGGTACACCCCGAAGGCCTGCGGCCTTCGGGGTCGTCCCGCCTGTACTGCCTGACTGAAAGGAGCGCGACAGTTTGGATACCGTTCTTTCCCTGGACCATGTTTCCAAGGTTTATCACAACGGCCGGGGGGCCAAAAACATCAGCTTTTCCGTGGCGCGGGGCCAGGTGGTGGGCCTGCTCGGCCCCAACGGCTCCGGCAAGACCACCATCATGAAGTCCATCACGGGCCTCTCCCAGCCCAGCGAGGGGAGCATCACCGTTTTCGGCGCCCCCAGCACCGACCGGGAGGCTTCCTTGAAGCACGTCGGGGCGCTCATCGAGCAGCCCGCCCTGTATGAGAACCTCACCGCCTGGGACCATCTGGTCATGGCCGCCCGGTTTTACCCGGCGGTGGACGAGAAGCGCATGGACCAGGTGCTGACCATCGTGGGCCTGGCCCCCTATAAAAAAGAGCGCTGCGGCAAGTTCTCCTTAGGCATGAAGCAGCGCATGGGCATTGCTCTGGCGCTGCTGTCCGAGCCGGAGCTGATGATCTTGGACGAGCCGACCAACGGCCTGGACATCGAGGCCACCGTCGAGATCCGGGAGATCATCATTCGGCTGGCGAAGGAGAAGGGCGTGACGTTTTTGGTCGCCAGCCACCTGGCCTCTGAAATTGAAAAAATGTGTGACAAGGTCCTGGTGCTGTACGAGGGGGAGATGCTCTCCTTCGACACCAAGGAGGAGGCCCTGCGCCTGCACCCCTCCCTGGAAGATTACTTCCTGGCGAAGGTGCGGGACAAAAAGGGCTCCGTGGTGCTGTAAGAAGGGGGAGATTCTGATGCAAGCATTTGCTGCCAGCTTACAAAACGAGCTGTTTAAGCTCCGGAAACGAAAGAAATACCTGGTGCTGCTCATCATCGCCAGCGCCATCTGCGTGGTCAGCGCCCTGCGGGTACTTATCGTCAATTATCTGACCGACGGGGGTGTGTCCCGTGAGGCGATCTTGGGCGGGCTGATGTCCTCCAACATGCCGTTTGTGCTGCTGATCTTCCTGCCGCTCATGGCGATCATGGCGGCGGGGGACCTGTACGTGGGGGAGCAGGTGGACCACACCATTCGCTTCTCCCTCATGCGGCCCGTGGGAAAGGCCAAGCTCTTTTTCTCCAAAGCGGCGGCGGTCTGGGTGCTGTGCGCCTTTGATCTGGCCGTGCTGTACCTCGTCTCGACGCTCTCCCAGGTTTGTCTGGGGGGCGGCATCGAGGGGATCTTTTCCAGCTTCTTTGCCTGCGTGTTGGACCTCATCCCCATGGCGGTGCTGATCCTCTTCTTTGCGCTCATCAACCAGTTGGTGAAGGGGTCCAGCCTGACCGTGCTGCTGTGCGTGGTGTGCTATGTGGCCCTGGTGGTGTTTGGGACCTATATGCCGTCCGTGGGCGGCCTGGTCTTTACCGGCTATCTGCGCTGGCACAACCTGTGGATCGGCGTGACGCTGCCCTTCCTGTCTCTGCTACCGCGGATCGGCCTGCTGGCGGGCTATGGCCTGGTCTTTGGCTGCGGCGGCTATCTGCTGTTTGACCGGAAAGAGGCCTGACCCGATCGTATCTCCCACATCTTTTAGGAGGTCCTGCCCATGCCCAAGAAAACCACCCTGCGCGGCCAATTTCTGCGCACTGTCCTGCTCATGCTGGCCTGTTCGCTGCTGGTGGGGCTGGCGGTGATCGTGGCGGTGATGATCGCCTTTGTGAAAAAGGTGCCGGATGGAGAACAATTTTTGATGGACAGCGTCTCCTTCCTCTTCGGGAAGGAGGTCCTGGGGCCAAACGGCATGATCCATGTGGTGGTCCTGGCGGCCATTGCGCTGTGTCTGCTGGTGGTGCTGGTGTGTGTGCTTTTGGCCAGCGGTACACCAGCCGTGTCGCGGCGGCGCTGCGGGAGTTCCGCCGGGCAGCGGATGACCTGCGCAGCGGGGAGCTGGACTTTCAGATCCTCACCTATCCTGAGCGGGAGCTGGACGAGCTGGCCCAAGCCCTGGAGAGCGTGCGGCAGCGCCTCAAGGCCACCGCGGCGGCGGAGGCTGCGGCCCAAGAGGAGCGGGGGCTGCTCATGGCGAACCTCTCCCACGACCTGCGCACGCCCATCACGGCCATCAAGGGCTATGTGGAGGGGATCCAGGACGGCATCGCCGCCACGCCGGAGAAGCAGCAGCACTATCTGGACATTGTGTACAACAAAACCATGGTCATGGAAAAGCTTGTGCGGAACATGTCCGACTTTTCCGAGTATGAGCTGGGGCGGATGCAGTATCACTTTGAATATGTGGACATGCTGCCCTTTTTGCAGGACCTGGCGGAGGAATACCAGGACGACGTGCAGCAGAGCGGCATGACCTTCCAGGCCGAGCTGCCCAAAGGCAGCTATACCGTCACCGCCGACCGGGGAAAGCTCAAGCGGGTGCTGGACAATCTGGTCTCCAATGCGGTAAAATATGGGAAACCGGGTGGCGAGATCCACTTTTCTGCCGAGGAGTATGAGGGCGGCTTGGTCTTGCAGGTGACGGACAACGGCAAGGGCATCAGCCCCCAGGCCCTGCACCATGTGTTTGACAGCTTTTTCCGGGCGGACGCCGCCCGCACCAGTTCCGTCCCCGGCAGCGGGCTGGGGCTGGCGATCTGCCGGAGCATCGTGGACAGCCACCACGGAAAAATTTGGCTCACCAGCGAAGAGGGGGAGGGCACCCGTGCCTTTGTCTATCTCCCCCTGCAAAAGGAGGAGGGTATGGCATGAAGATCCTCATCATCGAGGACGACCAGAGCGTGGCCGAGCTGGAACGGGATTACTTAGAGATCAACGGCGGCTTCGACTGTGACCTATACGACAACGGCAACCAGGGCTTGCAGGCCGCGCTGAGCCAGGACTATGCCCTGGTCATCGTGGACGTGATGCTGCCGGGGCTGAGCGGCTTTGAGATCTGCCGCCGCCTGCGGGAAGTGAAAGATACGCCCGTCATCATCATCTCCGCTCTGGCCGATGACATTGACAAGGTCCGCGGCTTAGGGCTGGGGGCCGACGACTATATGACCAAGCCCTTTTCCCACAGCGAGCTGGTGGCCCGCGTGAAGGGCCACATCCAGCGCTATGAGCGCCTGGTGGGCAGCCGGGAGCAGCGGCGCCCGGAGGTTTTGAAAATTCGCGGCCTGGAGATCGACCGGGACAGCCGCCGGGTCTGGGTCAACGGCAAGGAGAAGAGCATGACGGGCAAGGAGTATGACCTTCTGCTTTTCCTGGCCGAGCATCCCGACACCGTCTTTTCCAAGGACCGGCTCTTTGACAGTGTGTGGGGCGTGGAGGCCATCGGCGATGTGTCCACCGTCACCGTCCACATCAAGCACATCCGGGATAAGATCGAGCTCAACCCCGACCGGACGCAGTACATTGAGACCGTCTGGGGCGTGGGGTATCGCTTCCGGGGATAACCGAATCCAAACAGAAACGCCCACCGAAACAGGCTTCGGTGGGCGTAACACATCGTTGGGCTTTATTTCCGCCGCTTTCCCTGGGTCTTGCCGGGGGAGCGGTTGGTTTGTTTTCCGGCGGACTTGCCGCGCTGTGGGGCGGGGGCGTGCTGGCCCCTGCCTTGGGATTTGGCGGGGGCTTTGCCTCTGCCTTGGGTCTTGCCGGGTTTGCCGGACTTGGCGGCTTGTGCCGCTTCGGGTTTGCCGGGGCGGTTGGGGCGGAGGAGACAGTCGGGGCCGTAGCCGATGAGGTCCTCCCGACCCTCCCGGTGGAGGGCCTCCAGGACCAGGCGGCGCTTTTCCGGGCGTTTCCACTGGAGCAAGGCCCGCTGGAGCTCTTTCTCGTGGGGCGTTTTGGGGACGTAGATGGGCTTCATCGTCCGGGGGTCCAGGCCGGTGTAATACATGCCGGTGGCCAGGGTGCCGGGGGTGGGGTAGAAGTCCTGCACCTGCTCCGGCTGGCGGCCGGTCTTGTTGATCCACTGGGCCATGGCGATGGCGTCGGCCAGCGTCGCGCCGGGGTGGGAGGACATGAGATAGGGGACCAGGAACTGGTTCATGCCGTATTTTTGGTTGAGCCGCTGGTACTTGTCCCGGAACTTCTCATAGGCCTGGATGTGGGGCTTGCCCATGGCGTCCAGAACGTGGGCCACGCAGTGCTCCGGGGCGACCTTGAGCTGGCCGCTGATGTGGTGCTTGACCAGGTCGGCGAAGAACTCGCCGTTTTTGTCCTGCATCAGATAGTCGAAGCGGATGCCGGAACGGATGAAAATTTTCTTGATGCCGGGGATGGCCCGGAGCTTGCGGAGCAGCTGTAAATAATCCGCATGGTCGGCGTCCAGGTTGGGACAGGGGGTGGGGGCCAGGCAGTCCCGGTGCTTGCACAGCCCGTGCTTGCGCTGCTTTTGGCAGGAAGGGCGGCGGAAGTTGGCCGTGGGGCCGCCCACGTCGTGGATGTAGCCCTTGAAGCCGGGGTGTTTCGTCAGGGCGGTGACTTCACGGATGACGCTCTCGTGGCTGCGGGAGGTGATCATCCGGCCCTGGTGAAAGGCCAGAGAGCAGAATTTACAGGCTCCAAAGCAGCCCCGGTTGTGGGTGACGGAGAAGCGCACCTCTTCGATGGCGGGCACGCCGCCCATGCTGTCGTAGACCGGGTGCGGCTCCCGCATGTAGGGCAGCTCGGCCACGTGGTCCAGCTCCGCCGTGGTCAGGGGCATGGCGGGGGGATTGGCGATGAGATAGCGGTCCCCGTGGGGCTGGATGACGGCCTTGCCTCGGATGGGGTCGTGCTCGTCGTACTCCACCAGATTGGCCTCGGCGTAGGCTTTTTTGCTTTGGCAGACGGCCTCATAGGAGGCGACGGTGAGAGAGGGGTAGTGGCAGGCCGCGGGGTCTTTGGCCAGGAAGCAGGTGCCCTTCACGTCGGTGATCTCGCGCACCGGCGTTCCGGCGGCCAGGGCCTTGGCGATGTCGGCCACGGCCCGCTCCCCCATGCCGTAGATGAGCAGGTCGGCCTGGGCGTCCAGCAGGATCGAGCGGCGGACCTTATCCTCCCAATAGTCATAATGGGCGAAGCGGCGGAGGGAGGCCTCTAAGCCGCCGATGATGAGGGGGATGTCCCCCCAGACCTCCCGGACCTTGTTGCTGTAGACGATGGTGGCGCGGTCGGGGCGCAGGCCGGCCTTGCGGCCGGGGGAGTAGGCGTCATCATGGCGGCGCTTCCGGGCGGCGGTGTAGTGGGCGACCATGGAGTCGATGTTGCCGCCGTTGACTAAGACCCCGTAGCGGGGCTTGCCCAGGGCGGTGAAGGAAGCTACGTTCTTCCAGTCCGGCTGGGCCAGGATCGCCACGCGGAAGCCCAGGTCCTCTAACACGCGGCTGATGATGGCGGTGCCAAAGGAGGGGTGGTCTACGTAGGCGTCGCCGGTGATGAGCAGGAAGTCGTAGTAGTACCACTCTCGGTCTAAGAGGTCCTCCTTGGAGATGGGGAGGAAATCGTGGATGGTTTTCACATCAGGTCCTCTCGGACGGTATAGCCGATGTCTTTCTGCATCCGGTACAGGGTGCCGTAGGCCCCGGCCTCGGTGCCGATGGTGTGGAAGCCGTACTTTTGATAGAAGGCCAAGGCGTGGGCGTTCTGCTCAGAGCAGACCAGGCCCAGCTTGTCGCAGTCCAGGGGGCGGCTGAGGCTCACGGCTTTGCCGATGAGCTGGATGCCGACGCCGTTGTTCCGCTGTTCAGGGGCCAGATAGAGGAAGGCGATGTAGCCTTCGTGCGTCTCCTGGCCCCGGCGGGGGTCCAGCTGGAGCAGGCCCGCCCGGTGGCTGCCCGCCATGGCGACGACCAGGCTCTTGGGGTTGGCCTTCCAGGAGTCATAGGCATCGTCCAGGAAGCCTGCGCCGTCATAGCGGTCTAAGTTGCCGTAGATGGTCTGCCAGGCGTCTTGGCGGCAGGCTAAGTAATAGTCGCGGTCGGCCTGGGTGTCCAGGTCTAAGTGGTCGAACCAGAAATTTACGTCGGGCCGCTGGTCGTTTTTGTTCCACCAGCGCTGCTTGGCCAGGGTGGAAATTTCTTCGGAGAGGTGGGAGTTGTCGTCTTTATAGACCACGGTGACGTGACCGTTTTCAATTTCCAGCTTGGTCACGGCGGTGTTGTCGCTGTGGCCCATTTTGCGCATCTCCTCAGGGGGGATCCCCAGGAACTCGGCCACGGTGTTGCGGATGAGGGTGCCGTGGGCGAAGGCGGCGACGGTCTGGTCGGGGTGCTGGGCGGCGATGTCCAGGACGGCCTTGCAGCCCCGCACCCGGATCTCCGGGAAGCTTTCGCCGCCGGGGGCGCGGAAGTCCGGGGAGGTGGCGGAGAAAAGGGCCATGCGGGCGTGTTCCCGCCGGTCGATCCCGGCCCAGGAGTAGTCCTCCCACTGGCCCATGCTGATCTCCCGCAGGTCCGGGCGGGTGACGAGGGGCAGGCCCTTGGGGAGGAAGAGGGCGCGGGCAGTCGTCATGGTGCGGAAGAGGTCACTGGAATAGACGGCGTCGATGGGCACGTTGGCGAACCGGTCCCGCAGGGCTGCGATCTGGCGGTAGCCGTTGTCGGTGATGAGACTATTATATTGGCCGTGGATGCGGCGGTAGAGATTGCCCTCCGCCTCGGCGTGACGAATGAGATAGAGTGTGGTCATGGAATACCTCCGGGTACTCAAAAAATAAATCAGATGATAACACTTCATTATAACGAATCCCATAAATTTTAGCAACGGATTTTTCCGCCAATCGGGGCACACTAAGCACGTCTGCAACAGACAAAACCACGAAAAGGAGGAACGCCCTATGTGCTGCACCCATCCCTTCTGCGCCGGCATTGCCCTGGACATGGCGGCGGGGGTCGCCGTCGGTATGCGCCTGAAGAGCCAGGAAAAGGAAGTCCGCCGCTCCCTGCGCCGCGCCGCCCGGACCCTGGAAAAGGCCATGGATGACCTGTCCCAACGCTGCTGAAACTTTTTTTGAAAAAATCCCAAAAAAGTGTTGACAAAGCGGCCCCCGTCTGGTATTATAACACTCGTCCCAAGCGACCGGGCAACAGCCCAACGCCAAGGACGAAACGAATACGGGGGTATAGCTCAGCTGGGAGAGCGCTTGAATGGCATTCAAGAGGTCAGCGGTTCGATCCCGCTTATCTCCACCAAGACCTGGAATCTTCGGATTTCAGGTCTTTTTCTATATTTTCTGGTCAAGGTTTTTCTTTGGACAAAGCAAAAACGCAGGGAGTTGAGTGGCTCTCTGCGTTTTGGATCAATATAACTATTCTTTTGATAATCTCTGACAAAGCAACAGAACGAGTTGACGATCCTCTTCCTTTAAATTTTTCATGTTTTTCAGTAGACCGGAAACCAAGGAAGGATCATCCGTTTGCTCGTCGAAAAATTGGGCGGGGGTTATGTTGAAATACTCACAAATTTCAAACAAGCCTGTGATGGAGGGCAGACTTTTCCCGCTTGAGATATTTTGAATATATCCTCGGCTGTGCCCCAGCTCCAGGCTCATTTGATATTCAGATACCCCTTTTTTCATCCTTAGCTGGGAGATGCGATCACGCAAAAACTGTTCATCCATAGCGGCAACCCTCCTACCGCTCTATTTTAGGGTATCTGGGTCTATAAGATTGCTTCTTAAAAATGTTAAAATGAGTTGAAATGAACATGGAAAGATGTTATACTGCATTTAGAGGACATTGTTTCCTGGAAAGAGTCGATTTCACGAAGAATAGGAAGGTGTAATATGAAACGGTTTTTATCTTTCATCCTGGCACTTACTCTTGCAGTCTCGTTGGTCCCCTCTGCATTTGCTGCCAGCGACGAAGCAGTACAAGCGGCAAACGCACTCCATACGCTGGGCCTGTTCAACGGCACAGGCACCGACGCAAACGGCAACCCCATCTATGACCTGGACCGCGCACCAACGCGGGAAGAAGCTATCACGATGTTGATTCGCTTGATGGGAAAAGAAGCGGACGCAAAAAGACAAGACTGGCTGTGGAACACACCATTTACTGATGTTTCTAATTGGGCAAAACCTTATATAGGGTATGCCTACGCTTATAGCTTAACATCTGGAACATCAGAAACCACATTTGGAGGAAAACAGAAGGTCAACGCAACGCAGTATCTTACCTTCGTTTTACGTGCACTTGGTTATGAAGATGGTACAGACTTTCAGTGGGATAAGGCATGGAAGTTATCGGATGAGATTGGTTTAACTTCTGGTCAATATACTTCTGATACGTCGATTACTAGAGGGGATATAGCAATAATTTCCTTAAAAGCGCTGTCTATTTCTAATAAATATAATTGGACCTTATTAGAACAATTGTTAAACGAAGAAATAATTAGTCAAAAAATGATTGCAAAATCTGGAATAGATATTACTCCGGATTTCAACAACTCAAGCACTACATTTCAGTATATAAAAGATGGAGCAAAGTTCTATCGGTTATGTGATGGAACATTTTGGTCATATACAAGCGACGATTATGATGATGACTTTTTTGAGACATCATGGATGGGCATGTCTGGAATTGTAGAGATATATTTTGATAAATATACAGGAGCTCCGTATGTAACTCTTGATACTTTTGCAGCCTTAAACACGTTATTTTCGGGCGGCTATAATAGAATGATACGTGCATCTGATAGTAAGACCAGCCAATTTGCATCTGGTGTTGTTTGGTTGACTCAAAGAAATATTGGGTGCGCCTACTGTGTCCAAAGAAAAGAAGTGTCATTAAACAACTATAAATCAGATGTTAGTGTGGCATATAAATCTAAAGATTTAAAGTATTCGTTGACAGAAGCAGACTCCAATTCTTCTATTGATTGGACTGAAACAAGTAAGATAGAAAAAGTACTAAGTACATCTATCTATCAACAAACAGGAGTAAAGTGTAAAGTGGAAAAGAATGTGCTACCATATCAACAACAACTTGATAATGGAGTAAATGTGTGCGGATACCAGCCGGTGTTTAATATATACGGTTTATTGGATTATTTTGGAATCACTGACCCGGTGATTCGGGATAAATTTGAAAATATCCAGGTAAAGAACATAGATGGAACAGACGTGCTTATCGTGAATTGATAGGCATTTGTTCAGCGCACAAAAAGCGCACAGACCTAAAAAATCTGTGCGCTTTTGTTATTGTGCTGTTTCTTCGTCAAAGAGAAGCAAGTCCTCCCGCTGGGCGGCGAGGGCTTTTAGGTCGTCGGTGAAGCCGGAGGCGCTGAAGAGGACGTACCAGACGGTGCGGCGGTCCCGCTCCCAGGGGACGGCGTCGGTTTTGGCGACCAAGTCCCAGAAGACGCGGGAGCCGACCGGCTCCTGTATTATACCGCAGATTATTATAATCTCAAGTATAACTTTGTAAAGGGAAAGAAAGTTGCTAATTTTGCTTCCAAACGTGTTAATTTTGCAAAAAGGTTGCAAGTGCGCAGGGAAATCTGCTATGCTGGGGGCAACGCGAGGAATTGCACGTCTTGCGTTGCCAATCAGCTGCGGAAAGCGCCAGCCCACCACCAAGCGGGGGATCTAGCACGGGATCATCTTGGGGGTGGGCTGGTGCATGTTTGCTTATTCAGCTTTGGGGGGCTTGCTGGGCTTATTCTGGCGGCGGTCGGCCTCGGCCTGGGCGCCCTCCTCGACCCAGAGGTAGAAGTCCAGGCTGTCCATGTCGGTGAGGGGGCTGACGTGCTGGACGATGTCCTCCTCTTCCGCTGCTTCCTCCTCCGGCTCCTCGTCGGGGAACAGGCCTAGGGTGAGCAGATCGAAGGCGTCGTTGCTGCTCATGCCGCCGAGATGGGACAGCTCGTCTTTGATGTGATCCATAAAATTTACGTCCCTCCTGTGGGTCATGTCGTTTGTCTTAGTGTAGCATATCCGGGGGCATTTGTCTGCCCTTTCTTGGGGATCTGCAAGGTATTTTGGGCGAAAAGACCAAGAAGAACGACCGGGTTTGTGGAAAAAGATGAAAAAAATTTCTTGACAAACCAAGAAAAATGCCATACAATCAGGAGCAACCAGAGATAGAGGCGCGTTTCGCCAAGAGTAACCGGTACCAGATGCCTTGCAGGGCAGGGCCGGGGAAAGGGGCAGACGCCGAAGGCAGTCCTTGCTGCAAAGGGGGCTGTGCTGGGCGGGCAAACTAAGAGTTGCCCGACTGTCGCAAATGGGTATTTGCGGAGGGCTATCCTTGATACCGAGATGCTTCGGCAGTTTGTCGTAAGCGGATATGATGTTATCAAGCAGCTATCCCCGCATAGCTTGCTTGATTTTTTTGTTGCCTTTTTTGAGGGGGACGGGAAGATCGGGCAGGAATCGACAAAAAGATTTCATTATGCAGGAGGAACTTACCATGAAGAACCAGAATCCTATTTTCAGAGGCATTGCTACCGCCCTTGTCACCCCCACCACCCCCGAAGGCATTGATTTTGACCGCTTCGGGACCCTGATCGACTGGCAGATCGCCCAGGGGATCAACGCCCTGGTCATCTGCGGCACCACCGGCGAAAGTTCCACCCTGACCGACGCCGAGCACCGCCGCGCCATCGCCTACGCCTGCGAGCGGGTCAACGGCCGGGTGCCTGTCATCGCCGGCACCGGCTCCAACGAGACCGACTACGCCGTGGAGCTGACCAAGAGCGCCTGCGCCGACGGTGCCGATGCCGTTCTGGTCGTGACCCCCTACTACAACAAGACCACCCAGCGCGGTCTGGTGACGATGTACAACACCATCGCCGACGCCAGCACCAAGCCGGTGATCCTCTATAACGTCCCTTCCCGCACCGGCATCGGCATCCAGCCTGAGACTTACGTGAAGCTGGCCGAGCACCCCAACATCGCCGCCATCAAGGAGGCCAACAGCGACATCTCCAAGATCGTCGAGACCTTCTCCCTGGTGGGCGACAAGCTGGACATCTACTCCGGCAACGACGACCAGATCGTGCCCATCCTGTCCATGGGCGGCATGGGCTGCATCTCCGTGCTGTCCAACGTGGTGCCCGCCGGGACCGTTGCCATCACCGACAAGTTCTTCGCCGGGGACGTGGCCGGGGCCGCCCAGTTACAGTGCAAGTACATGCCCCTGATCCGCTCCCTGTTCTGCGAGAGCAACCCCATCCCCGTGAAGGCCGCCATGGCCGCCATGGGCTACTGCGAGAACTTCCTGCGGCTGCCTCTGGTCCCCATGGAAGAGGATCACTACGAGACCATGATCCAGCGCATGCGTGCCCTGGGCATCAACGTCTAAGCTTTGCAGCGGAGAGAGGGAACGACTATGAATATCATCGTAAACGGCGCCGCCGGGCGTATGGGTCAGCAGGTCTGCCGCCTGGTCGAGGCTGAGGGCCATACGCTGGCCGCCGCCGTGGACCGCAGCGGCGGAGAGGGCTTTGTGTCCAGCCTGGCAGAATACACCGGTCCCGCGGACGTGGTCATCGACTTTTCCAACCACGCCGGCGTGGGGGAGCTGGTAGACTACTGCGTGAGCCGGGGGCTGCCTCTGGTGGCCGCCACCACCGGCTACACACCGGAGGAATTTGCCAAGCTCGAAGCGGGGGCCAAGAAGATCGCCATCTTCCAGTCCTATAACATGTCCGTGGGCGTGGCGCTGCTGGCCCGGCTGGTGAAGCAGGCGGCGGCGATCTTCGGCGGCTGCGACGTGGAGATCGTGGAGGCCCACCACAACCGCAAGGTCGACGCCCCCAGCGGCACGGCCCTGATGCTGGCCGACGCGGTGAAGAGCCAGCGGCCCGACGCCGAGTACGTCTATGGCCGCTCCGGGCAGCACAAGCGCCAGCCCAACGAGATCGGCATCCACTCCCTGAGAATGGGCAACGTGGTCGGCGAGCATGAAGTGATCTTTGCCACCGACAACCAGACCATCACCCTGAAGCACCAGGCCCATGACCGGGCGCTGTTTGCCGAGGGAGCGCTGACGGCGGCAGGCTTCCTGGTGGGCCAGCCGGCTGGCTTCTACCACATGGACGATCTGCTGGGTCCGTGAGATACGACGACTGAGATACCTTATACAAAATAGAACGAGAAAGACGGGAACTGACCTATGCTGTATGATAACCTGGCTGTGAACGAACAAGGCCACCTGACCGTGGGCGGCCTGGACACCGTGGCCTTGGCCGAGGAATTTGGCGCCCCCCTGTACGTCCTGGACGAGGACAAGCTGCGGGAGAACTGCCGGACCTATGTCCAGGCGCTCCGGGAGAATATGCCGGAGGGCTCTTACCCCCTGTTTGCCGGAAAGGCCCTGTGCTTTAAGGGCCTCTACCTCGTGCTGAACGAGGAGGGAATGGGGGCAGATGTGGTCTCTCCGGGCGAGATCTACACGGCCCTGGCCGGTGGGTTCCCGGCGGAGAAGCTCTACTTCCACGGAAACAACAAGACCGACGAGGACATTGCCTATGCCCTGGACAGCCACGTGGGGTGCTTCATCGTGGACAACCACCAGGAGCTGGCCCGGCTGGACGAGGCCGCCGGGGTGCGGGGCATCCGCCAGAGGGTGCTGCTGCGGGTGACGCCGGGCATTGACCCCCATACCTTGCAGGCCATCAACACCGGACGCATCGACTGCCAGTTCGGCGTGCCCATCGAGACGGGGCAGGCGGCGCGGTTCGTTGCCGATGCGCTGAGCCGGAAGAACCTGATCGTCGAGGGCTTCCACAGCCACATCGGTTCCCAGATCTTTGAGGCGGAGCCGTTCTGCGATGCGGTCGATATTCTGCTGGACTTTGCCCAGGCGATGCGTCAGGCCCACGGCTTTGTGGCCGAAACGCTGAATTTGGGCGGCGGCTTTGGCGTGCGCTACCTGGAGAGCGACCCCGTGGTCGACATTCCGGGGAACATCCGGGCGCTGGCGCAGCATTTGCGGCAGGGGTGCGCGGAGAAAGACTACCCCGTGCCGAAGGTCCTGCTGGAGCCGGGGCGGAGCATCGTGGCCAACGCGGGCCTGACGCTGTACCGCGTGGGCGGCATCAAGACCATCGAGGGCTACCGGAGCTATGTCACGGTGAACGGCGGCATGACGGACAACCCCCGCTATGCCCTGTACAAGGCACCCTACACCGTCGTGCCCGCCAGCCGGATGAACGACGCACGGGAGGTTACCTGCACGGTAGCCGGGTGCTGCTGTGAGAGCGGCGACCTCATTCAGGAGAACATCCAGCTGCCGGAGATGCAGCGGGATGATCTGCTGGCGGTGCTGACCACGGGGGCGTATAACTTTACCATGGCCTCCAACTACAACCGCCTGTGCCGTCCGGCGCTGGTGATGGTCCGAAATGGCAAGGCGCGGCTGGCTGTGCGGCGGCAGACCTTTGCCGACCTGGTGGCCTGTGACCTGTGATCGGATCGAATTTTATTGTATTTATGTAAATGAGCAGCTGCCCCCGTTGGCTTGGGTTTCACCGAGCGGACGGGGGCAGTTGTTCGTTTGTCAGGTCCATGCCGCTTGCTTGGCCGACGCAGTAGTCAAAAAATTGGTCGGCGGCGGCCAAAAGATGAGGGGCCTTTTGACGGACGATGTAGAAGTCACTGGTCTGGACGGGATCGGTGACGGGCAGGCGCTTCACGCCGGGGCGGTGGACCGGGGGAGTGTCCGGCAGGACGGTGATCCCGAAGCCCTGGGCTACCAGCTCTAGGATAAAATTGGCGTCTTCCACCTCATAGGCGATGTGCCACCGGTCCCGGACGGGAGCAAAGAGGCGGTCCACCGGGTCCCGCTGACCGCTGAGCCAGGAGTAGGTGACGTGGGGGTAGGGGAGCGTCTCCTCCAGGGTGACGCTCTCCTGCTGGGCCAAGGGATGGTCCAGGGGGACGGCGGCGACCATGGGGCGGCTCTGGATGGCCACATACTCTAGCCGGGGGTCGGAGAAGATCTTGGAGCAGAAGCCCAGGTCGGCCTTACCCTCCAAGACGCTTTGGCAGACCTGGCTGGACATGCCGGTGGAAAAGGTGAAGTCACAGCCAGGGTGCGCTGCTTTGAACTGACGGCACAGGCGGGTGACCAGGGGGACGAGGAGCAGAGGAATGGTCTGGATGCGGAGGGTGCCGATGCCCTCCCGGAGCATTTGGAAGCTGCGCAGACAGTTGTCCGCCAGGGTCACGATCTGCTGGGCCTGGGGGAGAAGGGCGGCGCCGTAGCGCCCCAAGGCGATGCCCCGGCCGCTTTTTTGGAAGAGGGGGGCGCCCAGCTCCTGCTCCAGGGCGGCCATGGCGTGGCTGAGACCGGACTGGGAGATATTCAGGCGCTGGGCGGCGCGGCCGTAATGCATCTCCTGGGTGAGGACGAGGAAGTAGCGGAGATGGTCGATGTTCATGGTGAAAGAAACCCCCTTTTTGGGTTAGTATAGCACGATCCATGCGAAAAAGGAATGAGTGCTTGCATTTCTGAGAATTGATTTTTTCGGGGGCCGGGGGTTTAATGAATGTGATACTATGAAAACGGAAGGAGCCAGTGTCATGGGCTTACGATTACATGTCTTGTATTTGGGGAAAATGGAATTTCCAAAATTTCGTCTGGTGGACTGGAAGGATGAGAACGAGATGGTCGTGTCACCGGCGGTGTCGCTGCTCATCCAGCACCCCACCCTGGGCAACATCCTCTATGACACCGGCAACAGCGAGCACTTTGCTGCGCTGTACAGCGAGGAGATGCTGCACAACTACCCCGTGACCGAGTGCATTACCATCGAGGAGGCGCTGGCCGAGAAGGGTCTGAAGCCGGAGGACATTGACCTCCTCATCATCTCTCACCTGCACTTTGACCACGCGGGCGGCCTGAGCCACTTTGTGGGCACGAAGGCCATCCAAAACGTCATTGTCTCGGAGGCAGACCTGAAAGAGGCCTACTTCAGCGTCATGACCGGGAACCCCGGGGCCTACACCCGCGCCCTGTTTGACGTGGAGGGCATCCAGTTCAAACCCATCCACGAGACGACCAAGCTGGCGGACGACCTGACGCTGTTTATTCAGAAGTCCCACACCCCCGGTGTTATTGGCCTCATCCTACACACCGAGAACCACGGGAACATCATCGCCACCAGCGACACCGTTTACACTGCCCAGAGCTACCGCGACCAGCTGCCCCCCGGCGGCACCATCAACAAGACCACGGATGAGTTTTTTGAGAACATCCAACGCATCCAGGAGCTGGAGAAGGAATACGACGCGACCCTGCTCTTTGGCCACGACATTGACCAGATCGTGGACTGGGCAAAGAAGAGCCCCATCGACTAAGCAAACCGCAAGATAAACCTGAGATCACGAAGCGCCGACAACGACAGAACAGGAGGGTTTTTATGGACACCAATCACACCCCCACCGCCGGGGCCGCCCTGGGCAATGAGCTGCGGGCGGGCACCGTTGCCAAGGTAGGCAGCACGAAGCGGATCCAGGAGCTGAACGGGATGCTCCACTCCAACCGCCCCAACGTGGACATCACCCGCGCCAAAGCGTACACGAAGGTGTACCGCGAGACGGAGGGGATGCCCAGCATGCTGCGGCGGTACAAGGCTTCGGCAGAGGTCTACCGTTCCCTCAGCGACAACGTGTATGACTATGAGCAGCTGGTGGGCTGGCCCACCAAGCGCATCCGGGGGGCGAACTTCGCCATCGAGCTGCACGCCCACTGGTTAGCCGACGACCTGCCCAACCTGCGGGGTCGGACCTACGACCCCTTTGAGATCACGGATGAAGACTATCGAGAGCTGGAAGAGGATCTTCTGCCTTACTGGAAGGAGAAGACCATGGCCGTTCAGTGGGGCCATTACGTGGACCCCAAGGAATGGGACCGGGCGCAGTTTGGCGGCGTGTCTGACGTGTCCAACTACCTGTGCGCCAACGGCTCCCACTTCATCCCGTCCTGGACGGATGTGATCGAGCATGGGTTCGTGAAGTATTATGAAAAGGCCAAGGCGCTGCGGGCGGACCTGGACCCCAACGACCCGGAATCCGTAGACAAGCGCATTTTCTACAACGGCATTATCGAGGTGCTGGAGGCCATTCGGGACTGGGGCGAGCGGATGTCCGCCGCCTGCGCCCGGAAGGCCGCCCAGGAAACAGACCCGGTGCGCAAGCAGGAGTTGGAGAAGATGGCAGAGATGATGACCCGCGTCCCCTGGGGGCCGGCCACCTCCTTCCATGATGCCTGCGAGACGGCCTGGGCCGTATGCTTCTTCCTGTTCGTGGAAGGGGCGGGGCCGTCCATCACCTGGGGACGGTTCGACCAGTATATGTATCCGTACTACAAAGCCGACATCGAAAAGGGCATCCTGACGCCGGAGAGCGCCATGGAGCTGATCGAGGAGCTGTATGTGCGGGTGACCTCCAATGTGTGGTTCCAGTCTACCCAGATGGCCTATATCTTTGGCGGGTATTACCGCTATCCCCATTTGGATGTGGGCGGCCTGGACGAGAAGGGGAAGGATGCGTCCAACGAGCTTTCCTACCTGTGCCTGCGGGCGATGCGGTACGCGAAGACCACCTCTCCGGCGGTGTCGCTGATGCTGCACCAGAAAACACCGGACGCTCTGCTGTACGAGGCCTGTGAGCTGGCGGCAGAGGGCATGGGGCACCCCTCCTTCTTCAACTGCGAAGGGCTGTATGAGATGCTGGAACACCGGGCCGGGGGCCTGGACGGACACTCCAACTACAACCGGCGGGATATCCTGAAATATGGTTCTCCCATCGGCTGTGTGGAGCCGGGGGCCGAGGGCTTGCAGTATGGCCACACGGACTCTGGTATTATTAACGTCGCCGGATGTATTTTTGCCGCGGTGACCAACGGCCAGAAAGCAGAAGGCGTGGACGGCACCTATTGCGGCCAGGTCGTGACCTATGAATCCGGGGCACCGGAGACGCTGACGACCTTCGAGGACTTCTATGCTGCCGTGAAGGGGCAGGTGAAGTACGCCATTGACGAGTGCCATGCCAACCTCTTGATCTGCGAGAAGATCCTGGCTGAGCAGTTCAATTTGCCGACCTTTACCGTGCTGCTGGACGGGGCTTTGGAGCGGGCCAAGGACGCTACGGCGGGCGGAGCCAAGGTGAACATTGGTCCCACGATGCAGATGGTCGGCTTTGCCACCATGGTGGACTCGGTGGCAGCCATTAAAAAAGTGGTCTATGTAGACAAAGAAGCCACGCTTTCCGAAGTGGCCGACGCCTGTAAGAAGAATTTCGTGGGCTATGAGGCCCTGCGGGCGAAGCTCCTGGCCGCGCCCAAGTATGGCAACGATGATGATTTTGCCGACGAGATCGCGGCCGACCTGTGGGAGTGGTTCGCCCACTGCACCATGCGCCTGAAGATGTACCGCGGGCACTACTGCGACGCGGCGGTGCAGATGGTGCAGTCCAACGTGGGATACGGCGCAATGACCGGTGCCACCCCCAACGGACGGCTGGCGGGGATGCCCATCTCCGACACCATGTCCGCCACCCAGCAGGCCGACACCAACGGCCCCACGGCGGCGGCCCGGAGCTATGGCAAGCTGGACTTCCCGGCCTATACCAACGGAACCTTGCTGAACATGTGGATCAGCCAGAGCGAGCTGATGCAGTGATCGGACCGGAGATCGGAAAGGAGATCATCTTATGAATACCATTCGAGACATTCCTCTCAACTGCCCCGACGCCACCTATGTGCAGCCGGAGTATAAAGAGGCCGGGATGCGGAACTTCACCAATCTGGTGCGGACCATGCTCAACGACTATGGGGTGTACCACGTGCAGTTCAACACCATCAACAAGGCAACGCTGATCGACGCCAAGGCACACCCGGAAAACTATCCTACGCTGATGGTTCGTGTGGCGGGGTACAGCGTCTACTGGACTGACATTGCAGAGCGCGTGCAGGACGATATCATCAACCGCACGGAGCATACCTTCTGATTTTTCTTCCGATGCAGTTCCCGGAGTCGTTTGGCTCCGGGAAACTGCTATCTTGGGGAGGGCGTAACATGAGCGAGAAAACGGCCATTTTATTTGACATCGGGCGCTTTCGGAACACGGACGGGCCGGGCATCCGCACCATTCTGTTTTTTAAGGGATGTCCTTTGCGGTGCCGGTGGTGCAGCAATCCCTTTGGACTGGCGGCCAGGCCCCAGCTGGCGGTGAACCGGGAGAAATGTACCGGGTGCGGGATGTGCGAGAAGGTCTGTTCCCATGGGGTCAATACCGTGGTGCCAGGGGAACGGGTGACCGTAAACTTTTCTGCCTGTGTCCAGTGTGGGGCCTGCGTGACCTTGTGCGCGGCGAAGGCCCGGATGATCGCAGGGAAGGCGTATACGGCCCAGCAACTCTACCGGGAGGCGGCGAAGGACGCGGCCTTTTATCGGAAGGGCGGGGGCGGCGTGACGCTCTCCGGCGGGGAAGTGCTGTTACAGCATGAGGTGGCGGCGGAGACACTGCGGCTTTGCCGGGCCAATTACATCAACACCTGTATCGAGACCTCGGCCTTTGCACCCTGGGAGCAGCTTTGGGCAGTGGCGCAGCATTGCAACACCGTGTTTGTCGATCTGAAGGCGATGGACAGCGGGAAGCACAAGGAATTGACTGGCGTGCCGAACGAGCGCATCTTGCAGAACATCGAGAAGCTGTGTGAGGAGCTGCCGAAGAAGGGCGGGCGGGTCATCGTGCGGATGCCGCTGGTGCCGGGATATCACGACAGCGAGGAGGAGGTCGCCGCGGGGGCGCGTTTTGTGGCGGGGCTGGCGGGGCGGCCGGAGCTGAATCTGCTGCCGTACCATGATCTGGGTGAGACGAAGTATGCCATGATCGGGGAGGAATACGGCCTGCCTGGGGTGGAGAGCCGGAACGCGAAAGACCCCAAGCTGCTGGCACTGCGGGACCTATGTCAGAGACTGGCCCCGGAGAACCGGGTGAGCTTGGGGGGAGACGCGATTTTGCTGGATTGAGATGTACTGCACGGCGGGGGCGGGCCGCAGAGATCTGCGGCCCCTACATAAAAATCATAACATGATGAAAATTGTGACGTTACAGGATTGCATCATTACGATGGAATAAAAAGACCGCTGGGGGACACCGTGTGATACGGCGTCCCCCAGCGGCGTTTCTGGGAGGGTGGACTGCTTCTTAGAAATACATATACTTATTGGCTTCCTTACGCAGCTCGGCGCGGAAGTCGGGGTGAGCAACAGCGATCAGGT
>OLNW01000079.1_pt1 | contig 116257 bp, 129 predicted proteins | sample 1672121 | NCBI WGS metagenome assembly OLNW01 (sample SAMEA3136648, study PRJEB25190) | human gut metagenome
ATCTATTGTTAATCAAGAAAGAGAAAATCTTGAAAAAGAAAAAAAAGAATTACAATTATTATTAACAAGAATAGATTAAATATAACAAGTCAAAGTTTTGGCTTGTTTTTAAATACTTTTTGTATAATTAAAAAAATTTTGTAAAAAATAATAATGAACTTTTGCAAAAAAAGTTGTAAACATATTTCGATATTTATTGACAAATTTGTAGTTATCATGATAAGATAATATCGTACAAAATAGAGGAGGAAGAAGTATGAAGAAGAATACTAAAGGTTTTACTTTAATCGAGTTATTAGCTGTTATTGTAATCTTAGCAATCATTGCTTTAATTGCTACACCAATCGTATTAAACTTAATTAATACTGCTAGAAAAGGTGCTGCTGCAAGAAGTGCTGAAGGAATTAGATACTCTGCTCAAACTTATTATTATGCTCAATTAGTTGAAAATCCAGATGGTAGTTCTACAGGAAAGTATGGTTTTGGAACAACAACTGGTGAAGGTGTAACAAAATATGCAAAACAATTTAATTTTGATGGTACTGAACCAACAGAAGGTACTGTTGAAATTAGTGCCAACGGAGAAGTTACTGGTACAGATTTAAAAATGGGAGCATATTATTGTTCATTTGCTAATACTGGATCAGCAAAATGTGATACTTCAAAAGTTGGAGCATTAAGCTAATATTAAAGTAAATAATTTTGTATACTAAAAAGCATTTCAATAATGCTTTTTTTTTGATATAATAAGATACAGGTGGTTTTATGAAACAAGAAAATATACGTAACTTTTCTATCATTGCTCATATTGATCATGGTAAAAGTACACTTGCAGATTGTATATTAGATATTACAGGTGCAGTTAGTGCAAGGGAAAAACAGGCTCAACTTTTAGATAATATGGATATAGAACGTGAAAGAGGAATTACGATTAAATTAAATGCCGTACAACTTAATTATAAATATAATGGTGAAGATTATTTACTTCATTTAATAGATACTCCAGGTCATGTTGATTTTACATACGAGGTATCAAGAAGTTTAGCGGCTTGTGAAGGTGCTATATTAGTAGTTGATGCAGCACAAGGAATAGAAGCACAGACACTCGCTAATTTATATCAGGCATTAGATAATAATCTAGTAATTATTCCTGTTATAAATAAAATAGATTTACCAAATGCTAATCCTGAAAAGGTAAAAAAAGAACTTATGGATACTTTAGGTTTTGATGAAAAGGAATTTATCTTGACAAGTGCTAAAAATGGTATTGGCATTAAAGAATTAGTTGAAGCCATAATAGAAAGAATTCCTGCTCCTAAAGGGAAAAAAGATGAACCATTACAGGCTTTAATTTTTGATAGTTATTTTGATTCATACAGGGGTATTGTTGCTCTTATGAGAGTAGTTAATGGCAGTGTAAAAGTTGGAGATAAAATTAAAATGATGGCAACAGGAGCAACCTATGATGTTGTAGAAGTTGGTGTACATACTCCAAAAGAGGTAAAAAAGGATATTTTAAATGTTGGTGAAGTTGGATTTATCGCTGCAAGTATTAAGGATATAAAAGATGTTAAGGTTGGAGATACGGTTACTAATGCTTTAGATCCTGCAAAAGAGCCACTTCCAGGTTATAAACCAATGAAACCAATGGTATTTTGTGGATTATATCCTATCGAATCATCAAAATTTCCGGATTTAAGAGAAGCCTTGGAAAAATTAAAATTAAATGATGCAGCTTTAGAGTTTGAACCTGAAACATCAAAAGCCTTAGGATTTGGATTTAGATGTGGATTTTTAGGCCTTCTACATATGGAAATAATTGAAGAGCGAATTGAAAGAGAATTTAATATTGAATTAATTGCCACATCTCCTTCCGTTGTCTACGAAATAGAACTTACAGATAAGAGCAAATTAATGATTGATAGTCCGGTTAAAATGCCTGATAGACAAAAAATTGCTTATATTAAAGAACCATATATAAGAACTAGTATTTTTGTGCCAAGTAATTATATAGGACCAATTATGGAATTATGTCAAGATAAACGTGGTATTTATGTATCAATGGAATATATAGATGAGCTTAGAGTAAATATACACTATGAAATACCACTTTCAGAAATAGTATATGATTTCTTTGATAAATTAAAAAGTGCCACTAAGGGGTATGCATCTTTTGATTACGAATTAATTGGTTATAAAGAAAGTGATCTTGTTAAAATGGATATACTTTTAAATGGTGAAATAGTAGATGCATTAAGTGTCATTGTTCATAAAGATTTTGCTTATAAAAGAGGTAGAGCCATTGTTAGTTCACTTCAAAAATTAATACCAAGACAATTATTTGAAGTTCCTATTCAAGCTTGTATTGGCAATAAGGCTATAGCAAGAGAAACTGTTAAAGCTATGCGAAAGGATGTACTTGCTAAATGTTATGGTGGAGATGTATCTAGAAAAAGAAAACTTCTTGAAAAACAAAAAGAAGGTAAAAAAAGAATGAAAATGGTTGGTAGTGTAGAAATACCGCAAGAAGCGTTTTTAAGCGTTTTATCAATGGATAGTAATGAATAGAGGGATAATATGAGTAAATTTGATAAAGAATATTTAACGTTATGTAAAAAAATATTAACAGATGGTGTTAATGTTAGTAATAGAACTGGTATTAATACAACAAAATTACCAGCATACTTTTTTTCCTTTGATTTAGAGGAAGAGTTTCCTATTTTAACAACTAAACAAGTTTTTATTAGACAGGCTGTTTTGGAAATGCTTTGGATATATCAGGTCAAAAGCAATGATGTAAGATGGCTTCAAGATCGTAATGTCCATATATGGGATAAATGGATGATTGATGAGGATGGAATATATCGTACTTATGATAACAATAATAATATAGAAGTAAATCCTGAAAAGAAAGTATATATAAAAAACTTGGATGACAAAATAATGACTGATGTACTTGGAAATCCAGTTATGACAAAAGGGTTAGACTCTAAAAGTGAGATTATAGGCGCAAAATATTTTGGAAAAGATGCTGCATATACCATTGGAACAGCATATGGCTATATTGTTAATAAAATGAATTTGATTGATAATTTAATAGATACATTAAAAAATAATCCTACAGATAGAAGAATGATTATGTCTTTATGGCAAAATGATTATTTAAAAACGGCAGTACTACCATCATGTGTTTGGAGTAGTGAATGGGATGTTACTAATGGTAAATTAAACGCTTTTGTTCATCAAAGAAGTTGTGATGTTCCACTTGGTTTACCATTTAACATAACACAGTATGCCGTACTTTTACATATGCTCGCCCAAGTAACGAATTTAAAGCCTGGTACACTTAGTTGGAGTATAAAAGATGCTCATATATATGATAACCAAATAAATATGATTAAAGAACAAATTAGAAGATATGATGAATTAGGTGATTTTGAAGCACCAGAATTTTGGTTAAATCCAAATGTTAAAGAATTTTATCAATTTGATAATTCTAAAGAATGTAAAGATGTAAAAATAAAAAATTATAAACATTGTGGTAAAATTGATATACCACTTACACAATAGAGAGGAGATTTTATGGCCGCAAATATTAAAGACGAAGAAGAACGAAATAGAAGGGTTATGATGATTGGTGAATTTATTATTCAGCACCCTGATATGTCAACAAGAAAAACAGCTGAATATTTCACAAAAAATTTTTTCCATATTAGTAATGCAACAGTATATGATTATTTGGAAAGATATAAGCAAATGGTTTTAAAAAATGGTGATGAAATTAGACAAATAATGTATAATCATAAGGCTAAAGGTATTAATGATGAAAATGTTATAAATAGAGTAAAGATAGTTACTCAAAAATTACTTGATGAGGATAAAACTGTTGAACAAATAGCAACTGACCTTAATATAGGTTTTTGGACAGTGTATTATGATTTAACAGAAAGATTACCACTTTTAAGTAATGAATTATATAAATTAGTTGAAGAAAAAATGAATGGTAGAGTAATGCGTAATTTGGATAAGAATAAATAAAGATATATTGGTATGTATATCTTTTTCTTTGTTGAAACTTGACAAGTTGTAAAAAGTTGCTATAATATCTTTTATTAGTAAAAAGGGGGAATAAAAGTTATGTATATATGTTATGCAAATAAAGGTGAAATTTCAAAAAACACAATTATAGAAGTAAAAGAATATTATGATAAATTATTTAATAATTATGAGTTTAAAACAATTTCAGAAATATCTAAAGATTTAGATATTGATCCAAAAACTCTTAGGTTATATTTGAAGGCATTATATACTGGAAAAAATTGTGATGGTAAATATTCTAGAATAAGTTTACAAATTTTGTTATGTACTAAATTTGTATCTAGTAGTCCATATTATGATGATCAACAAGAATTAATGGATGTTATTAAGAGAAGACAGATTGTTAAAGAATTAAAAAATAATTCTAATCATACAAAAGAAAGAGGTGTTAAACATGTATAGTAATTTTGAAGGTAGAAATAAAATTAATAAAGAAAAACTTTATATGATAATCGATTATTATAATGATTTGTATAATACTTTTGATATGAAAACAATACCGGAAATGGCAAGTGAACTAGAAATTGGTGAATCAACATTAAGACTTTATATTGAAAAAATGTATAAAGAGAAAAATTGCGATGGCAAGTATTCTAAATTAAGTTTACAAATTTTATTATGTACAAAATTTGTACCAAATAGTCCATATTATAAGGATCAACAAGAATTGAAGTCTATTATTAACAAAAGACAGATTGCTAAAATCTTGAAAGATTGTGAAAAAAGGCAAAAAGTAAAATAATTGTCGAATTTTGTATGACAATTAAAGTCAAAAATATATTGACAATCCCTTTTAATAACTGTAATATGTTTCTTGTTGTCATTAATTTTTATAATAAGAATATAATTAGTAGATGATATTTGCAGTTTGAAAGGGGATTTTTTATGATAGAAATGGTAACACAAGAAGAAATAACGATATTAACTGACTATTATTTTAATTTATATGCTAGAAGAGAAAAGAAAACAGAAAAGGAAATTGCTAAGCTTTTAAATATATCTGAGGGAAAAGTTAAAGGATTTATTTACTATGTAACTATTCAAAAAGATTATATACTAAGTTTTGGAAATTTATATAATATAATAATGCTTACAACTATTTTTAAGAATAAATCAACAAATATGAAGAGACAAGTTGTTGCTCTAAATAATAGTTCTAATAGTGAGATAGTAAAGATATATCAAAAGAAAATTGGTGCGTAAAACTATAGAGAAAACTATAGTTTTTTTCTTTAAATAATTAATAAAATAGGTTATAATATTTTATAGACAGATTGTAGGTGCCAAAATGGATAGTAAGTTAGAATCTTTATTAAATAAAATTAATTGGAATGAAAATAGAAATATTTTTGAAAATGGTAAATTAGAACATATAATTGCCAATAAAACAAAAACAAAATATGCTTTTGTTATAGAATTACCTATGCATTTAGATATAGATATTTATGTATCTTTTATAGATAAGTTAAAGGAAGCATTCTCAGAATATGAGGATATTAAGTTAATTATTAAAGTACCAAATATATCAGATAAATATCAAGATTATTATAAATATTTTATATGTAAGTATAGCAAGGAATCACCATTATTAGAGATGTTTAAAGATAATAATGTTTCTTTAAATGATGGAATACTTGAAATTGAAGTTGGTAATCTTGCTGAAAAAATGAAATTAAATTCTGTAATTAATAACTTAAAATTAGATTATAGTTATGCAGGATTTGATATAAAAAATATTAAAATTAGTATTAATTCTAATATAGTTAGTACTGTAAGTGAAGAGATAAAAAAAGAATTAGAAATAGATATTCCATTGTCTAAAATAAATCCTATAAAAAAAGAGGAAAATCCAAAGAAAAAGTTTATTTCTAAGGATTATAAAAGACCACCATTGATACAAGAACCTGATAATGAAAATGTTATTATTGGTCATGAAATTGATACACCTGCTGTAAGACTTGATACTGTAATTGATCCTTTAAATAATGTTACAATTGAAGGTTATATTTTTGCAGATATAGAAACTATAGAGACAAAAACAGGTCTTAGAATAATGACTTTAAAAATTACTGATGAAACAGATAGTATATATGGGAAAATCTTTATTAATGATGAAGAAGAATTTGTTACCATTAGTAAAAAATTAAAAAAAAATACTTGGTATAAGTTTAGGGGTCAAACGAAAGATGATACTTATTCTAATGAACTTACCTTTATGCCAAAAGATATTTGTAAGTCAAATAGAAAAACAGAAGAATTAATTGATGATGCACCTATTAAAAGAGTAGAGCTACATGCTCATACGATGATGAGTCAAATGGATGGTGTTACGAAACTTGATTTAGGTAAACATACATGCGAACTTGTTGAAAAAACGATTAAAATGGGTTATAAAGGTGTTGCTATTACGGACCATAGTGGTTGTCAAGCATTTCCAATATCCTTTGGTATTATTAAAAATCATAATAAGGGTATAAGAAAAGGTATAAAAGCTAAAATAGAAGAACTAGAGGCCAAAATTAATGAAGAAACAGATGAAGAAGTTAAAAATAATCTTTTAAAAGAATTAGAAGAACAAAAAGAACTACAAAAAAATCCACCAATATTTAAAGGTATATATGGAACAGAACTTACGCTTGTTGATGATACTGTCAATATTGTTATAAGACCAACTGATGCTTCATTACTTGGTAGTACATATGTTGTATTCGATACTGAAACAACAGGTTTTAATGCCGGTGGTGCCGATCAAATGATTGAAATAGGCGCTGTAAAACTTAAAGATGGTGCTATTATAGATACCTTTGATGAATTAATTGATCCAGGAAGACATATACCAGATCGTATTACAGAACTTACTTGTATAACTGATGAAATGGTTAAAGGTAAAGATAATGAAGAGACAGTAACTAAGAAATTCTTAGAGTGGGCAGGAGATAACCCCATGGTTGCTCATAATGCTAAATTTGATATTTCTTTCATCGAAATGGCTATGAAAAAATATAATTTAGGCACATTTAAAAATACTGTTATTGATACCCTTGAATTATCTAGAACACTAGATCAAGGATTTGCACGACATGGACTTTCTGCCTTAGTTAAAAGATATAATGTTCCATGGGAAGAAGATGCTCACCATAGAGCCGATTACGATGCTAAAGGAACTGCACTTGTATATCATAAAATGATGTTAAAGTTAGAGGCTCAAAAGTTTGAGAAAATACGTGATTTAGATAATTTAATATCTAAAGATGAAATATATAAATTTGGTCGTACTTTCCATTTTAATGCTCTTGCTTTAAATAAAAAAGGACTTAAAAACTTATTTACAATTATTTCTCTTGCCAATACCGTTTATTTATATAAATCACCAAGAATTCTTAGAAGCAAATTAGAAGAATTAAGAGAAGGATTATTAATTGGCAGTGGTTGCTATGAATCAGAAGTTTTTACGGAAGCAAGAAGTAAAGAAGGAGAGGAACTTACCAATATTATTAATTTTTATGATTATGTTGAAGTTCAACCACCGGAAGTATATGATCATTTAATACAAATGGGTGATTTTAAAGATAAAGTAGAACTTCAAAATCATATTAAAAAAATTATTGATGCGACTGTGTCAGCAGGTAAAATTATTGTTGCAACTGGTGATGTTCATCATTTTTATCGCAAAGATAAAATATATCGTGAAATAATTGTTAATCAAAAAGTACCTGGTGGTGGAAGACATCCACTTGCTAAAAAGGATATTAAAAGTATTCCATCACAGCATTTTAGAACAACAAGAGAAATGCTTAATGATTTTGAGTTCTTAGGTCCCGATTTAGCGTACGATATTGTTATTAAAAATACAAATAAAGTTTTAGATATGGTAGATGAAATAGAGGTTATTCCTGATACAGGTGGGACCCCATTTTCACCTAGAGTAAAAAGTGATGATGGAAAAACTTATCTAGATTGTCAGGCTGTTGTAACAGAGCTTGTATATACAAAAGCAAAAGATTGGTATGGAGAAGTTTTACCTCATTATATTGAAGAAAGAATTGCTACGGAATTATATGGTGATATTGTTTTAACATCTATAAAATATAAACTTAAAGATTTGCAAGGCGAAGAGTTAGAGAATGAGGCTTTTAAACAACTGCATGAAACAATTATTAAAGGCTATAAGTCAGTTACTGATACTGTAAAAGAATATTTAAAAGCAACTAGTGAAGAAGAATTAGATGACGATTCTTTAAATAAATTATTAAAAAAATCTTTAGGTGGCGTAATAGGTGCAGGATTTGATCCTATTTACTTAATTGCTCAAAGACTTGTTAAACACTCTAACGATGAAGGTTTCTTAGTTGGATCACGTGGATCTGTTGGATCATCATTTGTTGCGACAATGATGGGGATTACAGAAGTAAACCCACTTCCAGCCCATTATCGCTGTACTAAATGTAAAATGAGTATTTTTGATGATGATAATGGTAATTCATTAGGAGCAACTTATTCATCAGGATTTGATTTACCAGATAAATTGTGTCCGCATTGTAATATTCCTCTATTAAAAGATGGTCAAGATATGCCATTTGCAACTTTCCTTGGATTTAATGCTGATAAGGTACCAGATATTGACTTAAATTTCTCCGATTTAAATCAAGCAAGTACCCATGCTTATACTAAAGTATTATTTGGTGCCGATAACGTATACCGTGCAGGAACGATTGGTACTGTTGCTGATAAAACAGCTTTTGGATTTGTTAAAGGTTACTGTGAAGATAAAAATATTGTCATGAGAACGGCTGAAGTTGAACATCTTGCTATAGGATGTACAGGTGTTAAAAGAACAACAGGTCAACATCCAGGTGGAATTGTTGTTATTCCTGATTATATGGATTGCTTTGAATTTACACCATTTCAATTTCCAGCCGAAGATGCAACAGCCGAGTGGAGAACAACACACTTTGATTATCACTCAATTGAGGAATGTGTGTTAAAACTAGATATTCTAGGTCACTCTGATCCAACGCAACTTCGTTTAATTCAGTTACAATCAGGAACAGATATTATGAAAGTACCTCTTGATGATAAAGAAACAATGAGTATTTTTACATCAACTAAAGCCCTTGGCGTAACTACAGATCAAATTATGTGTAATACAGGGACACTTGGTATTCCCGAATTTGGAACACCATTTACTATTAAACTAGTTGAAGATACAAAACCGACATCATTTGCCGAATTAATTAAAATATCAGGTCTTTCTCATGGTACTGATGTATGGCTTGGTAATGCTCAGGAATTAATTGCTAATAATATTGTCCCATTTAAAGAAACAATTGGTTGTCGTGATGACATCATGGTATATTTAATGTATAAAGGTGTTAAACCTATTAAGGCATTTAAGATAATGGAATTTGTTCGTAAAGGAAAAGCTAGTAAAGATCCTGAAACTTGGAAAGAACATGTAAAAACAATGGAAGAAGCAGGAATACCTGATTGGTTTATTGGTTCATGTCAAAAAATAAAGTACATGTTCCCTAAGGCCCATGCGGCTGCATATGTTATAAGTGCGTTTAGAATTGCTTGGTATAAAGTTCATATGCCGGTTTATTTCTATGCATCTTGGTATTCATCTAAAGCAACTGATGTTGATGTTGAAGCAATGATTAAAGGTTATGATGCTATTAGAAATAGAATTATTGAAATTCAAAATAAAGGATATGAAGCGACTAATAAAGAAAATGGGCAACTTGAAAGTTTAAAAATTGCTTTAGAAGCTACAGCACGTGGTATGAAATTTTTAAATGTTGATCTTTATAAAAGTGAAGCAACTGTTTGGGTTGCTGTTAGTGATACAGAAATATATCCACCTTTTAATTCTATCGATGGACTTGGTGATACAGTTGCTCAAAATATTGTTGAAGAACGTAAAAAAGGTGAATTTTTAAGTATTGAAGATGTTCAAAAGAGGGCTAAAATATCACAAACATTAATTGAAAAAATGCGTATGATGGGTATATTTGATGGTATGGATGAATCTAGTCAATTAAGCTTATTTTAAAAGAGATAGTTTCCTATCTCTTTTTAGTTATTCCAAAACGATATTCATTTAATCTTTTTATCTCATTTGGTGTAAAGGTAAGTTTTTCTTTTATTTCAGTAAGCAACTCTTTATTAGAAATTTCAGTTATGTTAAATTTATTATTATTTGGTAAACATAAAATTTCATTTAAATCATATTCATATGGTGCATCTTGCATAACCATTGATTCCAATTTTTTTCCTTTTTTTATAGATATTTCAAAATAACGAGTTAATATGTTACCATTATCAAAATCATAATATAAAGATTTACCAATATTAGGCTCTTTATCATAAAACATTGTTGTAATTAATTGAATTGGTCTTAAACTACCTTCACATTTACATAAAAACAAACTACTCATAAATATATTCTCCTCTCGCATGGATATATTCTAACATCCTATATAATAAAAGTCAATTTTTATATTTATTTTTTTTCTCTTTATGGTATAATACAAAGAGGAAATGAGGTATTTATATGAGTTTAACAGCAGGAATTGTTGGATTACCTAATGTTGGTAAATCAACATTATTTAATGCCATTACGAAACAAAACATATTGGCTGCTAATTATCCATTTGCAACTATTGAACCAAATGTTGGAGTAGTAGTTGTTCCAGATGAAAGACTAGATTTTTTAAATGAATTATATCAACCTAAAAGTTTAGTGCCTACAACAATTGAATTTACTGATATTGCTGGTCTTGTTAAAGGAGCAAGTGCTGGTGAAGGACTTGGTAATAAATTTTTATCACATATTAGAGATGTAGACGCTATTGTAGAGGTAGTTAGATGTTTTGATGATGAAAATGTTACACATGTTGATGGTAGTGTTGATCCTATCAGAGATATTGAAACAATTAACTTAGAACTTATCTTTGCTGATATGGATGTTGTTCAAAATAGAATGAATAAAATTGGTAAAAAAGCAGCTATGTCAAAAGATAAAGAAACACAAAAAGAAGTAACTATTTTAAATAAAATAATTTCAGGATTGGAAAAAAATATTCCAATTAGAAATATTGATTTAACTGATGATGAAAAAAAATTTATTAAAAATTTTAGTTTTTTAACGGCAAAACCTATAATATATGTAACAAATATTACAGAAAATGATATGCAAAATGATGGAAATAAATATACAGATAGAGTTATTGAATATGCCAATAATGAAGGATCAAAAGTAGTTACTATTTGTGCCCAAATAGAATCAGAACTTTCTGATTTATCAGATGAGGAAAAGGAAATATTCTTAAGTGATTTAGGTGTTCATGAAAGTGGTTTATCAAGATTAATAAAAGCAACATATGATTTGCTTGGCCTTGCTACATACTTTACAGCAGGTACTGATGAGGTAAGAGCATGGACATTTACAAAAGGGATGAAAGCACCTGCATGTGCTGGAATAATTCATACAGATTTTGAAAAAGGGTTCATTAGAGCCGAAATTATGAGTTATGATGATTTACGTGAAAATGGTAGTGAAAAAGGTGTTAGAGAAGCAGGAAAAATGCGTCTTGAGGGAAAAGAATATGTAATGCAAGATGGCGATATTTGTTATTTTAGGTTTAATGTTTAACATGTGATTTGTTCACATGTTTTTTGTCAAGTTTTGACAAGTTGGAATAATAAGTATTTAAAAAAAACATTATATATAGTACAATTATATTAGAGATAGGAGAGTAGAAAATGGAAAATAAGTTAAGAGTAGTGCAATATGGTACAGGAAAAATGTCTATATATACAATGCGTTATGTATTTGAGAAAGGGGCAGAAATAGTAGGTGCTATTGATGTAAATCCAAGTGTTATTGGAAAAGATATTGGGGATATCATGGGTACTGAAAAAAAAGGTGTATACGTAAGTAATGTATGTGATGCTGAAAATTTACTTAAAAGTTTAAAACCTGATATATGTATAGTTACAACAATGAGTTTATTATCAGATGTAGAAGATGCTTTAATGTTATGTGCAAAATGTGGAGTAAACGCGATTACAACTTGTGAAGAAGCATTCTATTCATATAATTCTAACCCAAATTTAACTAAGAAAATAGATGAATTAGCTAAAGAAAATAAATGTACAATTACAGGAAGCGGATATCAAGATTTATATTGGGGAAATCTTATTAGTGGACTTGCTGCTTCAACACATACTATAAAGAAAATAAAAGGAAGTTCATCATATAATGTAGAAGACTATGGAATTGCTCTTGCAAAGGCACATGGTGCAGGACTTACTCTTGATGAGTTTGATAAAGAGGTTGCAAGTGTTGATAGAATTAGTGATGAAGAGAGAAATAAAGTTATAAATGATGGTAAATATTTACCATCCTATATGTGGAATGTTAATGGATGGCTTGCTGATAAACTTGGATTAACAATTATTAGTCAAAGACAAAAATGTGTTCCACAAACTAATAGTTATGATATAACATCATCAACACTTAATATGACAATTAAGGCTGGAATGGCAACTGGTATGAGTGCTGTTGTTACATCAGAGACTAAAGAAGGTATTACTATTGAAACAGAGTGTATTGGTAAAGTATACAATAATGAAGAATTTGATAAAAATGAGTGGACAATAATAGGAGAACCAGATACAACTCTTGTTATAAATAGACCAGCAACGGTAGAACTTACTTGTGCAACAGTGGTAAATAGAATTCCGGAAGTAATTAATGCACCATTTGGATTTGTTCCAACATCAAGATTTACAGAACCTATGTATAAAGTAAAAGACTTAAATGAATATGTAAAATAAATCTTTGGTTAATATAAAACTACTTTTATTGATATGAAATATTTATAATATATAAAATAGATAAAATTTGATTATAATAATTTTATCTATTTTTAATTTAGATATGATGAAAATAAATTTTAGCTTTTTTAAAGCTTAAAAATGTTATTCTTTTTTTATTGTTTTCTTCAAGTGGCTTGTTTTATAAGGCTTTAACAAATTATTAAATTGTTACGAACTGATAATAATATTTTCCCCCCCTGAAATTCCCCTCGAGAGAGGGGAATACTTTTGTTTAAAAGAGATTTTTAACTATTTTGAATTTATCTAGATACCATACTAGATACCAAATATTAGTTTTTAGATACTAAATTATTTTTTTATTTGAGTTTATTTAAATACTTAGATTTAAATTATCCATAGTATTTTTTACATCAGTTAGATTGTTTGGAAACATATGAGTATATGTGTCTAATGTTTCTTTAGTACTAGCATGACCTAAATATTTTGATACAGTTGTTACAGGTTGTCCAGTATTAATTAATAGAGATGCACAATTATGTCTAAAAGAGCGTAGTGGTATTCTTCTAATATCGGTATTTTCAGCAATTCGCTTATTTATTCTAGACATCATTCCAAATGTTAGTGGATCTAATTCTCCAAAGATAAACCATTTTTCGTTAAATCCGTAGTATTTCTTTTTCTCATTATAAAGATTTACTAAGTCATTGTATAAGACATCAGTAAGAGGTAATGTTCTAATACTTTTGACTATCTTTAATACTATTAGCTTGTTTAGTAATAGATACTAATTTATTATTCCAATCTATATCAGACCATTGAAGTCCTCGACATTCACCACGACGTAATCCACAATAATATAACATTTCAAACATTGTCTTATCATTTAAATTAGTAGCACCCTTGACATATTTTTGAAATTCTTCAAAAGTATAAACATCTTTTTCTTCTTTCATTTCATTAGGATCTTTAAAGAATTATATTTTCTTATAAAAACGCATTAAATTAATATCATACATTTTCATACCCCAGTTAAGAATAATTTTTAGAAATTTTTGAATATCATTTCTACTAGAACATTTAATAGGTTTATCCCATAGTTCTTGTTGAAATTTATGATATAGATTACCATCCATATCCTTTAACTTAACATTTTCAAAACTAGTAAAATATCTTCTTTTTTTTAAATATGTTTCCATAGTTCTTCTACGAACTTTATTTTTTTGTGGTGATACATAAATGTAATATGTATCATCTAAAGAACTATAAATAATATATTTCTTTTTTTAATTCTCTAAATGCTAGAGCAACATCTTTTCTACTATCATTACTAAGAGAGTAGAGGTCGATATTCTCTAGTTCATCATTAGATCTAACTAATAGAGAGTTAAGCATACCTATAGCACTAACTGATAAATCTTTAGGTATTACATAATCATTAGTAGATTCTTTCTTAAATAATCTCATACAAATCATCCTTTCTATAATTATGTCCGATATTAAGGATAATTTAAATATAACATTGTCCGAAAAAGATGTCAATATTTTTTTGTCCGAAAATATAGACAAATTAATAAAAAAGTGTTAAAATTAAATTGTGAAGGAACAAAAGGGAAGAAAGAAGTGATTAAATGAACTCAGAAGAACTTAAAAATTTAATTGAATCTGCAAGAGTTGAAAAAGGTATTTCTCAAAGAGAACTTGCTAAATTAACTGGTATAAGTAGAAGCACTTTAAATGATTTAATTAATGGAAAAATAAAAAAAGTAGATATTGATGATCTACGTAAGATTGCTGAAACTTTAGATATGTCATTACAAAAACTATTAAAGGTTGCAGGTTATGATGAAATGCTTTTCTATTTTTCTAAAGATAAATATGCAAATAAGTCTAGTAAAGATTTAAAAGACTTAATAGAACAATATAAAAAATCCGAATTAGATTTATTAGATTTTGATGCTGGAAAAAGAAAAAAAGTAAGTGAAGCAAGACAAAAATTATTTTATACAATAGAACACTTACAAATAATGAAAGACAATAAGGATAGTTTGTATACAATAGATAAAACAATAGAAGATATTAAATATGCTTTTGATGAATTAGAAGAAGCAGAACACAAATATGATTATAGTAAATTACCAAAGAAAAACTAATTTATAGAACGAAAATTTCAAAAAATTTATTCTAAAAAAGGATATAAAACGAAAAATCTAGAAAAATCGTTTTAAGAAAAATTTTAAAAGTAAAGAGGTGAGAAAATGAGAACATTAGCTAAATAAGTATGGCATAAACTTTGATTATGCCGAAAAAAGGAGGCATAATATGTTAGAAATAAAAGATTTAACTATATCTATTAGTGATAGATATTTAATTAAAAATTTAAATTTAATACTAAATAATGGTGATAAACTTGCCATTATTGGTGAAGAAGGAAATGGAAAATCTACTTTATTAAAATCAATTTTAGACATTTGTGAATATGCTGAGATAAGTGGAAATATTAATCTGAAAGGTAATAGAATTGGTTATCTAGAACAATCTATTAGCACTGATAAATTAGATAAAAGCGTATATGAATTTTTATTTATAGATGAAACTGATTATTATGATAAAATTAATAATCTGTATAAATACTTAGAATTAATAAGTTTAAACGATGAAATATTAAAACAAAAAATTTGTACACTATCAGGTGGAGAAAAGGTTAAAATTAGTATTTTAAAATTATTATTAAATGAATATGATATTTTATTCTTAGATGAACCAACTAATGATTTAGATATTGAAACATTAGAATGGTTAGAACAATTTATTAATAATACAAATAAACCAATTATGTATGTTTCACATGATGAAACATTACTCGCTAATACAGCAAATATGATTTTACATTTAGAACAAATAAAAAAGAAGACTGAATGTAGGCATACATTATTAAAAATTGATTATGATACTTATGTTGAACAAAGACTTAGAAAAATTGAAAAGCAAACACAAGTCGCAAGATCTGAGAAAAGAGAATTTAACAAACAACAAGAAAAAATACAAAGAATAATGCAAAAAGTTGAACATCAACAAAACACAATTTCAAGAGCAGATCCACATGGTGCTCAAGTTTTAAAGAAGAAGATGCATTCTTTAAAATCACAAGAGAAAAAATTGAATGAAACAGAATTAACCGAAGTACCAGATGTTGAAGAAAGCATTAGTTTCTTTTTCGAAGATGTTGAAATACCACGAACAAAAAACATAATCAATTTAAATATTGATGAGTTAAAAGTATCTGATAAGTTATTATCTAAAAACATAAAGTTAGATGTAGTTGGCAATGTACATTTATGTATCATAGGTAAAAATGGCGTTGGGAAATCTACTTTAATAAAATTAATTTATAATGAATTAAAAGATAGAAATGATATTAAGGTTGGGTATATGCCACAAACTTATGATGACATCTTAAATAATTATAAATATGTATTAGATTTTATATGTCCAAATGGTAGTAAAGATGAAATTACAAAAGCAAGAATGTTTTTAGGAAACATGAAATTTACTAGAGAAGAAATGATTAGTAATATTAAAGATTTAAGTAATGGGACAAAAGCAAAATTATTTCTTGTTAAATTAGTATTAGATAAATGTGATGTTTTAATACTTGATGAACCTACAAGAAATGTAAGTCCATTATCAAATCCGGTTATTAGAAAAGTTTTAAATGAATATAAAGGTACTATAATTAGTGTATCTCATGATCGAAAATATATTAATCAAGTAGTAAATGTTTTTTATATTCTAACACCAAATGGATTAGTAAAAGAAAGATAAGGAGGTCTATATGGGAAAAGTAATATTAGTATGTGGTAAAATTTGTAGTGGTAAAAGTTATTATTCAAAGGAATTAAAAGATTCTTTAAATGCAGTGATAATTTCGCCAGATGAAGCTACTTATGAACTAATTAATAATGAACAAGGAGAATTTTATAATGTCTTTTCTGAAAGATTGAATAAGTATTTGACTAGAAAAGTTGGTGAAATTGCTAAGGCGGGTGCTAATGTAATTTTTGAAAGAGGGCTTTGGTCAAGTAAAGATAGAAAAGAAATAAAAGAATACTATAAAAATAATGGAGTAGATTGTGAAATACATTATGTATGTGTTGATGATGATACTTGGAAACATAATATTGAAGAAAGAAATCAAAGAGTATTAGATGGTAATGGTGGCTCTGATTTCTATTTGGATGAAGGATTAATGAAAAAACTAGAATCTAAATGGGAAGAACCAACTGAAGATGAATATGATATACTATATAAAGTAGAAAGATAAAAATAGATTTATGACACTATGATACTATAAATGCTTGTGGGGTACCAATCAATACTGTGTCACTGTGTCATTTTTATAAATTTATCCAAATTAATGTCAAAAAATAGATAATTTTGATATAATATAGTTTATAAAAAGGGAGTACTAGTAAAGGCTTTATTAAGTTTTTATTTGCACTTTTTTGTTAGGAGGTTGTTTATGTTGGAAGAAGAAGGAGGATATTACGCAATAAAAGGATTTTCATATCAATATATAGTATCTTTGATTGAAGTGTTAAATTGTAAAGATGAGAACAAGGTATTTAGTTTTGAGCAAATTCAAGACTTTAATGATAATGAACTAATTTATCAAATGAAGTATAAAGAAACTCAACATTTTACTAATTCAAAAATTAAGGAGCCAACTATAAAAATATTTTCAGAATATTTAGAAACCAAAAAAGATTACGTATTATATGTATATTTCCCGGATAGAACTGACGAAACATTATTATTTAATACAACTAATGATCTTGATAAAGTATTATTAAACTGTAAAATCGATAAAAGAGAATATAATTTTACTGAAGAACAAAAAAGAGAATTCATTACTCATTTTAAAGTCATTTTTTCTAAGGATTATATCAATAAAAGCAATGAACTAATTAAGTTAATAAGTAAAATTATGAATGTTTCAAAAGAGATAGCAGAAATTTATTATTTTAGTTTAATTACATATATAATTAATATTATTATAAAGAATATTCCTAAAAAAAGAAATTGTACGAAAAAAGAACTATTAACCTATATAGCTGATTCATCTGCAAAAATATTTCATGACTATTCATTAAAATATTATGGAAAAGAAAGATACCTAAAAAGTATAAAAAAAGAGTATTTCTTTGAAAAAAACATAAATAACCATAATAGATTATTCATCATTAATATGCCATTTACATCTATTGATGATTACTATGATTGTATTTGTAAAATAGTGAAAAGGTTTTATGTAGTAAATAAGAGAAAAACTATGATAATATCAAGTGCCCCTTATATTTATTTACCAAATATAGAATTATCAGATTTAGTAAAATTAAAAGAAAAGGTATTTAATTCGATAGGTTTTACTGATGGTTATATATATAAAGATTCTGATTTTAATGTTGATTATATAACAAAAAAATTTCATGTAAAAGATAATATATCTTGTAAGTTAGTTAGTATAGAAGATGATATGATGAAAGTAATAGATAAATTAAGTAATGATGGAATAAAAATTTATCAGTTTTATGATAAAGTAAATGAGGTTTTATATAAATCATTAAATCAAATCTCTATAGAGATAGATGAAGTTAATGATATTTTCAAAATTTTGAAGTAAAGGAGTATAAAAATGGATTCAGAAAAAATAAATGCAGAGGTTATTTCAGTCAGCCCTGATAAAGTAAAGATAATGATTTATAATATGGATAATTGGAAAACAGCTGAAGATAAGCTTAAAGTTGGTTCATATTTGGAAATTAAAGATGAAAATTCAGAAGAAGATGAATATGTAGTTGTTGCTATAATTGATAATTTTAAAATAGATTTGATTGATGTTACAAAGGTAAATGAAGATGGAGAAAAAGTAGTAGAAACAGAAAGAAGATATGTATTAGAAGCTACACCTTTAGGAAGTATATGTAATGGTAAATTTACAAGAGGTGGTGATACATTATCCATCCCACCAAAATCTGTATCTGTTGCAAAAGATACGATTATTGATAAAATATTCAGTGACTGCATTGAAGATAATGAAAAATTTTGTTTTTCAACTTTACCTAATTCAAGTGTAAAAGTAAATGTAAATGGAAATAAATTTTTTAATAAGCATTTAGCAATAGTAGGCTCTAGTGGCTCAGGTAAATCACATACAACTGCTAAAATAATTCAAAATGCGATTGCTTCTAAGAATAGTGATTTTTCTTCTTTAAATAATTCACATATAGTAATATTTGATATACATTCTGAGTATGCAACTGCTTTTCCGAATGCAAATATAATTAATATAGATAATTTGATTCTTCCATATTGGCTATTAAACGGGGATGAACTTGAAGAACTATTTTTAGATGCTGGTGATAATAATAATTATAATCAGTCTTCTTTATTAAGAAACTTGATTACTTTAAATAAACAGAAACATTATAGTGAAAGTGATAATCCATTAGATAAAGAAAAAATTGATTTTGATTCGCCATTGAAGTTTGATGTATCTGAAATATATACTTGTTTAAGAAATTTAAAATTAGAAACATACGACTATGGAAATGATTTAATTGCAAAATATAAAACTGGTGATGTTACATACGAGAATATATCACAAAAGTATAGTGATTATTTTAAAGAAATATTAGAATTTCAACCTTCTGTTAATGGAAAAATAAAAAAAGGAACATATAGTGATGGTTCGATTGATAAATTTATAAATCGATTTTATAATAAGATTACAGATAAGAGATTAGATTTCTTATTTGGTGATAAATCCAAAAAAATTGAATTTAAGGAAGTATTAGAAGAATTTACTGGATATAATAAAAAATCTAATATTACTATTATAGATTTAAGTGGAGTTCCTTTTGAAGTACTTAGTATTACAGTATCTTTAATATCTAGATTATTATTTGATTTTTCTTATTATAATAAAAAGATTAATGGAGACAATAAAATACCTTTATTATTAGTATTTGAAGAAGCTCATAAATATGTACCTAAAAGTGAATTGTCAAAATACAAGTCCTCAAAATTATCTATTGAACGAATTGCAAAAGAAGGGAGAAAATATGGTATTACACTTGCAATAGTAAGTCAACGACCTTCAGAAATATCTGAAACAATATTTTCTCAATGTAATACATTTATTTCAATGCGTCTAACAAATCCAGATGATCAAAACTATGTAAAAAAACTTTTGCCTGATACACTAGGTGATTTAACAAGCAAGCTCAACTCATTGAGTGCTGGTGAAGCTTTGCTTATTGGAGAATCAGTTATAATGCCTTCAGTTGTTAGAATAGATAGATGTAATCCTGAACCATCATCAAACGATATAATGTATTTTGATGTTTGGAAAGAGCAATGGCATGATGATGATTTTAATGAAATTATTTCTCAATGGGAAAAATGATTTAAATACTATATTGTTTTCCAGATACCAAAATCAGATACTAAATGACAAAAATAAAGTTATTTTAATAAACTTTGATAAATTTTGATAAAAGAAAAAGCCTTATTTTGTAAGACTTTAATCAATTAATAAATTGTTACGAACTGATAATAATATTTCCCCCTGAAGGAGCCCTAAACCGGGCTCCGCTTTTAGTTAAGGAGAGAAAATATGAAAAATAAATTTAATTTAGCAAGAGAATAAAATGTATTTGTAGCCAAAAGAAATATCGTAGATTATATTTGGAAGAGTGCTAACCTTGAAGAAAATTAATAAAATGATTGATAATGGCCGTGGTATTATAACTATCGCTCAAAAAATCAGCCTATATTCTTTAAGAAACTTATTAAATATTACGAAGCTAATGATAATAAAGATTTAAAAGAATGGCTTTATAAAACAAGTATAGATGGAATAAATTTATAGAACATTATATAGAAAAATTATATAATGTTTTTTCTTTTAAAAAAAATTAATAACTGACAAATAAAAAAAATTCTGCTATAATATATAGAAAGAAATGAGTTGATTATATGACCCATAAATTTGAAGCACTAATATGTGCAATACTTTTTACTTTCTGGAGTGTTAGATTATATTATAAACTATATGATAAAAAAATAAGAAAATATATCATTAATATTGGAATACTAATTGTTTTTTGGATGTTAATTAGAATGACAAAAGGAGTAGTAGAGACTACTTTACTTACAAGATTATCTTGGTATTTGTATTATGTACCATTAATATTCATACCATCGATATTTTATATATATTCTAGATCATTATTAAAAAAAATAAATAAAAAAGAAAAAATAATAATATACATAATATCTACCATTTTACTTTTAATGGTTTTAACTAATGATTTTCATGAGATAGTATTTAAATTTAATAATGGAATAGAAGATTTTAATAATTATAAACACAATATTGGCTATTACTTGATAACCTTATGGATATTTATTTTATTTGGTGGAGGAATGATAATTTTAGCATTAGATAGATTAAAAATTAAAAAAGATATAAAAGCTTTTTTGCCGCTAGTTATATTATTAATTGGTGTAATTTATACATTATTATATGTAATAAATATTAATAATATTAGAAATATAAATATGTCTGTAGTAAATAGTATTTTAATATGTTTAGGAATAGAATTAGCATTATATTTAAATTTAATACCAAATAATAAGAAATATCTAAAAACTTTTCAAAATTCTAATTTAAATATGGAGATTGTATCTTTAGATGGTAATACAATATATAGTACAAAGTTATTAAAAACTGTACCTCATAATATTTTTAGAGATATTAAAAATAATAAGGTAAAAAAGAATTATTATAATAAAGCTATTATTTATGAAGTAAAGAAAAATAAAGATAGTTATGTTATATTAAAAAAAGATATGACAGAATTATATAACTTAAAACTTGATGTAACAAATAGACAAAAAAAATTATTAAAGCTACAGAAAAATATAAAATTTGAAGAAAAAACTAAAAAAGAATTATATGAAATAACTCTTAGAAAAGAAGTTGTAAATAAAATAGAAAATAAATTAAATGAAAAAGTACTTGAAGCTAAAAGTCTTTTAAAGAAAGAAATAGTAAGTGATAAAGATTTAGAACGAATAAAAAGAATTATTATCTATTGTAAGAAAAAGAGTAGTATAATGATTTCTGAACTAAATAATGAAGTTTATAATGAAGAACATATAAAATCAATACTAAATGAGCTACTAGTTAGTATGAATAATATATCAGGACTTGTTATAGTAAAAAATAAGATGATTATTACCGGTAGTATGATGTCTTTACTATATGATATAATTTATGAATTAATAGATAATATTAACAACGAAACTATGATGATATATATATCAAGAAAAGAAAATAAATTAATATTAAAAATACTCATTAGTTCCCTAATTAATCTAAAGGAAAAATTAAAATTAGATAATAATATTAAAGTAAAAGAAACCTTATGTGACAATGATACTGAGTTATTATTTACTATAAAAGTTGGTGATATGATATGAAATTTTTAATTGTATTTACAGCAGTTGTAACAATATTACAAACTTTTAGAGTAACAATCTTTTATTTTAGAAAAGATATAAAATGTCTAAAAAAAGCATTTGAAACAATCCTTTTAATTATAATGGTAGTATTATGCTATTTTAATTTAAAAGAAATAAAAATCAGTATTTATTTATCAATAGTACCTTTACTTTATATAATAGTAATGTTTGTTTATGAAAGATTATTAAGTAAAGAATATATATCAATATTATCAATTAAAAATGCTCTCGATATGTCTGATTCAGGAATAATGTTTTTAGATAATGAAGAAATATTTCTAATAAATAATACTATGAAAAATATTTTAAATGATTTAAATATTCATAACGATTATATAAATAATTTAATAAGAATAAGTTTTAGAGAAATAAATAATAATTATATAATAAGAAGTTTAAATAAAATATGGTCTGTTACCATTACTAATGAAAAAGAGATAATACTATTAGATATAACTGATATTTATAATCTTCAAGAAGAAAAAGAATTACAAAATAAAAAAATTGAAGAAAATAATATAAAGATATTAGAAACAATACAAAATATAGAAAAAATAGAAAAAACAAAAAATTTACTAAAAATTAAAAATGAATATCATGATTTATTAGGTCATAGATTAGCTTTATTTACTAAATATTTAAAGCAAGATAAGCTAAATATTAATGATATAGAGTTTTTACTAAATAGTATCACTAAAAATTTTTATGATAAAAAAAATAGTATTGATAAATTAAATAATTTAATAAGAATGTATCATATAATAGGAGTTAATATTAATCTATCAAATAATCTTCCAAGTAATGAGAAAATAGCTAATATATTTTTTGAAATAATTAGAGAAGCTGCTACTAACGCTATAATTCATGCTAATAGCAAAAATATTGATATAATATTAAATATATCTCATGATAAAATAGAAATGATTATTACAAATGATGGTAAGAAAAATAATGATGTTATTTATGAAAACGAAGGAATAAAAGGTATGCGTAGAAAATTATCTGAAATAGGTGGTAATTTAACTATTATAAATGATAATATCTTCACTTTAATAATAGTAGTATAATAAAAAGAAGAACTATTAATTAAGTTTTTCTTTTATTTTTCTAAATCAGGAACAATGTAACCATTGCTTACACAAAATACCATAAGTTTAGAAATACTATCAAATTCAAGTTTATTTAAAATATTGGAAATATAATTTTTAAGAGTACCTGCAGTAATATTCATCCTTTTAGCAATATAATTTCTTTCAGCACCTTCACATAATAATTTTAATATTGTTATTTCTTTTTCAGATAAATCTTTAAATCTTTCATTTTCTTCAGTATAAATATAATTATCTGGGAATAAAGTATAACCATTTAATATTTGTGAAACACTAGAAAGAAGAGAATTGCTATCTATATCTTTATAAATAAGTCCATCCAAATTATTTTCTTTGGCTTTATTTAAGAAAGATATTTCTGGAATACCAGTAATAGCAAGTACTTTAATTTTATTACCATATATATCTTTTACTTTTTTACCATATGTGATACCATTAACATTATCTTTAGTAACTACATCAGTAAGAATCATATCTGGCTTGTATCTATCACAAAGTATTAACATATCTTTAGCACTAGTGGAAGTACAAATAACATTGTACTCTTTAGACAATATTTCTTTCATCATACTATTAAGAAGTGGTTGATCCTCAATAATGATAATTTTCTCTTTTTCTGGCATATAATCACTCCCAATACACAACCTTATTATAACATATAATTAATTAAAAAGATAACAAATTATATTTAAAGTATCAAAAGTCATATTTTTAAGTTTTAAAATATGACTTTTGGCATCTATTAAAAGATAGATATTTACTATATAATAGAGTAAAGGAGGAAGAAGAAATGAAAAAGAATGTTTTAAAAAAAATATTATTTACTTTAATGGTAATAATAGTAGGTGGATTTACTAGCGTTGCAGCAGATACACTGCCTGTAATATTAAATGGAACAAGTCTTACTGATGAAACAAATACCATAGCCTTAGGTGAAGGAACATTAACTTATAATAAAGAAACTAAAGAACTAATTTTAGATAATGTTACAATTACATCTGATACTAATTATGGTATTAATTTAGTAAGTACAGAAGATGAAGTCAAAATAATTTTGAAAGGAGATAACAAAATTATAGTAACTAATACCAATTTTGGTATTAGATCTAGTAGCGATATAGTAATTACTGGTGATGGTAAATTAACTATTACAGCAGAATTTCCTACAATTCAAGGAAAAAATATTACTATTGACGGAGCAAAATTAGATTTAACTACTACGGGAGAAAATTTAGCAGCTGTTGAAAATAACAATTTGCTAACCATAAAAAATAATGCTAAAATAAAGGCAAAAGGATATGGAGCAGCTTTATCATCTTTTGGTAAGATGGAAGTAATAAATAGTGAACTAGAGCTAGAGGCTACCAGAGATAGTTCAAATGCAATCTATGTAGAAGCTACTACTGATGATGGAACATTAAATATTACTAATTCAAAAATAAAGGCCAAAAGTGGTTATGCTTGTGTTTTTAGTGCTGGAGATATGAAACTATCTAATTCAAACTTTAATCTTGAGAGTATTGCTGGTGGAATATACTCTAATACTTCAGTTAGTATTGATAATTCAAAAGTATATGTTTCAGATGGAAACTATGGAGTTGGAGTAGGGCAAGGTGATATTACTATTAATAATAGTACTTTTGAAATAAACGTAAATAATGTAGCGTTTATGCATAATCCTATTATAAATGGTTTTGATAATAAAATTATTTATGCTGGTTATGAAAAAGATGGAACCGATGCAGAAATAGTAATTATCAATGATGAATTAGATCTTTCTGAATATCAATATGTTAAAATTATTAGTAAATATAACATAACAATAATTCCTGATGAAAATATTGTATTAGAAGGTGATAATGAACTTACTGCTCTTGAAGGAGAAAATAAAGAAATAACTATTACTGCTAAAGAAGGCTATAAGATAAAAAGCGTTTTAGTAAATGATGAAGAAGTAAAACTAAATGATAATAAACTATCATTAACAAATATAGATAAAAATGTAATAGTTAAAATAACTTCTGAAGAAATGCCTAAAATAGCAAATGAAATCAATAATCCTAAAACAGGTGACAATATTGTATTCTATATAATAGTTAGTATTATTTCAATTGTTGGATTAATTATAATTTCAAAATTCAAAAATAAATTAGAAGAAAAATAATTATAATAAACAAAATAGTGATAATTAGTTTTATCACTATTTATTATTTAAAATAATAATTAAACTAAAAATATACCTTTAATTATAATTTAGTATTTATTAAATAAAAATTTATGATATAATTATTATAGCTTATTTTTGAGGTGATTCATATATGGAAAGATATAAAGAAATAGAAAGAAGTATTATAAAAAAATATCGTAAAGAAATATGGAGTAAATTTATAAAGGCAGTTAAAGAATATGAACTAATAAAAGAAAATGATAAAGTAATGGTATGTATATCAGGAGGTAAAGATTCCTTTTTACTTGCTAAATGTATACAAGAATTAGAAAGACATGGTAAAGTACCATTTACTGCTGAATATGTTGTAATGAATCCTGGATATAGTGAAAAACATAGAGATAATATATTAGAGAATGCTAAGATATTAAATGTACCAATAAGAGTATTTGAAAGTGATATCTTTGAAGTAGTAGATAAAATTAGTTATGATAGTCCCTGCTATATGTGTGCTAAGATGAGAAGAGGATATTTATATAGTAAAGCTAAAGAGTTAGGTTGTAATAAAATAGCTTTAGGACATCATTTTAATGATGTTATTGAAACAACACTATTATCAATGTTTTATGGCTCTGAAGTAAAAACAATGATGCCTAAACTACATAGTGATAACTTTCCTGGTATTGAGTTAATTAGACCATTATATATGGTTGAAGAAGCATCAATAATATCATGGAAGAATAGTAATAATTTAACTTTTATAAATTGTGCTTGCAAATTTACTGAAAGAAATTATAATACTAATGATGGTACTAGTAAGAGAAAAGAAATAAAAGAATTAATTAAAGAATTAAAAAAGAATAATCCTAGTATTGATCGTAATATCTTTACTAGTATGAATAATGTTAATTTAAATTGTATTCTAGGCACTAAGACTAACGGTGTATATAAAAGCTTTCTAGAAGATTATGATAAGGAAATAGAACATGAAAAAGAATGAAGAAAAAACTAATGTAATTAGAATATTAGAACAAAATAAAATAAATTTTAAAGTATATAACTATATTAATAGTACTGCGATTAGTGGCACTGAAGTAGCAGACTATCTAGGTGAAGATTATAATATAGTATTTAAAACATTAGTAACCATTGGTAAATCAGGTAATCATTATGTATTCTTAGTACCAGTAAATAAAGAATTAGACTTAAAAAAAGCCGCCGTAGTAGTAGAAGAAAAGAGTATCGAGATGATTAAATCTAAAGAATTACTTCCTCTTACCGGATATATTCATGGAGGATGTTCACCAGTAGGTATGAAGAAATATTTTCCAACTGTTATTGATAAAAGTGCAAAAAATCAAGAAAGAATAATCTTTAGTGGAGGTAAAATCGGTTATCAAATAGATACTACACTAGAAGAATTAGCTAAAGTAATAAATTATACATTAGAAGATATAACTAAAGATAAGATTTAATAGTAGTCTTATCTTTTCTATTGTATAGATAATAATTTTATTGTATAATTATCTTAGATAGTAAGGAAGTGGTACTATGAATAAAATAGATAATAATACTATTTTAGATAAGTATAAAGAAATATCTAAATTAAATATAGAAGAAGTATATACTAAATATAATACTAGTAGTAGTGGTTTATCTAATAGTGAAGTAAATAAAAGAATAAAAGAGTATGGTAAAAATATAGTTATAAAAGAAAAAAATAGAAGTATCTTATATTTCATAATTAATGCTTTTAAAGATGAATTTATATTAATATTATTATTTCTAGCTATAATAAACTTTTGTCTAGGAGATAAATTAGGATCATTAGTAATCATTTTAATTGCAATTGTTAGTGCTTTAATTAGAGTATGTGAAGATTATTCAGTATATAAATTTAATAAGAAATTAAAAAGTAAAATAGTTAGTACATGCTCAGTAATTAGAAACAATAAAGAAGTAACTATTAAAACAGAAGAAGTCTGTGTAGGAGATATTTTAGTATTAAATGCTGGTAGTATTGTAGCAGCAGATTCTATAATAATAGATAGTAAAGATTTATTTGTTAACGAATCAGTATTTACTGGAGAATCTATACCAGTAGAAAAAAAGATAACAAATAATAAAAATATAGATAGTATTTTTGATATAGAAAATATTATCTATATGGGTAGTTCTATAATTAGTGGTAAAGCATTAGCGGTCGCTACTAATACAGGAATAAATACTTATCTAGGTTATATGGGTAAAGATTTAACCAAACAAAAAGAATTAACTAATTTTGATAAAGGAATGAAGAACATTACTAATATGTTAATTAAATATATGATTTTTATCTGTTTAATTGTCTTAGTAATAGATGGTATAATAAAAAATAATTTTAATGAAGCAATTTTATTTGCTCTTTCAGTAGCAGTAGGTATTACTCCCAGTATGTTACCAATGATTGTAAATGTAAATTTAACTAAAGGTAGTAAGAATCTAGCTAAGAAAAAAGTATTAGTAAAGAGAATAGAAGCAATACAAAATTTAGGAGCAATGGATATCCTATGTACTGATAAGACTGGTACTTTAACAGAAAACAAAATAGTATTACAAAAGTATATTGATGTTCTAGGTAATGAAAATTTAAATGTTTTAGAATATGCTTATTTAAATAGCTATTATAGTACTGGTATGAAGAATATCGTTGATAGAGCAATACTTATATATGGTAGTAAACATAATTTAGATAATATATTACCTAAGTATAATAAAATAGATGAAATACCTTTTGACTATAATAGAAAAATTATGAGTATCCTAGTAAAGAATAACAATGAATATCGAATGATTACCAAAGGAGCTATGGAAGAGATATTAAAAAGATGTAGTAAAGTACAAATAAATGGAAAAAATAAAGAATTAACTAAAGAACTTACTAATAAAGTAATATCTAAAGCTAAAGAGATGGCCGAAGAAGGTATGCAAGTAATAGCACTAGCTTCAAAAAAAGAAAGTAATAAAGTTTTAGTATTAAATGAAAAAGAAGAAAATGATATGACCTTTATTGGTTTTGTAGCCTTCTTAGATTCTCCTAAAAAAGATGTTAAAAATGTAATAGAAAAGCTAAATAAATATAATGTTAAAGTAAAAATATTAACTGGAGATAATCCTTATTCTACCAAGAGTGTATGCCTACTAGCGGGTATAAATAGTGAAAAAATATATCTAGGTAGTGATATTGATAAATTAAGTGACAAATCCTTATCTAAAGTAGTAGAAAAAGTAGATGTCTTTGCAAGATTAAATCCAATTCAGAAAGAAAGAATTGTCCGAATATTAAGAGAAAATAACCATGTAGTAGGTTATATGGGTGATGGTATCAATGATGCTCCATCCTTAAAAGAAAGCGATATTGGACTATCAGTTAATGGTGCTACGGATATTGCTAAAGAATCTAGTGATATGATTCTTTTAGAAAAAAGTTTAAAAGTAATATGTGATGGAGTAATTGAAGGTAGAAAAGTATATGGTAATATAATTAAATATATGAAAATGGCTTTAAGTGCAGACTTTGGAGATGTCTTTAGTATTATGATAGCTAGTATCTTTTTACCATTCTTACCACTATTACCAATTCAAATGTTATTTCAAGATTTTATTTATGATTTCTCCCAGATAGGTATACCATATGATAATGTAGATGATGAATTTATCAAATCTCCTAAAAAATGGAATACTAATGGTATATCTAAATATATGATAGTTATGGGTATTACTAGTTCTATTATTGATGTAATTGCTTTTATAATCTTTTGGTATGTATTAGGATATAATAGTATAGAAAAAGCTAGTTATTTTCAAACAGCTTGGTTTATTACATCTCTAATCACAGAATTAATGATTATTTATAATGTTAGAACTTCTAAACATATTTATGAAAAATCAAATATATCTCCTGTACTAGCAGGTTTAACAATCTTTTCTGGTATTTTAACTATTATCACACCCCTAATAATGCATAAGATCACTAACTTTCATTTTGAAATATTACCATTTAACTTCTATATATATTTAATGTTATTATTAGTATTATATTTTACTATTGTATCTATAGTTAAAAGAATATATATTAAGAAAAATCATGAATGGTTATAGCTTCTATTATATAATAGAAGTTTTTTCATATACTTAAATAGGTGATAATATGAATAATACTTTCTATGCTTTTTTACTTACCGTATTAGCGGGCTTATCCACAATGCTTGGTACTATCTTTATCTTTATTAAAAAGAAAGATACTAATAAAATAGTTTTATCTTCTTTATCTTTTGCCGCAGGAGTAATGATTTGTGTATCAATAACAGATCTAATACCCGAATCTATTAATTTATTAAGAGATAATATAAATAATATCAGTACTATTATTATATCATTTTTAGGAATTCTCCTTGGTATTATAATATCTATGTTAATAGATTACTACTTACCAGATAAACCATCCATTAGTAGTGATAAAAAGCTATATAAAGTAGGATTTATATCAATGATAGCAATTATTTTACATAATATACCTGAAGGTATAGCAACATTTGTAGCAACAAATAGTGATATTACTCTAGGTATATCACTTGCTATAGCGATAGCTATGCATAATATACCTGAAGGAATAAGTATCTCAGTACCAATATATTATAGTACAAATAATAAAAAGAAAGCCCTTTTATATACAGGAGTATCAGCTTTATCTGAACCATTTGGAGCTTTCCTTGCTTATATCTTTTTAAAAAATATTATGAATGATTTAATACTAGGTATCCTATTTTCCCTAATAGCGGGCATTATGCTCCAGATATCCTTCTGTGAACTACTGCCAACTGCCAGAAGATATAATAACACTAAATATTTAATAATCTTCTTCTTAATAGGAGTTCTCTTCATGTTAATGAAGTTTATTTTATAAATTTATAAAAAGGTAATGACAAGTTATCTTTTTTTTGATATAATTTTATATAGAGTAGGAGGATAACATGAAAGAAACCTTAATATGTAGTTTAGAAAAACATAATATATATTATTTAAGTGATGCTAATGTTAGCTTTTATATATTAGTTCCTTATAAAGAATATGATAATACCAATATATCAATTAGATTAAAAAGTAATTATGATAGTTATGATTTAACAAAAAATTCATTAGAAGTAGTTACTAATGAACTTATTAATTATTATAAGAATTTAGATAACTATAACATAACATTAATATTACCAGTATTTTATAATAATATTTTAGATAGAATTAGAGTAGTAGAAGATTTAGAAATGTATCAAATAGTAGATAGATATTTAGGAGTTATTTTTAATAATGCTTATATGTTCTTAACTAAGAATAATGTAAAAGTAAATAATAGTATCTATGTTATTAATAATGATTCATTTAAGAAATTCACTAATTGGTTTGTATCTAGATATAATAATAGAATTGAATATAAAACAATCCTAGATTTAGTAAAAGATAATGGTTCATATAGTAATTATAATGTTATAGAAACTCCTAATATGAATTTTGTAGTAGGTAAGAATACAGAACCTACAATTGAAAAAACAGTAGAAATGGAATTAGAAACATTTGATAACTTAGCTAAAAAGACAATTGAAGAAAAGAAAAAAGAACCACGTAAGAGAGAAGAAACACTAGTAGGTTCTAGTGGCTTTGTTTCCTATATCTTACTAGGAGCTATATCTTTTATAGTATTTATTGGACTATTATATCTATTTGTTAAATAAATTATTATTTTTATGACCTTAGGCATAAAAATACCACGGAAAATTTAAGTTTACTTAAAGTTGAAGTGGCAATAAAAAAAGTACTTATTATCTAAGTACAAATGATAATACAGTAGTTAAAGAGAAAGCTACTGCTAAAAAAAGCATAATGTAAGCAAATATTCTATTACTTAGATTTTGCTTCTTTTTCTTTTTACTCATAATCTTATACACCTCTATATAATTGTATCAAATATTAGTCATATTTTCAATATCTATTAATATAATTTAATGGTGATAATATGAATAAAAAATTAAATAGAGGACTAGCTATAATTATACCAGATAAAAAAGTAAATACTTTTATAATGTTTATAATAATATTAGGAATAATATCAGGATCATTATTTCTAGTAGTATTAAAAGATACCGATCACAACCTAGTAATAGAAAAAATTAATACATTTTTCACTAATATAAATACCAATAACATAAATAATATAGAAGCTTTTAAGAATGCTTTTATTGAAAATATAATATTTGTAATCTTAATATGGATACTAGGAATGTCTATTATTGGAATAATTATAAATATATTTATAATATATTTAAAAGGATTTATCATAGGTTTTTCCTTATCTTCATTCTTCTTAGTATATAAATATAAAGGCCTATTAGCGGCCCTTATCTATGTTTTTCCTACTAGTATAATAAATATATTAGTATGTCTATTACTAGGAGTATACTCAGTACTATTTACAATAAACCTATGGAAGATAATCTTTTTAAAAGAAAAAAATTATAATATGAAAAAATTTATAAAGAAATACTTCTTATTACTAATATTATGTATAATATTAATAATAATATCATCATTAACAGAAGGATTCCTAGTACCATCATTATTAAAATTAGTAATAAAACTATTTATTTAAATAATAAAATATGATATAATGACTACTAGTGAGGTGATTAACCATGAAAACAGTAGTCATTGGTATGTCAGGAGGAGTAGATTCCTCAGTAGCGGCTATCCTATTAAAGAAAGCCGGTTATAATGTCATAGGCTTATTTATGCGTAATTGGGATAGTACTATTAATAACGATTATCTAGGTAATCCAAATTTAAATAATAATATATGTCCTCAAGAACAAGATTATAATGATGCCTTAGAAGTATGCAAGAAGATAAATATTCCATTACATAGAGTAGATTTTGTTAAAGAATACTGGGATTTTGTCTTTACTTATTTCTTAGAAGAACTAAAAAAAGGTAGAACTCCTAATCCAGATGTTATGTGTAATAAATATATAAAGTTTGATTTATTTGTTAAAGAAGCAAAAAAACTAGGAGCAGATTACATTGCTACTGGTCATTATGCTAGATTAATTGATGGTAAACTAGCTAAAGCAGTAGATAAGAATAAAGATCAATCATACTTCTTAGCATATGTTAATAAAGATATTTTTAAAGATGTTTTATTCCCTCTAGGTGAAATAGAAAAACCAGAAGTTAGAAAGATTGCTAAAGAATATGGTTTAGTTACCGCTAGTAAAAAAGATTCTACTGGTATATGTTTTATTGGAGAAAGAAATTTTACCCAGTTTCTAGAAAATTATTTACCCAATATTCCTGGTGATATAGTTAATATTGATACAGGTGAAATACTTGGTAAACACATTGGCCTTATGTATTATACCATTGGTCAAAGAAGAGGATTAAATATTGGTGGTACTAAAGATAGAACCTTTGTTGTAAAAAAAGATTTAGATAAAAATATATTATATGTAGCAGTAGGAGATGATAATAAGTATTTATATTCTAGTACTGCTATTATAGAAGAATTTAATTATTTAACTGATAAAAGACCTAGTAAATGTACTTGTAAATTTAGATATCGTCAATCAGATATAGATATTAATGTAAAATACTTAGATAATAATAATTTATTACTTAGTTATAAAGGATCTAAGGCAGTTACTCCTGGACAATTCTGTGTTCTATATGATAAAGATATATGTCTAGGTGGAGGTATAATTAAAGAAGTAAAATAATAATTAAGGCACTGTAAGCTATAATCTTACAGTGTTATTTTTAGCTTGTAATCTAAAAATAATATGTCATCCACATCTATTATATATAAGCAAATAATATCTTATAAATAAAGAAAAAAATAAAAAAGCACTAGTAATTTTACATATAGTATGATATAATTGTAAATGTAAAGTTATAAATAATTATAAACAATAGGAGGATGACTAACAATGAATGTTGTCGAGAAAGTTAATTTAATATTAAAAAAGGCTAATATTTCCAAAGTAAACCTATCAAAGTATTTAGGAGTATCAAGACAGATGGTTTACAATTATTTTGATGGTGACGATTTATCAAAACTTCCAAACGAGAAGTGTCAACTACTATTTAATTTACTTGACGCCACATCAGAAAAAGAAATATTAGACATAAACATAACAAATGATTATCTTCAAAGAGTAGGGAGTAAAATATTTGATACAAAGAAGAGTACACCAAAAAAAGAAGAATCAATTGACTTAGCAGGTTTAAAAAAAGACGAAATAATGTTAATTGGTGAAATTAGCCAAATGCTTAAGAATATACTTATTGAGAATAAAGGTAGAGAAGGGGAGGCCTATACTACTGTTGAGTATGTCCATCACTTTATTGAAAACTTAAGTACTACTAAAGAATTAAAATATATTCTAGGATATTTCTCTAAAAATTTTGGTTATACTGATCCCAATAAATTTGCTTTCGATGAAAATAATCAATATATATTAGAAAGCATTATGTACTCTGCTATGACATTATATAGTAATGGGGGAGCTTCTCGTACTAAACTTACCGAATCACATCGTAGATGGGAAGCTATGTTAAATAGCAAAAAAGAAGAAAAATTAACTAGAACACAAGAATTAAATACTGCTAAAATAAGAGCCTTAAGAGAATTAGGATATGATGAAATAGATAAAAATAATGCCAGTGAAGTATTAGACAAAATAGCAGAAATTATGGCTCAAAAATTTTAAAGGAATGATTAAAATTATGAAAAAAATATTATTTGCGGTTTTAATATGTGGATTTATGGTATTAACACTTACTGGCTGTGACGATAAAATTGAAACAAACGATAATGTAAATAAAATAAATAAAGTAAGTATTGATGAATTAAATGATATTAATAATAAAATTATCTTTTATTTTAATGATAATGGTACATCTATATATGATAATTATAGTTATAACTATGTAGATGAAAATGATATGGTTGTTATTGTTGGATTAGTAGATAATAGTGAAGAAGAACAAGAATGGTTTAGAAAAAATATAGTTGATTCGAAGTATATTAGATTTGAACAAGGAAACCATCCTGTTAATGAATAATATGTCCCCTACTTTAATTTTTACTAAAAATAGGGAAGAACTATAATAATATATTTAATGATTATTTAAATAAATTTATTAATAAGTAGATGATGAAGTATCCATCTCAAATTAAATAAGAACGTATATAATTAATTAACTGTATAATAATATAAATAATTATATAGTTAATTTTTTTATAAAATAAATTTATATTTAAAATAATAACTATAATAATATTATATGTAATATAAAAAGAGAAATACTATCTAAAGCCTTATTTTATATGGTAATTTAAGGTTAACAACTATATTACTTTTAATCAAATATCTTACTTCCTATAATTAATATTATGTTAACTTCTATAAAAAAGAGAATATAAGTATAATATAATTAATTTAGTAAATACTATTATTGGAGGTAATTAAAATGAGTAAGAAAAACAAAGATAATAAGACTAAGACTAAATCTAATAATTTTGATTGTCATTGTAATGATGTTAATTTAGATACTGATATGTCTTGTGATTGTCATAAAGATAATTGTCATTGTACTAAGAAGAATAGTACTAATAATTTTGAAGAAAAAGGAGAATAGGGTTACCTACTCTTCTTTTACTTTATAGTACTTGTTTATAATTACTCTTCTTCTTTTAATTTATCTAATAGAGAATTATATTCATTAGTAATTTCTTCTAATCTTTCTTTAGTTTTAGCTTCATATCTAGTTGTTATATTAGGAGTAGTATTAGACTTTCTAACTAAAGCAAAACCATCATCATATAATACTTTAACACCATCAATAGTAAGATAGTTATAACCTTTTTCTTTAGCATACTCCTCTACTCTACTTACTATTTTATCTTTAATAGCGTCTTCTACTGGAACTTTATTTTCATCAGTAGAATAATATACTGGGATATTATCTAGTAATTCAGTACATTTCTTATTAGTTTTAGATAAAATTTCTACTAATCTTAAACCAGCATATATACCATCGTCATTACCAATAAATTTATCTCTAAAATATAAATGTCCTGACATTTCTCCACCAAATGGATAATCATTATCAACAGATATTTTTTTAGTATAAGAGTTTCCTGTTCTAGTTTCTACTGGTTTAACACCTAATTTAATTAATTCATCTTTTAAAGCCTTAGAACATTTGACATCAAAGAAACCTTCTTTTTTAGTTACTTTATTATAAATATCTCTCCATATTATTATCATAAATTTATCTATTGGTATCATATTACCTTGATTATCCACTACCCCTACTCTGTCGCCATCACCATCAAAGGCAATACCACAGTCAGCTTTTACTTCAAGTACCTTTTCTTTTAGTTGTTTTAGATTCTCTTCTACCGCAGGATCAGGATGGTGATTAGGAAAAGTTCCATCCGACTCATCAAATATAGGAATATATTCTATATATTCATTACTTTTAAAGATATCATGAGCAACTATACTAGTAGTGCCATTACCACAGTCATATACCACTTTTAATTTATTATTACCCATATCAATATGATTATGTATCATCTTAACATAGTCTTCCTTAATATCAGCATATTCTATCGTACCATTTCCTTCAGAATATATACCATTTATTATTACATAATATAAATCACTTACATCTTTACCAAACATATTATGAATACCATTATAACTCATTTTAAAGCCATTATATTCTTTAGGATTATGTGAAGCAGTAATCATAATACCAGCATGAATATTTAGTTTATCCCAAGCATAATAGTACATAGGAGTAGTTACTAAACCAAGTCTAACAACATTTACTCCTCCCTCAGTTAATCCTTTTACTAAGTTTTCTTCAATTATCGGACTAGATAATCTATTATCATAACCTACAATCATTTTATTTTTACCAAAACTTAGTAATTTAGTAGCATAAGCTCTACCTATATGATATGATATCTCTTCAGTAATATCTTCATTCCATATACCTCTTATATCATATTCTCTAAACATTAATCTATTTAATTCCATATTTAATCTCTCCTTTTATATAATTCATAATTTTCTTTTAATATATCAGTACTAACATTTGTATATATCTGAGTAGTAGTAATACTAGAATGTCCTAACATTTCTTGAATAGTACGAAGATCTGCTCCATTATTTAATAAATGAGTAGCAAAAGAATGTCTTAACATATGTGGAGTTATATTCTTATCAATATTCTTTTGCTTAGCTATATCTTTTATAATAAGAAAGAAACCTTGTCTACTTATCTTTTTACCATGATTATTTAAGAATATATTCTCAGTATAATAACCTTTCTTCATACTATCTCGATATTCATAGATATATTTCTTTAAGTATTCTACTGCTAGTTCTCCTACTGGAACTATTCTTTCTTTATTTCCTTTACCAAAACATTTAACATAACCATTATCTAAATCAATATCTTTTAATTTCAAATCTACTAACTCACTTACTCTAAGTCCTGAAGAATACATAAGTTCAAGCATAGCTTTATTTCGATAATCAAAAGCATTATTTAATTCTATATCTAATAAATTATCTACTTCTTCTATTGAGAGAATATTAGGTAATTTTCTTCTTACTCTAGGTTTATCTATCTTAATACTTATATCTTCAATATGATATTTTTCACTTAGATATTTATGAAATAACTTTATAGATACTATCTTTCTAACAATACTAGTCTTTTCATAATTATTTTTATCTAAGTATATAAGATAATCAATTATATCTTCTTCTTTAATATTTAAAGCACTATTTATATGTTTCTTTTCTTCTATATATTCTAAGTATTTATATATATCTTCAATATAAGATTCAACTGTTGTATCTATTTTTTTTAATTTAATAGCGGTTAATTCTATCTTATATTCACTTAATATATCTTTATTTTTTTTACTTAGTTTTAAATTATCTATCTTTATCATATTACCTACTCTCATATAAATTATATCATTTATTATTATTTTAGTAAACTTAATAACATTTATTTTACATTTATTTATTCACTATAAGCCTTACTATGTAAGTCTTATTAGTGTTAACTAAAGCCTTATATTAAGTCTTTAGTTAATATATCTACATATCTATTATATATAAGCAATAACTATATACTAAAAAATAGATTATTATGAATAATCTACTTGTTTTTTTTCTTCTTTACTTTAAAATTATTATCATTTATTATTTCAATATATAAACTACTTAACAAATCTTCTAATCTTTCATAAATATTTTCTTCACCTTTTAACATTATAATAGCACTCTTAAATTGATAATATGAAAAGCATATTGCAATAATTAATATAATAGTAATAATTATTGAAACTAATTTTTGTATATTTCCTTCTGAGTACATTGTATCATATATGCCAAAAACAATAGTAACTATTATAGAAAGTATTTCAATAGTATTAAACTTACTTATTTTAGGAGAAATTAAGTTTCTATAATGCTCAATTAAATCTTTTATTATTTTTTCATTATATAAATTATTTTCCTTAAGAATTCCTCTTAAAATTGATAGCTCTTCATTATAATTTTTTTCTTTATATTTTTCTCTCTCTTCTCCATTTAAAATATTTATTTTATCAAATATTCTAAGTTTACCTGCTAATAATATAAGAACTAAAACTATAGAAAGAAGTAACATTATTAAAAAAGAAAACTTAAAAAATATTTTTAATAAAGCTGATGCTATACATGCACCTAAATATAATAAAAACAAGCTTCTAATCCTTTTGTTATAAGCACTTTCTTTTTTAAATTTATATTCAATACCTTCATACATATAATTTTCCCCCTTAAATAAAAATTAGAGTTTAGTTTCTAATTTTCCTTTTTAGCTTCCATTTATGGCTGGATACACCGCTTTTTTAATTTCCTGTTATGGTCGGACATACCGCTTTTTTAGCTCCCAACTTATACGACTGGGTACATCGCTTTTTAATTAACTATAGTGCCATAAGCACAATATGATTGTATTATATTTTTAAGTCTTTGTCAATTTTTTCATTATTTATCACTGGTACCATTAATTAAGTTGATTATAAACATTAAAGGCCAAAATATTATTTGAAACATTAACTTAAACATATATCCCATTAATTTAAATGGCCAAAGGAATAATTTTATTAACATTATACTATCTCTTTCTTAATAATAATTTGCACCTTTAGGAGCAGGTTTTGTATTAATCCAATTGTTAATATTTATAGATAAATCTTTTTCTTTATCTAAGTATTCTTTTTCATTAAGTGGTCCATATATAATATCGTCATGCATATTTATAATATAATAAACTGTTTCTTCTTTACTATTTAAACATTTTGTAATTACAAAAGTATCATTATATTTAAATTCAGTAATGCTATCATTAATAGTATTTGTTAAAATATTATCTTCTCTTTTACCAATAGTTATTTCTTTACTATTAACTCGCCATATCTCATAATTATTATGAAGTTTATAGTGCCAATCACCTTGTTTAGTACCTACTGTAAAGGTAAGTATTAGAATTATAGGTAGTATAATACATACTAAAACTCCTAATGCAATGATTAATATAATTTTCTTTTTATTCATATTTCTCTCCTTACTTATAGTTTAATGTATTAATTTATAAATGTCAATTATTTATTTACTTTAACTTATAAATAAGTTATAATATAAAAGAAGAAAGAGAGTTGATATAAATGGATAAATTAATAAAAGAAGCTTTATTAAAGGAAGAAAAAAGACAAAATGATAACATAGAACTTATTGCTAGTGAGAACTATGTTTCTAAAGATATATTAGAATTACAAGGTAGTATATTTACTAATAAATATGCTGAAGGATATCCAGGTAAAAGATATTATGGTGGATGTGAGAATGTTGATATAGTTGAAAATTTAGCTATTGAATATGTATGTAAGTTATTTGGATGTAAATATGCTAATGTACAACCTCATAGTGGTAGTTCAGCAAATATGGCTGTATATAGAGCATTACTTAATCATGGTGATACTGTTATGGGAATGAATTTATCTGATGGAGGTCATTTAACTCATGGCCACCCTCTTAATTTTAGTGGTATAGATTATAATATTGTTGATTATAAAGTGGATCCTGATACTGGTTATTTGGATTATGATAACATTAGAGAAATTGCTTTAAAAACAAAACCTAAAATGATAATAGCGGGGGCTAGTGCCTACTCTAGAAGTATTGATTTTAAAAAATTTAGAGAAATAGCAGACGAAGTTAATGCTTACTTATTTGTAGATATGGCCCATATTGCCGGTTTAGTCGCAGCCCATCTTCATATGAATCCCGTTGATTATGCTGATGTAGTTACTTCTACTACTCATAAAACTTTAAGAGGCCCTAGAGGAGGTATTATTCTTACTAATAATGAAGAGATTATAAAGAAAATAAATAAAACTATTTTCCCTGGTATTCAAGGTGGACCACTTATGCATGTAATTGCTGCTAAAGCACAATGTTTCTATGAAGCATTAGATCCATCATTTATAACTTATCAAGAACAAGTACTTAAAAATATTAAGGCTTTATCTGATTATTTAGTTGATAAGGGTATGATTGTTATTTCTGGTGGTACTGATAATCATTTAATATTATTAGATGTATATAATTCACTTGGTATCACTGGTAAAGAAGCTGAAAAAATATTAGATTCAGTACATATTACAGTTAATAAAAATACTATACCTAATGAAACACTTAGTCCTATGAAAGCAAGTGGTATTCGTATAGGAAGTCCTGCAATGACTACAAGAGGATTAAAAGAAGAAGATTTTGTTACTATTGGAGATATTATATATAATGTATTAAATAACTACAATAATGATAGAGTTTTAGATAGAGAAAAGAAAAGAGTATTAAGTTTAACTAATAAATATAAGATATATAATTAATAATGAAGAATTAATAAACAAAGACTTAAATAGTCCGTTGAAGATAGTTCTTTATGGGCTATCTTCATTTTATTATAAAGGAATAGTGATGTTATGGAAGAATTATTATCAATTAAATTAAGACCTAAATCTTTAAAAGATATTATTGGTCAAGAACATTTAGTAGGAGAAAATAAAGTTATATATAATTTAGTTAAGAATAAGAAATTATTCTCAATGATTTTATATGGTCATCCAGGTATTGGTAAGACAAGTATAGCTACTGCAATAGCGGAAGAACTTGGTATGAGATATCGTAATCTTAATGCTGTTGTAAATAATAAGAAAGATTTTGATACAGTTATTGAAGAAGCAAAATTATATGATGGTTTAATTGTAATAGTGGATGAAATACATAGATTAAATAAAGATAAACAAGATATTCTCTTGCCCTATCTTGAATCCGGTATTATTACTTTAATTGGTATGACTACTTCTAATCCATATCATGCTATCAATCCCGCTATTCGAAGTCGTTGCCAATTATTTGAACTTAAAGATTTAACTAGTGATGATATTAAGAAAGGTATCGATAAAGCTATAGAATCTAATTATTTAGAAGGTTTAACTATTACTGATGAAGCAAAGAACTATTTAGCTAGTATATCTGGCACTGATTTAAGATATGCTTATAATACACTTGAAGTAGCCTACTACTCTACTGAAGATAAAAATATTACTTTAGATACTTTAACTAAAATAAGTAATAGAACTAATAGTTTATTTGATAAGAACGCTGATGGTTATTATAATGTAATTTCAGCTTTTCAAAAATCTATTCGTGGTAGTGATGTTAATGCTGCTCTTCATTATTTAGCTAGATTAATTGATGCTGAAGACTTAGACATTATTGTAAGAAGATTATCCGTTATTGTTTATGAAGATATTGGCCTTGCTAATCCAAGTATGGGTCCAAGAGTAGATGCTGCTATTAATGCTGCCTTAAGACTAGGATTACCAGAAGCTAGGATTGTATTATCAGAAATAGTAATAGAACTTGCTTTATCACCTAAAAGTAATAGTGCTAAAATGGCTATTGATAAAGCCCTTGAAGATATTCGCACTAAGAATATAGGAGATGTTCCTGATCATTTAAAGAATCCATCTAGTGAATATAAGTATCCACATAATTATAAAAATGATTATGTAAAACAACAATATTTACCTGATAACCTTCTTGGTAGTAGATATTATATTCCTAAAGATAATAAGAACGAAAGAGTATATAAAGAGATAATAAATAGATTAAATACTATGTAAAAGAAGAATCATTAATTTGATTCTTCTTTATTAAATAATTCTTTTATATTTTATTTTATAATATCATTTATTACATAATAAGCAGCATTTATACCAGCAGTAGCGGGTACCATCATCATTGAAGATACTAAATTCTTATCATTCTTCTTAGGTTCTTCACTAGAAAATACTACGGGTACTTTACCTCTTATTTTTTCATCTTTGACATATTTTCTAATACTTTTAGCTAGTGGATCATATGAAGTATCTTTGATATCACATATTTTTACTAGACTAGGATTTAACTTTTTACCCATACCACATACTGTAATTAATTTAATATTCTTTTCATGACATTTCTTGATAAGTAATTTCTTTACTATAACAGTATCACAAGCATCTATTATATAGTCATAGGAGCTTTTAAATAATATATCAATATTATTTTCATCTATTTTAAGTGGTAAAGTATTTACTAAAACACTACTATTTATTTCATTAATTCTCTCTTTCCAAGCCTCTACTTTTAATTTACCTACATTACTTTCTTTAGCTATTATTTGTCTATTAATATTAGATATATCTATGTTATCATAATCTACTAATGTTATATTATGAATACCACTTCTAATAAGAGCTTCTATTGCATATCCACCTACTCCACCTACTCCAATTATAAGAATATGTTTACTCTCTATTTTATCTAAATTATCTTGACCTATTAAAGCTATTGTTCTATCAAACATTATTTTATATATTTATAGGTGGATACTTTATCTTTAAAATTATTACTTAATTTCTCTATATTATTCTTACTAATACCTTCTTTACTTACTATAAAAGCTTTATATTTATTTATATATAAGTAGTAGGTATTATTTCTTTCAATTACTTTATATAAATCTTTATAATTTATATATTCTTCTTTACCATTATCTATCATAAAATTATATTCTTTAAATAGATATTTTATCTTAGTATTTAGAATACTATCTTTTCTTTTTTCTAATCTTTTATAATTAGTATATGGTAACATATTAGTATTTAATTCTATGATACCAAATAAACTAAATATAAAGGTAATTATATCGATAGTAGTAGTATTATCTAAAAAGAAGAATCTAACTACTAATACTGCTATTAGTATATTCATAATTATTCTAATTGTCTTTATTTTATCAAAATAATATACTCTTAAAAATTCTTTTACTAAGTCATTAGTATATATAGTATTATTTTTTATTTCCACTTCTCATCACCATTATTAGTATATCACAAAATCTATATAAAAAAAAGCCCAGACGGACCGACTCTGTAAGATAAAACCCGCGGCGTAAGTCACAGGTGGGTCAGCACAATAATTTAATTAGGATTCCTACTTAGAAGCAAGCATTCAACACATAAATTATATTAGCTCCCCTATTAATATCTTTAGTCGGTTTTATACTAAAGATGTCGTATCCTCTAGGTATCTTAATTATATCATAGTCTATATTATTAGTAAATAGCTTTATTTATATTTGACAATTATTTTACTTTATTCCTTCCGAGCCCGTAGTCTCTGAAGGTGTTATAGAGCCTAGTTATAGTCTCTATAACAAACAATATCATTATACTATATAAATATTTATTTTTGAAACTACAGGTTCAAAAATACCTTGGAAGACTATCTTTGATAGGCTGTAAAGGAAAAGAAAAAGAAAGATTAATTATTCTTTCTCTTTACTAAAGTATATTTCTTATTATCTTTAATCGTAGACTTATCAATAATCAAACTCTCATATAAAGAAGAATTACTAGCTATCTCAAACTCAGCAAGTGCAAGAGAAGACTCAAGTATTTCATTAATACTCTTAGCGCCTAATTTTCTATCATAAGCAATTCTAGCTATCATATTAATAACTTCTTCAGATATTTCTAAGTTAATATTCCTTTTACCTAAAAATTCCCTATTAGTATTAAGAGAACTTAAAGTAGAATTCTTAATAATATTAATATAATCATCTAGTGTCAAATTATTCATTTCTATTAGAATAGGAAATTTATTAGCTAGTTCTGGTATTATACCATAAGAATCAAGAGTATTATCTTCTAATGCAGTATTAAATCCCACTGTAGTATTTCTAAGATTCTCATTATTATTAAAATTACCAATACCAATTATAAGTAGTCTATCCATACTAAAACGATATTTCCTATTATCAATAGCATTAATAGTAAATACCCCCTTCATCAATCAAATTAATAATAATTTCTTGTAAAGCCTTACTAGAAGTACTATGTCTTTCTTTACTATTTGTCGATATTTTTTCTAATTTATCAATAACCAAAATACCAGTCTTAGCCCTTTCAACATCAAATTCAGTCTTTTTTAATAAATTTAATAATATATTTTCAATATAACCTTCACTACCTAACCTTTTAGCATTAATAATAACACAAGGAATACCAAGTAATTCTTCAAGTAATGTAAAAATTGTAGTCTTACCAACACCTTCTGGACCATTAATTAACATATTATAATTAAAAGTCTTATCTTCATTATTATATTGCTTCCATATAGTAGATAATATTTGTTTTATTTGTTCATCTTGACCTATTATCTTACTAGTTAGTTCTTTATAAACATCACTAATATTCATTTCATTATTACCAATAATATTATCAATTTCTAATTCAGGATAATATTTATTATAGAAGTTTATTAAGTCACTATCTAGAAAGATATTACATTCATTATTCTTTTCTACTTGTAAGACTATTGGTACATTATCTTCACTTTCTGATAATATATATCTATGTTTTGCGTTATTGATAAAGGCTTTTGTTTTAATAGTAAAAAGTGAAGATTTAGGATAAAGATCAGCATATCTAGAGAGAGGAAGTCTACCTAAAAAGGCATACTCTTCTCCCTCAATCATATGATGATATTTTTTCCCTTTAGTAGTAGTAAATACTTCACTCTATTGATTATAAGTACCAACTTCACAATATACTGGTATATAATTAATTACATCTTTCTTTTCCATTCTTCTATAAATTACAACTAAATCAAAATTATTATTCATATATCCCCATTAATAAATATCAATCTCTAACCTTAATATGTGTTTCTCTAAGTTGTTTTTCAAATACTTCACCAGGACAACCCATCATAGCATCAGCACCATTAGCCCCTAGTGGGAAAGCAACCATTTCTCTAATATTTTCTTCATCTTTTAATAGCATTAGTATTCTATCAATACCAGGAGCCATTCCAGCATGAGGAGGTGCTCCATATTGAAATGCTGTATATAAACTTCTAAACTTAGTCTCTACATCTTCATCAGTATAACCAGCAAGTTCAAAGGCTCTCTTCATTATTCTAATATCATGATTTCTAACAGCCCCAGAAGCCATCTCATAACCATTACATACAAAGTCATATTGATATGCTACAACATTTTCAATATTATCTTCAGTAAGAGCTTCTAATCCACCTTGAGGCATACTAAATGGATTATGACCAAAATCCCAAGTATTCTCTTCTTCATTATATTCATACATAGGAAAATCATTAATAATACAAAATTCAAATTTATTCTTATCAAGTAAATCAAGTTCATTACCTAATTTAATTCTAAGAAGACCTGCTAATTTATTTATTTTATTCTTAGAGTCTGCTAGTACAAATAAAGTACTTCCAGCCTCTAGATTACATTTATCTACTAATTCTTTTCTTATTTCATCAGTTAAGAACTTATCTAATGATGATTTAAAAGTCATATCTTCATTTACTTTAATATATGCAAGTGCAGGGGCTCCAACACTCTTCATATATTCTTCCATAGACTTATACCAAGAGTTTGATTTATCAATATTCTTAACAGTAATACCTCTAATTAAAGATGTTTTAAATGGTTCAAATGAACTCTTACTCAATATATCAGTTAAGTCTTCAATCACTAATGGATTTCTTAAATCTGGTTTATCTGAACCATACTTAAGCATAGCCTCTTTAAATGGTATTCTTCTAAATGGTCTCTCTGATACCTCTTTATCACTAAAGCGAGTAAATATGTCGTAGAAGATTCTCTCTCCTACTGCATAAACATCTTCATCAGTAGCAAATGACATTTCTAAGTCTAATTGATAGAACTCACCATATAATCTATCACTTCTAGGATCTTCATCTCTAAAACATGGAGCTATTTGGAAATATCTATTAAATCCTGAACACATAAGTAATTGTTTAAATATTTGAGGCGCTTGAGGTAGAGCATAAAATTTTCCCTTATACTTTCTTGATGGTACAATAAAGTCTCTAGCTCCTTCTGGAGATGATGCAGTTATAATTGGTGTTTGAATCTCTGTAAAGTTCATCTCTTTCATTATTTTTCTCATATAATCTAATACTTCTGTTCTAAATAGTATTCTATCATGTACTTTAGGATTTCTTAAGTCTAGATATCTATATTTTAATCTAGTATCTTCAAAAGCTTCAGTACTTCTATTAATTTCAAAAGGTAATACATTTTGAGCTACTCCTAGTACTTCAAAAGAAGATACTAGTACTTCTACTTCTCCTGTTTTCATATTAGGATTAGTCATACCTTCAGCTCTATGTCTTACTACTCCAGTTACAGTCATAGTACTCTCTCTAGTTATATCTTTAAAACTATCAATATCTTCACTTATTAACTGAATTACTCCTGTTTCATCTCTTAATGTCATAAATACAAGACTACCTAGATTTCTTTTTTGTTCTAACCAGCCTGCTACTTTTATTTCTTCACCGATATTTTTAGTGGATACTTCACCACAATAAATTGTTCTATATTTATTTTTCATATACATCTTCCTTTCATATAATATAAAAACACATTAATTATATAAGGACGAATACTATTATCCGCGGTGCCACCTTATTTCACTAATGTGCTCTTTATTAGTTTTTATCGGAACTACCCGTTTTCTACTTATTTATATCTACTATCTGTCACTAATAGTAATAGAAAATCTATACTTATTATATAATTATTATTTATTCTTGTCAATTATTTTTTAATATTTTATTCACTTTAAGTCTAAGTCTTAAAGTGTTGTTATTAGCCTTAAGTCTAATAACAATATATCAGCCATATTTATTATATATAAGTATAGACTATATACTTTAATATGTTTAGTAGTTATTATTTTTTTCTAATTAATTTACGAATTGTTGTCTGTTCTTTTTCGGTTAATATAGAAGATGTATCAAAGTGTACGCAACTAGGATCAAAAACAAATGAGAAATCTTTAAGATATTTTCTTTTCTTTACTCTCTTTACTCCTCTATATAATGTGTTATGATACCATATATCTTCGAAATCTGGACTATAACCATTAGCATACATTCTGTAGAATCTATCTATTGTATCTTGTAATTTACGGTAAGTAGTATAACTTCCAGGGCTACTATATAGTTTTATATATATATAATGTAATATAAATAAATAATGCAATTGTTTATTTATTTTAATTGGATATGAATAACATTGATGTTTTGTAACCCCTAAATCTACATAATTTTCATATATTAGTCTTGCTATAGTATCAACTGGTACTTTATCATGCCAATCAAAAACTTCGTCATAAAAGTTAATATCTTTACATTCTTCTCTTTTCACTTCAAAGTTTCTAAAATATGCTGTTAAGTTTTGAGGTTCACTCATTGATAATATTAAAGCACTAAATAAAGGACTTTTTAATATTTCTTTTATGTTATAATTATTATCTTTTGTAGTTATTACATTGTTAAATGTTTGTATAAATTCTTCATAAAAGGCAGAAATAATATCATAATGTGTATTATTGTTCTTTATTTCGTTATAATATTCATGATATTTATGTGATATTTCTTTATATTTATATTTTGTTATTTGCATTATTTTATCTAACATTTTATTTTCAAAATACTCTACTTCTTTCCTATAAGAATACTTATCTATAAATGGCTCGCCATTACTTAGATAATCTTCTTCAATAGTATTAAATTTTAATTCTAATAATTCATTTAAGAAGATAGTATCTTCTTCTTTATAAAATCTATTTATAAGCATATATTTATCTATTAAATTACTTACTCTTTTTAATTTAATATTTCTTTCGATATCACTATTCAATAAATTGTTATATTCTTGTTTCAGATCCTTTAATGATTTTTTGTTTTTATATAGATAATTTTCAATTGATATTTCTATAGCACATATATCTGATAATGATATATTTTCTTTGCTTTCTATATTTAATTTCAACATAGAAGCAAATTTATGATCCATATTATATATACTAGATAGGTATTCTTTTTCATTATCTACTTTTGGTATGTTATCGCTACTAAAGTTATAGTAGTAATTTAATTCTTTTTCTATACCAGATATATTATTTTGACATATTAATATTTTTCCTTTTAGATTAGATATTTCACTTTCCATTATATTTCTTTTACTATGAAATAATAGTTTTTTCTTTAGAATATCTTCAAGTACTTTTAATTTTATAAATGATTTATTTTTATATTCTGATAATAAATTTTTATAATAATTTAATTTATTAATTATTATATTTAGATTTATATTATTTCTATCTTCATTTTGATTTAAAACATCACTTATATTATGCAATTCAATGGTTAATTTAGTTATTATATTTACATACATATTTAAATCTACATTATCTAGTTTTAAATCTACACTTGTCTTACATCTATTAGATAATATTTCTTTATATTTATCGTTATAGTTTTTATATAATAATATATTATTTTCAGTATTATAAAAGTCATTACTTGGATAGATTATGGCATAATCTAATAAAGATAGATTTAAATCTGCTATTTTATTATTACTTTTAAATAATCTCTTTAAAAAGTTCATGGAATATCCCCCCTTCAATTACAATTTAATATTATATAGTGTAAGACATGATTTGTCAAACGCTCTTTGAACTAACGGTACTGTTGGGAGACTTGTTTTTATTATAATCTAAAGGTACTAACCTTTGAACTCTATAATAGTTTTTTAATATTTCATTATAAAAATATTGTTTTTATCTTTAAATTATGGTATTATCTTGTTGTAAGGAATTAGTCCTCTATTCATTTTGGGTGTGTGCTTAGGACTTGAAGTATTAAGCAATAGAGAAATATTTCTTATGTTAACAGATTCTTCTAAAAGAGGTTTCTGTTTTCTTTATGTATTCTAATAAACCCCTGCTTCTTTAATTAAGAAACAGGGATCATTTTAATTAAATAATATTTTCTCACTCTTATACATTTTATTTATAAATAGTAGAAGTACTATTATATATATTATTGAAGATATTATAGTTATTAGTATATTATTAATATTAATAGAACTAGTTAAGATATTATTTATAACAATAGTATGATTAATAATAGGAATAAATGATAATACTCCTGATATATTAATATTTAACATTTCTAAAAACATAGGTATACAAGTAACTAAACTAATAGGCGTAAGAGCACTTTGAGCTTCTTTAAATGATTTAGTAAAACTTGCTATTGTTATACATAATCCTGATATAAATAATGTATAGAATAATAATATTAATATTGTTAATAATATTGTAATAGTATTTATATTAAATATTACATTATCATAAATACTAAAGCTATTCTTTACATAATATAATGATACTATTGATAGAAATACTCCTATTAAAAGAGTTACTATTCCTGATATAGATATAGCTAAGTATTTACCAAATATTAATTCTTTTCTACTAATAGGAAATGTTAATATTGTCTCTAATGTACCTCTTTCTTTTTCACCCGCAGTTGTATCAGTAGAAGTATAGATACAACTAAGAGTTATAGCCATTATAGTAAAGGTAATAGCCATAAGTATTATTTGATTACCAAAAATACTCTCTCCTTTTATCTCAGTAACATTATAATTTAAATTATTATATACTTTACTTAAGTCAATATTATTATTTACCAAATAACTTTGTCCCAAATAATTATTATAGTTGTCTAGATAATTAGTAATTAAACTAGTAACCATACTACCATCTTCACTTTGAATATTAGCATAAATATTATAACTATTATTATCTTTAACTATATACGCCAATATTTTATTACTATTATAAGCTTCTTTTAGTTCTTTAGAACTACTATATACTGTATATTTTACTTCATCACTTAGCAATTCTCTCTCAGTACTAGATAATTCATAATTAACTCCTATCTGGTATGTTTTATCATCTTTATTTACAGTTAATTCTTCATATATATAAGACATTAATATAACAAAGATAGGAATAAATAAAGGAGTAATAGCCATCATAAGTAATGATTTTTTATCTCTAATTATAAGTTTTAATTCTTTCTTTAAAGTAATTAATATATTATTCATAATTATCACCCCCAGTTAAAGCAAAGAAAGCCTCTCTTAAATTACTAGTATTAGTCTTTTTCTTTATTTCTTCTGGAGTACCAATAGTAATTATCTTACCATTATTCATAAGTACTACTCTATCACATATACTTTCTGCTTCTTCCATATAATGAGTAGAATATAATATACATTTGCCTTTATCTTTCTCTTCTTTAATAGTATCTAAAATAACTTTACTAGATATAATATCAAGACCACTAGTAGGTTCATCTAAGATATAATATTTAGGATCATGCATTAAACATCTAGCAATACTAACTCTTTGTGTTTGACCAGTAGATAAAGTACCTATTCTTTGATATAAAAAAGATTCCATATCAAAAGTCTTATTTAAATATTTAATTCTATCTTTAATTTCTTTTTTACTCATATGATAATAATTACCACACATAGTAAGTAATTCATAAGCACTTAAATCTTTATATAACTTAGTATTACCAGTTAAAAAAGCAATTCTTTTCTTTATTTCTATTTCATTATCATGATAATTTAAATTATCAATAGTAATACTACCTCCACTAGGAGACATAATACCAGCAATCATTCTAAGTAAAGTCGTTTTACCTGCACCATTAGGTCCTAATATTCCAAGTACTTCATTATCTTTAGCTTCAAAAGAAATATCTTTATCAGCATAGAATTCTATTTTCTTTTTATTTTTACTTTGTTTAATAAATTTCTTATTAATTTTTTCTACTTTTATCATTACATACCCTCCTAGTTAATTATACCTTATTTTATTATAGAAGTATAGAAAAAAAGTAGATTTCTCTACTTTATTAATTTCTTATTATCAGTTTCACTTAATATTCTCATATCTTCTTTAAATAATCCTAAAAAGGCTTTCATAATACTAGTTATTTGTTTATCTAATATATCAACTAAACCATCTGATTTATAATTATTCTTATTTAATGATTTAACCTTACCAATTGTAGTATATATGTGCTTACTAGACATATCTACATAAGAATAAGAGTTCATAGTATCTCTATTTTTTAAAGATAATACTCTTTCATTACTTAATCTTAATGTATAAAAAGATATGATATTTTCAATTAAAGATTTCTTTTCTTCCTCACTAATTATATTAGCATTCATTATATAAGTTAAATATAAAGCTATCTCAAACTCTTCATATAATAATTCCTTATTTTGCTTTCTTTCATCATATATCTTTTCAATACTATGATAAGTTTTAAACGCTTTTACTCCTGAAGTATATTTTAATAACTTCTTTAAATACATTATAACCCCTTTAGGTATATCTTTAATATCTAATTTATCATTATATATAATACTAGGATCTATATCCACAAATAAACTCTTTATTAGTTCTACATTATTTTCCATTATATTCCCCTCTCTCATGTCAAATATAATATCATAAAAGTAAAATAAATGCAAATAAAAGTTGACAAGGAAATAAACTTATGGTAAGATTAATACAGAAATCAGCGGCCCTAGGTGACTTTTCACTACGGCTGCTGATTTTTAATATTTATTTTTCTTGATAACTATGCTATAATATATAACTACAAGGAGAGATATTATGAAAATTAGAGAATTAAAAGAAAATGAATCATTAGAAGTAATAGAAGTAACAATGAAACCTAATAACACTGATATATTTGATAGCGTATTATCAGATTCCGATACAGGTGAATACTCTAGGATAAAAATGAGAATTCTTACTGATGGTGAAATAGAAAGACAAACTGAGGAAATTTCTCAAGATATAAATGAATTTTATATAGGAGAAAATAAATATCAATTTGATGTAAATACTTTAAAAACAAAAAAATTATACTTTAAAAATTATAGTTATATTATTACTTATCTAGTATCTACAGAATATAGACTATTTGGAACTATACCTAGGAAATTTGATATAGTTAATGATATATCGATATATCTTAAAAATGAAAAAGATAAAAATGCATTAATATGTGCAAAACAAATGATTAAAGACTTTGTTATTAGTAACAATAACCTTGACAATTTTCATCTATTTGCAATGGCATTATCACAGACTGATGGAACTGCAAGACTTGACATTAATAAGATTTCTAAAAATATATATACTTTAAAAAGAACTAAATAAATAACACTTAAGTTTAGAGACAATTATGGCTCTAAACTTTTTTTCTAATGACCTTAGGCATTAGAAAACCTAGAGTGACTATAGGCACGAAAGGAAAAAGAAAAAAGTAGATAATTCTACTTTTCTAATAATATAGTTACAGGTCCATCATTAATTAAAGATACTTTCATATCAGCACCAAAAATACCAGTACCAACTTCAATACCCTTATCTCTTAATTTATTATTAAATTCATCATATAATAAAGTAGCCTTATCTCCTCCTAGAGCCTTAATATATGATGGTCTTCTCCCTTTAGAAGCATCTCCATATAAAGTAAACTGACTAATAGATAAAATATTCCCATTAATATCTAATAAACTCTTATTCATAACATCATTTTCATCTTCAAATATTCTTAAGTTAATAACCTTATCAACCATCCAGTCTATCTCTTTAGAAGAATCCCCTTCAGTAAACCCAACTAGTAGCATTAAACCCCTATCAGATTTACCTACAATTTTACCATCAACTTCAACACTAGAATTAATAACCCTTTGTACTACCACTCTCATTATTTAACCTCTCTTTCAACTTTCTGAACAAAACTTAAATTTAATAAATCATTCATAAATTTCTCTAATTTTTCTTTATTTTCTACTAATACAGTCATTCTATATACCTTATATTCACTCTTATTAATCGTAGATATACTATCTATAATCATATTATTTGATGATGCTTTAGTAATTATATCTAATAAATTATCATAAGTATTAGTATATACTAAGATATCTGATGGATATTTCTTATCCTTTTGAATATTCCATTTAACATTAATTAATCTCTCATCAGTATCAGTAATATTATGACAATTACTTCTATGAACAGTAATACCAGATCCTCTAGTAATATAACCAATAATATTATCTCCTGGTATAGGTTTACAACAACTACTTAGACTAGTCTTAATCTCATCAATACCCTCTACTAAAACATCATTATTATTACTATTCTCTTTATAGTAGGTAGTTTCATTTATTTTAGCAGCAATATCTTTCTCTTTCTTCTCAGTATTATTATTAATAATAATCTTAATAACAGAATTAGGAGTATTCTTACCAGAAGCAATATTTACATATAAATCATCAATATCTTTTAATTTTAATTCATTTAATATAATATCAATATTCTTATTAGATAAAAATTCATTAATACTTAAATTTTCTTTTCTAAGTTCTTTCTCTAATAAATCAGTTCCCTTTTCAATATTTTCATCTTTCTCTAACTTACTATAATAACTCTTTATCTTATTCTTAGCTCCACTAGTTACAACAAAATTTAACCAATCCTTACTAGGTTTAGAAGCCTTATTAGTATTTACTTTAATAATATCTCCTGTTACTAATTTATAATCAAGTGGTACAATATTATCATTTACAATAGCTCCTACTATACGATCTCCTACTTCACTATGTACCTTATAAGCAAAATCTACTGGTGTTGATTGTGCTGGTAACTCAATAACATCACCTTTAGGAGTATATACATATATAACATCACTAGTTAGTATATCTTTTTTAACCGAAGTAATAAATTCTTCCGGAGTATTAGTCTCTTCATTTAACTCAATAATATTTCTAAATATCTGAAGTTTCTGTTCCATAGCATCTTTAGCAGACTTAGCCCCATCTTTATGTTCTTTATATGACCAATGTGAAGCAATACCATATTCCGCTATCTTATCCATTTCATAAGTTCTAATTTGAATCTCAAATAAATTACCATCAATACCAAAGACAGTAGTATGTAACGATTGATATAAGTTAGTTTTAGGCATAGCAATATAATCCTTAAATCTCTTAGGTACAGGTTTATACTTAGAATGAATTAACCCTAAAGCTAAGTAACAATCTTGTTCAGTATCCACAAATACCCTTAAAGCTAATATATCATATATATCATCAAATCTTTTACCCTTAGCCATCTTATTATAAATACTATAGATACTCTTACTTCTACCCTTTATTTCATGAGGAATATTATGCTCATTTAATAATTCTGATACCTCATCAATCATCTTACTAACAGCTTCATCTCTCTCCGTTTTCTTCTGATTAAGTTTTTCAACAATATCAAAGTAAGCATCAGGCTTTAAGTATCTAAGTGATAAATCTTCAAGTTCACTTTTAATCTTATAAATACCAAGTCTATGAGCAACAGGTGTTAATATCTCTAATGTTTCTTTAGCCTTTTTCTTTTGTTTCTCTACAGATAACACACTAATAGTACGCATATTATGTAAACGATCCGCTAATTTAATTATAATTACTCTAGGATCTTCAGATAAACCTACTAGTATCTTTCTTTGATTAGCAGCACTAGCTTCTGTCTCAGTATTAAAGTTTAATTTATTAATCTTTGTTACCCCGTCTACTAATAAAGCAACTTCTGATCCAAATAATTCTTCTATTTCCTCTTTAGTAGCATCAGAGTCTTCAATAGTATCATGAAGAAGCGCAGCAGCCATACATGGAGCATCCGCAGATATCTCAGTTAATATTAAAGCAACATTAAGTGGATGTAATATATAGTCATCACCAGATATTCTCTTTTGACCAAAATGTTTCTTTTCAGCATAATCATAAGCCCTTCTAATTAAAGCAATATCTTCTTCATTGTCATTATATTTTTTAAATTTATCAATTAAATCATCAATTGAAATCTTAATTGTTTTTGTACTCATATTCATCACCAATCCTTATAAGGAAAGCTTACAAGAATCTCTTGTAAGCTATTTTTAACAATTAATTCCTTTTATTTGCATTTCTTCTTTCTCAACTTTTTTCTTTACTTCTTTTTTAGGTTTAGATAATCTCTTACTTTCTAACATTAACCATAAACTATTAGATATATAGATAGATGAGAAGACACCTGCAATAAATCCTACTAGTAAAGCAATATTAAAGTTTAATATTTCATGAGAACCTAATACTATTAAACAGATAATAGGTACTATAGTAGTAGCAGTAGTCATAAGAGATCTAAAGAATGTTAATCTAACCGAATCATTTACTAATTCAGGTAAATCATCTTTATTCTTAATCTTTCTTTCATTATAATTTCTTCTTATCATATCAAATGTTACAATAGTATCATTAATAGAATATCCAATAATAGTTAGAATAGCGGCTATAAAGACAGAATCAATTTGAAGTTTAAATACACCAAAGAATATAATAGTAATTAAAGCATCATGCATTAAAGCAACAATACCACTAATAGCATAATTAAATCTAAATCTAAAACTTACATAGATAATTATACCAATTAATGATATAATTACTGCCATAATAGCATTCTTAATCAATTGTTTCTTAACCATATCAGATACAACATATATATTTGAAGTAGTATGATATTCTTCTTCTAATTTATTTGATAAAGCTTCTATTTCTTCTTTATTTAACTTCTCATTAATAACAATATTAGTAGAATCTTTAGTTCTATCAATTTTATTAATAGTATAATCACCTAAACTAATATCATCAGTAGAATTTATAGTAATACTAGTACCACCAGTAAAATCTACAGCAAAGTTAAAATGTGTTACAAGTGAGTATGTAATTCCTCCAACTAAAGCCAATAATACTATCGGTAATACTATCTTTCTTGACTTAACAAAATCTAATTTCTTAAATGGAATTCTAACTTCTTTAGCAGGAATAATCTTTTTCTTAGAAAGTCCAATAAATAAATTTACTTTATTATCAAATACTCCACTACCCGCAAATAAAGCTACCACTGCTTTAGATATAAATACCAATACTATTATCGTAAGTAAAATATTAATAATTAACATCGTAGCAAAACCCTTAACACTAGATTGTCCTAAGATAAATAGAATTACTGCTACTATCATCGTAGTAATATTAGCATCTAATATACTAGATAAAGATTCTTTATTACCAATAGCTACAGCCTCTTTAAGTGGTTTACCTATCTTTAATTGATCTTTTATTCTTTCAAAACTAATTACTGAAGCATCAACTGCCATACCAATACCAAGTAACATCGCAGCAATACCAGGTAAAGTTAATGTTCCTTCAATTAAATAGAATACTAAGAATGATAACATAGTATATACTACTAAAGCAGTACCTGCTATAAAACCACTAAAATGATACATTAAAATCATTATTAATAATACTAAAATAATGCCAATAATACCCGCTACTAAAGTCTTATTAAGAGCAGCTTCTCCATATGTAGCTTCTACCGTACGAGAAGATATCTCATTTAATTTAGTAGGAAGTGAACCAGAATTTATAAGTTCTACTAATGATGTAGCTTCTTCAGTAGTAAAGTTACCTTGAATAATAACATCACTAGCAAAAGCTCTATCTACCCTAGCAGCAGATAAACATCTTGATGTTGATAACGATCCACATTTATCTTTTTCTTTACTAAATGAATCATTATTCTCATCATAATCAAGCCAAATAACAATAACATTATTATTCATATCTTTTACTTTATTAGTTACATTATAAAATTTATCCGTATCTTTAATAGATAATGATACCGCAGGATGACCATACTGATCCGTAGTTACTTTAGCTTCTCCTCCTAATACATCTGAAGTCATAAGTAAATTATCATTATAATCCCTAAAAGATAATACCGCAGTTGAAGATATTACTTCTCTTGCTTCTTCTTTATTTTTAATACCCGCTAATGCTATTCTAATCTTATTATTATCTTCAATAGCTATCTCAGGCTCGTTTACACCTAAAATATCAACTCTCTTTAAAATAGCTTTATAGGTATTATAAACCATATCAGAAGTAAGCTTATTACCATCTAATGGTTCTATTTCATATAATACTTCAAACCCTCCTTGTAAATCTAATCCATAATTAATATTTTTAAATATAGGAATACTTAAATAAGCACTACCTATTAATACTATTAATGTGATAAAAGTACCTAGTATTACTCTTAATTTATTATTTTTAGTCTTTTCTTGTTTTTTCTTTTTCATATTGCATCCTTCTTTCTAACTTATCATATCTCTCTCAGTATTTTTTATTCTTTCTTTTAGAAAAGAATCTACTTTTTCAATATCAACATCAATAATATCATTAACCATCTCTGATATTGATAAATTCTTAGTCTTAATCCATTTATTTAACTTAAGATAATTCCATATATCAATCATTTTAATATAACTATAATTATCTTTAATTAGTCTAAGTTTAACATTAAAAGCACCCCTTAAACTATTAAATAACTCCTCTTCACTCTTGTACTCCATCACATCACCATTAATATTGTACCATATAATTACTAAAAGTAAAAGAAAAAACGACCAATTTATGGTTGTTTTTCTGTCTCTACTTCTCTTTTTTCAAATAATAATTCTATATCAATATCTAAAGCTCTAGCTATATTACTTACTGTATCAAGAGAAAAATTCTTCCTACTATTAGGAGCTTCTATTCTTCTAATAAATTCATGGGAATACTCTGTTTTCTCAGCAAGTTGTGCTTGTGTCATATTTCTGCTTTTACGATAATACTTAATATTTTTGGCAACAACCATATAAATAGTATCGCGTTCTGCTCCTTTTCTCCTCATAAGATATCACCTGTAATCTTATTGTCTCACAAAAAGAAAAATTTTTATGTAAACCATTTGGTTACATTTTTAATAAAAAATGCTTATTTAAACCACATTTTGATAAACATCTTTTATTTTCTTTAAAGTTTTCCTCTCACTACGTGACACTTCTACTTGATTCATACCCAAAATATCCGCTACTTCACTTTGTGTTTTATCTTCAAAATACCTTAAATATATAAGTTCCTTATAAGGACTTTCTAATTTACTTATTTCATCATTTAATAACATATAATCAATGTTATAGAAGTCTCTATTATCCCTAATAGTATCTAATAAAGATAAATCTTTACCATCATTAGATATTATTTTTTCCAAACTATCAACTTTATTCATAGCCTTAATAACATTATCTATAATAAGTGGATTAACTTCTAAAAACATCGCTAGTTCATTAACCGAAGGTTCCTTCATTAATTTCTGACTAAGTATATTCCTCGCAGTACATATTTTTTTATAAAGACTTATATATTCATTAGAAACTTTAATACTTTTAATATTATTTATATAATTATACATCTCTCCATAAATGTATTTAAAAGCATATGTAGAAAACTTAGTATTATGATCATTCTTATAATTATTATAAGCCTTAATAACTCCTATTACACCAACTTGATATAAATCATCTTTATCATAACCCTTAAAATATTTATTCATAATCATATAAATAAGACCACTATTTACTTTAATAATCTCCTCATACTTATTCATTAAATCATCCTCTCAAACAATTCAAAAGCATCATACTCTCTATTTATTTTAGGGATATCTCTAAGTAATTTTCTAGACACATTAAACTTATCACAAATAATAAATTTATTATTATTATTTTCATATAGCCTATATATTTTATTTAGATATTTGATACTATAACTGTCTATTGAATACATATCATCAATATTAAGCACAACATATTTAAAATCTTTATCAATAATTCCTTTAATAGTATCCTTGTTTAAATCACCTTTCAAACGAATAAATAAAATTCCTTTTTTAAACTCCATATTAGTTTTAAGCAATTTCTTCACCTTCCTTTTATAATTTACCACATTTATTTATCATTGAATACCCATTCGACAATACTAGTTATTTTTAGATACTAAGCCATAGTAAAAAGACTAAATACTTAGTCTTTTTACCATAATATTCTCTTAATTATTTAATATTTATTACCTCCTTCATATATAAATACACTTTTTATTTTGTTTTTTGCCTAAATAATGAAAATAAGACTAAAATTTAGTCTTATTTGTATTTTTTTTTGATTCAATTGCTACTCTTTGAACTAATCCCATAGCAATCATTAAACATATAGTATAACTTCCACCATATGATAAGAATGGTAATGGCACTCCAGTTAAAGGTATCATACCCATTACACCAAATAAATTGACAATAATATGTGTAAGTAAATAAGCAAATACTCCGTAGCAGATTAAACTTCCTCTTAAATTACTAGCTCTTCTAGATATCTGAATAATTCTAAATAATACAAAAGCATAAGCACATAATATAACAATACCTACAATTAAGCCCCACTCTTCTACTACAATAGGAAAGATAAAGTCAGTATAAGATTCAGGTAAGTATAAATATTTCTGTGTAGAAGCTCCTAGTCCCTGTCCTTTTAAACCACCATTCTTAAAAGCAATAAAACCATTACATAACTGATATCCCGTTTTATCTTGATATCTTTCACATGGATCTAAAAAGTTTAAACGATCCAATTGATAACTTTGAAGTATCTTACCTCCAGTAGTAATAAATACTAAAACCACTACTAAGATACCACCTAAAAATATTTTATTAAAAATACTCCGATTCTTTTTACTAATTGGTACTCCATAAAACATCATTAATGTTATTAATCCAATAATAACAGAAGTTCCCATATCCGGCTGAATAATTACTAAACCAATTATTATAAAAGCAACAATAATAGGTTTAATAATATTCCACTGATTATCTAATCTATCTTTATTCTTTTCATAATAACTACTTAAATATATAATCAAAGCTACTTTAGCAAACTCTGATGGCTGTATAGTAATTGGACCTATCTTATACCAAGAAACAGCATTCTTAGCATTATGTCCAAGAAATGGTAACCCAATTAAAGCTAGTATTATTACACCTATAATAAAGATATCTAACTTTTTATAGTTTTTAGTAGGAAATATTATCATAAAACAAAATAATATAAAACCTAATACTAAGAATATAGCATGTCTTAAAAAATAGTGATATGGACTATAATTATAACGCATATATGATTCCATTGAAGAAGCACTTAATATCATTATTAAACCAAATATAAAAAAGATAAAAGTAACTACTAATAATGGTTTATCTAATTTTGATAATAACTTCTTCATATTCTCACCTATTATTATAATAGCATACTTTTATTCTTTTGAAAACCATATTTTTATTATTTGACATTTCTTTATCTATTGCTTAACATCATTTCATATTGTTTATAGCCCTAGTCTATAAACAAACAATAATAAGATATCATATTCGGGGTGAATACCTAAAATACCTATATTTATTTATTACTCAGTATTCCAATTCACAAAACCTTATTTTTGAAACTACAGGTTCAAAAATACCACGGAAGACTACAGGCTGAAGTGGAAATAAAAAAAGAAATATTTATTTATTAATATAAATATCTCTAATAGTATTTATAGGTATATATTCATTATCCATAGTAATTAAATTATTCTTATTCTTACCAATAATTCTCTTAATAACTTTATTATTATCAGTTACAATAACAACATCTATTTTATAAATATAATTAGGAGAATTAAAAATATTAACAATCTTCTGTTCTACAGTTAAATTATTTCTATTATTAATAAAACTATTAGTATATATATTATTACTATCTAAAGTAGAAAATACCCTTTCATTATTATTTAAATCCTTATCAATCTTATTATGATACATTCTAGGTAGTTCACTCAATTTATATCACCTCTATTAGATTATATGAAAATATCTTTATTTATATTTATTATTTTTAATATTTGTGGTATTATAATTAAGAGAGTGATAAAAATGCAAAAAGAATCAAAATTTAAAGTAGAAAAAAACATACTAATACCACTTATATTATTTATGATAATTAGTGTTATAACAATATATTGTACCAAAAGTTTACTTCCAAGTGATTTACAAAATCTATATTTAAAACAAATACTATGGTATACAATAGGCTTTATAATAGCCTTTGTAATGATGCTATTCGGTAATAAATTCTTATATAATAATGCTTATATATTATATATTATAGGAGTCCTCCTCTTAATACTAGTATTATTTATAGGAACTCCTATTAACAATGCAAAATGCTGGTTTATAATACCATATATCGGTAGTTTCCAACCATCAGAATTTATGAAAATATTCTTAATAATAACATTATCAAGAATGATAGGTGACTTTAATGCCGAAAGAAGAAGTAATGATATGATGGAAGAATTTAAATTTCTAATTAAAGTCTTAATAGTAGTAGGAATACCTTCAGTACTTACCTTTATAGAACCAGATACAGGAGCAGTACTCATATATTTTATCATAACAATAGTAATGTTATTTACCGCAGGCTTTAAAAGTAGATGGTTTATAGCTACCATTTCAATAATACTAGTATTAGGTAGTATCTTCCTAGGAATATATTTCCTAAATGATGATTTATTTATTAAAATATTTGGTACAAGTTTCTTCTACCGAATGGATAGAATATTAAATTGGTCTAATTCTAGCGGGCTACAACTTACCAATAGTCTTACCGCTATTGGATCTGCTGGTAGTCTAGGACACGGTTTTAATCATACTCCTATTTATTTTCCAGAAATGCAAACAGATTTTATCTTTGCCGTATTTGCCTCTAACTTTGGTTTTATTGGAGTATTATGTTTAATATCATTACTTATATATTTTGATATTAATATTATCTCACTAGCCGAAAAAACTAATGATGCATGTGATAAATTTACAGTCGGAGGCATAATTGCAGTCCTTCTCTTCCAACAAATACAAAATATCAGTATGACAATTGGTCTTTTGCCAATTATGGGTATAACTTTACCATTTATATCCTATGGAGGATCTTCACTTCTATCATATATGACATTAATAGGAATGTTATTTAATATATCAAATGAAAAACTTAGATTTAAAAATTAATACCAAGATAATAAAATTCTTGGTATTTTTATTTCAATACATCAATTAAACTTTGTAGCATACCAATACTATTTAAAGCATTATTAATACGGTCACTAGTAGTTAGTTTATACTTTTCTTTCATATCTTGAACCATATTATTAAATAAATCAGGATTTCTATTTAAATATTTATACCAAATAGGATATTCTCTAATAAATCTAATTAACATTGGATCAGAAGATATCTTTAGTTGAGTCTCAATAGTCATTAATCATCAAACCTTTTATATACCGGTCTAGGTAAGTAATCGCTCTTAGTAGAAGTTCCCTTATCTTTTACTAGAAGACCACCAAATAAATCAACAGCCTTCTGTATTGAAGATAAACCATCTTGTAATTTATCAGCATCAATATTCTTAGCCATCGTTAAAATATTATTTAAAGGATTACTATTAGAAGATTCTTTGGCCCCTCTTTCTTCTTTATTTAAGTATTTATTCCAGATAGTAGGATCTTCCCCATATAAATCATATAATTCATAGAACTCCTGCCACGAAGTATTCTTTTCTCTAACATAAGTAATTAAATTAGGATTCCTTCTTACAAATGATTTAAAATTATCTATTTTAGTCATCGTATCACCTATTAAATTATATGTAATATATTTATAAAATACACAAAAAGATAGAGACTAATTCTCTATCTTATCTAAAAATTCATCTTCTTGCCATATTGGAATACCTAAAGCTAAAGCTTTATCATATTTACTACCAGGAGAATCTCCTACTACAACAACAGAAGTTTTAGAACTAACTGATGACGATACTTTACCTCCTAGTGATTCAATAATTTCACTAGCCTTATCTCTAGTAATATTAACCAAACTACCAGTTAAAACAAAAGTCTTACCTTTAAATTCATCCTTTTCTTCATACCCAGAATTATTAATATAAGTAGTATTTACTCCTAGTTGTTTTAACTTAGTAATAATATTTTTATTATCCTCATTACTAAAGTAATTAATTATACTCTTAGCGATAATGTCTCCAATATCACTTATATTAACTAACTCTTCATAACTAGCAGTCATTAAATTATCCAAAGTCTTATAATACTTAGCTAGTACCTTAGCAGTCTTAGCCCCAACATTTCTAATACCAAGACCAAATATTAATCTTTCTAAAGAGTTATTCTTACTATTTTTAATAGCACTCTTTAAATTATCTATTTTCTTCTTACCATAACCTTCTAAATTCATTAACTCTTCTTCATATTTATCAATATCATATATATCAGTAATATTAATAATAAAGTTTTCATTATATAAATCTTCAATTATCGATTCACCAAGACCATCAATATTCATAGCTTCTCTACTAGCAAAATGAATTATATTTTCAATTTTTCTCGCCGGACACATTTCATTAGGACAATAGTAGTCAGCCTCAGTATCTTTTCTAACAATCTTAGTATGACAAATAGGACAGTACTCTAACATCTGAAATTCTTTTTCAGTACCATTTCTTCTTTCTTTAAGAACTCTAACCACTTCCGGAATAACATCTCCAGCTTTTCTAATAGAGATAGTATCTCCTACTCTAACATCCTTAGTTATACAATAATCCTCATTATGTAATGTAGCTTTAGATATAAGAGAACCCGCTACATGAACTGGTGAAAAAATAGCATTTGGCGTAATCTTACCAGTTCTCCCAACAGTAAATTTAATTTCTTTTAAAGTAGTAAGTACCTCCTCAGCTGGAAATTTATAAGCTATCCCCCATCTCGGAACTCTAGCAGTATAACCAAGTCTATCTTCATCTTCAAGATTATTAACCTTAAGAACAACACCATCAATCTCATAAGGAAGACTCTTTCTAATTTCTCCAAGTAACTTAATATCCCTTATTATTTCCTCAGCATTAGAAGCAGTAGTATTTAATTTATAATTAGTAACAAAACCAAGTTCTCTTAAAAACTTTAATGATTCATCTTGTGTCTTTATACCATAATCTTTAGGATTAGGTATAAAGTAAGCCATAAAATCCAAATTCCTTTTAGCAGTAATCTTACTATCTAATTGTCTAACAGAACCTGCCGCAGCATTTCTAGGATTAGCAAATAAAGCCTCCCCATTTGCTTCTCTTTCCTTATTAGCCTTCTCAAAAGAAGCTTTACTCATATATATTTCTCCTCTTACCTCAATATCAATATCTTTTTTTAATCTAAGAGGAATAGATTTAATTGTTTTCCCATTAGCGGTAATATTTTCACCTACCAAACCATTACCACGAGTAGCTACTCTAACTAACAATCCCTTTTCATATATTAACGAACCAGATAAACCATCCATCTTAGGCTCTACAGTATAAGTAGGATTATTAATACTCTTTCTAATTCTTTCATCAAAAGCAATTATTTCATCTTCATTAAAAATATCATCAAAAGATAACATTGGTGTCTTATGTTCTACTTTTTCAAATTTACTAAGAGCTTCTCCTCCAACTCTTATCGTAGGAGAATCTTCTCTTTTTAATTCAGGATATGCTTCTTCTAATCTAAGTAACTCACTATAATAATCATCATACTCCTGATCAGTAATTGAAGGACTATCATTAAGATAATATTCATAACTAGCCTTATTAATTATTTCAACTAACTCATCAATTCTTTTCTTTTTTTCTTCCATTTATATTCACCATATAAAGTATAACACAAATAAAAAAAGAAGGTCAAGTAATTAGTCTAAAAAATACTAATTTGACCTTCTAAATCTTTAGATTTTACTTTCTTTTTAGGTTCAACTAAATCTCCACTTAACGATTTTTTTAAATACTCAAAAGTTAGTTCTCTTTCCAATTTATCTTCTTCTTTAGTAATACCAAGTTGTTCTTTTTCTAATGTAATATCATAATTATAAATAAACATAGCTAAATCATGAAAATATTTATAATTAATTTTAACCTCCCCAGTAGTAGAATCATATTTAGTAACTTCTCGCATATAGAATTCTCCTAATGTAACATTTAAAAGTTCCCTTTTCCCAGATTCCATACAATATTTAATCTTAGATACATTAATATTATTTATATAACTATTACGATAATATGATACTAGTTTTTCTAAAAAGTTATAATCTTTTTGCTTACTAAGTAATATAAACTTTAAACCATATAAATCAAAATAATTTTTAGTTCTTCTATAAGGTATACCATTTCTTACTAGTTCGTAAGAATTACTTTTTTTATATCTAATAGTAAGTTCTCTAGCAATATCCTCTAGTTCAATTAATCCAGCCTTATATAGGTCCTCCTTAAAGAAATATTCATTAATATAGTTCATAGTACATCTATCAATTTCTTCTAAACTATAACCACCACTTTTATATTTAGATAATTTAGTAAAACAAGTAAGACACTCAATATCAATAGGAATATAAGTATCTTTCTTCCTTATAGTTAAATAATAAGCCATAACATCCCCCTTAACACACCTATATAATAGCAAATTTCAATCTATTTGTCAAATTAAGAAAAAAGAATAGACTTTTTGGTCTATTCTATTATCTATTTGCTTTAGCAAGTTTTTTTCTTGATACTAGAACTGCTCCTACTGAAGCAAGTCCTAATGTAGTAAGGATTAAGGCTAAGTTCATGTCAGAAGTTTGTGGATTTTTTTCTTTATTAGAGACTTCAGCTTTGATTTCAACAAGTTTTAAATAGATTGTAGTATCTGCATTTATTTCTTCACTAAAATCAAATTTATTTTTTAGTTCTTTATCCTTAAAGAATCCTTCAAATTTCATTTTATCTTCTTTTAATTCATTATTTATTTCATCAATTATATTTTGTAATTCATCATCAGTAAAAGTTGTTCCTTTTGGTATTTGGATAGTATCTGCAAACTCATCACTTTTTAATGTAAGGTTTATATTAACAGTAACTTTTTCTTCATTGAAATTTGTAGGTTCATTTACAACTGTTCCTTCTACATAACTAATTTCTGATATATCAGCGGCATTTTCGTTAGGTGTTCCTTTTTGTCCTGGAGCAACATTTTTAACTTTACCACTAATTATATTAATAACAGCTTTTTTATTAACTCCAAGTTTTTGATTGTCACCTTCTGCTGAAGCATATGCATTTTCAATTTCAGCACCATTAACTGTTATTTCAGCAGTTTCCATGAAACCTCTATTTACTGATTGTAATACTTTTATTTTACCACCTAATAGTAAAGCAGTTGCATCATCAGTATAACCATTAGATCCTCCTAATGTTAAATATCTTATATTTCCAGTAAATGATTTAGCTACTGTTACAGAAGCTTTTTTAGTATAACTAATACCTTCTCCGCCTCCGAATACATCTTTTTCAATTTCACCGCCATTAATAATTACATTAGCATTATCTACTACTGTTGTAGCATTTTCTTTTGCACCTTCATACCAAGGATTATGACATGTGCTTCCGCTATAAGAGGCAGCACCGCCACCTTGAATAAAGCCTTTAAACTTACCGCCATTAATAATTACTGTTGAAGTTCCTACTGAACTTTTATGTAGTCCACCGCCAAATACATTGTTTAAAGTACCTCCATTTACTGTTACACTTGTTGTTGCTAATTTTTCATCACTCTCATGACTTCCACCGAATACTGATGTATCAGCTGGTACAGCTTTTTCACCACCATCCCATTTAATTAATGCTCCATCTTGACCATCAGTTCTTGCTTCTACTGTTACTGGTGTACCATTAGCAAAAAAAGCTTTAACTGATGCATCATAGTTTGGTTCAGCAGCTAATACACTTGGAACAAATAATGCAAAAGCTGCTACTAGAAATAATAATTTCTTCTTCATTTTCTTTTTCTCCCTTTCTTTATTTAGATAGCTTTCCTATCTTTAATATAATTATATCATAATTTATATTTTTGACAAGATATTTTGTCAATTTTTGTTCTTTTTACACCAATAATTGACATGAAATATTTATATAAAATAACTGCTTATATATGATATGTATGGTTGATATATTAACTAAAGACTTATATATTAAGGCTTTAGTTAACCCTCTAAGACCAAGGCTTAGAGGGACATAAATAGAAAAAAGACTCTTATTCAGAATCTTTAATACTAATAGTTTTCTTAGTTTCTATTTCTTTCTTTTTAGGAGCACTAACTACTAAGATACCATTCTTAAAACTAGCATCAATATCTTCTTCATCAATATCTCCTAGATAAAAGCTTCTAGAAACTTTACTATAACTTTTTCTTTCACGATGAAGATATTTCTTATTTTCTTCATCCTCTTCTTCTTTTTCAAAAGAAATAGATAATGTACCCTTATCAATAGAAATATCTATATCATCTTTAGTATATCCTGGAGCTTCCATCTCTAGAACAATATTACCATCTTTTTCATAGATATCACTTTTAATACTTTCATCTCCTTTGAAAAAACTATCATCAAAAAATAATCTACTTGGCAACATACAAATCATCTCCTTTAAAATTATATTATTTATTTGCCATTATATCACACATAAGATTAGATAACTCAGTAGGATTATCAATAGGAAGTCCTTCAATTAATCTTGCTTCATAATAAATAACCTTTGTGTATTTAGTAAACTCATCTTTATTATTTTTATATAAGTCTTTTAATTTATCTACAATCTTATGACTAGCATTAATTTCAAGTACCTCATTTGCTTTAATCTTTTCATCTGTAGGCATAGCATTAATAACTTTTTCCATTGATGTAGATACTTCTCCAGTAGTAGTTAAACATACTGGGTGGCTCTTTAACTTATTAGTAAGTTTAACTTCTTCTACATTACCTTCAAGTACTTTCTTCATTTCTTCTAGCATATCTTTATTATCAGTATTTTCTTTATTTATCTTTTCTTTTTCTTCATCAGTAGATAAATCAGTACTTTCATTAGTAACATTAACAAAAGTCTTACCTTTATACTCATGAATAGCCATTATAGCAAACTCATCAACATAATCAGTTAAATATAATACTTCATGTTTATCTTTAATACCTTCTACTTGAGGTAACATATCTATCTTATCAACTGTTTCACCAGCACAATAATAAATATTCTTATCTTCTTCTTTTAATTTATTTACATATTCATCTAGAGTAATTAACTTCTTCTCACCAGAAGAATAGAACATAATTAAATCTTCTAGCTTATCTTTATGCATACCATAATCATTATAAATACCAAACTTTAATTGCATACCAAAAGCTTTATAAAATTCTAGATATTTATCCCTATTATTCTTAAGTAAATCTAGTAATTCATTTTTAACTTTACTCTCAATACTTTTAGCTATTAGTTTAATATTTTTATCATCTTGTAATGTTTCCCTAGATATATTTAGAGGTATATCTTCAGTATCAATTACTCCTCTTACAAAACTAAAGTAATCAGGAAGTAACTCACTACATTTATCCATTATTAGTACACCATTAGTATATAGTTGTAATCCCTTTTCATATTCTTTACTGTAATAATCATATGGTGCATGACTAGGTATATATAATAGTGCATTATAATTAACATTACCTTCAATATTAAAATGTAATACATCTAAAGGTTTATCATAATCAAAGAACTTATCACTATAGAAGTTATTATATTCTTCTTCCGTAATATCTTTCTTATTTCTCTTCCATAAAGGAATCATGCTATTGACAGTGATTACTTCTTTATAAGTTTCATATTCATCACTATCTTCTTTCTTTCTATTATTCTCTACTTCCATCTTAATAGGATAACTAATATAATCAGAGTATTTCTTTATAATACCTCTTAATTTATATTCAGATAATAACTCACTATAATTATAATCTTCAGTATCTTCTTTTAAATGTAATGTAATAATAGTACCATTATCTTTTTTATCAGAAGGTGATAATGTATAACCATCTACTCCAGTACTTTCCCAAATAGTAGCTCTATCATCTTTATAAGATTTAGATTCTACAGTTACTTTGTCACTAACCATGAATGCTGAGTAGAAACCTACTCCAAACTGACCAATTATATTAACATCATTTTGCTCTTTATTTTCTTCTTTAAACTTAAGAGAACCAGATTCAGCAATTACTCCTAAGTTATTTTCTAATTCTTCTTCAGTCATACCAGTACCATTATCACTAATAGTAATAGTTCTTTTATCTTTATTATAATCTACTCTTATAAATAAATCATCTTTATTTACTTTAATATCTTTATTAGTAAGTGATAAATAATATAACTTATCTAATGCATCACTAGAATTAGATATTAATTCTCTTAAAAATATTTCTTTATTAGTATATATACTATTTATCATTAAATCTAATATTCTCTTACTTTCTGTCTTAAACTCTCTTTTCTTCATACTATCATTCTCCTTTTGTATTTACATCTATAATTATAGCACTATTTTAGCAATTGTCAATAGAGATTGCTAAAATATTTAAAAAAAATTACTAGTTATTAACTAGTAATATATCTTCTTTAGCAGGAGGTCCTTTTTTAAAAGCTTCAGATAAAGGTTTTATAAGATTACTATCTTTTTAAGTTTAGGATCTTTTAAATCCATTATTTTCTTTTCCATTCTATTACCTCCTAAATTATTAAATAATAGAGCATTATGGGTTGTTACTCTATTCTACTTTATTTTTATAAAGTCTTCTCCTTCCATTATTATTTTGCTCTTTATAATGTTAAAAAATAGTACTAAAATATCATTAAATAAAGGTTTAAGCCTTAATATTTATACATTATATAATTAAATTATACTAAAGTTAATATAAAGTATTATATAACAACCAACTAAAACATTTATTTTTTAGACCTAGACTAAAAAATACCCTGAAAGACAGTAGACTTACAGGGATATATAAATTATTTCTTATTAGTTTTCTTAAGTTCACTAAGAATCTCTTCAAGTAATAATACTTCATCACTCTTCTTAGGTTCTTCCATCTTCTCTTTTTTATCTTCTTTCTTCTTATTAATACTAGTAAGTTTATTAATAAATTTAACCAATAAAAAAATACAAAAAGCAATAATAAAGAAGTTAATAACATTATTAATTAAAGAACCATATCTAATCGTCGATTCTCCTACTTTAATAGATAAATTACTAAAATCATGACCTCCAATAATAATACCAATAATAGGCATTAATAAATCATCTACTACTGAAGTAACAATCTTACTAAAAGCAGACCCCATAACAACACCTACTGCTAAGTCTACAACATTACCTCTTTCTATAAAAGTTTTAAATTCATTTATAATTTTCTTCATATACTTCTTCCTCTCTAAATCCATTATACTATTAAATAATATCTAAGTAAAGATAATATTCATGACAATACCAAGTGTTATCCCAAGAACAACACCCGCTAATACCTCTAGTGGATTATGTCCTAGTTTTTCTTTTAAATTAGTACCAACAACTTTATTAATTACCCTAGCCTGATTACCACTTTCATATCTTATACCCATAGAATCATATATAACAATTAAAGAAAAAAATAAAGATAAAGCAAATAAAATACTAGTAACACCATAATTTAAATATATAATAGTAGTCAAACTACTAGTTAAAGTACTATGCGTACTAGGCATACCACCCATACCATCAAAGAATCTTTTAATATTTAATTTATGATACCTCTTAGTTTCAATTATTACCTTTATAATTTGTGATATAAGAGCAGCTATAAAAGGAATAATTAAATATTTATATAACATACTATCACCTATTATATTCTATTTAATAGTATCTAATAATATCTTACTTTTTAAATATATTCCAGAATATCGATCATAATAATCCTCAGTAAACTCCTCTAATTCTTTTAATACATCTTTAGATATATCTAATTTATTTAACTTAGATATATCTACTAAATATAACATTCTAATTAACTTAATACTCTTAGTAGATATAACCTTCTCATTTCTAAGACAATTCTTACATACATATCCCCCTAGATAACTAGACATAGTAACAATATCATAAGTATTACCACATACTACACATCTATCAATAATAGGCATAATACCAAGATAATCTAATAATTTTAATCTTAATATAATAGTAATAGCCTCTGGATTATAATTATCATTAATCTTATCTAAACAATCTAAATATAATTTATATATATTCTTATTACCATCATGTTTATATACCTTAGTCACTAGTTCAGTAATATAAGTAACATAACTAATTTTAACAATATCTTTCTTAATATTATTATAACTATTAATAGTATCAGCATCAATTAATTTAGATAAACCATTCTCTTTATAATTAATATTAAAACTACCATAATTAAATTTAGTAGTAGTACTAAAAAAAGGACTTCTTACTTTCTTAGCCCCTTTAGCTATGACTCCTAGTAAACCATTCTCAGTAAAGATATTAATTATCTTACTATTATCTTCAAAGGGATATTCACTTACTATTACACCCTTTATTTTTTTATCCATATCATCACTTCTTTTTTTTATTATACCCTTTAAGTCTAGGTCTTAAAGGGTTACTTGAAGCCTTAGTCTTCAAGTAATATATCATCCATATCTATTATATATAAGCATTAACTATATATTTATTATTTATCTTTAGTTAAACTTTTATATTTTAAATAATATTCAATTTTACCAGTCTTTTCAAATAATAGCCATATATCCTCTTTATTCATTTTTATCACCCATTTATATAATGCTCTATTTTCAAATTATTTATTCAAAAAATCTTTATATCCTATCATATTTAAGAATTTCTCTTTATCTCTCCATTTAGGAATAACTTTAACAAATAATTCTAAGTATACTTTCTTATCAAAATATGCTTCAATATCTCTTCTTGCTCTAATACCTATTTCTTTAATCATACTACCATTTTTACCAATAATAATCTTCTTTAAATTCTCACGATCCACAATCACAGTAGCAGATATATTCATAATATCATCATATTCTTCAATTTGTTCTACTATGCAAGTAACAGCATGAGGTACCTCTTCATTAGTTAAATCAAGTACTTTCTCTCTTACAAACTCAGATATAATAAATTCTGGTGAACTACTAGTAACCGTATTATCATCAAAATATTTAATATTATCAGGTAAATATTTCTTAATTACTTCAAGTAATCTATCAGTATTATCATTCTTTCTAGCAGATACTGGTATTATCTCTGCAAAATCATATAATTTTTGATATTCATCTATTTTCTTTAATATCTCTTCTCTTGGTAGTTTATCTATTTTATTAATAACTAAAAATACAGGTTTATCTTTAATATTCTTTAAAACATCAATAACAAACTTATCTCCTGTACCAATCTTTTCAGAAATATCTACAACCATAATTACTATATCAACATCATTTATAGTAAAATAAGCCTGTTTATTTAATACTCTTCCTAGTTTACTTTTAGGCTTATGAATACCAGGAGTATCTACAAATACTATTTGAGTATCTTTATCATTATATATACCTTGAATCATATTTCTTGTTGTTTGAGGTTTATCGGAAGTAATAGCAATTCTCTTTCCTAAAATACTATTAAGTAATGTACTTTTACCAACATTAGGTCTTCCTATAAAACTTACAAATCCACTTCTCATAATACTTACCTCTCTTTCAATTACATATTAATTATATCAAATAATAAGAAAAAAAGAAATAGAAAATTACCCCTATTTCTTTACAATTACCTCGCTAGCATTACTAATATCAATCTTCTTAATTAACTTAAGTAATGTATCCATATTTAATTCTTTAATAATACCAATCGGATCATCTTCTAACTCATTATTATAAATAATATTATCCATAATAATATCATTAATATTTTCTACATTCTCATAAGCAAATATCTCATTACTAATTAATACCTTTTTCTTTCTCTTAAAGTCCTTCTCATTAATTTCCATATTATTCAGTTTATTTTTTAATCTCTCTAAGAACTCTTCATATTTATTAGTTTCATTAACTAAAGATATAAGTAAATGTGTATTAGTATTTAATAAACTAACATAAGTAGTATTATTAATAATACCATCTTTTTTTAATTCTTCATCAAATAAACTAGTCTCATCAAATAAAGTAGTAAATAAAACATACATATATAAATGTAACTGTCTTCTAGTTAATTTAATATCCTTAAGAGGAATCTTTAAAGTATACGCAATCTTAGGAATATTAGTATTCATCTTAATAATTTCTTTTTCTTTAAATACCTTATCTTCTTCTTTAAATTCCTTAACTTTAATATTATCTTCTATTTTAAAATTCTTCTTACTTTGATTTTCTCTAATTAAAGACATTATTTCTTCCGGATCAAAACTTCCCGTAACTACAATAAACATATTAGAAGGATTATAAAAAGTATAATAACAAGTCTCTAAGTCCTCTTTAGTAATACTTTCAATATCTTTAACAGTACCAATAATACTATTACGATATGGACTAGAATTAAGTGTATTTAATCTTACCTTCTCAAATAACACATCTCCCGGTCTATCCTCATACATATGAATCTCTTCACTAATAATACCCTTTTCTTTTTCAACATCTTCTTCAGTTAAATAAATATTTTGTACATAATTAAGTAAATACTCAATATTCTCTTTTAAATCTTTCGTAGCATAAAATAAGTATGAAGTATTTCTAAAAGTAGTATAAGCATTACATAAAGAACCAGATTTAGCAAAAAATTCCATTGGTTGAGGATCTTCTTTTTCCGTAAAAACTTTATGTTCTAGAAAATGAGCTATACCTTTAGGAAAAGACCTAATTTTAGACTCTCCTATCGGAACAAAATCATTATATACAGAACCATACTTTGTTGTAAAAGTAACATAATTAGTATAAATATCATCTTTAGTATATAAGTATACTTCTAAACCATTATCTAATTTTTCATAGTAAACATCTTCTTCAAGATTCTTAATTCTAATCTTCTCCATGCTTTTCCTCCTTAGGTTCTAGTGTTAAAACAGTATGAAGACTAATCTTTTTACTAACTTTAATAATGTCTTCTTTAGTAACTTTACTAAACTTCTCTATTCTCTCTTCATCACTATCACTACCTACAAGTACTTTAGAAAAGTATGTATTAATAGCCGTAATAGGATTATCTCTATTAGACTTAATAGCGGATATAATAGTATTCTTACAAGAATCTAAGTCATCAAGAGAAAACTTACCTAAACTTACATCCTTTAAACATTTCTTTATTAACTTAATACTCTTATCAATATTCTTAGCCTCTACTCCTGAATTAATAATCAAAATATTATCATAAGCCTTAACTGAAGAATTAATGTAGTAGCAGTAACTATTCTTTTCTCTTACAGTATTAAATAATATCGAATTAGAATTACCTCCAAGTAACTCATTATATAATTTTATAACATATTGCCTTTCATAATCAGTAAGACCATTTAAACTAGCAAGTAATAATAATTGTGACTGCTTCACCGTATCATATTCACGGTATCTAACAATTCTCTTTCTAGGAACTAATTCTTTTACTAGTACTTTCTTATCTTCTTTCTTAAAAGTATCTATCTTAAAGTATTCTTTAAATATTTCTTTAATATCATTAGATTGAAAATCTCCTAATACAAAAATATCAATCTTATCTTCTTTTAATACTTTCTTATAATATTCATATAAGCTTTTACCAGTAATATTATCTATATCTTCAAGATAACCAAAAGTATTATAAGAATATGGTTTATCTTTCATCTTTTCCATTAATTTAAGAATAGAATATCTAATCTTATTATCCTTAATACTAAGAATATCTTGTCTTAATCTATTTTTCTGATTATCAATACTAACAAAAGTATTATCTTTAACATAAGGATTAAATATCAAATCAAGAAAAAAGATGATAGATTCCTTATTCATATCTTTCTCAGTATACTTCTCATTCAAAAATTTAGTTTGAAAAGATAAGTTACTAAAATTACCAATTCTTGATATACTAGATGATACCTTAATATCATATAAATTCTCACTTTCAATAATAAGATCTCTTTCCGTCTTATAATTATTACTAGAATCTAATAATACCATCTTAAGTAAATTTCTCTCAGTAATTTCTTCTTTCTTAATATTCCTATAAAAATCTACATCTATAGTTATCGTCTTAAACTTATTAGTTTTAATTAAATGGAGGTTATATCCCCCCATATTAATTGTTTCAAAATTCATTATAATCACCTCTCCCCTATAGTATACCCTAGTTTTATAATTTTAAACTTGTCTCTAACGCTAATGTAATTAAATTATCAAGTCCTTGTTCTCTTTCTAGACTAGATAATTTATCAGGATAAATAAAACTATCACTTACCATAAGAAGAGTGGCAGCTTTCTTATTTAATAGTTTTGCATTAGTAAATAATGCAAAAGATTCCATTTCTACACCAAGCACATTATATTTAGCTACTTTATCTTTAAAATCATTATTTTGTTCATAAAATACATCTGAAGAATAAATATTACCATTATATATATTTAAACCTAATTCTTTAGAAGTATTCAAAATAATATTATTAAGTTCCATATCACCATTAATATTTATATTAGGATAATTACATAAATATTTACCATAATTAGAATTAGTAATAGAATTATCTACTAATACAATATCTTTTAATTTTAAGTCAGTATAACCACCCATCGTACCAATTCTAATAATAGTATCAACATTATATTCTTTAAATAATTCATAAGAATATATACCCATACTAGGGCATCCCATACCAGATGGAAAAACAGTAATTTTTTTACTTTTATAAAAACCTGTATAAGCAGTCATACCTCGAACATTATTAACAATTTTAGAATTAGCTAAAAACTTTCGAGCAATATACTCACATCTCTTAGGATCCCCAGGCATAAGAACTACACTAGAAATATCTTCTAATTTACTTTCAATATGTGTACTCATATTATCTCCTATCTAACAACATTAATACTATAATCTTTAACATTATCTTTTTTCAAAGTATCATTATAAGCAAAACTAAATTCAAAAGTATCTTCACCATTTAAAGCCTTATCAGCAGTATACTCTTTCTTATCTTCTCCTACAACTTTACCATCATTGTCATATAACTTAACAATAATAGACAACACACCTTCAGTACTTAAATTTTTAATACCACCAGATACTTTAATAGCGGTATCACCATTATCAACAACAATATTTTTAATCTCAGTATCACTAATATTTAACACATAACTAACATTATCTAAACTAACCTTAGTTTCTTCAGTATAAGTATTAGTACTAGCATTAACATCTACACCTTTAGTAATATCAATATATACATACTTATTATTACCATTAGTAACAAATCTTATACCCTGAGTATCACTTTTAATCTTATCAATCGTAGTTCTACAATTATCTTCACTATTACCATAATAAGTACATACAATATTAGCAAGTTCTTTATAAATATCCATATAAAGTTCTTCATTATCACTATTAAGAGTTATTTCTAATTCATTACTCATTTGAGGAATAGTAATATCAGTATTATTATTATCTTTAGTATAAGTAATAACTATAGTATTATCAGATTTACTAGCAACAAGCTTAGCTCCATCATTACTATATTTACTAATTAAAGTACTACCATTAAATTTAGTAACAATCTCATTAATACTAATATAAGTAGGATTATGTTCTTCAGGTTTAGTGTCCTCTTTCTTTACAAACTTCAAAAACAAAATAACACCTAAGCAAGCAATCAATATAACAATAAGTATATATGCAAGCATAGTATCTGTCTTTTCTCTCTTTTCAATTTTTTTCATTCTCATCATTTCTTCTTCATTCATTTTAATTACCTCTTTTCTTTCTTTTTTATTTTTAACTTACTCGTAACTGATATGGATCTGAACTTGTACCAGTTCCATCTTTTTTTATTACATTACTATTTAAATAAAGTGTTGGCCTTATTGCCGCTGCATTACTAACATTCACAGTACTTAACATACCGCTATTGTAGACACTATATGTGTTCTCATTATCCATAGGAATAATAGTCCATTGATCCTCTCCATTTAATAACCAATTAACTTCCGAACAACTATCATAATCAAAAATTTGACTTGAGCAGGTTCTAAAATCGGCAGCAAATCCATAATCGGAAGTAGATATTAAACCTATATAATCTTCAGCTTCTGTTCCTAAGCTCATCTCATTTTCGTATGCTTCATTAGAATAAAATAATGCTCCACTAATTGCAGATACTTGCCATTTAGCATTATATATAGCATTCTTTGTTGCATCATTTTTTAATCCAGTGGTAGTAAAATCACAAGTTCCAGAGTCTCCATTTAGACAACTACCGCTACCTCTATTCCAATATAAGCCCGTACCTTGTACACCTTCCATTGAATAATTATTTAAAATAAACCTCATAGTAGCATCGGTCCAGCCATTTAAATTTTTATATGAATCCCACGGAAAGTTTCCTATGCTATCATTTCTTACTATTTTAATTAGTGATGGCTCGATTTGATCATTAAACAAACCTATTATTCTCCAAACTTCACACGTGCTAGAAGATTGATTAGAATAATCATCACAATTAAAGTATACATAATTGTTTGGCGAAGAGCCATAATATCTAAAATTACCAAATGAATCATCCATTAAACTATTTACAGTATTGTAATCATAATCAATACTATTATTTGTTACAGTTTCATGTACTCCATCAACCATTAAACTTTCGATAACAGTACTAAAAGTTTCAAATTGCTTTTCTTGAGCATCTACTACTATACTACCCACTAATGACTTATTCATCATATTTAAATTATTTTCACTATTACCATCTATATATAGATAGAAAGTAAAATTAGTAGTACCACTAGATGATATAGAATTGCTATATATAGTGTTAGCACCTACAACCATAGTACTAAAATTACCTTCTTTTACTATAGTATTGTCTTTTAATAATACATACTTTAAGTCACTACTTTTTAACTCACTAGCTATCGAAGTTATATTTAACTTTATATTATAATCAAGTGAAGCTCCTGTTGTATCTTTATTATTAATCCTAAAAGTAGTTTTCTCTCCATCAGTATAATTATATACTGGAGCTAATGTACTAGTAGATATATCATTACCACTATTAAACGTTACATCTGTTAATTTACCAATATTCATAGTAAGAGATGTATTATTAGTACTTCGCCAAGTAAACCAAGCATAGGTACCAGTAGCCATAACTAATAAAATCAATAATACAATTAACGATATTAATAAATACTTGCTATGAATAAACTTATTAATTTTATTTTTCATCTATCACACTCTCCATACTCTATAAATAAATATACTATAAAAACATTAATTTTTCAAGTACTTTGAAGAAATATTTTTATTTATTTTTTACCCATATATAATAAATATGGTTGATATTTCTTTTTAGATTATAAGCTAAAAAGAACACTCTAAGACCTAGGCTTAGAGTGTATCTAATAATTATTTAATAATTTCTACTTTAATTTTCTCATCTTTATGACAAGCAACATCAAATCTATTACCACAATTAGGACACTTAACAGTATGTTTACCCTTCTTTAAAGGTAATCTAATCTTTTGTTTACATTTAGGACATTTCTTATACATATGCGTATTTCTATCTTTATATTTCTTCTTATTATAATCAAATAATTTAATAATTTTATCTTTAATTTCTAAATACTTATCATTCTCTTTCTTTCTTAATTTAATATTCTTAGACATATATCTATAAAATATAATAACAATAAGTAATACCTCAAATAATCTAATAATATTATTACTAATAAAAGTATTAATAACAATTAAAACAAAACATATCAAGAGAAGAAATTTATATAACTCATCTATCCCATATCTATCTTTCATAAATTTAATATATCTATCACCAAATTTCATTTATTTCTTTACCCCAATCATTTCTTTATTACCCATATAAGGTCTTAATACTTCAGGTATATTAATACTACCATCTTCATTATAATTATTTTCAATAAGTGCAATAAGTGCTCTAGTACTAGCAAGTACAGTATTATTTAAAGTATGAGGATAATAGTTACCATTTTCACCTTTAACTCTAATAGATAGTCTTCTAGCTTGAGCATCTCCTAGTGTAGAACATGATCCAACTTCAAAATATTTCTTTTGTCTAGGACTCCAAGCCTCTACATCACAAGATTTAACTTTAAGATCTGCTAAGTCTCCAGAACAACATTCTAGTGTTCTAACCGGAATATTCATATTTCTAAATATCTCTACTGTATATTTCCACATCTTATTATACCAATCCATAGATTCTTCAGGATTACATAGAACAATCATCTCTTGCTTTTCAAATTGATGTACTCTATAAATTCCTCTTTCCTCAATACCATGAGCCCCTACCTCTTTTCTAAAACAAGGAGAATAAGAAGTCATTGTAATAGGAAGTTCACTTTCCTTTAGTAATTGCCCCTTAAATCTACCAATCATAGAATGTTCACTAGTACCAATTAAGAATAAATCTTCTCCTTCTATCTTATACATCATAGCATCCATCTCTTCAAAAGACATAACACCACTTACCACATCACTTCTAATCATAAAAGGAGGAATACAATAAATAAAATTCTTATCTATCATATAATCCCTAGCATAATTAAGCATTGCCGTACTTAATCTAGCAATATCTCCCATCAAGTAGTAGAAGCCATTACCACTAGTTCTACCAGCAGAATCTTTATCTAATCCATTTAATCTATTCATAATATCAGCATGATATGGTATTTCATACTCTGGCACAAATGGTTCTCCAAATTTCTCAATTTCAACATTCTTAGAATCATCTTCTCCTATTGGAACAGAACTATCAATAATATTAGGTATCTTCATCATTCTTTCTTTTATTTCATTCTCAAGAACTTCTTCTTCCTTCTCAAGATCTGGTATACTATTCTTAATCATAGACACCTCTTCTTTAATTTTATTAGCCTCATCAATTTTCTTATCTCTCATTAATGAGCCAATCTCTTTACTCAAATTATTTACTTTATTTCTTGCCTCATCAGCTTCAGTCTTAATCCTACGATACTTAATATCCATATCATATATTTCATCCACTAACGGAAGTTTTTTATCTTGAAATTTCTTCTTAATATTTTCTTTTACTAAATCTCTATTTGTCCTAATTAAATTTATATCTATCATAATCTTCCTCCTATTTTATTATTTTTATTGGATTTTTTATATACTGCATAAATTCATCTAATAACAATTTAATTCTCTCACTAATCTTTTTACCTTTAAAACTAACTATATTCTCTTTACTCTTACCATGAAATTGATTAATATAAGCACATATTGTTTCTATATGAAAATATGTTGTTAATACTAAAAATATTATATATAAATAATTAAATATCTTTATCTCAATTGATAAAAGAGCCACTATTAAAGTTATAATAAGTAATGTAGTTTTAAATTTACCTACCCTCTCAGTAAATACCTTTTTATTTTTCTTTAACATTAGATAATTAATTATAGATATTATAAGTTCCATTATCATAGGTAATATAATTAAATATTTTTTATTTACCAGTAATATAATTATTAATGATAAGAAATATAATTTATCACTAATAGCATCTAAATACTGACCAAACTTAGTATAAGCATTTAACTTTCTAGCAAAATAACCATCTATCGAATCAGATATAGCCCCATAAATATAAAATATTAGTGATAAGATAGTATTACCCTTCATAAAAAGAATAAAACCTACTACTAAGGAAATAATTCTTGATAAAGTTATAATATTTGGTAATTGTTTTTTTAATTTATACATCATAAATATTCCTTTCATATTGATTATACAATAATTTATAGTAAAAAGCAATTAAGTAATGTAAAATATACTAAATATAATTTACTTATTATTTATATTTTGATATAATTTAGAAGTGGAGGATAATTATATGGAAAATTTAGTAGAAAGTTTAATTAATTTGTTTAATGGATTAGGAAAAGAAGTAGTAGTCTTTATTATATCTATGCTTCCTTTATTAGAATTAAGAGGAGGATTACTCGCAGCATCACTACTTAAACTAGACTTTTTACCTGGTTATATTATAAGTATAATAGGAAATACTTTGCCTATTCCAATTGTTTTATTATTTTTAGAAAAAGTTTTAAATTGGTTAAAAAAATTCAAAGCTACTACAAAATTTGTTAATAAAATAGAAAATAAAATCTTATCAAAAAAAGATCAAATAGAAAAATATGGTTATATTGGTCTTATGTTATTCGTAGGTATTCCCCTTCCAGGAACTGGAGCTTGGACAGGAGCAGGTCTTGCCGTACTACTTAATATGAATAAAAAGAAATCATTTCTTTATATCATGCTAGGAATAATTCTTGCTAGTATCATTATGAGTATTATATCATATGGAATACTTGGTAACATTATTAAATAAAGAGAGTATAGAACAAAATCTATACTCTTATTTTATGTCATCAAAAGTTACTTTACCTAAATAACCATCTTGCAAATCTTTTATAATTCTTTTATAAACCCTATCATAATCCGTTTCATTATTTCTAAAAGCTCCTATTTTTTTACCTATCTGATCAAGAATATCTACAATATCACCAGTATTAGTAATATTATATCTATCTTTAATATTATCTGGATAATCAGATAATATTTTATTTATAATATATATAGCAATATCTTCACAATCTAATACTTCTTCTTTAATTGCAGTCATACTAGCTAAATTATGAGCTACCTCTTCATCATCTAACTTAGGCCATAATATACCTGGAGTATCTAATAGTTCAACTTTATCATTAATTCTAATCCATTCCAGGGTTTTAGTAACACCAGGTCTATTACCTACATTAGTACTCTTCTTACCTACTAGTCTATTTATTAAAGTAGATTTACCAGCATTAGGAACTCCCATTACTAGTATTCTAGCTCTTCTAGGTTTTAATCCCTTACTAATTCTCTTATTATTAATTTCATCAATTAAAGGTTTAATCTTATCAAATATAATCTTAGTATTAGGATTATTAATTAGATCTATAGGTACTACAATATAATCCCTATCTTCATAATATTTAATCCATTTATTGGTCTTAACATTATCACATAAATCAATCTTAGTCATAACAATAACTCTAGGTTTACCTTTAGTCATTTCTTCAATCTCTTTATTCTTAGAAGAATATGGTATTCTAGCATCTACTACTTCAAATACAATATCTATTAAATCTATCTTTTCTTTTATCTCTCTTTTAGTCTTAGCCATATGGCCAGGGTACCAATTAAGAACGACTTTATGAAACTTTTCGTTCTGATTCGAATTTTCTATTTTTTCTTTTCTTATTTTTCTTTTTTGATACATATCCATAAAATTTCACTTCCCTTTTAGTAAAAACTTTTTTACACTTTTTTATAACTATTTTTATAATAATTTAATTTTTCTAACTCTTTTATATTTTCTTTAACCCAGAGATTACCTGCAACCATTTTATTTATTTTTAATGATACTTTCATTTCATTAGTCGTAATATTCATAGTATTTTCAAGTAAAATACCTTTTTTCATTTCAAATTTTGTGATGTTTTTCCATTCTATTAAGCAGCAATCTAATATATTCCAGTTGCCTTCTACCGGAAAAATATGAATTCCTTTTTCATCAAACCCAAATAAGTATGATGTTGCTCTTTCCGACGCAATTACAATTACTGGACCAGCTGGTAAAACCCATTTTACTTTATAGGTACTATGTCCCGGTACAATATTATTTTTATAACTAAAATTCCATTTATTTAATTCTTCTTTTACTTTTTCTAAATTAAGCATATTTCTAATCTTCCTTTCATTTTATCATTTATTTGTTTCTTCTATTAATAAATCAAAATCTGATTTATATAATTTATCTTGTTTTATTCTATATTTTTCAAATTCTGTTAATGCTTTATCACAAGCTATTTCATGTGATATTTTTCCAGCATCTTTTAATATATCCCTATCATCTGCAAGCAAAAACTTATCTATTCTAGATGACCAGTCCTCCATCGTCATTGGAATATGTCTTCTCGCCCTATTTTCAGCAATTTCTAAAAATGCACTAACAATTCCCTCTAAATCACTTAATTCTTCTTTATTTAAATAATTTTTAGCAATTATAACATCAGATTCCATTATCTTTCCATTAGGAGATTTTTTCCAAGAAGTCAGTCCCATATGTTTCTTTTCTGAATTTGCTCTATTATATATAATTTCAGCAGCCGTCTGATGTGATACCGCAAAGTGCATTTTATTTTGAACCTTTTTAAAGAAATCAATTGATATAGGAGATTTAGGATCATAATCTATACTTGTAGCATAAATGTCAGTTACTTTTTGATAAAATCTTCTTTCAGATAACCTAATTTCTCGAATTTCTTCTAATAACTTTTCAAAATAATCTTTATCAATAAATGAACCATTTTTCATTCTTTCTTTATCTAATACATATCCTTGAATTGTAAATGTTTTAAGTATATTTGTCGACCATCTTCTAAATTGTGTCGCTCTTAATGAATTTACTCTATATCCAACTGATATTATGGCATCTAAATTATAAAATTCAACATTTCTCTTAACACTTCTATTTCCCTCTTTTTGAACTAATTCCATTTTGGAATAAGTTGAATCTTTGTCTAACTCCTTTTCATTATATATATTTATAAGATGCTTTGCTATTGCAGGTTGTTCAACATCGAATAATTCTGCCATAGCTTTTTGTGCCATCCATAAAGTCTCATTTTCATATCTAACTTGAATGCCTTTATCTTTTTCTTGAAGTTTAAATGTTATAAATTCTTCAGTACTACTTCTAATTATTAAATCTTTTGCCATTGTTATCATCTCCTTTGTCTGAAATATTAGTTTCCAATAAATCGTAGTTACCATCCTTTTTTAAATTCTTTTGTAAATTCTATCTAAAAAATGTAAAAAGAAATTTAATTAAAAGCCTTATAAAATAAGGACTTAAATGAAAGTTTATATAAGTCGTTCTTTACCAGTTGATATTTGTTTTGTTCTTGTTTTCGTTATTCATTATCTTCACTTTCTTTCTAAAATTTTTCTTTTACTTAACGGTAATATTTCAGTGTTTTTTTCATCATATAATTTGTCTGCCAATATCATTGATTCCTTTAACAGTTCTTCTAGGTTATTTATTGGAACTTTATTATAATCCATTTTATATAACCAATCAAGATACTTTATCTTTGCAGCATTATCTGGTCTGCCATATATTACTTTACCTGAATGTAACCAATATCCAAATTCCACATTTGTAGTGAAAGCACACATATCAGGTAAACTTCTAGGAATCCAAAACATAATAACTGTTGATTCTGTCAATGCTTCTCTTTCCCACATTGCCTGATCCACATAATCCGCTTTTGGTTTCCATGTCGAATATTCAGGAACATAAACTACGCCATCAAAACCTAACTCATTTAATCTTTCACAAGCAGTAGTTCTCCACGATTTTGTCTTTTCATCTCTTGGCGTTGGGCCAGCCAAAAATATAGACTTTTTATTTTTTATAATAGTTTGATCTGAATAATTAATAATCATAATATCATTATCACCTTTCTAATAAATTTTATCTTATTTTACTTATAAATATTTTTAGAACAACACTACCAATTAATATTTGTTTTCATTATTCATTATTTTTACTTTCTTTTAATCATTTCATAAGTACTATTTTTATAACTTTTATCAATAGAATTAACATACTCATCTTTATATTTTTCAAGCGATTCATCTACATTAATCCAATATACACTTGTTAGTATTCCATCATATGGATCAATTTCAGTTCTTTCTAATTTTCCACCTAACGCCTCCATAGTCTTGCTTGAACCTAGATTTTCTACATCACAATCTAACATCACTTTATCCAATCCAATCTTTTTTGCTTCAATCAATCCAAGATATAAATTCATCTTGTTATATCCCTTTCTTCTTTCAGTAGGTCTTATTCCATAACCAATATTTCCCCCAAATTGTTTCACTTTTTCTGTCAGATTCCATCTAACATTTATAGTTCCAATTATTTTATTATCATTCTTTCTAATTAATAAAAAGGTCTTTCCCTGACACCTACCAAATTTTTTGGCATATTCTTCATATTGCATATTCAGGCAACTCTCAAGTGCTTGTTCGAATGTATATCCATCTAATATCTTATCCAACGATCCTGTTCCATTAATATCTGATTTATGTTCTACAAATTCATTTATATAATCTATTATTTCATTCTTACGTTCTAAAGATGGTGTTTCTAAATAAAATGTTTCCATTAAATTATTATTATTCATAATTTTTTCCTCTTTTCTTCATATCTATTTAAATGATAAAAACTTATTTTAAATAAATCATTTATTTATAATACTTTTCTAACCCGTCGAATTCTTTTTTAGAATCAGTATTTTGTACTATCAAATAGCAGATATATCTTGATAATTTATAGTCTTGTATATTAGCAACAGCATTATTATTTCTTTTTTACAACTTGTTGACTTCAACAAGTTTTTCATCTAAATTAAATTTAGAATTTTTACAAGATTCTTTTGCTTTATCTATTATATTTTGAAAATTCCTCAATCTTTGTATTCTAATACCTTTTGTAATTCACGTGCATACCAAAATTCATTATTATATTCATCAATATGTTTTATATTCTCAAAAATACTATTAGTATTTTTATTTTCTATTTCTTGCATTATTACCCCCTTTTAATAAGTTATACTATATCACCTTTCCTTCTCTTTTTTACCAATTTTTTATTATCACCTAATATAGAATTTTTTATCATATTTAAATTTTCAGAAAAACCTTGCATATAAATATAATATCTATAATCAAAGCTACAAATATTATCGTCGGTAATTCTTTCAACTTCATCTATCTTTAGTTCTATAATAGTTTTTTTGCCAAAAATAGTTTTAATTAAATGTTTACTTATATATCTTCCTTTAGAATCAATATATATAGTATCCGACATCCAGCCTCCATGTAATTCTAAATTTATAAATAAATGTTCATCATCATTAACTTCGATTTTAAAATATCCATAATCTATTGTATCTGACATTAAAACATCTTTAGCAAAACTATTAGTATCAGAAATTATTTTTAACAAATAATTATCAGAATACTTATTAGTTAAAATTTCTTTTCTCTTTTTTATAAATGACTTAGCATTATCCATTGGCCAACAATAAAAATTAACTAAGTAGTTTTTATATTCATCTAAAGATATCACATTATTTATGTTATCTCTATTTAAATTGTTTTCTAAATACCTTACTATTTTATCATGTTCTTTAGCATATTCAATCTCAGACTTAGTACTATCACCAATATAACCCCCTACATTTATAACAAAAATTTCATCAGCCATATCAATCTTTCTTTTATGCATATCATCTAACATTTCTTTAGTTTTAGTAAGAGTTCCCTCATTCATATTTTCCCATACTTCAAAGTCTCCAGCGTGACCGAATAATCCTACTGAAATTACAATATTTCCCTGTAATGTTAATTCTTTTTGAACCTGTAAAAATTCATCTTTAAATCTAGTAGAACCACATAATGTTATCACTTTATAATTACCGATCATACACAAAACACCTCGTCTTAATTATAATATACATGGTAACATAAAGTCAACTCTTTGGCAAGATTATTACCAAAGAAAAAAGCATAACAAATGTTATGCTTTACTATTATTGATACTTCTTAACATTCTCTATTCTAGCAGCAAAATAAGGCTTATCTTTACTCTCTTCTTTTAAGAATAAAGCAAATGTATTATCAATATTAAAATATCTAGGCTCATTCATATTAGGCATTGCCGTTGTCTTCACGTCAGTAGCGGCTTCACTTTTAATCTTACCACCTTTTTCATCTAATGAAAAACTAATTGTCTGAATAGCGGTATCAATAACATATTCCTTACCATCTTTAGAAGTAAATATCTTATTAGATAATTCATCATATTCTCTTTTAACATTAAAATCAATCATAGGGGTCTTAAATTCATCATTATCTTCAAAATTTTTATTACCTTTATAACTATTACTATCTATAATCATATTATCATATATTTCATTAAAAGTACTACCATTAGGATTTTTATATAAAATAACCTCATCACCATTCTTAGTATGTAGTTTAATAGCAAAATTATCTTTATTATTATAAAATAATACTTCAATCTGCCCTCTTACCTTATCATTAGATTTCTTATTAATACCAAAGTATTTAACATCATCATAATTACCAAACTTATCATTCTTTAAAACACTAAATTTATTATTATACTCAAATTCTCTATATAACATTGTATAGAAGAAATATCTATCATCATTATTACTAAGCTCATCTTGACTCCAACTAAAGCTGTCTAATATATCACTTGTCTGATTAAATTTATTCTTAATGCCTTGTTCAATTTCTTTCTTTAAACTTAATGTCTTAAAACCATACTTCTTATAATAATATTCTTCAGATATCATCGAAGTATTAAAATCCATTTTATTTAAATTAGTAACCATATCATTATTATCTTTAAATAAAATATCTTGTCTCACTACTTCATTAATCATATCATTCCATACTAACTGAAAAGTTCCGCACCAAGTACTATCACTATCTATCTTATCGTTCATCGTAGGTACTACTTCTACTCCTTCAGTTACTACTTTATTCTTCTTATTTTTTAAAACTACAAAATAAAATATACATAACAATATTACTACTACAACTAAACTACCTATCAATAATTTCTTTTTCATATCTAGTCTCCTTTACACTCTAATGATAACATAATTCTAATAATTTGTCTAGAAAAAAGCACCTCCGAAGAGATGCTTTTCCTTAAGATATTCTAACAATATTCAAATAAGCATTAGTACCATTAGCAGGTGTTATTGTAGCAGTAGTAGAAGACTTAATACTTAATCCTATTTCATCACCAACAGCAAATGAATTAATAGTACTACTGTTAAAGTCAGTATTGTTATTAGCGGTTACAGTTTTAACAATCGAAGTACCACTTATAGCATTAGCATTTTGATTTACCTCAACAGTCAATGTAGCATTAGTACTTGAACTTCCAGAAAAACCATATTCTACTAAATAAACTCCATTTTCTGTTATTGTAAGAGTATTTTGTGTAGCAGTTGTAATATTGTTAGTAGGACCATTATTACCAAGTGGAATATTTTGAGCAATATTAGTTTCTAAAGAAATATTATCTGTACTAGTATTGTATTTACGACCATAAGTTTCAATAGCGGTAGGTCCTGCTGGCCCTGTTGGTCCCTGTATTCCTTGAAGACCTTGAAGACCTTGCGGTCCAGTTCCTCGATAAAATAAATCATCTAATAGAATTAATTGTAATTTCAAGCATTATTCCTTTATTAATATTAAAAAAATAACCTAATCATTATTGAAAAGGTTATTTTATTTTAATTAATATCGTATTCCATTTTTCATATCTTCTTTTAAATTTGGATATAATCCAAATATGGAACTAATTTTTTTGTAATTCTTAATTTAGTTATTAACTCTAATTCTTCTTTCAAAAAATTAGATTGTTTATCATAAATTTTTTTTCTTCAGGTTCAGGTATATTATGTTTTCTTCTATATTTATTAATATAATCTCTAATATACATTCCATCTTCACTTGATATATTAATTATATTATCCTCCTACACTAATTTTATAAAGCATATATCCAATACCAACTGCAATACCGCAGACAAAAGCTATTATTAAAGTTAATGTAATTGCATTTATAAAACCTTTACTACCACTTGTTCCAGAAGTATTATATCATATTTTTTAAATTTCTTTTACGTTGCTTTACACATTTGACATTTTTAATGTATAAAAGATAATAATCTAATTATTAATTGTTTCATCAGTTATTGTTATTAAATCAATTTCTTTTTCTAAACTTTTAAAGCAATTAAATATTTCTCTATTAATATTATCAATTTTTTATTATGTTCTGCTAATTTTTCTTTTGAAAAAACAAAGGTTTATTTTCTGTTAATAGTGTTTACAAAGTCTGGAAAACATGCAATTTTACGTATAGTCGTAAATTATTACATAAAAAAGTAGTTAAACCTTAAAATTTTACTTTATAATTAAGTTGTAACAATAAATTAGAAAGTAGGTTAACCACATGAGCATTATACCAATTTTTTATAATTTTACAAATGTTTTTATTTTAAATTTGTTCAAAATTTATTTAAAAAAAAGAGAAAAATAATCTTTATGAGTATTTTTCTCTTTTAATCTTATGCACTTGCTCCGGTTGGGCCTGTTGGACCCGTTGGTCCTGTTGGTCCGGTTGGACCTTGTATACCTTGAAGTCCTTGAAGGCCTTGTGGGCCTGTTGGACCCGTTGGTCCTGTTGCACCTACTTCACCTTGTAATCCTTGAGATCCAGTTGGGCCTGTTGGGCCTGTTGGACCCGTTGGTCCTGTTGGTCCAGTTGGACCTTGTATACCTTGAAGTCCTTGAAGGCCTTGTGGGCCTGTTGGACCCGTTGGTCCTGTTGCACCTACTTCACCTTGTAATCCTTGAGATCCAGTTAGGCCTTGAGGAATTGTTAAATTTAAAATATAATTAGGTGCTGTTCCAGTTATTGAAGCTGTAGCTTGAGTTCCTGGTTCTCCAGTTGTAACTGTTCCAATTTCTAATGTTGGAGTATCTCCACTGGGTCCTGTTGGTCCGGTTGGTCCAGTTGGACCTTGTATACCTTGAAGTCCTTGAAGGCCTTGTGGTCCGGTTGGGCCTGTTGGACCTTCTGTTCCAGGTATTCCTTGAGGACCAATTGGTCCTGTTGGCCCTGTTGGTCCCTGTATTCCTTGAAGGCCTTGAAGACCCTGTGGTCCAGTTGGCCCCGTTGGGCCCTCTGTTCCAGGTATTCCTTGAGGACCAATTGGACCTGTTTCACCCTTTGGTATATTAAAATTTAAAATAACGTTATCATCAGTACCTACATTAGTAACACTAGCATTAGTACCAGGATCAGTAGTAGTAGTTACTCCTACAGCAATACTAGCAGGACCTTGTGGTCCTGTTGGCCCAGTTGGACCTACAATAATTGGAGTACAATTACACTGTTTACCACAATCTAAAATTTTTTTAATTTTATTATCAAAACAATTATTATTCATCATAATCTCCTTTCAATTTATTTTATGAAAGAAGATAAAAATATTATTTACTATTGTCTATATATAATAAAAGATGTAACTATAAATTACATCTAATTATATATATTTCCAAATTTAGATATTGGCCAAATACGATATACTGCTTTACCTAAAATATCTTTTTCATCTATAAGACCAATCATTCTACTATCTTTTGATATTGGTCTATTATCCCCTAATACTAAGTATTTACCTTCAGGAATATTATTGCAAGAACATATTTCTTCTAAGTTAAAATCATTAGTCTTTCTAAAATCAAAATTTTCTTCTAATACTTTATCATTTACATATAATTTATTATTCTTATAACTAATATGTTCTCCAGGTAGACCTATTATTCTTTTAATAATTTCTTCTTTACCTTCTTTAATTACAACAATATCAAATCTTTTAATATTAATGCTATTATAACCAATTTTTCTTTCTAATAATAAATCACCATTATGTAAATTAGGTTTCATTGAATCTCCACTTACAATAACTGGAGTAACAATAAAAGTTCTAATTAAGATAACTCCACCCAATATTAAAACATATGGTAATAATTCTTTAATTATATTTTTCATTTTCCACCTCTAAACAAAAAGACAATAGCTAAGCTATTATCTTCTTTCTTTAATATTATACTTACTCTTTCTGTCTCTTAAGAAATATAATTTAGCTCTTCTAACTTTACCTGGTTTAACAATCTTAATATAAGCAACCTTATTAGAATGTACATGGAAAGTTTTTTCTACTCCAATACCAGAGTACTCTCCTCTTACAGTGAAAGTTTCAGATACTCCTTTACCTTTTCTTGCGATAACTGTACCTTTAAAGTCTTGGACTCTTTCTTTAGATTTTCCACCTTTAGTTTCAGTAATGATACATCCTACTATAACAGAATCTCCTACTCTGAATTCAGGTAAATCTTTTTTTATTTGACTAGCAGTTATTTTTTCAATAATGTCCATCGTATATACACTTCCTTTCTTTTTCAGATAATCACTATATTTAATAGGCGGATTATCCCATAACGAATATAATTGTACCATATATTATATTAAATTACAACTATTTTTATGTATTTTTTCCTTTTTTAGTCCAAGAAAGTCTAAGTCTTTCTTGGTTATGACTAGCTTATAATCTAGCCATAAATAATTATACAATATTATATCTGGTGTGAAATACTTTCTAACTAAGATAATTTCAAATAAAAGAAAGATAACTAGTATCTTCTATTTATACCATCTGGCATTAAATTTATCAATTTGACTCGTTCCAGGACTCATTGTTCTAACTTTAGGAGTAGCTATTTGTTCCTCATTCATTTTCTCGGTATGCATTCTTCTAAAATAATAAACATTTTCATTCACCGGAACAAATGAACCATACATAGGAATTAATTGTTTTAAGATTAAACGATCAAAACTACCTTTATCGAATGATAGTTCCATATCAAGAATACCTGGATAACTTATATCTCTTGTAAATATATTACATAATGGAGGAACACTTACTCCAATGTATCGAACTTGAGATAAGAAATTTTTTATTTTATAAAAATGTGAATGTCCATAAAAAACTATTTTACTTTGCTTATTTGCATTAAGCGAACAGTCAATATATGGATGACTAAGTACAATAGCTTCATTTTTAACATTAATTAATCCTTCACAATAACCAATTGTAACTAAATCATGACGATAATTATTAAGTATTGTCATTAGATTTTGTCCATAAACTTTTAATGGACTAATATCATGATTTCCTAAAACAATAAAGTTTAAAATACTTTTGTCAAAAGGATAATTATTTAACAAATAATTAACTCTACCTTCACTATCCACTTTTCCTGGATTAGAAATATTATCTATTATATCACCGCAATTAAAAATAACATGTATTCCTTTTGATATACAATAATTATATGTATCCTCAAGTAAATCTAATCTTTCTTTTTCACTTCCAATATGGGTATCAGAAATAACTACTGCTCTTAGTGTCTCATCATTTTGTGACATTAATAAATTTACTTCATTAGAAGCAGGTACATTATATCTAACTTCAGGTGTATATATTATATCACCATTTGAATAATAATTTCTTTTAAAGTCATAACCAGTGTTCTTTATCATTGTTAAATAATTGAATATTTTTTTATGTGAAATATTCAAAATTTCACTTATTTCATTTAAAGTTTTTCCTTCATTAATTAATCTTAATAATTGAATTGTTAAATCCGACATCAAAATCCCCCCGAAACATTCAATATAATAACACAGTTTCTATTCAAAGTCAATTATCTTAAGTCAAAAGAAAAAGAGCAAATAGCTCTTATACAATTTGTTTCTTTATAACATAATATGTAACTAGTCCTACAGAAAGAATACCAATAACTACAATATAAATCATAAAACTACCAGTTTTTACAGGTGTAGGTTCAGGTGTATTAGTAAATACAATTAAATTATTATCTACATCTTTTTTATCCATTTTAACTTTACCATCTTCAGTAACAGTAAATTCTATTGTAGTATCAGATAATTCATATCCTTCTGGAGCTATAGTTTCTGTTAAATAATATGTACCCGCAGGCAAATGGAAACTAACTTCTTTAGTAGATGAAATCCATTCTAATTCTTTTCCATCTAAATCCGTTACTACCTTTCCATCTTTATCTGTTACCTTTAATTTAGCTCCAGGTAATTCTGTTTTACCATTAATACTCTTTTTAGATATATATATAGTAATAGGTTCATTCTTCATAACTACTGAAGTTACTTTTTTATCATCAACAGTAATTGTACCATCACTCTTTACAACAAAGGTTATCTTAGATGTACTCTTTATATATCCTTTAGGAGCAATAGTTTCTTCTAAAGTATAAGTACCAGGAGCAAGTGATAATTTTTTTGGCGTTGTAGTAGAAGTCCAAGAAATTACTTCTGTATTTCCTTGTTTTACACTTAATTTAGCTCCGGCTATTTCTTTAGAACCAGTAATATCTGTTTTAGAAATTACTACTTTATTTAATGTAATCTTAGTAGTTAAAGTTGCACTAGCATTCTTTTTATTTTCAGTAATATCATAATCAACAACATTTTGATTTTCTATTGAATTTCCTACATGTGTACAATCATATAATTTTCCTGAATATCTAATATAACTTCCTTGTGCTGTTATTTTGATTTCTGATGATTGATTTACATTTTTAACTGGAACTTTTATATATATTTTATCTCCAAAAGTAAATGTATTTGTTCCACTAGTGGCATTTGCATCTTTAGTTACAAATGCACCATTTACACCACTTACAGTGATAGTTGCTTTTTTATCAGTAATATTATCACTGCCACTTAAAGTTATTTTGTTACTTATAAAATATTTCCCATCACTTGTAACATTCATTTTGTCTGAACCTTCTATTGATAATTTGACATTGCCTTCCCCTACCTTAGCATATGCATCAGCGGCATCTATAAGAGCTTGAATTTTTCTATTAATAGAGTCTCTATTAGGGTCAAAGTTTTTAAATACATCATCACCATGTCTAGCAAAGTGCCAAATTGCTAATTGCGTTACAAAAAAGTCATCATCATCATTTGAATTCCAAGTACCATTTCCAGTATATTTATAGCCGTTGGAAATTAAATAAAAAATTTGGTCCCTATTAGCAGTTAATTCACTTTCACAATTCCAGTAAACTGTTCCACCATCTGATGGAGATGGATTTCCTTTTTGTTCATCTAAACAATATAATAGTTTGTTAGTAGTAGATATCTTTATATAAGAATGTACTTCACTACGAGCAGTTCCAATATTTTTTGATACAACATGATAGTTGATGTTACCACTACCTGGACCGCTTCCATAGTTCACTCCTACTTCATAAGCTAAAACATTAGAACTAAAAATTAAAAATACCCCCAACATAAACATAAATAAACTTAATATTTTTTTATTCTTCATTTTTATATCCTCCTATGATTAAATGTTATCATAAAATTAATTTTTTTTCAATATATTTCATAAAATTAATTATGAAAAATATTATCCATCGAGGAATAACCTCTAAAAATATTAAAGAAAATTCTTATCTTGCTATTAAAAAAGCTATTAAAGATAAAGAAAGTATAGGAGTAGAATTTGATATAAGATTAACTAAAGATAAAAAAATAGTATTATCTCACAATTCTCTTATTAATTTAAATGTTATTGAAGAAACTAACTATAGTGAATTAATTAAAAATAATTATCTAACTACTTTAGATAAGATTCTTGATATTGATACTAATAAAATATTTTTAATTGATATTAAAACTAATAACAACTATAAAGTATTTGGTGATATTCTTATGAATACTCTAAATAAATATAATAAAAATATTTATTTAGCCTCTTTTGATAAAAATATTATTAAGTATATCAAAAGTAAATATAAGAAAGGAATAATTACACTACTTTATAGAAGAAATAATTATAATTTTATTATTACTAATTATAAATTAATAAGTAATAATAAAATAAAGAAGATTAAAGATAAAGAAATATTTTTATGGACTATTCATAATAATAATGAGTTAGAAGAAATTAAAAATAAATTTAGTAATATAGGTGACTATTACATAATAAAAGATAAAAAGGAATAAACTATTCCTTCACTTCAACATAATCACCAGAATCTAAGTAAATAATTCCTTTTTTACCTTCTAATCCTGAATATATACTATTATATTTATTTATCTTTGCTATTTTAGGTAATGTTATATATACTAGATTACCATCATTCATTTTTAAAGAAAATCTTTCACTATCTACTTCATTAGGTACATAACTAATTTCCGATATCTTAAGTAATACATCATTATCTACTAATGAGAATTTTTTAATAAACTTTTCTTTAACACTAGTAATATCTCCAATTAATATAGGAGCACTCATTACATTATAATTATTATCTACTAGTAGACCATCTTCTAATAAGAGTTTATCATTATATAAAGCAAGTACTTTCTTTTCAGTAACATAAATATATACTTTGCCCCATATTTTTTTTTGAACTTTTATTTCTTTAATATAATTATTTTCCATTAAATTATCTTTGATATTACTACCTAAAGTTGTAATAAAAGATGGATAATTACCAATACCAGAAATATCAATAATATCTTTATCAGATAATATATTATTACCTACTATATATATATTAGTAATTGGTAATCTTTTAATATAAAGAAAAGATAATACTAATATACCCATAATTAATATAGTTACAAGTATTTTCTTTACTTTTAATCTTCTTTTTTTAACCTTAACCTTTATTTTCTTTTTTTCTGGCATAATATCACCTTATTATTTCTTGTTCTAATATTAAATCTATATCATAAATTACTTTAATTCTTTCTTTAATATAATCAATTAGCATAATAATATCTTCGTAAGTAGCAGTACCATTATTAATTATAAAATTAGCATGTTTATCACTAATCATAGCCCCACCATGAATGTATCCTTTAAGACCAGCATCTTCAATTAACTTACCAGCTGACATACCCGGTGGATTTCTAAATACAGAACCAGCACTAGGTTTATCTAATGGCTGAGAAGATACTCTTCTATTTTTTCGATCATTCATTACTTCTTTTATCTCATCTTTATCTTTATATTTCATTTCAAAAGTAGTCTCTATACAAACATAATCTTTATTTCTTTTAAGAAAAGAATCACGGTAAGCATATTCTAATTCTTCTTTATTTAAAGTAATTATTTTTAAATCAGGATCTATTACTTTTACTTCTTTTACTACCATAGACATATCTTCATTATATGCACCAGCATTCATCGAAGTACTAGCTCCAACCATACCAGGTATACCACCAGCAAAAGCTAAACCATCTAAATTATTTTTCATACATTCATTAGCTAGTTTAATAAGAGGTACGCCTGCTTCTGCTACTACAATATTATCATTAATAGTAATATTATTTAATTTATCTAGTTTAACAACAACATCAAAGCAAGGCTTAGCAAGAATTACATTAGAGCCTCCTCCTAAGATAATATAATTAATTCTATTTTGTCTTAAGTAATCTAATAGTTCTACTAATTCATTTATATCTTTAGGAAATATTAAATAATCAGCATAACATTCTAAACGATAAGTATTATATTTTTTTAAATTAAAATTCTTATAATACTCATAATTCTTAATAAAATTTTCTATCATTTATAATCAAATCCTTTAAAATATTATATATTCTTGTACTACTATCTTTAATACCAATCTTCTTTAAATTATCTTTAATATCTTTAATCTTATCTTTATCATTTAATGTCTTATCTATTAATTCTATTAGACTTCTATCAGTCATATCTTTTTCTTCTAACATAATACCAGCATTTTGATCTACTAAATCTTTAGCATTTTTATATTGATGGTTATTAGCTACATATGGACTTGGTATAAATATAGCGGGTACTTCTAAAGCTGTTATTTCACTCATAGTAGAAGCTCCTGCTCTTGTTACCATTAAATCTGTAATCTTCATAACTGAAGGCATTTCATAGATAAATGGTACTACTTTAACATTATCTGGTACTCTTCTTTCTTTTACTCTTTCATAATAACTATTACCAGTAACTATTATTACACTATAATTTTTATTTCTAAATTTATCTACGAAACTAAATATTCGATCATTAACACTTCTACTACCAAGTGAACCCATTACTATTAATACTAGTTTTTTATCTTTATCTACGCCTAATTTATCTTTAGTAGTAGCTTTTATTGATAGAGCCTTCTCACTACAAGGATTACCAGTAAGTATAGCTTTACCTTTAGGAAAATCTTTTATAGTACTTTCAAAAGATACTCCTACCTTATCAGTATATCTAGATAAAAATTTATTAGCTAGTCCTACAACACTATTTTGTTCATGTATAAATGTTCTTTTACCTAACTTTTTAGCAGCATATATAACAGGAGCAGTTACATAACCACCACACCCTATTACGATATCAGGATCAAAATCTTTTATTATTTCTTTAGCTCTTTTAATAGCGGATATAAAACAAGTAACTGTTTTAATATTATCTAAAGTTAATTTTCTTTTTAATCCTTTTACTTCTAATGCTTCATATTTATAACCTAAACTAGGTATTAAATCTTTTTCCATTCTATCAGTAGTTCCTATATATAATATTTCACTATCTGGTTCTTCTTCTTTTATTTTATTAATTATAGCTAAAGCAGGATATATATGTCCTCCTGTACCTCCAGCAGATATTATTACTCTCACTATATCACTCTCCTACTTCATTATATCAAAATAATTAAAAAAAAGATATATTTATATTAAAATATATGCTTTTTTATATATTTTTATTATATTTTATATTATGAAATGACTAGGTCATTTCATATTACTTATAGCCTATTATCATAGTCTATAAGTAAATAGTTATAAGATATTATATTCACAGTGAAGTACTTTCTAACTAAGATAATTACAAACTACATTGAAGACTCACTTCAGCACCGTGAACTAAATTATTTATAAATTCATATAGTGTTATCACAAAATTATAGTTATTACAATACTTTGTACCTTTTTTGGAAAAATACATATTATTTTTCCAAACTATTAATTTTATTAATATTAGAATACTTAATACTAACTACTTCCTTAGTTAAATTATTATTATCTATTTTAAACAAATTAGTATAATCAATTATAATATTTTTATTATCTTCATCTAATTTAATAGTAATAACATCACTACTATTACTATTTAATACTATATCAGATACTTTAACACTATATATATTATCATTATAAGTAGCAAGTTTAATATATTCCTTAATATTATTAATATCTAAGTATCTATATTCAATATAAGGAAATATATCACTATCATTAGTTAATATATAATTACCTTTAGTATCTAATATATAATATTTATCATTCATTTGATAAAAATAATCTTCTTTATTATCTACTACTCTAGTAATATCCATATTATGACCTAATTTACTACCATAATATTTATAATTATTATTATCTATAGTAATATCAATATCATATTGATAATTATCTGTAATATCATTAATAAAAGATTTTATATCATTATCTTTAGGAATATTACTATCACTAAAACTACTTGATATACGAGCAAATATAATAATAGCTAGAAAGAATATACCATATAACATAAGTTCTATTTTAGCTCTTTCTCTTTTATCTTTCCATCTCTCTTTAATATTAAGTTTCTTTTTTTCTTCTTTTTTATTTTCTTCCATTATTCAAATACCTCACCAATATATTCTTCTTTCTTGATACCATTAATAAAATCTTTTACTAAGCATCTTTTCTTACCTTCTAATTTAATATCAATTAATTTTATAACATAATCTAAAGTAGTAACATATATTCCATCACTATTTATATCTACTATCGTACCAGGTTCTTTATTAGATTTAATATTAGTTTTTTCTGATTTATATATTTTCATTCTTTTATTATTAATAATAGCATAAGCTCCAGGTATACTAGATAATCCTCTAATCTTATTATGAATATTATCAATATTATCATTAAAGTTAACTTTTTCTTCTTCTTTGGTTATATTATAACCAAATGTTACTTCATCTTCATTTTGTTTAACTCTATTATTAGTACCATCTATAATACTAGGAAGAGTTTCCATTAATAAATCTCTACCTAAATATGATAATCTACTATAAAGTTCATCTAATGTAGTATCTTCATGAATAGAAGTACTCTTTTGACTAATAATATCACCAGCATCCATCTTCTTATCCATATACATAATAGTAACTCCTGCTACCTTATCTCCATTAATTATAGCATGATGTACTGGAGCTCCTCCTCTTAATTTAGGAAGTAAAGAACCATGTACATTAATACATCCATATTTTGGATAATCAAGAATAACACTAGGTATTATTTGTCCATAAGCCGCAGTCACTATAATATCAGGTTTAGCATCTAATACCTTTTGATATTCTTCCTTAATTTTAATAGGTTGAAATACTTCAATATTATTTTTTAATGCTAATTCCTTACATGGAGAATATATAATATTACCCTTTCTATCTTTTTCTCTATCAGGCTGTGTTACCACCATAACTACACTAGTCTTTTCTATTAATGACTCTAATATAGGTACTGCAAATGATGGAGTACCCATAAATACTACTTTAATATCTTTCATATATATCACCAATATTATTGTACCAAATTTCTAACAAAAAGTCATTAAAATTATTAAAATAATACTACCTTTCATGAAAATCCAAGGTATTTTCATGTTATTACTAGCCTTTAGTCTAGTAATAAATAATTATAAGATATTATATTTGGGGTGAAGTACTTTCTAACTAAGATAATTCCAAATAAAAAGACTATAAAAAATTACTAATATTTCTATTAGTTATTTCATAGTCTTTATCTATATTATTATTTATTATACTTAGGTTAGATTTTTGACCCTCATCCAATTAACTTGTAGTTAACCTCTGCAAATAATACTTTTTCCATAAGAGGGGTTTCCTTTCTGATTTGCGAATTATTTGGAATCAAAAGCTCTAAAATTATTTGGAATCTTTATCATAAATCTTCTTATTTCTTACCTATGTATAAATCATATCATAAAGTTTTAAATAATTTAATATAAATGTTGATATTTTTATTAAATTTTGGTACAATGTATACGGAAAGAGAAATTTATCCATAATAAAAATGGGTAACACCTAGTCTCAAAAGGTGTTCTCTCCATACTGTTGTATAGAGCACTGCCTTGGTGCTCTATTTTACTTATTTTCTAAGGTTACTACTATATATGAAATATAGTGTAACTAGAGTAATCCAAGCAAATGCTAGGACTAGATCCATCTCAAAACCCCCTTTAACAGAAAACTTTGAAACATAGAATCACCCCTTCCTTAACTTAGTTAAAAAAGGAGAGAACACCACCAGATATTACCGCATAAACATTATATATTGATAAGAAATAATAGTCAACTATTTTTTGACTATTATTTTATTTAGTTTGTGAAGTCTTTATTTATAAGTAATTACAAGTATTTTATATGCAATACAATTGTATTTATTTTTGAGACCTAGGCTCAAAAATACCCTGAAAGACTATAAAGTCTGAAAGGGAAAAAGAAAAACTTAAGATTTATTCTTAAGTTTAATAATTATACTAATTCTAGAATAACTTCTAAAGCAGAATCTCCTTTTCTTTCAGATTTCTTAATTATTCTAGTATAACCACCATTTCTATCTTTATATCTTGGTGCTAATTCATTAAATACTTTATCAACAGCCTTACTGTCATTATGTAAGAATGCTAAAGCAAGTCTTCTAGATACTAAAGTACCTTTTTTACCATAAGTTACCATTTTATCAAAAGTTTTTCTTACTTCTTTAGCTCTAGTTTCAGTAGTAACTATTCTTTCATTTTCAATAAGTTGTTTTGTTAAAGTAGCAAGCATACTTCTTCTATGCTTATTATCTCTACCTAATTTTCTATAAGCCATAATTACCTCCTTATATTAATTTTCATCTCTAAAGTTTAGACCCATGTCTTTTACTTTATCCATAACTTCTTTTAAAGATTTTTTACCTAAGTTTCTAATCTTCATCATTTCATTTTCAGATTTATCTACTAAATCTTTTAGAGTTAAAATGTTTGCTCTCTTTAAGCAATTATATGCTCTTACAGAGAAATCTAAATCATCTATTGAAGTTTCTAATATTTTAACACTAGGATCTTCACTCTTAGATATCATTAATCCTGTCTCATCTGCAATAGCATTTAAACTAGTTAATATTTCAAAATGTTCAATTAAGATTCTTGCTGCTAATGCTAAAGCTTCTTCAGGAGAAATTGAACCATTAGTCCATACTTCTAATATTAGCTTATCAAAGTTATTATTTTGACCTACTCTAGCAGTTTCTACTTCATAGTTTATTCTTTCTACTGGAGAATATAAACTATCAATAGCTATAGCTCCTATTTTTGTTTTATCATTTTGTAATAATTTCTTATTATCATCTGCTACTACATAACCTCTTCCTGATCCAATAGTCATTTCCATATTAAGGCTTCCACCTTCTACTAATGTAGCAATTACTTGATCAGGATTTAAGATTTCGATATCAGCATCTTTCTCAATATCACCAGCAGTTACTACTCCTGGAGTATTTTTAGTAAGTCTAATTATTTTATTTTCATCTTTAGCATGATTCTTAATAACAATACCCTTTAAGTTTAATACAATAGCAGTTACATCTTCTACTACACCATCAATTTTTTGAAATTCATGAGCAACTCCATCAATTTTTACTGAAGTAATAGCATCTCCTGGTAATGAAGATAACATAACTCTTCTAAGTGCATTACCTAAAGTAGTTCCAAATCCTCTCTCTAATGGTTCTAATTCAAATTTACCATAATGAGAATCTTTTATATATTCTTTTACTTTATAATCTGGTTTTTCAAATTTTAACATCTTTGGATTCCCCTTTCCTAATTATCCACGTCTTCTTTTAGGTGGACGACAACCGTTATGTGGAATTGGTGTTTCATCTGTGATTGATTTTACTTCTAATCCTACAGTTTGTAAACTTCTAATTGCAGCTTCTCTACCTGAACCTAAACCTTTAACTTTAACGTTTACTGTTTTCATTCCAGCAGCAGTAGCTTCTCTACCAGCAGCTTCAGCAGCCATACCAGCAGCAAATGGAGTTGATTTCTTACTTCCTTTTACGCCTTGAGTTCCAGCAGAAGCCCAACTTACTACATTTCCTTCTAGATCAGTAATAGTTACAATTGTATTATTGAAAGTTGAATGGATATGTACTTCACCAGCAGGAATATTTTTCTTAGTTTTTCTTTTTCTTGAATTATATTTTCCCATATTTTCCTCCTAATTATTTTTTCTTATTAGCAACAACTTTTCCTTTACCTTTACGAGTTCTAGCATTTCTACTAGTTCTTTGTCCTCTTACTGGTAAATTCTTTTTATGTCTAGTACCTTGATAAGAATTTATTTCCATCTTAGTTTTAATATTTAAGTTAACTTCTCTTCTAAGATCTCCTTCAACTGTATGTTTTTCAACTTCTGCTCTTATTCTAGAAAGTTCATCATCAGTTAAGTCTTTTGCTTTCTTATTTAAGTCAACTTTAGCATTGTTAAGAATTGTTTTTGATAAATTTCTTCCTATACCATAGATATAAGTAAGAGATATTTCAATTCTTTTGTCGTTAGGTATATCTACACCTTTAATTCTTGCCATTATTTTTTCCTCCTATTAACCTTGTTTTTGTTTGTGTTTTGGATTTTCACAAATTACCATTACTTTTCCATTTCTTTTGATTATTTTACATTTGTCGCATATTTTTTTTACGGATGCTCTTACCTTCATTATTCATCCCTCCTATTTCTTATTATATACTATACGCCCTTGTGTTAGATCATATGGCGACATAGCGATAACCACAGTATCACCTGGTAAGATACGTATGTTGTTCATGCGCATTTTACCAGAAACATGGGCAACTACTGTGTGTCCCCCATCTAGTTCTACTTTGAACTTTCCTTGAGGTAAATTGTCAATTACTTTTCCTTGAACTTCAATTAGTTCTTCTTTACTCATAATTATCATCTCCTGTTAGTATTTCATAGCCATCTCTAGTTACAATAATAGTGTGTTCAAAGTGAGCAGATGGTTTATTGTCTCTTGTTATAATAGTCCAGTCATCATCTAGTAAGTATATCTTTCTTGTACCAGAAGTTAACATAGGTTCTACAGCAATTGTCATGTTCTCTTTCAAGATAATACCAGTATCCTTTTTACCATAATTAGGTACACCTGGATCTTCATGAAGATTACTTCCAATACCATGTCCTTCTAGTTCTCTTACTACTCCTAGTTTATGACTAGTAGCATATTCTTCAATAGCATTAGATACATCTCCTAGATGTACTCCAGCTTTTACTTGTTTTAATCCTTCATATAAAGCTTTTTCAGTATGTTCTAGAAGATATTTCTTCTCACTATTTATTTCTCCTACTGGATAAGTCCATGCCGAATCACCATGATAACCTTTATAACAAGCACAAATATCAAGTGTAACTATATCTCCATTTTTTAATTTTCTTTTACCTGGTATACCATGTACTACTTCCTCATTAACCGATATACATATACTAGCAGGATATCCTTCATATCCAAGACATGATGGAGTAGCATCTCTACTAATAATGTAATCATGAGCAAGTTTATCTAGTTCACCAGTTGTAATTCCTGGCTTTATATAGTCTTTTATGTACTGATGTGTATCATATACTATTCTGCCAGCAATTCTCATTAGTGATAATTCATATTCACTCTTAATTGTAATCATTATTTAATTACCTTCTTTATTTCATCAAAGATATCATCAGTAGTAATATTATCTACTTTTATTTTAAGTAAATTACCTTTCTTCTCATAATATTCAAGTAAAGGATAAGTTTCTTTCATAAAAGTATCAAATCTATTTATAAAAGATTCTTCATTATCATCACTTCTTGTTTTAAGTAATGAACCACAATTATCACAGATACCTTCTTTTAGTGGAGCATATTCTTTATTAATTAAATTATAAGATAGTCCACATTTAGAGCAAACCACTCTAGATAATGCTCTTTTCATAGCAAGTTCTCTATCTATATCAAGAAATACCACTAAACCCTCATCATAATTTAATTCTTTTAAAATATTATCATAAGTCTTAGCCTGACTAATATTTCTCGGATATCCATCTAGGATAAAACCTTTTTTACAATCTTTAGCTTCAAGTCTTTTCTTTAAAAGTTTGGTAATAACTTCATCAGAAACAAACTCTCCTCTTGCCATAGCGGATTTGATTTCCATACCTATTTTAGAAGAAGCTGCGATTTCATTTCTTAAAAGGTCTCCAGTAGATATGTGAGGAATATTATATTCAGTGCAAACTTTAGCTGATATGGTACCCTTACCGGCAGCAGGAGCTGCCACAAATATAATATTCTTCATTATCTTGCTCCTTTATAATTTCTATTTATTAAACTACTTTCTATTTGTCTACAAGTCTCAATAGCAACACCTACTACAATTAGTACTCCAGTACCACCAATTGATACTGATGTAGGTAATCCAGTATTTATAAAACTACTAAATACAATTGGAAGACCTGCTATTATAGCCATAAATGTTGAACCTAAGAAAGTAATTCTATTTAATATTCTAGAAATATATTTTTCAGTTTCTACTCCAGGTCTAATACCAGGAATATAACCACCATTTTTATTTAAGTTTTTACTTAGTTCTTTAGGATTAATTTGCATATTTGTATAGAAGAATCCAAATACAAATATTAAGATTATATATAATACAAATCCAGTAGGTGTTGTATAATTAATATACTTTGTAACAAATACTGAGAATCCAGAATCTTCTCCTAGTAAACCTGCTATAAATGTTGGTATAGACAAGATTACTGATGCAAAGATAACTGGCATTACATTAGCGGAATTTAATTTAAATGGAATATAATTTTGTTTTGCACCATAAGCAGATGCCGTTCTATTTGAATATTGAATAGGAATTCTTCTTTCTGAACATTCTTCAAAGACAACTCCTACTACTATTGCAAGATAGAATAAGACAAAGACAATAAACTTAATTATTCCTAAGAATAATGCTGTATTACCATCTAGTATAAATGTACTAAATGTATCAATAAACATCTTTGGTACAGTAGATATAATACCAGCCATAATAATTAGTGATATACCATTACCAATACCTTTTTGAGTAATTTGATCTCCTAGCCATAATAAGAATGCTGTACCACCAGTTAAGAATAATGCAATCTTCATATATTCTAAAGTACCTGCTCCTTTTACAAAGGTAAATGCCATAGCAAATCCTTGTAAGAAAGCTAAAATAATACCAAGATATCTATTAATTTGATTAATCTTTTGTCTTCCTTGTTCCCCACTTTCCTTAAGTTCAGTAAAGTAAGGAATAATATCCATTTGTAATATTCCAGTAATGATACTAGCAGAGATATAAGGCATAACACCTAGAGCAAATATTGAAAAGTTCTTAAGTGCTCCTCCACCAATAGCATTATATAATTCCCATAATCCTAAGCTTGATATAGCCCCCTTAGTTCCAGGTACAGGAATTGTTGTACCTAGAGCAAATATTAGGAGTCCCATTAGTGTAAAACCAATTCTTTTCCTAATATCTTTATTTTTAGGACTAAAGATTAATTTTAGATTTTTAAACATCTAAATCACCTCAGTTTTTCCACCAATAGTTTCTATTTTTTCTTGTGCACTCTTAGTAAATGCATTAGCTTTAACAGTTAATTTCTTAGTTAGTTCGCCATTTCCTAATACTTTAACACCATCAAGTTCTTTCTTAATTAGACCTACTTCTTTTAATAAAGCAGTATCTACTACTGTACCATCTTCAAATCTATTTAAATCAGATACATTAACAGTACTATATACTGTTCTAAATTCATAATTGTTGAATCCTCTTTTTGATAATCTTCTAAATAGTGGTAATTGACCTCCTTCAAATCCAGGTCTTACTCCACCACCGCTTCTAGCGTTTTGTCCTTTCTCACCTTTACCAGAAGTTTTTCCAGTACCAGAACCAGGTCCACGACCTACTCTTTTTCTATTCTTAACTGAGCCATCAAGACTACTTAATTCATGTAATTTCATTATCTTAATTCCTCAACTTTCTTATCTCTTAAGTAAGCAACATGGTCTGGAGATTTTTGTGCTTTAAGTGCATTTAAAGTAGCTCTAGCAGCATTAATCTTAGTACTAGATCCTAAACTCTTAGATAATACATCTTTAACTCCTGCAAGTTCAAGTACATCTCTAACTGGTCCACCAGCTTTAACTCCAGTACCTTCTTTAGCAGGTTTAAGCATAACTCTTACTGCTCCTTCTTTAACGATAATATCGTGAGATATTGTTCTATTATCAATTAGGTCAACTTTTATCAAATTCTTACTAGCAGCCTGTGTAGCTTTCTTAACAGCATCTGGCATTTCTTTAGCTTTACCAGTACCAAGACCTACTAGTCCTTTTCTATTTCCTACTACTACAGTAGCAGCAAATCTAAATTGTCTACCACCTTTAACAACTTTAGTTACTCTTCTAATTTCAATTACCTTATCCTCTAGATCAGATTTTGGTTTAGAAGTTCTGTTATTATTTCTAGGTCTTTTCTTATCAAATTTACGATTTCTATTATCGTTTCTTCTACCTTCAGTTTTAACTTCAGTATTTTTTACTTCAGTATTAACTTCAGTCTTCTTATTTTCTTCCATATTTTCTCCTCCTCTGTTCTAGAATTCTAATCCGCCTTCACGTGCAGCTTCTGCTAAAGCTTTAACACGTCCATGATAAAGATAGCCACCTCTATCAAATACAACGGTATTAATTTTTGCTTTTTTAGCTCTTTTTGCTATTTCTGCTCCGATTACTTTAGCAGCTTCTACATTACCACCATTTTTAAGATTTAATTCTTTTTCTAGTGATGATGCACTAACTAAAGTAACACCTTTAACATCATCGATGATTTGAGCTTCAATATTAGCATTAGATCTAAATACACATAATCTAGGTCTTTCACTAGTACCAGATAAATTTTCTCTGATTCTAGTATGTCTTATTTTTCTCATTTCATTTCTTGAAACTTTTTTAATCATACCTATATCCTCCTATTTATTATTTAGAAGCTTTCTTTCCTTCTTTACGACGAATTTGTTCACCTTTGTATTTAATTCCTTTTCCTTTATAAGGTTCAGGTTTTCTTACTTTTCTTACATTAGCGGCAAATTCACCAACTTTTTCTTTATCAATACCTGATACTTCAATTTCAGTATTAGATATTCCTGTTACAGTAAGTCCATTTGGAACTTCCATAACAACTGGATGAGAATATCCTGCTGATATAGTAAGTTTATTACCTTGTACATTAAACTTATAACCTACACCAACAATTTCTAATCCTTTTTTATAACCTTCACTAACACCAATAATCATATTTCTAATATTAGCATTAGTAGTACCATGCATAGCATGAGTAAACTTATCATTTTTAATCATTTCTACTACTACAGTATTATCTTCTACTTTAACATTAATACCTTTAACTAAATCTAAAGTAAGTTCCCCTTTAGGTCCTTTAACTGTAACAGTATTATTATCAACATTTACATTAACATTTTCTGGAATACTTAAAACTCTTTTACCAATACGGCTCATTATTTCACCTTACCAGATATAAGCAACTACTTCTCCACCTAAAGATAATTTTCTTGCTTCTTTATCAGTCATAATACCTTTAGATGTAGAGATAATAGCAATTCCTAAACCATTTAATACAGTAGGTAATTCATCTTTACCAGCATATACTCTAAGTCCAGGTTTTGATATTCTCTTAAGACCAGTAATTACTCTTTCTTTATTTTTATATTTTAATGTTAATGTAATATTTTTTTGAACTCCTTCACCATCAATAGTATAGTCTTCAATAAATCCTTCATCTTTTAAGATTTTTGCTATTTCTTCTTTTACTTTAGATGTAGGAATTACAACTGAAGATGCTCTATTTTGATTAGCGTTACGAATTCTTGTAAGCATATCTGCGATTGGATCTGTCATTATAAATCCCTCCTTCTTTTATTGTTGGGTTTACCAACTTGATTTCTTTACACCAGGTATTTGACCTTTGTATGCAAGTTCTCTAAAACAAATACGACAAATTCCATATTTTTTAAGTACTGCATGTGGTCTTCCACATATTTTACATCTAGTGTATTTTCTAACCTTATATTTAGGTTCTCTTTCTGATTTAACAATCATTGATTTTCTTGCCATCTTATTATTCCTCCATTATTTCCTAAAAGGAACTCCAAGTTCACTTAATAAATCATAAGCTTCTTCATTAGTTTTAGCAGTGGTAACGATAACAATATCCATACCTCTTACTTTTTCAACTTCATCAAATTTAATTTCAGGGAAAATTATTTGTTCTTTAATACCAATAGTATAATTTCCTCTTCCATCAAAACTCTTAGGAGATAATCCTCTAAAATCTCTTACTCTAGGTAAACTAATACTAATTAATTTATCTAAGAAAGTATACATATTGTCTCCTCTTAAAGTTACTTTACAACCAATTTTGTGTCCTTCTCTTACTTTAAATGAAGCTATTGATTTTTTAGCTGTAGTTTCTACTGCTTTTAATCCAGTAATTTTTTCTAATTCATTTACAGCATTTTCTAAGTTTTTAGAATTAACAGTAGCATCTCCTACTCCCATATTAACAACGATCTTTTCGATCTTTGGAACTAGCATTGGAGTAGTATAACCATGTTTTTCTGTTAAACTTGGAACAACTTCTTTAATATATTTTTCTCTTAGGCGGTTCATACTTCGCCCTCCTTCCAAATTTCAGAACATTTATTAATTGTTCCTATCCTTTTTATTAGTTAATTTTTTCGTTAGATTTTTTAGATATTCTAACTTTATTACCTTTACTATCTTTTTCTATTTTTACTTTTGTAGGCTTTTTAGTTTTTGGATCTACTAACATAACATTAGATACATGAATAGCAGCTTCAGTTTCAATTATTTCACCATTACCACCATTATTTTTAGGTTTTAAATGTTTCTTAACTATATTAACACCTTCAACTATTACTTTAGAATCTAATATTTTAGTAATTTTACCTTCTTTTCCTTTATTGGAACCAGATACTACTACTACTTTATCGCCTGTTTTAAGTTTCTTCATAATTCCTCCTTAAATCCTATAGCACATCTTTAGCTAAACTTACAATCTTATTAAAATCTTTATCTCTAAGTTCACGTGCTACTGGTCCTAAAATTCTAGTACCTACTGGACTCTTATCATCTTTAATAATAACACAAGCATTATCATCAAATCTAATATAACTACCGTCATCTCTTCTAACTCCTCTTTTAGTTCTTACTATAACAGCTTTTACAACTTTGCCTTTCTTTATAGTACCATTAGGAGTAGCTTTCTTTACTGTAGCAACAACTATATCTCCAATATTACCTGTTTTAACTTTACTTCCACCTAGAACTCTAATTACTAATACTTCACGAGCTCCACAGTTATCTGCGACTTTTAGACGCGTTTCTTGTTGTACCATATTATTTCCTCCTTCCGACTAAAGAGCTTATAGAATAACAGCTTTCTCTATTACTTCTACTAGTTCATATCTCTTAGTTTTAGACAATGGTCTAGTTTGGGCTAAGCGAACTTTATCTCCAACATGTGCCATATTATTTTCATCATGAGCAGCATATTTTTTAGAATATTTAACTCTCTTGCCATATAATGGGTGTTTCTTATAAGTTTCTACTTTAACAGTAATTGTTTTATCTGCTTTATCAGAAACAACAATACCAATTAATTCTTTTCTTTCTTTCATATTCTATACCTCACTTACCCTTCTCTTCTCTCATTAAGAATAGTTTTAATTCTTGCTACTTCTTTTCTAAGATCATTTATTCTTGAAGGTTTTTCAATCATACCAGTAGCTTTTTGCATTCTTAAACTGAAAAGTTCTTCTTTACATTCAGTAACTTTTTTATTAAGTTCTTCGGTGGTTAATTTTCTAAGTTCATTAGTTTTCATTTACTTCACCACTTTCTTCTTTCTTCACAAATTTACATTTAATTGGTAATTTGTGTGATGCAAGTCTTAAAGCTTCTCTAGCAGTAGCTTCATCTACTCCATCAATTTCAAACATTATTTTTCCTTCTTTAACAACGGCAACCCATACTTCAGGATTTCCTTTACCTTTACCTTGTCTTGTTTCAAGAGGTTTTTTAGTTAGTGATAAGTTAGGGAATATATTAATCCAAACCTTACCACCTCTCTTCATATATCTTGTCATAGCTATTCTGGCAGCTTCTATTTGGTTAGCAGTAATCCATGCTCCCTCTTTTGCCATTAAACCATAACTTCCAAAATGAAGTTCAGTATTTCCTTTTGCTTTACCTTCATAAGGTAGACGGAAAGTTTTTCTATGTTTAGTTCTTTTTGGCATCAACATGAGAATTACCTCCCTTACTTAGTATTTCACCTTTATAGATCCATACTTTTACTCCAATTTTTCCATAAGTAGTATCTGCTTCAGCAGTAGCATAATCGATATCTGCTCTTAGTGTATGTAGAGGAATAGTTCCTTCTGAATATCCTTCACCACGAGCAATATCAGCACCACCAAGTCTTCCTGATACTAATGTTTTAATTCCTTTTGCTCCAGCTTTCATAGTGTTTCTGATTGCCTTCTTTTGAGCAACTCTAAATGAAACTCTATTTTCGATTTGATGAGCAATGTTTTGTGCAACTAGTTCTGCTACCATATCTGGGTTCTTAATTTCTACTACAGAGATTTGAACTTCTTCACCAACTAGTTTAGATACTTCTTTTTTAATTTTTTCAATTTCAACACCACTTTGGCCAATAATTAAACCTGGTTTAGCAGCATATACAAAGATTTCACATCTTTTAGCATTTCTTTCAATAATAATCTTAGAAATATTAGCATTTTTAAATTTCTTATTTAAATATTTACGAATTTTATAATCGTTATTTAAATACTTAGCGAAATCATTTTCAGCATACCATTTAGATTCCCAGTCTTTATTGATTCCAATTCTAAGTCCTGTTGGACTAACTTTTTGTCCCATTAAAGTGTCCTCCTTCTTTTATTTTTCAGCCACTACTATAGTTATGTGACTTGTCTTATGATCGTTTCTACCTGTACGACCTCTTGAATCAAATTTGATTCTTTTAATTACTAATGCTTCATCTACGAAACATGTTTTAACATAAAGATTTTCTTCCTTCATGCCAAAATTATTAACAGCATTTGCCGTAGCACTTTCTAGTACTTTAGAAATAACTCTAGATGCTCTTTGAGGTTGGTTAGCAAGAATAGCTCTTGCCTCATCAACACTCTTACCTCTTATTAAGTTAATAATAAGTCTTGTCTTTCTAGGAGATATTCTAACTGTCTTAGCTACAGCCTTAGCTTCAGTTCTTTCCATTTCTAATTCCTCCTCTTAAGAAAATTATTTCTTGTCTGATCCGTGTCCGCCAAACTTTCTAGTAGGAGAAAATTCTCCTAATTTATGTCCAACCATATCTTCAGTTACATATACAGGAATAAATTCTTTTCCGTTATGTACTGCAAAAGTATGACCAATAAATTCAGGAAAGATTGTTGAACGACGTGACCAAGTTTTTATTACTTCTTTCTTACCAGATTCATTTAATGCTCTTACTCTTTTTAATAATCTATCAAAGACATAAGGTCCTTTTTTAATACTTCTAGCCATTATTTAATCTTCCTTTCTTTATTTCTTACGACGAGTCACAATATATTTATCTGACTCTTTCTTATTCTTTCTTGTCTTGTATCCAAGAGCTGGTTTACCCCAAGGTGTCATTGGTCCACTTCTACCTATTGGAGCTCTACCTTCACCACCACCATGTGGGTGATCATTAGGGTTCATAACAGAACCACGAACAGTAGGTCTAAATCCTTTATGTCTAGTTCTTCCTGCTTTACCTATTTTTACTAGTGAGTAGTCTTCATTTCCTACTACTCCGATAGTAGCTCTACAAGTACCTAAGATTCTTCTTGTTTCACCACTACCTAATCTAATTAAAACATATTTCTCTTCTCTACCAAGAATCTGAGCAGATGCTCCAGCACTTCTTGCTAAGCTTGCACCTTTACCTGGTTTTAATTCAATATTATGAATTACAGTACCAACTGGAATATTCATAATAGGAAGTGCATTTCCTACTTTAATATCAACATTTTCACCAGACTCAATAACTGTACCAACAGTTAATCCTTTAGGAGCAATGATATATGCTTTTTCTCCATCTTTATAAGTGATTAGAGCAATATTTGCACTTCTATTTGGATCGTACTCAATAGCAGTTACTATAGCAGTAATACCATCTTTTCTTCTCTTGAAGTCAATTAATCTATATTTTCTTTTTACTCCGCCACCTCTATGTCTAACAGTAATTTTACCTTGATTATTTCTACCAGTAGTTTTCTTTACAGGAACTGTTAAACTTTTTTCAGGAGTCTTTTTTGTGATTTCACTACCTGTTAATACAGATCTTTGTCTTGTACCAGCAGTCATTGGTTTATAAACTCTTATTGATGTTGCCATTACATTCCCTCCTTACTAGTCGAAACTAATAGTTTCACCTTTCTTTAAAGTTACTATAGCTTTCTTATATTTACTAGTCATACCAGTATATTTTCCAACTCTCTTTTTCTTAGGATGAGAATTAGTAATATTTACTTTTTCAACTTTAACACCAAACTTCTTTTCGATAGCTTGTTTGATTTCAGTTTTATTAGCTTTATTTGCTACTTTGAAAGCATATTTTCCTTCTGCTTCCATATTAGCAGTTTTCTCAGTAATAACTGGTGCTAAGATTATATCTAAATAATTATTCATTATTTAAGCACCTCCTCTAGCATAGTTAATGCTTCTTCTTCAATTAATAAATTATCTGAAGATATTAAATCAAATGTATTAATTTCGCTTGGTAAAACAACTTTTACATTAGCTAAGTTTCTAGCAGCTAAACAAACATTGTCAGTAAGTTCTTTAACACATACTAATACCTTATGATTAGTAAGATTTAATCCTTCTAATAAATTTACCATTTCTTTAGTTTTATTAGTTTCAAATTCAATAGTAGATACTACTACTAACTCTTTATCTAATACTTTATAAGATAATGCACTCTTAAGAGCCAATCTCTTTTCTTTCTTATTCATTTTCTTTGAATAATCTCTTGGTACTGGTCCAAATACAATACCACCATGTCTATAATGTGGTGCTCTAATACTTCCTTGTCTTGCATTACCAGTTCCTTTTTGTCTGTATGGTTTTCTTCCACCACCAGCAACTTCACTTCTAGTTTTAACCTTAGCAGTACCTTGTCTAGCTCCTGCCATAGCGGCAACAACTGCATCTTTAATTACTGCATCATTTGGTTCAATATTAAATATGTTATCTTCTAATTTTATATCCTTTACCTTTTCGCCTTTAAGACTTAAAACATCTATTTTCTTAGACATAATTTCCTCCTTTATCATCACAATTATTTTTCTTTATTATATAGCACTAATTATTCTGCTGTTTCTTGTGATGTTTCAACACTCGCTAGTTCTTCATTAATAGTTTCCATAGTTTCTTCTGCTACTTCTTCAGAAGCAACTCCTTCTTCGTAAACTACTAATTCTACTGGTTCATTTACTTTGTCACCAGTTTTAACTGAAGTTCTAACCAATACTAAAGAGTTTTTAGGTCCAGGAACACTTCCTTTAATTAAGATAACATTATTTTCTAGGTCTACACTAATAACTTCAAGATTTTGAATAGTTACTTGTTCATGACCCATATGTCCAGGTAATTTCTTTCCTGGTAAAACTCTCATTGGTAACAATGTACCCATTGAACCTACTCCTCTATGATATTGAGATCCATGACTCATAGGTCCTCTACTTTGATTGTGTCTTTTAATAACACCTTGGAAACCTTTACCTTTAGAAGTACCAGTTACATCAACCATTTCTCCTGCAGCAAAAGTATCAGCTTTAAGAACATCTCCTAAAGCATATTCGCTAACACTAGCACCTCTGATTTCCTTTAAGAAGCGCTTAGGGGTAGCATTTGCTTTTTTTAGATGACCAATTTCAGGTTTATTACTTCTTGATTCTTTCTTATCAACTGTAGCAAGTTGGATTGCATCATATCCGTCTGTTTCTTTAGTTTTGATTTGTGATACCACATTATCTTCAACTTCAATAACAGTTACAGGAATAAGTTTTCCATCAGTAGTAAATACTTCAGTCATCCCTTTTTTTCTTCCTAAGATTCCTTTCATTTTCTTCCTCCTATTAATTATTTTTTAATTTTTATATCAACACCACTAGGTAAATCTAAATGAGCAAGTGCTTCAATAGTTTCTTTACTAGGGTCTGTGATATCAATTAGTCTTTTGTGAGTTCTTTTTTCAAATTGCTCTCTTGAATCCTTGTACTTATGTACTGCTCTTAAAATTGTAATTTTTTCAATTTCAGTAGGTAATGGTACAGGTCCAGATACTACACCACCAGTTCTTTTAACAGTAGCTACTATTTTAGCAGCAGCACTATCTAGAACTCTGTGATCGTAAGCTTTTAATTTAATTCTCACTTTCTCCTTTGCCATTTTGTTGTCCTCCCTTCGCCTATATCTTGGTATAGACATAGCTCCGAACGAATTACCTGATATCCCTTTAATTTATTTGACAACTTAACCGGGTGTATCAGCAACTTCGCACATCTAAGCCAGTCACACTCCTACAATTATACCTTATAATTATATTAAAATCAAGTGAAAAAATAACTTTTTTTCACTTTTTTCTTATTATTTGGTATTTTCTAGGAAAATCTATCGTTTTTCCTAGTCATTTATAGCCACTGAGTCTATAAATGAAGATCAATATACCCTATTATATTCACGGTTAAAGAAAAAAAGAAAAAGCACTGTAAAGTGCTATAAAGTAATCTCTCCTAATCTTATTAATTCTACTACAGCTTGAGCTCTACCCTTAACAGATAATTTTTGCATAGTATTAGAAATATGATTTCTAACAGTTTTTTCACTAATACTTAATATATTAGCAATTTCTCTAGTAGTTTTATTTTCTATCAGTAATGAGAAGACTTCTTTTTCTCTCTTGGTTAATATACCTTTACTCATAAATACCTCACTTCCCTATAGGGTGGTATATACATATATTCATATTATTGTATTCAATAATATGAATTATGTGAAGTATTTTTAACTATTTTTAATAAGAACAACTATAACTATTACAACCACAATTACCTTGTTTGTATAAATCACAGCCAAAACCACAGCTACGACATGATTTGGCTTTAGTTGGTCTTGTATATTTTGTACAAATACATGTGTGGCTTCCATAAACACAATCAACTTTGTTATAAGTTCCACTATATTCATATTTTTTACAGCTTGTTGATCCATATACTGAATGAGATTCTGCGGATACTTTTTGCCATCTACTCATATCATAATCAGTTCCACAATAATTAGCAGAAGTTCCATAACTACAAGTTTCACAACCAAACTCTGCTCTTCTACAATAATATGTAGAAGAACAATATCTATCTTTTACATAATAAT